>Ga0308400_1000734_pt1 | contig 11622 bp, 8 predicted proteins | sample HotsprSampOS1265_FD_203451 | JGI IMG/M metagenome (GOLD analysis project Ga0308400, IMG submission 203451) | Hot spring phototrophic mat microbial communities from Octopus Spring, Yellowstone National Park, Wyoming, United States - 20060914_OS12-65 ...
GGATTATAAGGCCATGCGCTGGCTCCTCCTTTTCCTCCTCTCCCCCGCCCTGGCGGCGGAGCTCCTCCTCTTCACCCCGGAAGGCCCCCTCCGGGGCGAGGCCCGGGACGGGGTGGGGGCGGTGTACGGCCTGGCCTACGGGGAGGCGGGGCGCTTTACCGCCCCCAGGCCCGTGGAGGGCCTGAGGCAGGGACCGGTCCGGGCCTGCCCCCAGCCCCCCGGCCTCACGGCCCGGTTCGGAGGGTCTATGCCGCCCCAGGAGGAGGACTGCCTCCAGGTCCAGGTCTACTTTCCCCTGAGGCCCCCACCCCCTGGGGGGTTTCCGGTCATGGTCTTTTTCCATGGGGGAAGCTTCCTCTCGGGAAGCGGGGCCGAGCCCATCTACGCCGCTTGGCGGCTGGCGCGGGAGGGGGCGGTGGTCTTTCTGCCCAACTACCGCCTGGGGGCCCTGGGGTTTCTGGCCCTCCCCGCCCTCCGGGAAGAGGACCCTGTGGCCGTGGGCAACTACGGCCTCCTGGACGCCCTCCTCGCCCTGCGCTTCGCCCAGAGGGTGGCCCCCTACTTCGGGGGGAGTCCCGAGGGCCTCACCCTCTTGGGCCAGTCGGCGGGAAGCATGCTCACCTGCACCCTCCTGGCCCTGCCCGAGGCGAGAAGGCTCGTCAAGGGGGCCATCCTCCAGTCCGGGGGGTGCGCCGAGGTGCGCCCCCTGGAAAAGGACCTGGAGGTGGGGGAGAGGGTGGCGGCCAAGGCGGGGTGCGACCCCAAGGACCTCACCTGCCTGAGGCGGGCTCCGGTCAGGGACCTGGTGCCCAAGGGCGGGGGGAGCCTCGAGGCCACCTCCTTCCTCTTCTCCCCCTTCAAGCCCCACCTAAGCCCCCGCCTCTTGCCCAAAAGCCCCCTGGAGGCCCTTATGGATGGGGAGGCCCGGGGGATTCCCCTCCTCGCCGGGGCCACGGCGGAAGAGGTGCCCCCGGGGGAAGGCCCCAGGAGCTGGACGGGCTTCGCCGAGGCCTTGAAAGGGGAAAAGCCGGGGGCGCAGGAAGCCCTTCTCGCCCACTACCAAAGCCGCTTCCGGGACCCCAGGAGGGCCTACGCCGCCTACCAGACGGAGCGCACCCTCCTCTGCCCCACCCTGAAGGCGGCCCGGGTCCAGAGGGCCTTCGCCCCCACCCACGCCTACCTCTTCACCTTCCGGGTGCCGGGCCTCGAGGCCCTGGGGGCCTTCCACGGCCTGGACCTGGCCCCCCTTTTCGGCAACCTCCAGGAGATGCCCTTCCTCCCCCTCTTCCTCACCCAGGAGGCCCGGGCCAAGGCCGAGGCCCTGGGCGCCAGGATGCGCCGCTACTGGGTCGCCTTCGCCCAGGGGGAGCCCAGGGGCTGGCCCCGCTGGCCCCTCTACCGGGAGGGCTCCGTCCTCCGCCTGGACGATCCCTTAGGCCTCCTCCCCGACCCCTACGAGGAAAGGTGCGCCCTTTTGGAGAAACTTGGGCTACTATAGGCCCATGCGGGCCACCTGCCCCCTGGACTGCCCGGACGCCTGCAGCCTCCGCCTCACCTTCAGGGAGGGGAGGCTTGAGAGGGTGGAGGGGGACCCCCGCCACCCCATCACCCGGGGCTTCGCCTGCGCCAAGACCTACCGCTACCCGGAACGGGTCCGGGAGAGGCTCCTTTACCCCATGCGCCGCATTGGGCGGAAAGGGGAAGGGCGCTTTAGGCGGGTCTCCTGGGAGGAGGCCCTGGACGGCATCGCCCAGAGGCTCATGGAGGTCTTGGACCAGGAGGGGGGCGAGGCCGTCCTCCCCTACCACTACGCCGGGACCATGGGCCTCATAGAGAACCAGCACCCTTTGGCCTTCTTCCGGGCCATCGGGGCGAGCGAACTTTTGGAGACCATCTGCGCCACGGCGGGGAGCGCCGCCTGGGAGATGACCTACGGGCCCCGCCTGGCCCCAGACCCCGAGGACATCCCCGAAGCCCGCCACATCGTCCTCTGGGGCATCAACAGCCTCTCCACCAACAGCCACCTCACCCCCTTCCTCAAGGAGGCCCGGCGAAGGGGGGCTAGGATCGTCCACATTGACCCCTACGAGAACCCCACCAGCCGCTTCGCCGACTGGCACATCAAAATCCGCCCCGGCACCGACGCCGCCTTGGCCTACGGCCTGGCCCACGTCCTCTTCCGGGAGGGCCTGGTGGACGGGGAGTACCTGGAAAAGGCCGCTTTGGGCCTCGAGGCCTACCGGGAGGAGGCCGAGAGGTGGACCCCGGAAAGGGCCTCCTCCCTCACCGGGGTGCCCCCGGAGGCCATCCTCCGCCTGGCCCGGGAGATGGGGGAGGCGAAAAGGGTCTTCCTCCGGGTGGGCTACGGCATGACCCGCCACCCGGGGGGCGGGAACGCCCTAAGGGCGGCCATCCTCCTCCCCGCCCTCCTCGGGGCCTGGCGCTACCCGGGGTGCGGGGCCATGCTCTCCACCAGCGGGGCCTTCTTCCTCAACAAGCGCTTCCTGGGCGGGCGGCACCTCCTAGAGGGGAAGCACCCCCCCGAGGGCTACTTCCGCCCCAACCCCAGGGCGCGGGCCATCAACATGAACCAGCTGGGCACCGCCCTCACGGCCCTGGACCCCCCCATCCGGGCCCTTTTCGTCTTCAACGCTAACCCCCTGGTGGTGGCCCCAAACACCGGGAAGGTGAAGGCGGGCCTGGAGCGGGAGGACCTCTTCACCGTGGTCCTGGAGCAGGTGATGACGGAAACCGCCCTCTACGCCGACTACCTCCTCCCCGCCACCCTCTTCTACGAGCACCCGGACCTCTACACCAGCTACGGCCACCACTACCTCTCCTGGAACGAACCCCTGGCGGAGCCGGAAGGGGAGGCTAGGCCCAACACCTGGGTCTTCCGGGAGCTGGCGAAGCGGCTTGGCCTGAAGGAACCCACCCTCTTTTGGAGCGCCGAGGATGTGGCCAGGAGCCTTCTGGACACGGACCACCCCTTCCTCCAGGGGATCACCCTGGAGAGGCTCAAGCGGGAGGGCTTCGTAAAGCTCAACCTCCCCAAGCCCTTCCTCCCCTTCGCCCAAGGGAAGGTGCGCTTCAGCCCGCCCCCTCTGGTCATCCCCACCGAGCCCCTGCCCGGCTACCCCCTGATCCTCATCACCCCCCCGGCCCACCGCTTCCTCAACACCACCTACGGGGACGTCCGGGCCCTGGTGGAGGCGGAAGGGGGGGAGCCCCGGCTCCTCATCCACCCCGAGGACGCCCTGGCCCGGGGGATCAGGGACGGGATGCTGGTCCACATCCATTCCCCTTGGGGCCGCATCACCCGGAAGGCGGTGGTGACCGAGGCCCCCATGCCGGGGACGGTGGTCCTCGAGGGCACCTGGTGGGAGAAGTGGGCCATAGACGGCAAGGGGGTAAACCACCTCACCTCGGAGAGGCTCACGGACCTGGGGAGTGGGAGCACCTTCCACAGCACCCCGGTGGAGGTGGAGCCCCTGCGCCTAACCTAAGATTTGCGCCCAGGCTACAATCCTGATAGGCTTGGGGAATGGTGAAGCGTTCCGTGGCCCTGGCCGCCTGGGGAGAGGAGGGGCTTCTTCTGGTGAAAAGGCCCGAGGAGGACCCGGAGTTTCCCGGGGTCTACGGCCTCCCCGCCGTGAGCCAGGAGGAGGGGGAAAGCCTGGAGGAGGCCGCCAGGAGGGTGGCCCGGGAAAAGCTGTCCACAAGGGGGCGGAAAGGGAGTTCGTGGTCCGCATCCTGCCCGGGGCGGCCCTTCTGGAGGTGGCCCGCCACCCGGGGCCCGGGGGGCTTCCTCCCGGGGTTTCCGGCAAGGTGGTGGCCCTCCTCTCGGGGGGCATAGACTCCCCCGTGGCCGCCTACCGCCTCATGCGCCGGGGGGCGGAGGTGGTCCTGGTCCACTTCCACCCCTTCCCCCTCCTCTCGGGGGCCAGCCGGGAGAAGGCCAGGGCCATCGCCGAGAGGCTGGCCCGCTTCCAGCACCGCGTCCGCCTGCACCTGGTCCCCTTCAGCGAGGTCCAGCGGCGCATCCTCCTCGAGGCCCCCAAGGCCTACCGGGTGGTCCTCTACCGCCGCTACATGCTCCGCCTGGCCGAGGCCATCGCCAAGGAGGAGGGGGCCTTGGCCCTGGTGACCGGGGACAGCCTGGGCCAGGTGGCCTCGCAGACCCTGGAAAACCTCTATGTGGTCAACCAGGCGGCCACCCTCCCCGTCTTCCGCCCCCTCATCGGCCTGGACAAGGGGGAGATCCTGAAGGAGGCCCAGAAGATCGGCACCTACCCCATCTCCATCCTGCCCGACGAGGAGCGCTGCACCCTCTTCGCCCCCAAGCACCCGGTGACCCGCGCGGAGCTCTCCGTGGTCCTGGACACCGAAGCCCGCCTCCCCACCGAGGAGCTTCTGGCGCTGGCCCTGAAGGACCGGGAGGTGGCCCTCTTCACCTGGCCGGGGCGGAAGGCCCCGGAGGAAGGGGCTTCCCGGGCTTTTATAATGGAGCATGGACCTGCTTGAAGCCAAGCACCTCCTGGAAACGGGCAAAACCACCCCCCTGGCCCTTTTAGAAGAGGCCCTGGAACGGGCCAAAGCCTACGCCGACCGCAACGCCCTGGCCTATTTGGACGAGGAGAGGGCCAGGGAGGAGGCCCTCCGCCTCACCGAGGAGCTAAAGCGGGGCCAGACACGGGGCCCCCTTCACGGCCTTCCCCTCACGGTCAAGGACCTCTTCCCGGTGAAGGGGATGCCCACCCGGGCCGGGGCCCGGGCTCCCCTCCCGCCCCTGCCCGAGGAGGCTTTGGCGGTAGGGCGGCTTAAGGAGGCCGAGGCCCTCATCTTCGCCAAGACCAACATGCACGAGGTGGCCCTGGGCATCACCGGGGAGAACCCCTGGACCGGGCCCGTCAGGAACGCCGTTGACCCCACCCGCCAGGCCGGGGGAAGCAGCGGCGGGAGCGCCGTGGCCGTGGCCCTGGGGATCGGCCTGGCCTCCTTGGGCTCGGACACCGGGGGGTCCATCCGCATCCCCGCCGCCTTCAACGGGGTGGTGGGCTTCAAGCCCTCCTACGGCCGGGTGAGCCTGGAAGGGGCCCTCCCCCTCTCCCGCTCCACCGACCACGGGGGGTCCCTGGCCAAGACGGTGCGGGACGCCCACTTCCTTACGGAGATCCTGGCCGGGGAGAGCATCCCCTTAGAAGGCCCCCAGAACCCCACCTTCGGCGTCCCCCTGGACTTTTTGGAGGGGCGGCTTGGCGTGGGGGTGCGGAAAGCCTTTACCAGGCTTCTGGAAGACCTCCCGGGCCTCAGGGCCACGGTGAAGGAGGTCTCCTTGCCCCTCGAGGGGGTCTACGAGGTCTACACCCGCCTGGTGCGCTACGAGGCGGCCCGCATCCACGAGAAGGCCCTTAAAGAGCACCCCGAGGGCTTCTCCCCCCAGGTGCGGGAGGCCCTCCTGGCCGGGCTCGCCCTCACCGAGAAGGACTACCGGGACGCCGTGGCCGAGCGGGAGGTCTTAAGGCTAAAGCTGGTGAAGGCCCTTAGGGGGGTGGACGCCCTCCTCCTCCCCGCCCAGCCCCTCCCCGCTCCCCCCCTGGGCACGGAGGAGGTGGAGCTGGAGTCGGGCAGGAAGAGCCACCGGGAGGCCTTCATCACCCTGACCCTGCCCTTCAGCCTCCTGGGGGTGCCCGCCCTCGCCCTGCCCTTCGCCAAGGTGGAGGGGATGCCCGTGGGCCTCCAGGTGGTGGGCCCCTACGCCGAGGACGGGAGGGTGCTGGCCATCGGGGGCTGGCTGGAGGCCCGCCTCAGGTGAGCCAGAGGTAGAGGAAGGCCAGGGTCAGAAGGGTGAGGGGAAGGCCGAAGCGGAAGTGCTCGGCAAAGGAGATCTTCACCCCCTCCTTCCCCGCCCCCTCGGACACGATCAGGTTGGCCACGCTGGCGAGAAGGGTGAGGTTGCCCGCCAAGGTGCTGGCCCCGGCCAGGAGGAGCCAGGAGGCCTCCCCCTCCACGTGGTGGGCCAGGAGGAGGACGGCGGGCACGTTGGAGATGAGGAGGGAAAGAAGGGTGGCGGAAAGGAGAAGGCCCAAAGGGCTTTGGGCCAGGGGAAGAAGCCCCTCGGCGAGCCCCAGCCGCCTCACCCCCTCGGTCACCACAAAAAGCCCCGAGAACATCACCAGAAGCTCCCAGTCCACCCTCAGGAAGAAGCGCTCGGAGCGGAGCCTGCGGGTGAAGAGGAGGAGGCCCGCCGCCACCATGGCCCCCTGGGCCATGGGGTAGCCCAGGAGGAAGGCCACAAGAAGGCCCAGGGCCACCAGAAGCCCCTTGCGGAGAAGGGCGGGGTAGACCCTGGAGCGCACCGGGGGCAGGGGCGGGAGGAGCCTCAGGCTCCTGACCTCGGGGTAGAGGAGGGCGAGGAGGAGGACCTGGAGGGCCAGGCCCAAGAGGACCACGGGCCACAGCGCTGCCAGAAAGCCCAGATAGGAGATCCCCGAGAGGCTCGCCACCAGGATGTTCTGGGGGTTGCCGGTGGGGGTCATGAGGCTTCCCGTGTTGACCGCCCCCATGAGGGCGAGGAGGTAGGGCACGGGGTTCAGGTCCAAGGCCTTGAGGAGGCGGAGGAGGAGGGGGGTGAGGAGGAGGGCCATGGTGTCGTTGAGGAAGAGGGCGGAAAGCCTCTCGGCCCCGAAGGTGAGGAGGACCAAAAGGGCCAAAGGGCTTCGGGCCAGGCGCAAGAGCCCCTGGGCGGCCAGGGCGAAGAAGCCCGCGTAGGAGAACTGGGCGTTCAGCACCATGACCCCGAAGAGGAAGACCAGGGTGGGGGCGTCTAGGGCCTCCCAGGCGGCCTCCAGATCCAGGGTGCCGAGAAGCAGAAGGAAGCTCGCCCCCACCAGGGCCACCCCGGCCCGGTTCATGCGGTAGCCGGGAAGCCCTCCCAGGGCCAGGCCCAGGTAGGTGAGGAGGAGGACGAGGAGGCTAAGGGCGGCCCTCGGGTCCATAGAGCCTGGCCAGAAGCCGGGCCTTCACCCCCGGCCACTCCTCGTGGAGGAGGCTGTAGACCACGTCGTCGCGGAAGCCCCCGTCGGGGAGCCTGCGGTTTCGCCGCAAGACCCCCTCCCGCACCGCCCCCAGGGCCTCGAGGGCCCTCTGGCTCCTCTCGTTCCTCAGGTCCACCTTGAACTGGACCCGCTGGGCCTTCAGGACCTCAAAGGCGTGGGCCAGGAGGAGGTACTTGGCCTCCCTGTTGGCGGGGCTACCCCAGAAGGGCTTGAAGATCAGGGTACCCAGCTCCAGCCTGGCGTTTGCCTCATCGAGCGCGATCACCGAGGTCCTGCCCACCAGGCCGGGAAAAGGCCTCAGGGCCAGGAGGGCGGGCGTGGGGCGTATGGCCCAGTTGACCCGACCGGGCTCGGCCAAAAGGGCCTCGAGTTGGGCCCCCATGGCCTCCTCCGTCCCCTCGGGCGAGCGGCTCATGTAGCGGAAGACCTCGGGGTCGTACCGCTTGAGAAACTCGGGGAGGTGGGCCAGGGAAAGGGGCTTGAGGGCCACGTACCTCCCCTGGAAGGTGGGGGGAAAGGACCACATGGGGCCATTATCCCCTGCCCTTGTGGCCCACCGAGGAACGTGGTAAAAAGAAACCAGAAGGAAGGGGCGTGAAACCTATGCTTAAGCGGCTACTCCTGGCAGGCCTTTTCTTATCCATAAGCCTTGGCCTGGCCCAAACGGTCACCATCACCTACTGGCAGTACGACTTCAAAAGCAAAGTGGAGGCCATCAACGAACTCATCCGCCGTTTTGAAGCGCAAAATCCCGGCATCAAGGTGGTTCACCAGACCTTCCCCTACGATGCTTACCAGCAGAAGGTAGCCGCCGCCATCCCCGCCGGCCAAGGACCCGATGTGGTCAACCTCTACTACGGCTGGGCCCCCACATGGGTTAAGGCGGGGTACCTGGTACCCTTACCCGAAGGCTGGACCAAAGAGCTGGACCAGGAATTCGTGTCCATGGTCCAAGCCGCCAAAGTGGGTGGCAAGTTCTACGGGATGCCCACAGCGGTACGGAGCCTGGCCCTTTTCTATAACAAGGACCTCTTCCGCCAGGCCGGTTTCGCCAACCCACCCAGAACCTGGGAGGAGTTCATCGCCATTGGCCAAAAGCTCACGGTCAAGCAGGGAGGGCGCTTAGTCCAGATCGGCTACGGCGTCGCTCCGGATGGCCAGGATCACCATTTGGTCCGGGAAGTCCTCGTGCGCCAGTTCGGCGGCCGCCCCTACTCCGAGGACGGGCGCCGGGTCCTCTATCTCAGTGAAGCTGGCGTCCGCACCTTGAGCTTCTACACCGACTGGGTGCGCAAGCACGAAATCGGCGTACCAGGCTTCTTCCCCGGCAACAATGGCTACCGGGATGGCTTCATCGCAGGAAAGATCGGGATGATCATAGATGGATCCTTTGCTATCGGCACCATTCAGCAAGGGGCCCGCTTTGACTGGGGGGTGGCCGAGCTGCCGGTGGAACGGCCTGGGGGAAGGAAGGCCAACTTCGGCTCCTTCTGGATGCACGGCCTTACCCCCTTGGCCACAGGGCCCAAGCGGGAGGCCGCGCTTAAATTCCTAGCCTTTATCACCTCGGAGGAGGCCCAACGCTATTGGCTGGAGAAAGTAGGCGAACTGCCTGCCCGGAAGGCCCTCATCCGCGATCCCAAGCTTTCTCTGCACCCTGTCTATGGCCCCTTTATCCTGAGCCTGGGTTACGCCAAGGCCACGCCCTTCGTGGATGAGTCTGCCCAACGGAAGGTCATGGTGGACGCCATTAACCGGGTCCTTCTCCAAGGCATGGATCCGGCTCAGTCCCTAAAGCTGGCCGCAGAGGAGGAACAGAAAATCCTGGATCTTTTCTGGAGGTAAGGTGCGGCTCACCCTAGGCCGGAGGGAAGCCCTTTGGGCCTATCTATTCCTGGCCATCCCTCTGGCCTTTTTCCTTTACTTTCGCCTTTTCCCTGCTTTCCAAGCCCTTTGGCTCTCCCTTTTTGAGTGGCACGCAGACCCCTCGGCCCGGAGGTTTGTGGGGTTGGCTCACTACCATCAGCTTTTAGAGGACGCCGTATTTCGCAGGGCCCTTCTGAACACCTTTCTTTACACCCTTTTGGGTGTACCGGCCCAGATCTTCCTAGGCCTTGCCCTTGCCCTCCTTCTCCAACGCACACCTATAGCGCGCGATTTTTTCCGCGCCGTCTACTTCGCCCCCTACGTTACCCCTGCGGTGGCGGTAGCTTGGGTATGGAGCTGGATGCTCTCCCCCCATTTCGGCCTGGTCAACGAGGTTCTGGTCCTCTTGGGCCTACCACCCCAACCCTTTTTGCAAAGCCCTAGCCAAGCCCTGCCCACCGTAACCTGGGTGGTGGTGTGGCAAAACCTAGGCTTTCAGATCGTCCTTTTCCTGGCAGGCTTGGAAAGCATCCCGCGACAATACTACGAGGCCGCCCGCATAGACGGGGCCGAGGGGTGGCGGCTTTTTCGGCACATCACCTGGCCCCTCCTCAACCCCGTACTGGTCTTTTCAGCGGTCATAGGAACCATAGGCTATCTCCAGCTTTTCACCCAGGTCGTCAACCTCAACTTTACCGACCAAGGCGGGCCCCTGAATAGCACCCTCACCTTGGCGCTTTATATCTACCAGCTGGCCTTTTTGCGCTTCCAGCTGGGCTATGCCGCTGCGGTCACTGCAGTTTTGTTTGCCCTTATTCTTCTCGTTACCCTGATCCAGCTCAAACTACTCACGCGAAGGGTGGAACTGTGAAACGACAAAAACGCTTAGGCAATTTCCTCGCCCTGTTGCTCCTCGCCTTGGGAGGAGTGGTGATGGTGCTCCCCTTCGTTTGGATGGTCCTCACCTCCCTCAAGCCTTTCCCCGAGATATTTCAGCTACGTTTCTTTCCCCAGGAACCCACCTTGGACAACTATCGCCAGGTGCTGCGGGAAACCGGCTTTTTAAGGTGGTTCTGGAATAGCTTGCTGGTGGCCACCATTACCACCCTCTCCGTTCTCTTCTTTGATAGCTTGGCAGGATATGCCCTGGCACGTCTTCGCTTCCCTGGAAAAGATTTGGTCTTCCTCCTCATCCTTTCCACGCTGATGGTTCCCACGGAGATGCTGGTCATCCCCTGGTACGTGATGAGTGCCGAGAAGGGGTGGATCAACACCTACTGGGGTCTCCTTTTTCCTGGTTTGATGACCGCCTTTGGCGTCTTCCTTATGCGGCAATTTTTCCTCACCCTGCCCCAGGACCTTTTCGACGCCGCCCGGATGGACGGCCTCTCGGAGTTTGGCGTATTTTGGCGGATCGGGTTTCCCCTGGTCCGCCCCGCCCTGGCGGCGCTGGGCATCTTCACCTTTCTGGGTAACTGGAACGCCTTTCTCTGGCCACTGATCGTAATCCAGACCCCGGACATGCGGACCCTGCCTGTTGGCATAGCTCTTTTCTCAGGTGAAGCCGGCACGGCGTGGAACCTGATTATGGCCGCCTCGAGCCTGGCCGTCCTCCCGGTGCTCCTGGTCTTCTTCTTCTTCCAGCGGCAGATCATTGAAGGCGTGGTGCTGACCGGGGTCAAGGGATGAGCTGGCACCCAGTCCTCGCCCTCCTCCGCCTCCCCCACCGGGGAAGCGCCACGCCCCTGGAGGCCAAGGCCTTCCGCCGCCTCCGGGCTCTTCTGGAGGAAAGGGGTCTGGCCCCGGCCGCCATCCCCTTCCGGGGGGTGCCCAGTTACGGGTGGGAACTCCTTTTCATCGGCCTCCTCCTGGCCCTCACCCCCTTCTCCCCCCTCTTCCCCCTCCTGGGGGCCTTGGGGTTTTTCCCCTACTTCCACGGGATCCGCCCCTGGGCCTTCCTCCTGGACCGCTTTCCCTCCCAGAACCTCCTGGCCTGGAAGGGCGAGGGGGAAAGGGCTTTGGTCCTCATGGCCCACGTGGACACGGCCAAGACCCACTTCCTCTACCACCCCGGGAGGGTCCGGGGCTTCCGGCTGGCCTTTTTGGTCAACGCGGGCCTGGCCTTTCTGGCCCCCTTCCTGGCCTTCACCGCCCTGGCCTGGCCCTTGGGCCTTTACTTCCTCCTCCAGGCCGCTCTCCTCCTCCACCGGGAGCTTTCCGCCCCCTACGTGGAGGGGGGCAACGACAACGGAAGCGGGGTGGCCGCGGCCACCGCCCTCTTCCTGGAGGCCGAGCCCCCTCCCGGGTGGCGCCTCGGCCTGGCCCTTACGGGGTGCGAGGAGGTGGGGGCCCTGGGGGCCAAGGCCCTCCTCCCCCACCTGCCCACGGGGGCCCTCATCCTCAACCTGGACAACGTGGGCCGGGGAGAGCTCTTTTATGCCGAAGGGGAGGGGATGCTCCTCTTTTTCCCCTACCGGGGTTCCCTCCTGGAGGCGGCGCGGAAGACCCCGGGAGCCAGGCCCGTCCGCTACCGCCTGGCCTACTTTGACACCCTGCCCCTCACGCAGCGGGGGTTTTCCTGCCTGACCCTGGTCCGCCTCGAGGGCGGCCTCCCCCCGGACTGGCACTGGCCCACCGACACCTTCGCCCGCCTGGACGAGGGAGCCCTGGAGGGCACCCCGGTCTACGCCCGAAGCCT
>Ga0308400_1000735_pt1 | contig 11620 bp, 2 predicted proteins | sample HotsprSampOS1265_FD_203451 | JGI IMG/M metagenome (GOLD analysis project Ga0308400, IMG submission 203451) | Hot spring phototrophic mat microbial communities from Octopus Spring, Yellowstone National Park, Wyoming, United States - 20060914_OS12-65 ...
CCCCTCCTGATGGCCCTCCGCCTGGACCCCGTGCGCCTCCTCATCGCCGACGACGTGGGGGTGGGGAAGACCGTGGAGGCGGCCCTCATCGCCCGGGAGCTCCTGGACCGGAAGATGGCCCGGAGGCTGGCGGTCCTGGCCCCTCCCCATCTCCTGGACCAGTGGGCGGAGGAGCTTAGGGAGAAGTTCGCCCTCGAGCCTGTGGTGGTCTCGGCGGGGAGCCTGGCCCGCCTGGAGCGGGGGCTGGGCTCGGGGGGCAACCTCTACCGGGGCCTCCAGGTCATGGTGGCCAGCATCGACTTCCTCAAGCACGACCGCCACCGCCCCCTCTTCCTGGAAGGCGCCCCCGACCTGGTCATCGTGGACGAGGCCCACGGGGCGGTGGGGGGCCCCAACCAGGCCATGCAGAAGCGGTACGAGCTGGTACGGGCCCTGGCCGACGACCCTTCCCGGCACCTGATCCTCCTCACGGCCACCCCCCACAGCGGGATCCCCGAGGCCTTCAGCCGCCTCCTGGGGCTTCTCTCCCCCGAGTTCGCCACCTGGGACCTGGCCCGCCTGGACGAGGCCCAGCGGAGCAGGCTGGCCCAGCACTTCGTCCAGCGCACCCGGAAGGACATCGCCGCCACCTGGGAAGACACCCCCCTCTTCCCGGAGCGGGAGGTGCGCTACGGGGGCTACCGCCTCACCCCCGAGTACCGGGCCCTCTACGAGGCCGCCTACGGGTACGCCCGGGAGGTGGTGCGAAAGAGCGAGGGCCTGGCCGAGGGCCGGAGGAGGATGCGGTGGTGGGCGGCCCTCACCCTCCTGCGCGCGGTTATGTCCAGCGCCAAGAGCGCCAAGAGCGCCCTGGAGCGCAGGGGCCTCCCCGTGGAGGACGAGGAGGCCCTCTTGGAGCTGGCCCCCCTGGTGGCCGAGTCGGCCGAGGGCGGCCCCGCCGACGAAGTGCCCCAGACCCTGGTGGAGCTGGTGGGGGCGGAGGGCGGCCCCAGGAGGAGGCTCGCCGAGCTCAGGCGCCTGGCCGAGGCCGTCACCCCGGAGAAGGACGCCAAGCTCCAGGGTCTCCTGGAGATCCTGGAGGGGCTCCTCAGGGAGGGGCACCACCCCGTGGTCTGGTGCCACTTCGTGGACACGGCGGAGTACGTGGGCGAGGCGGTGAGGGCCCGGTTCCCCGAGGCCCACGTGGCCGTGGTCACCGGGCGTATGGACGGGGAGGCCCGGCGGGAGGCGGTGGAGGCCCTCATGGAGGAGTCCCCCCGGATCCTGGTGGCCACGGACTGCGTCTCCGAGGGGGTCAACCTCCAGGAGGGCTTCTCGGCGGTGGTCCACTACGACCTCCCCTGGAACCCCAACCGCCTGGAGCAGCGGGAGGGGCGGGTGGACCGCTACGGCCAGAAGCGGCCGAAGGTGGTGGCCGTCCGCTACCGGGGCCTGGACAACCCCGTGGACGAGAAGGTGGTGGAGGTCCTCCTGAAGAAGGCGGAGAAAATCCGCGAGGCCCTCGGGGTCCACGTCCCCGTCCCCGAGGAGGAGCGGTACGTGGTGGACCGGATGGTGCGGAGCCTCTTCTACGAGAGCGCCCAGCCCCTCCTCTTCGCCGAGGCCGACCTCCTGGAGGAGCGCTGGGGGCGGGACGTGGAGCGGGAGCGGGAGAGCCGGAGCCGCTTCGCCCAGCGGGCCCTCCGCCCGGAGGAGGCCCTGAAGGCCCTCGAGGCCACCGACGCCATCCTGGGTAGCCCCGAGGAGGTGGAGGCCTTCCTCCTGCTGGGGGCCAAGCTGGCGGGCCTCGAGGTCCAGAAGCGGGGCGGGGCCTACGAGGTGCGCCCCTCCTCCGAGGCCCCCGAGGCCCTCCGGGTCCCCTTCCGGGACGAGCGGGGCAGGGAGCGGCCCCTCCTACTGGCCTTCACCGACCCGCCCCCCGAAGGGGCCAGGTTCGCCGGGCGCACCCATCCCCTGGTGGTGGCCCTGGCGCGCCACTTCCTGGAGGGGGCCCTCCGGGGCGAGCGGGGTCGGTACGCCGCCAGGCGGGTGCCGGGCATCGCCAGGGCCCACTACGTCTACCTCCTCCGGTCCCGCTTCCTCCTTCGGGGCCGGGACCGCGAGGCGCTCGGGGAGGAGGTGGACCTCTTAGGCCTGGGCCCCGAGGGGCTTCTCCCCAGGGAGCGGGCCAGGGAGCTCTTGGACCTAGAGGCGGCGGGCAACGTCTCCGCCGAGGAGGCCCAGGAGCTTCTAAGCCTGGCCCTCAGGCGCTACGAGGAGCGGCGGGGCGAGGTGGAGGCCCACCTGGCCCGCCGGGCCAAGGAGATCGAGGAAGCCCACAGGGCCCTGAGGCGGGCGGCCCGAGAGCGGGTGGGCGACCTGGCGGTGGCGGCCGTGCCGCCCCCGGACCTGTTGGGCGTGATGGTGTTGGTGCCCGCGAGGTGAGGGGATGGCGCTTTTGGCGGCGGAGAAACCCCAGGTTCGGAAGGAGGCCATGGCCCTCCGCCTCGAGGGCGGCCTCTTCGGCCCCGAGTTCCTGGCCCTCCTGGAGAAGGGGGCGGTGCCCTTCCAGTCCCCCAAGGACTTCGGCCTGCCCAAAGGCTCCCTCCAGGAGGAGATGGCCCTGGCCTACCAGGAGGCCAAGGCCCTTTGGCGGCTCTTCAAGGAGCGGCTGGAGGGCGCCCTGGGCACCGAGAGGGAGGGGGAGGTCACCCGGGAGCGCTGGGTCAGGCCCTTCCTCACCCTTCTGGGCTACCGGCTGGACTACAGGGGCCACGCCCAGGCGGGCGGCAAGACCTACCCCATCCTCTACCGGGCCGACGAGGGGAGCGAGGCCCCTCCCGTCCACGTGGTGCCCTGGAGCCAGGAGCTGGGCAAGGCCGGGCGGGGCGGGCGCTCGCCCCACGGCCTCCTCCAGGACTACCTGAACGCCTCGGAGGCCCTCTGGGGCCTGGTGACCAACGGGAGGCAGCTCCGCCTCCTGCGCAAGACCCCCTTCGTCCGCCGCCAGGCCTACGTGGAGGTGGACCTCGAGGCCCTCATGGAGGAGGACCGCTTCGGGGACTTCGCCCTGGTCTTCCGGCTCCTGCACCGCACCCGCCTGCCCAAAGAGGCGGCCACCGCCCACGAGGCCCCGGTGGAGCGCTACCACCAGATGGCCGTGGAGCAGGGGGAGAGGGCCAGGGAGCGTCTGCGGGAAGCGGTGGAGGCCCTCCTCCAGGACTTGGGGACGGGCTTCCTCCAGGGGCCCTCGGGAGAGGCGCTGAAGGAGGACCCCAAGGCCCTGTACGAGGACCTCCTCCGCCTCACCTACCGCCTCCTCTTCCTCCTGGTGGCCGAGGCCCGGGGGCTCCTGGGGGGAAACGAGCTCTTTGAGAGGGCCTTCTCCCTCCACCGCCTCCTCCGCCTGGCGGAGAACCGGGAGGCCTACACCGAGGACCTGGAACTCTGGCTGGGCCTCAAGGCGCTCTTTGAACTCCTCCGGAACCCAGGGCTCCAGGTGGGGGAAGGGCCGGCGGCCAGGGTGGTGGGCCTCGAGGTGCTGAACGGGACACTCTTTGGGACCCGGCTCCGCCTGGAAGAAGAGCCCTTCGCCATAGAGAACCGCCACCTCCTCTCCGCCCTCCGCCACCTGGCCTTCGTGTACGACCCGGAAGAAAGGGCCTACAAGCGGGTCAACTACGCCGCCTTGGACGTGGAGGAGCTGGGCTCCGTCTACGAGAGCCTCCTGGACAACGCCCCCCAGGTGGTCTGGGACGGCGGGAAGTGGGTCCTCTCCTTTGCCAGGAGCGCCGAGCGCAAGAAAACCGGGAGCTACTACACCCCCGAGGAGCTGGTGGCCCTGGTCCTCAAGGAGGCGTTGGACCCGGTGGTGGAACGGAAGCTCAAGGAAGCCGGGGAGGATCCCAAAGCCCAGGAAGAAGCCCTGCTCTCCCTAAAGGTCATTGACCCCGCCGCGGGGAGCGGCCACTTCCTCCTGGGGGCGGCCCGGAGGCTGGGCAGGAGGCTGGCCCAGATCCGCACCGGGGAGGAGGAGCCCTCCCCCAAGGCCTACCGCCAGGCGGTGCGGGACGTGGTGCGGAACTGCCTCTACGCCGTGGACCTGAACCCCCTGGCCGTGGAGCTCTGCCGGGTGGCCCTCTGGATGGAGAGCCACGTGCCCGGGAGGCCCCTTTCCTTCCTGGACCACCGGGTGAAGGTGGGGAACAGCCTGGTGGGGGTCCTGGACCCTGGGGCGCTGGCCAGGGGGGTTCCCAAGGAGGCCTACAAGCCCAGGGCCGGGGACGAGAAGGAAGTGGCCAAGGGGGCCAGGAAGGCCAACGAGATGGCCCTAAAAGGATTCCAGGACCTCTTCCAAGCCGACTTCTCCCCGGGAAAAGAGGAGGACTGGGCCGGGGATCTGGAGAAACTCGCCCGCCGCCCCGAGGACACCCCCGAGCAGGTGGCGGCCAAGGCCAGGGAGTACGAGGACCTGAGGGAAAGGGAAGCCCTGAAGCGGCTCTTCCTGGCCTCGGACCTCTGGACGGCGGCCTTCTTCCAGCCCCTCAGGGGAAAAGGGCCCTTCATCACCACGGAGCACGTCTGGACGGCCCTACGCGGGGGGAAGCTAAGTCCCGAGGTGGAGCGTCTGGCGAGGGAGCTTTCAAAGCGGCATCGCTTCCTCCACTGGTGGCTGGAGTTCCCAGACGTGCTGGCGCAGGGCGGGTTTGACGTGCTGCTGGGAAACCCGCCGTGGGAAAAGGTAAAACTGGAAGACAAGCAGTTCTTCGCCGACAAAGCCCCCGAGGTTGCCCAGGCCGAGAACGCCGCCAAGCGGAAGAAGCTCATAGAAGCCCTGGAGGAGAAGAACCCTGCCCTCTACCAGGAATACCAGGAAGCCCTGCGGGAGGCCGAGGCCACCTCCGGCTTCCTGCGCCATGCGGGGCGCTTCCCCCTCACCGCCCGGGGGGACATCAACACCTACCCCCTCTTCGCCGAGCTGGGCAGGAGCCTGGTGAACCCCAGGGGACGGATGGGCATGATTGTGCCCACAGGGATAGCCACCGACGATTCAACCAAGGAGTTCTTTGGCGACGTGGTGGACAAGGGGCAGCTTGCGGCCCTGCTGGACTTTGAGAACCGCGAGAAGCTTTTCCCCGCTGTGGACTCCCGCGTGAAGTTCTGTGTCTTCGCCCTCCGGGGAAAGGGAGGAGCCGAACCCGCCTGGCTGGTCTTCTTCGCCACCCGCCCGGAGCACGCCGAGGACCTAGGGCGCCTCTTCACCCTGAGCCCGGAGGACTTCGCCCTGCTGAACCCCAACACCCGCACCTGCCCCGTCTTCCGCACCCGGCAGGACGCCGAGCTGACCAAGGCCATCTACCGCCGGGTTCCTGTGCTGTGGCGCGAGGCCCGGGAAGTGCCCAACCTGCCCGAGGGCGGCCTGCTGCCTGCCAGCGCTCCGCTTGCCCCGGGCATAAAAGTGCTGCCCGAGCAGAACCCCTGGGGGGTGGGGTTCCTCCGGCTCTTTGACATGTCTAACGACGCCCACCTCTTCCGCACCCGGAGGGACCTCGAGGCCCAGCGCTTCCGCCTGGTGGGCAACCGCTTCGTAAGGGGAGAGGAGGTCTACCTGCCCCTCTACGAGGCCAAGCTCTTCTGGCACTACGACCACCGCTTCGCCACCTTCGCGGGGGAGGACACCCGGGACGTGGAGCCCGGGGAGAAGGAAGACCCCACCTTCCTCCCCCTGCCCTGCTACTGGGTGCCCAAGGGAGAGACCGAGGCCCGCCTGCGAGAGGCAGGGTGGGAGCGGGGGTGGTTGCTGGGGTTCCGGAACGTAACTAACGCTACTAATGAACGCACGGTCGTCGTTTCCCGCCTCCCTCTGGCCGGGGTGGGGCACTCCGCTCCCCTGCTTCTTCCCTTTCTGGGCCTCCCCAGCCTCCTGTTGGAGGCCAACCTCTCTGCCTTGGTCCTGGACTACGTGGCCCGCCAGAAGGTGGGAGGAACTAACCTCACCTTCCACTACGTCAAGCAGTTCCCCATCCTCCCCCCCTCGGCCTACGGGCCGGAGGACCTCCGCTTCATCGTTCCCCGCGTTCTGGAGCTTTCCTACACCGCCTGGGACCTGGCCCCCCTGGCCCAGGACGTGTGGGAAGAGGCGGACGAGGGGCTGAGGGAGGCCATCCGGGCCTTTTTGGCCGGGGCCAGGCTCCACCCGGACGCGCCGCCGGGGTGGGTGGAGGGGCCCTACCCCTTCCCCCCCTTCGTCTGGGACGAGGAGCGGAGGGCCCGGCTTAGGGCCGAGCTGGACGCCTACTACGCCCGGCTTTATGGCCTCTCCCGCAAGCAGCTCCGCTACATCCTGGACCCGCGCGACCTCACCGAGAAGGAGCTACAGGACATCCTCTCGGACTTTGAGGAGGTGGAAGACCCCCTGGACGAGAAGGCCTACCGGAAGAGGATGGAAAAGAGCGCCTTCCCCGGCGAGACCTTCCGGGTGCTCAAGGACAAGGACATCCGGCGCTACGGGGAGTACCGCACGAGGAGGCTGGTGCTGGAAGCGTGGGAGGCCCTGAAGAACTTGTGGGATAGAAGGGACTTCTGATGCTCCGGAGGTACTATGGCAAGGGAACCGGCCATGAGCGTCTTTGAACTCCACAAAAGGGTCTTCTCCGAGTACCGGGAGTTCGTCCGCTCCTTCGTCCGCGTGGCCGATGAGCGCCTCAGGGCCTACGTGGAGGAGCGGATCCTGGGGGAAACGGGAGAGCTTTGGCCCGAGCCCCTGGTGCAACTTTCCCCCGCCTACGAGCCCGGGGAGACCGTGGACGAGCTGGCCGAGATGGGCGTGCTCCGCGAGGTCACGGCCCGGATCTTCCGCAAGGCGGACGGCGCTCCCTTCCGCCTCTACCGCCACCAGGTGGAGGCCATCCGGAGGGCCCGGGAGGGGAGGAGCTATGTCCTCACCTCGGGAACGGGCTCGGGAAAGAGCTTCGCCTACTTCATCCCCATCGTGGACCTGGTGGTGCGGAACCCCGGGATTCGTGGGCCTGTAGCCATCGTGGTCTACCCCATGAACGCCCTGGTCAACTCCCAGCTCCACGCCCTGGAGGAGCTGCGGAAGCGCTATGAGGACCGCTACGGGGAGGGGAGCTTCCCCGTGCGCTTCGCCCGCTACACGGGCCAGACGGGCGAGGACGAGAGGCGGCGCCTCCGGGAGGACCCGCCCCACCTCCTCCTCACCAACTACGTCATGGGGGAGTACCTCCTCACCCGCCCCGAGGACCAGCGCCTGGTGTCCCCCCCTCCCTCGGAGGTCCCCTTCTTCCTGGTCTTTGACGAGCTCCACACCTACCGGGGCCGGCAGGGGGCGGACGTCGCCCTCCTGGCCCGGCGCCTCCGGGCCCGGCTGGGGGAGAGGCCTGTGGTCCACGTGGGCACCAGCGCCACCCTGATGGCCCGGGAGGGGGCCATCCCCCGGGAGAAGCGGGAGGCCGTGGCCCGGTTCGCCTCCACCTTCTTCGGGACCGACATCGCCCCGGAGGACGTGGTGGAGGAGAGCCTGGTGCCCGCCACCAGAGGAGGGCCACCCACCCCCGAGGAGCTCCGGGCCGCCCTCCAAGCCTCCATCCCCGAGGACCTCGAGGGGTTCCGCTCCCATCCCCTGGCCCGGTTCGTGGAGGGCGAGATGGGCCTCAAGGAGGAGGAGGGAGGCTACGCCCGCGCCCGGCCCACGCCCCTCTCGGAGGCGGCGGCGAGGCTGGCCGAGAAGGTGAACCTCCCGGGCTTCGGCCCGGAGGAGGCCCGGGGGCTTCTGGAGAGGGTCCTCCAGGCGGGGGGCAGCCTGAGGGATGGGGGGCGGCCCCTCTTCGCCTTCAAGCTCCACCGGTTCGTCTCCCAGACTTCCCCCGTTCGGGCCAGCCTGGAGGGGCCGGAGGCCCGGGAGTTCGGCCAGGAGCCTTTCAGCAAGAGCGGCAAGCTCCTTTTCCCCCTCTACTTCTGCCGCACCTGCGGCCAGGACTACTACGCCGTGGTCAAAGTGGGGAGGCGCTTCCTCCCCAACGAGGGGCTGGTGGGGGAGGAAGGGCCCGAAGGGGAACCGGGTTACCTGGCCTTCGTGGAGGACTTCAACCCCGACACCGATCTCCCCGTGGCCTGGTTTGACGAGAGGGGGAGGCTTCGGTCCACCTGGAAGGACCGGGCCCCCAGGCCCGTCTGGGTGAACCCCGAAGGGGAGGTCCAGGAGGAGGGGGCACCCGGGGCCACGCGCTTCTACTACCAGACAGAGCCCTTCAGCCTCTGCTTAAGGTGCGGGGCAAGCTGGAGCGCCCAGGAGCGGGAGTTCACCAAGCTCACCTACCTGGGGAGCGAGGGACGCACCTCGGCCACCACCGTCCTCGCCCTGGCCCTTCTGCGAAGGGCCAGAGAGATCCTGGGGGAGGGGAGGGACAAGCTCCTCTCCTTCACTGACAACCGCCAGGATGCCTCCTTGCAGGCGGGCCACTTCAACGACTTCGTGCGCACCACCCTGGTGCGGGCCGCCCTGGTGCGGGCCCTGGAGGCCAATAGAGATAGGGGCCTGGACTACCTCTCCCTGGCCCGGGAGGTCATGGCGGCGCTCCCCTTCTCCGTGGGGTACTTCGCCCGCAACAAAAGCGTGGAGGAGGGCACGCCCGCCAGCCGAAAGGTTAGGGAGGCCATGGAGGAACTCCTCCGCTACCGCCTCTACGCCGACCTAAAGCGGGGGTGGCGCTTCGCCCAGCCCAACCTGGAGGAGGTGGGGCTCCTGGAGATCGCCTACCCCTACGCCGGGGATCCGGGTTTCCTGGCGGAGGCGAGAGGAACTCTCTTCCCTCGCCTCTCCCCGGAGGAGACCCTGGAGGCGGTGCGCTTCTTCCTGGACCACCTGAGGCGGAACCTGGCCCTGGACTCCTCCCTTCTCAGCAAGGATGGCCTTAGGGATCTGGCCAAGCGCACGGCGGAGCACCTGGACGAGTTCTGGGCCATCGACACGGACACCGAGTCCCCGGTCCTGGCCACCGCCTTCTCCCCGGCAGGGAGGGGAGACCTGTCCTTCTCCCGAAGGAGCCGGGCGGGCAGGCTTTTTTGCGAGCGCTTCGAGGTGGACCTCACGCCGGAGTTCTTGGAGAGGTTGGTGGGGCTCCTGGTGCGCCACGACCTCCTAAGGGAGGTGGAGCCGGGCCTCTACCGGATCCCGGAGTCCGCCCTGGAGTGGCGGCCCGGGGACGGCACCCCCCGCTTCGACCCCCTCCGGCTCCGGGGTAAGGCGGAGCGGGAGGCCAACACCTACTTCGCCCAACTCTACCGGGAGAGCGCCCAGGTCCTGGGGGGCCTGGAGGCCCGGGAGCACACGGCCCAGGTGCGCCCCGAGGAGCGGGAGGCCAGGGAGAGGCGCTTCCGCCGGGAGGAGGAGCCCCCGCTCCCCTTCTTGGTGGCTTCCCCCACCCTGGAACTCGGGGTGGACATCGCCGACCTGGACATGGTGCACCTCCGCAACCTGCCGCCCACGCCGGCCAACTACGCCCAGCGGGTGGGCCGGGCAGGTCGGCAGGGGCAACCGGGGCTGGTGGTGGCCTTCGCCGGGGCCTTTTCCCACTACGACCGCTACTTCTTCGGGAGGCGTCAGGAGATGGTGGCGGGGAGCGTGCGCCCACCCGCCCTGGACCTGGCCAACGAGTCCCTCCTCCGGGCCCACGTCCACGCCGAGTGGCTGGCCGCCACCGGCCTGCCCCTCCGAGAAAGCGTGGAGGACACGGTGAACATCAATGAGCCCGACCTCCCCCTCTACCCCGAGGTGCGGACCCGGTTGAACCTCTCCCCTGGGGCCGGGCGGAACCTGATCGCCCACTTGAAGCGGGTCTTCGCCTACGACTGGAAGAACCTCTCGGCCACGGGGTGGTTCGGCGAGGGGTGGCTGGAGCGGGCGGTGGACGGGGCCCTCGAGGCCTTTGACCGGGCCTTCGACACCTGGCGCTTCCTCTACCGGGCGGCTCGGGAGATGCGGGAGCGGGGACACAGGCTGGCGGAGTCCAGGCAGAAGGAGGAGCGGGAGAGGGGCGAGAGAATCCGGGAGGAGGCGGAGCGCCAGATCAGGCTCCTGCTGCAACGGGACGTGGCCAAGGAGGAGGGGGACTTCTACCCCTACCGCTACCTGGCCTCGGAGGAGTTCCTCCCCGGGTACAACCTCATGGCCCTTCCCGTGCGGGCCTACGTGCCCAGGGGCGATGGGGAGTTTATCAGCCGCCCCCGGCACCTGGCCATCAGCGAGTTCGCCCCTGGGAGCGTGATCTACCACGAGGGGGGCAAGTGGATGCCCGAGGCCCTTTATGTGCCCCCTGGGGGGCTCAGGGGACGCCTCTCCAAGGTGTGGATCTGTAGGGAGTGTGGCCACCTGGCCTCCGGGGAGAAGGAGCAATGCCCGGGTTGCTGCGCACCCCTGGCGAAGAAGGGAGATCTGGTCAAGGTTCTGGACCTGGTAGGGGTGCGGACCAGGAGGCGGGAGCGGATCACCGCCAACGAGGAGGAGCGCTTCCGTAGCGGCCATTGGGTGGAGGTGGCCCACGAACTCCTGGAGAGGCGGGAGGCCCAGGCTATGGTGGATGGCACCGGGCTTCCCCTGGTCTACGCCCCCTCGGCCAGGATCCACTACGTCAACCGAGGGCTTAGGCGGGCCAAGGAGCGGGACTTCGTCGTGGACCTTGACACCGGGGAGATTCTCGACACCGACCAGAAGAGGGAAGAGGCCGAGAAACTGGGCAAGTCGGTGGACAGAACGGCCCTGCGGGTCCAGGTGACCCAGAATGCCCTCCTGGTCGAGGCCGGGAAGCTGATGGAGGAGGAGGACGAGGAAGCCCTCGTGAGCCTGGCCATCGCCCTCAAGCGGGGCATGGAGGCCCTCTTCCAGGTGGAGGAGGGGGAGCTGGGGCTGGTAAGGGTGGGCACCCTCCTCTACCACGAAAACGCCGAGGGGGGCCTGGGGGTCCTCCGACGGGTGGTGGAGGAGGAGGGGACGCTGGCCGAGGTGGCCCGGGCTGCCCTGGAGGTTCTCCACTTCTCGGAAAAAGGGGAGGACCTGAATCCGGAGTGCGTCCGGGCCTGCCACGAGTGCCTGCTCTCCTACCAGGAGCAGCGGATGACTCCTTTCCTCAACCGGCACAAGGCCCTGCCCTACTTGTTGCACCTCCTGGGGGCCAGGGTAGAGCTCAGGCACGGCGGCGGCGGGCGGCTCGAGGAGCTCCTCGCCCACTGCGAGTCCGAGCTGGAGCGGGAGTTCCTGAGGCGCCTTCAGGCCAGAGTAGCGCGCCTCCCCGACGAGGCCCAGTACCGCATCGGAGAGGCCCACACCAAGGTGGACTTCCTTTACCGCCCCAACCTTGCGGTCTACGTGGATGGACCCCACCACGACAGCGAACGCCAGTCCAGGATCGATGAGCGCCAGCGGGAGGCCCTCCTGGAACTCGGGTACCGGGTGGTGGTGGTGCGGTACGAGGACCTGGAGGGTGGGGTGGAGGCGGTCAGGGGAGCGCTTGCGGAAATGGGCTAGGGTGCGAGCGGTGAGCCCCCTCCACGACCCCGAGGCCAGGAAGGAGCCGGCGGTCCGGGAAGAGGGCCAGGGCAGGGGGAAGGCCTCCCCGACAAGCCG
>Ga0308400_1000753_pt1 | contig 11411 bp, 8 predicted proteins | sample HotsprSampOS1265_FD_203451 | JGI IMG/M metagenome (GOLD analysis project Ga0308400, IMG submission 203451) | Hot spring phototrophic mat microbial communities from Octopus Spring, Yellowstone National Park, Wyoming, United States - 20060914_OS12-65 ...
TTGCTAGCGCTGAGGTTGTGGTCAAGGAAGAGATTATCAATCAGCGCCTGATTCCTACCCCCATGGAGACACGCGGTTCGATTGCACGTTACGACGCTGCAACCGGCGAATGGACCGTCTGGATGACCTCACAAGCGCCGCACGTGCATCGCCTCCTGCTTACGGCGTTTGTCTTTGGGGTACCTGAAACCAAGCTGCGCTGCATCGCCCCTAATGTAGGTGGTGGTTTCGGGCAGAAAATCTTCTGCTACAACGATATGGCCTTCACGATGTGGGCTGCACGCAAGCTGGGTCGTCCGGTGAAGTTTGTAGAAGATCGCTCCGAAAATTACAAGTATTCGACCCATGGACGCGACCACATTACCGAGGCTGAACTGGCCGGTACCCGTGACGGTAAGATCACCGGTTTACGGGTGAAGACGTGGGCGAATATTGGTGCCTACTTCTCAACCGTTGCCGCTGGTATTCCGACAACGCTGTACGGCCGGATCATCACCGGTGTGTACAAGATACCGGCTGCATATGTGCACGTCACGGGTGCCTATACCAACACGGCGATGGTCGATGCCTACCGTGGCGCCGGTCGCCCAGAGGCGAGCTATCTGATCGAGCGGATGGTCGATCGGTTTGCTGCCGAAATCGGTATGGATCCGGCTGAGGTTCGGCGCAAGAACTTTATCCAGCCAGAGGATTTCCCCTACGATAATGGGCTTGGTCTGTTACCCTACGACAGTGGGAACTACGAACTGGCCCTGAATAAGGCGCTCGAAATTGCCGGTTATGCCGAGTTTCGCAAGCAACAGGCAGAATTGCGCAAGCAGGGTCGCTATCTGGGTATCGGAATTTCATCATATGTTGAGATTTGCGGTATCGCACCGAGTGCCTGGATGGGTGGTCAGGGCTGGGGAGCTGGCCTCTGGGAGAGTGCCAATGTGCGGGTCCACCTGACCGGCAAGGTGGTCGTTACTACCGGCTCACTCCCGCATGGGCAGGGTCTCGAAACAACCTTTGCTCAGATCGTTGCCGATGAGTTGGGTGTGCCGTATGAGGATGTCGAAATTCAATGGGGTGATACGCAAGGCACACCGTTCGGCTACGGCACGTATGGTTCACGCTCGCTGGCTGTCGGTGGCGTGGCGATTAAGCGTAGTGTCGATAAGATCAAGGAGAAGGCGCGTAAGCTGGCTGCCCACCTGCTTGAAGCGAACGAGGCCGATATTGTCTTCGAGAACGGTTGCGCTTACGTCAAAGGTTCACCTGACAAGGCTAAGACCATCGGTGAGCTGGCAGCGGCGGCAGCAGTCGCCTACAATTTACCGCCTGGGATGGAGCCATTCCTCGATGAGACCAGCTACTACGATCCGCCGAACTGTACCTTCCCCTTCGGTACCCACGTGAGCATTGTTGAGGTTGATCCCGAAACTGGTCACGTGAAGTTGCTGCGCTATATCGCCGTAGACGACTGCGGCAATCAGATCAATCCAATGATTGTTGAAGGTCAAATTCATGGCGGTATTGCGCAGGGTCTAGCACAAGCCCTCTACGAGAGTGCCGTTTACAACGAGGATGGTCAATTGCTCACCGGTACGCTGATGGACTACGCAGTGCCGACGGCAGCGATGGTTCCCCACATCGAAACCGACCATACGGTTACTCCATCGCCGGTTAATCCGTTGGGTGTCAAAGGTGCTGGCGAAGCGGGGACTATTGCTTCGGCGCAATGCGTGATGAACGCCATTATCGATGCGCTGGCGCCATTTGGGGTGAAACATCTCCAGATGCCGGCAACACCGGAGCGGATCTGGAAAGCGATCCACGGCAGTAAGTGAGGGGTAAAAGTTCATGGGCACAGGTACCTATCGACCTGTGCCCCTCTGTCACGAATAAAAGGGAGTAGCTATGATTCCAGCCCCATTCGATTATTACGCGCCGACTAGTCTGGCCGAGGCGCTAACCCTGTTGCAGCAGCATGGTGACGACGCCAAGATTTTGGCCGGTGGTCACTCACTCCTCCCGGCAATGAAATTGCGTCTGGCCTCGCCAGCAGTGTTGATCGATATTAACAAGGTTTCCGAACTGCGCGGAATCAAGGTGAACGGTACGGTCGAGATCGGCGCCTTGACGACCTGGAGTGCTATTGAGCAAGATGCCGCATTAGCCAAAGCCTGCCCGATGATGGCTGAAGCGGTCAGCTTGATCGGCGATATTCAAGTGCGTAATCGCGGCACCATTGGTGGATCGCTTGCTCATGCCGATCCAGCCGCCGACATGCCGGCAGTAGTCCTTGCCCTCGATGCCCAGATACACGTTGAAGGTCCGAATGGGCCACGAACGATTGCCGCTACTGATTTCTTCACCGATATGCTGAGCACAGCCCTCGAGCCGGGGGAAATTATTACCTCGATCACGTTCAACAGCCTTGGTCCGGGTGAAGGCGCCGCATACGCTAAGTTCCCTCATCCGGCCAGTCGGTATGCCATTGTTGGTGCGGCAGCCTACGTGAAAATGGAGAACGGTCAGGTCACGGCTTGTCGGGTAGCGATCACCGGTGCCGGCCCCAAAGCCGAACGTCAGCCGGCAGTCGAGCAGGCCTTGATCGGTACCGATGGCAGCGCTGATGCAATCTCTGCGGCTGCGGCTCATGCGGGTGAAGGAATGGACATGCTCGGCGATATTCACGCCAGTGCAGAGTATCGACGGGCGATGTGTAAGGTGTACGCGAAACGCGCGTTGCTTAAGGCGGTCGAACGGGCACGGTAAAGTTAGATCGAAAATGAGCGGGTAGGCGTTGCGCTTACCCGCTTGGTTTTCTATTGAGAGCGATCGATGACTTTTTACATACGAGCCAAACAATGACATCGTTGCGACTCGATGTTGGCAAGATGATACTCTTGCTGTGTGACCGAATTAGATATGAGCGGGTCTCACAAATCCTTTGGACTGCTGAAGCCACGCTTCAGCAATCTATAACACCTGCATACCGTTCAGGTACATCATCGTTCCAGCCCCGCTCTGATACCACTCTTGGCTGGGAAACCTGTGTCCAATCCCACACAGGATACCTGGTTCTTCCTGACAGAATTGGTATAAGAGTCCCTCCGAAACATTCTGCTAAAGCAGGTACGAGTGAGATATATCCTGCAATCCGCGACCATGTTCGGGCAATAATGGGCAGCACGCAGGTCATTCAGTAATCGTAGGGGTAAAGTACCGTCTTGTCCCAACCAGCAAGAACGAATTGCTTTGAGGAAAGGAAAGTAACCTCTCTCCCTAGCCCACCGGTCAAATGACAATAGGGTATCTATAAATGACAGGAGAGGTGACTGTTAGCTATGGAGTCGCGAGTTCGGGTGGCAGCAGTCCAATTTGGTGTAAGTACAGATCTGACTGCTAATTTGCAAACCTGTCTGCGAATGATTGACCAGGCAGGGAAGGTCAGACCGAACATCATGGTGCTGCCAGAATTTATCAATCACCTTGCCTGGTATGAAAGTCCTGAACACTGCTACGCTGTATCGGTTGCGCCGAATGACTCCTTTTTGCAGGCTATCGCAGCTAAAGCCAAGTTGTATCGCTGCTATATCAAGGTCAATGTCACTATGCGTCGGGAGCACGGCAAGGTCACGGGTACGAATATCCTGTTCGACCCGAGTGGGCAGATTTGTGCCATGAATGACAAGCAAGTCTTAATGGGAAATGAGAACAACTTTTTGACTCCCGCTACTGACATTGCTCCTGTGATAGAGACTGAATATGGACGGTTAGGAATGTATGCCTGTATGGACGGCGTTATCCCTGAAGTAGCGCGCTCGCTCGCTATTCGACGGTCACACCTGCTGCTCAATAGCCTGAACTCATTTGCGCTTGATGAGGCTTCGCTGCACATTCCGGTGCGTGCAGCGGAGAATAAAGTGTTTGTCGCTGCTGCCAATAAGGTCGGTTCACTTGTCCCTGAAGAACTACGCGAAACAGTTGCAGCGCGATTGAAGATTGCTCCCGAATTTCTTGAAGGGGCAGGAGAAAGTCAAATTGTTGCCCCCGATGGTAAGACCCTGGCAAAAGCGCCAATGCGGGGTGAAGCAGTAATTTTCGCCGATATTGATCCACGCGAGGCGGAAAATAAGCTGCGACCTGATGGTACGGATATTTTCCTGAGCCGACGCCCTGAATTGTATACCCCTCTAGGGTCACCTCCTCAAGAGAGTTACTACAAGAGTGGAGCGCCGGATGTACTAGCAGGGGTTGTCCAGGTGTCAGGTAAAGGGCAGGAAGCACTTGCGTTTGCCATACAAAAGGTTGCCGAAGCCGTAGCAGCGGGAGCAAAACTTATCGTGCTGCCGGAGTTATTTCATATTACCACATTCGATTATGCAGAGGAGTTCTCCTCTGAGATGATTCGTGTGCTTCAGGCTGTAGCAGGGAATTGTTACATTGCCGCTTCAATTGTGGAAGACGGGACCCATACGGGCATATTATTTAATCAACACGGAGTGGTACTGAAACAGCCCCAGCTACACCCTTGTGGTAGACACCCATGGTCCAGGTTAGGAAACGTATTAAACGTATTTGATTGTGAATGGGGACGCATAGCGCTGATTGTGGGGAATGACGCGATTTATCCAGAAACGTTTCGTCTGGCAGCATTGCAAGGTGTTGAAGTAGTAGCTGTGCCCACACAGGTTTTAGAGGAGTGGGAAATAACATTAGGATTCAGGGAGCGCGCCGCCGAAAACAGAATGAACATCCTGGTGGCCAGTTCAACTGCAAGCGCCATCTATGCTATTACCGAAGATTTCACACTGTGGACAGAATGGCGCAATCGTCCCTTCGATGGTAACATCAATGCTCCGATTATCACAATGACACAAAATGACGGGCTTAAGTTAGCCATTATTTATCCGGCAGCGGCAGCCAACAAGATGATATCTTATCGCACGCATCTGTTGAATAGCAGACCATGGAGACTGGCACAGCCAATAATTTCATGATCCCTGAAAAAGAAAGGATGGAAAGATGACGGCAGATACGACACAAAATCTGGCTGATGTGCTAGATGCGCATGCTCCTGTTGATAACACTGAAACGTTCCGCTATCTGTTGAATGTCCGTGAACGGGCATGGGAAATCATCCATACAAGTATACATTTGCGCGAAGATTTGAAGTGCAAAGATATTCAGCAAATCCCAGATCCTCAAGGAAATATCGTTGGCAATATACACACTTATACGGGCGAGAAGATAGACTGGATTGTCCGTTCGTGGATAGGAAGGCCGGAGACCGGCTTTACCAACATTCATCTTACCTGCTGGATGAATGAAGAAACAGATGTCCCACATTTGGGACTAGCATTAGGAACTGCGCCAGATGTCTTTTGCTACGTGGACTTCCTTCCCCGCTACGACCCTCCACTGAGTTTTGACCATCTGAACCAATATCATGAAACAATGAATGAGACCTGGATTGCCCTACGCCGAAATCCACGCTATAAGACCTTCACGCCAGTTCATTTGTACACCCGCTCGACGCTCTCACCGATCGCAATTTGTGGTCTGCTGCCTTTCGAGGATTTTAGAGCGGTTGTGGAGCCGATCATGTTGCAATACGTTTGCCAATGGGTGGAGTTTGTCAAACATGCGCAGCCCTTAGATGCTGAGAAGCGCGCTGCGATCAAACAACGCGATATATTGCTACGTCGCACGATCGTAGAAAAAGACCCGGCCAACGTATTAGCAGACCGTTTGGTGGGCGTACCTATGCGTGAACGACTGGTACGTATTTTGCACGCCGAAGAGCGAGAATGAAAGCTGAAAGCCTGATTGTTCACCATGAACACGATAAGTACACAATTTCCCATATTGATTGTGGGTGCAGGTCCGGTTGGTCTTTCGCTTGCATTGGCATTGGCGCGGAAGGGTATTCCGGCTGAGGTCTTTGAGAAAGATCCCGAACTCAACGTGCAAATTCGCGCTAGTACGTTTCATCCCAGAACGTTGGAGTTGTTCCATGAATGGGGTGTTGCAGAGGAGGTCATTCGGCATGGATATAAGGTGAACCGTCTGCAGTACTGGGAACGCTGGCCTCGGCAGTTAATTGCCGAATTCGATTATGCCCATATTGCTGGCGATACACCTTTCCCATATCGATTGCAATGTCCACAACACGTTGTTACGCGCATTTTGAAACCCGCCGTCGAAGCTACCTCAACAGGTAGCGTTCACATGGGGCACGAGCTGATAGACTTTACCGATCACGGAACCTATGTGACCGCACGGTTTACTACTACATTTGGGATCGTTGAACGCCAGGGTGCGTATCTTGTTGGAGCAGATGGCTCTCACAGCACAGTTCGCAAGCGACTAAACATCAACTTCAAAGGAAAAACATACGAAGATCGCTTCTTACTGATCGGTAGCGATCTTAAGATTAGCTCTCTATTCCCCAATGCAGCGCCAGTGTGCTACATCTTTGACCCACAAGAATGGGTCATTATTCTGAATTTGCCCGACATCGTGCGCGTCGTGTTTCGGATGACAAATGACGAAGATGAAGCAGTAGCTTTACGAGAGGAAAATCTGCGGGCACGTATGGAGAATTTCTTCGGCCAGTTGCCTTCCTTCAATATCAAGACGACGCAACTGTATCGCGTACACCAGCGCGTCGCCGATACGTTTCGGGTTGGACGCATCATTTTAGTCGGTGATGCCGCACACAACAATAACCCTGCTGGTGGAATGGGCATGAATAGTGGTATTCATGATGCTGCCAATTTAGCCGATAAATTTTATCGGATACAGAACGGAGAACCGGAGTCCCTTCTCGACGTCTATGCCGAAGAGCGTCGGCAATATGCGATGGAGTCGGTGCAGCTCTATACCGATCAGCAGTACACGAGCATGGTAATGAGCGATGAAGCAGAGCGGAAGCGCAGAAACCAGATCCTCTCAGAGACTGCCAAAGATCCGATACGAGCGCGGGCATATCTGTTGCGAGCAAGTATGTTGGAAGATCGAATATAAACAATGCAGCTCACCTTGTGAAATGATCCTGCCTCTGCCTTGGGAGCGTCGTCTATGAAAACGTATGGACATTTCATTCATGGACAGGAGATCCCTGCTAAGAGAGGCGAAATGTTCCCTAGCATTGCTCCTGTAAACGGCGAAATTCTCGGTTATGCTGCTCGTGGAACAGAGGCCGATGTAGAAGTTGCGGTTTCCTCGGCGCGAGCAGGCTTCACCTACTGGTCGTCTTTGCCACCTACCCAGCGGGAGCGCACGTTGCTTGAATGTGCTGAAGCAGTGGAGGTAAATCACAACCGTTTGCTCGATTTGCTTATTGATGAAAGTGGTTCCACGATCGTCAAAGCAAGATATGAAGTGCTGTATACTGCCTCAGTTTTACGTGCAGCAGCCGGTGAAGTACGACGGCTTTACGGAGATACGTTGCCGAATGAAAAGCCGCATCGTCTTTCAATGGTGGTACGAGAACCGGTGGGCGTAGTTGTCGTGATTTCACCCTTCAATGCGCCACTGGCGCTTTTAGCAAAAATGACCGCTTTTCCGCTTGGGGCCGGTAATGCCGTGATTGCCAAGCCATCGGAAGAAACCCCGCTGATCGCAGTAGAATTCGCCAAAATTTTGCACGAAGCAGGATTACCGGCTGGTGTCTTCAATGTCGTGACCGGCTTTGGGCCAGAATGTGGCGAGCCGCTTCTCAAGCATCCTGGAGTAAATGGTGTGGCATTCACGGGATCAACGGCTACTGGCATTAGGGTCGGTCAGATTGCAATTCAAACAATGAAACGATTGCAATTAGAACTGGGAGGAAAAAATCCTCTCCTGGTATTGAGTGATATGGATATGGCGGAAGCAGCCGAAATTGCCGCGGTCGGTGCGTTCACTCACGGTGGACAAATCTGTATGTCGAGTTCGCGGATCATCGTTGAGGCACCACATGGCCTCGCCTTCGCCAATGCTCTAGCGAAGAAAGCTGCTAGCCTATACTTGGGCGATTTGCGTGACGAGCGTACCGCTTATGGTCCGCTTATAAATCAACGCGCTTTAGCGAAAGTGATGCGCCACGTGCAGGCGGCCAGAGAGAGTGGAGGGCAAATCTTGACCGGTGGAGATGTGCATCACGGCCTGGTTTTTCAGCCAACTGTGGTTTACAACCCACCACGATTGGGCGAATGCTGGGAAGAAGAGACCTTTGGGCCGGTAGCGCTGGTCACCGAAGCCACTTCTCTTGAGGAAATGATTACCATTGCCAACGAAAGCCAGTACGGACTGAGCGCCGGCATCATTACCAATGATCTGAAGCGTGGTTTGAGCGCAGCGCGTCAGATCCGCTGTGGCGCGGTTCATCTTGGAGCGCACTCATTCCAATCAGATCCGATGGCGCCAATTGGTGGATATGGTATGTCTGGCATTGGCCGCAGTGGCGGCAAATACTCGATAGAGCATTTCACTGAACTCAAGTGGATTTCAGTGGAGCTAGGAGAAACACCAAGACCATTCTAATTTTTAGTCAACTGTACCTACTCACCGCAGAGAGAGTGCAACGTTAGAAGCAAATAAATATGAAGCCTTGTGAGGGTATCAACAGCATAAACTCATCACAATTCCAGCGCCGTCCCGCGCAGTCCCTCAGGGATCGATATGTTGAACCGTCTTAACAGGGTAGGCAGTATATCGTAAATCTGCACATTATCGAATCGCCGTCCACCGCCGGGGCGCTGTGGGTCGTGCCAGATGAATAGCCCGCGTTGGGCGTGGTTGGCATCATCGGGGCCGGTATCGTTCTCTAGCGTGAATATCCCATCGCCGCCTACCGTTCCCACTGCCCGCCGGGCAAGATCGCTGAAGTAGACGATCAAATCGGGAGCAACACCGCGTACAGTGCGATAGAGGCGCTGGGGCACAAAGACCCTGTTTCCGAGTGGATGACCATCTGGACCAGGCATCGTTTCCAGGCGCGCCGCAAGGTCAGCGCGCACATGTTCATACTCTGCTGTCGGAATAACGCCCTGCGGCTCACGCCCGCGCACATTGAGGAAGATGCGTCCGTAGTAACCACCTGCACCCCAGGCGCGGGTACGCGACCAGTCAACGTCTGCCTGATCGAGGCTGGTCGGCTCGTCAGGCATTGTGCGTAATATCAACTCACCCTGCGCGATCAACCATTGATTGATCCGCACGCCACCCATCAACGGACGCGCACCGTGGTCGGATACCACCAGTACTGCTGTCTGACGGTCGCAGCATGATAGCAAAGTGGCAATCTGCGCATCTACGTAGCGATAGTATGCGTAAATCGTCTCGGCAAAGGGCGAATCGGGAACAAACAATGGATGCTGTGGATCCATATGTTTCCAGAACGCATGATGAATCCGATCAATCCCCATATCAACCAGCATGAGGAAATCAGGACGCTCTTCCTCAATTAGTGCTGCGGCAACCGCGAAGCGCTGATCACACATCGTATAGATGTCACGCACAATGCGCTCTTTATCATCGGAGCGGAAATCAGGAACATCAAGTAGGTATGAGCGTCCCGGTGTCACTTTCGCAATCCAGGAGTCAATGCGCTCCGCGAGTGTCGGAGGAAAGGTATAGTTCACAGCCGTCGACGGTGCAAGAAAGCAAGAGATTAGCGCACCATTCACAACAGACGGTGGATAGGTTCCGGGAACGCCGATCACCGCCACACGCCATCCTGCCTCACCAAGAATATCCCACAACCGCGGAAACCGGATCGCACGGCTATCGGTAACTACCATGCGACCATAAGAGCGGTCAACGCGGTTGCGAAACCCGTAGACGCCAAGTTCACCCGGATCGCGCCCGCTCATCATGCAACTCCAGGCAGGAACGGTAATCGCCGGGATGCAACTTTCCAGTTCACCGTAGACCCCCTCCGCCATCAGACGGTTAAGGGTGGGCAAATCAGTACGCCAGCGATCGAACACAAGCGATGGCTCGGCGGAGTCGAGGCCGAGAATGATGAGACGGGGAGAAGAGCTCATGATTCGGCTTTAGCACTTCCTGTTGAATATCGGTATCGGCGGTAGAGCAACACGGATGCGACAACAACTGCAATGAGCGAAAGAATATGTACGACATTGAACGGCGTTCCGGGAAAAAACCATGAGTCAGTACGGAGAAACTCGATAAAGAAGCGTCCCAGAGGATACCACAACAGATACATGAACAGGATGTCTCCATCGCGCAGCCGGTCGCCATAGCGATGCCAGATGGAAAAAATGACCACGAAGCCAATCAGGTTCCAGATCGATTCGTACAGAAACAGCGGATGGAAGCGGGTCGTTTCTGGAAATGCAACCAGGTCGCGGTACGGACCGATACGATGTTCGGCGTCGATACGCAACCCCCACGGTAGGGTCGTTGGCGGCCCATAAAGCTCCTGGTTGATAAAGTTTGCCCATCGTCCAACTGCCTGGCCCAGGGGTAGACCGAGTGCAGTCGCGTCGGCATACACGAGAAGTGGCGCCTTCCGTATATGTGCAAACGCCCATAATCCGAGCGCACCAAAGATGAACCCACCGAAAATGTGCAACCCCCCTTCCCATACTGCCAGAATGCTCGCCGGATTGCTTAGAAAGCGTCCCAACCCCTCTGGCCCACGCGGTGACTGAACGAACACATAGTAGAGGCGTGCGCCGATCAATCCGGGGATCAGAACCCAAAGCAACACATCCCACACTGAGTCGCGATCTATCCCGCGGCGCTCAATATGGCGGGCACCAACCCATGCTGCCAGTATAACGCCAGCCATGATCAGCACGCCATACCAGCGCAGCGTCAGTGGACCAAGTTGAACGATAACTGGATCAACAGGAGGATACATGGTCGTTATTCAAGATACCCCAGCTCTCTCAAACGTCGCTGCACAATCGGATCATCCACTTCCTCAGTGCGTTGGATGAGCGGTGCCGTAGTACTGGCGCGACGCAGAAAAGCACTGAGGCTCGCCTGCAGTTCTTCGACTCTTTCTGGCAAGATTGCTGCCAAATCAACTGTTTCGCGGGGATCAGCATCGACATCATACAGCTCAACCTGGTCTTCGCCGATCTGAATCAATTTGTGCGAACCGCTAATCACTGCACGACGCGGTTGATCGAAGCGGCGCACATGCACAAGATCAGGCCGTCGTCGTAGCATAATTCCCAAAACGTTTTGCGGCGGTTCTGCCTCGCTGAAGACTATGCCACTATCAGGATCAGCAGCAGGCGATTGCGCCAGTGAACGATCACGCTCGATGCCGCCAGCAATCCCAGCGGCACTTAGCAGGGTGTGGAAGACTCGTCGCAGCGATAGCGGGTGATCAACTACTGCACCACGTGGAAAGTCACCCACCGGATCACGCACTATCAGTGGAACGTGGATCAGTTCGT
>Ga0308400_1000754_pt1 | contig 11397 bp, 10 predicted proteins | sample HotsprSampOS1265_FD_203451 | JGI IMG/M metagenome (GOLD analysis project Ga0308400, IMG submission 203451) | Hot spring phototrophic mat microbial communities from Octopus Spring, Yellowstone National Park, Wyoming, United States - 20060914_OS12-65 ...
GCGATACCGGCGTGACCGCCGCGAACGTCGCCGACCTTCTCGCGTCCGCCGCGAACGCAAGCACCGTAGACGTTGAGGAACTCGCGCTCGGTCTGGCGAACGTCGGCGGCAGCGCGAAAGTCGCCGGGTTGTCGTTTCAAGAGACGGTGCAGACGATGGCGCTGATCGCGCCCTCGTTCAGCAGCGCCGCCGACGCCGGTACGTCTTTGAAAACGTTTTTGCAGCGTCTAATCCCGACGACGAAAGACGCAACGCAGATGATGATAAAACTGGGACTGGCAACGAAGGACGGGAAGTCGCGATTTTTCGACGCAAAGGGCGAGTTTATCGGGATGGAGGCGGCGGCGAAACTGCTGCACGACGCAACCAAAAATCTGAGCGAAGAACAAAAATTCTTAGCGCTCAATACCATCTTCGGCTCCGACGCAATCCGCGCCGCTGCTGCAATCGCCGGATCCGGCGCAGAGGGGTTCAACGAGATGGGACAGGCGATGAAGGACGCGGGCGGCGCGGCGCAAGCGGCGACGATAATGCAGCAAGGGTATAAGTTCACGCTCGACCAGTTCAACGCCGCCATTGAAACGTTGCAGATTATGATTGGAAGCGCGCTGCTGCCGCATCTCACGCAGTTAGTCGCTGCGGCGGCGGAAGGCGTCAACACCTTCACTGCCTGGGCGTCCAGCGTCCTCAGCGCCGCCGATCCCGTCGCAGCGCTCGCGGCGCAGATCGGGCTGGTCGGGGTGACGACCGACGGCGTGCAACAGACGGTCGCCGTTGCTGCGGCTGCGATCTTCGCAGCGTGGGACGCGCTGAGCGCCGCGCTTGCGCCCTCGGCGCAGACCGCCTGGAGCGCGGTGCAGTCTACGGTGCAGACCGCGCTTGCCGCAGTACAGCAAGCGGTGCAGTTTGCGACTGCGCTGGCGGTGCAAATCTGGAACGCGCACGGCGCGGATATTCTTGCGTTTGCGCAACGGACGTGGGAAGGAGTTATGGGCGTCGTCGTCGCTGCCGCGCGGTTCGTTCAAGCAGCGATTGAAGCGCTGGTCGCGGCGGCGCAGTGGGTGTGGCGCAATTTCGGAAACGAGATCACCGCCGTCGCGCGGTTCGCGTGGGACCAAATAAAGACGCTGACGGAAACCGCACTCGCAGTGCTGCGCGGGCTGTTCGAGGCGGGCGCTGCGGCGCTGCGCGGCGACTGGAGCGCGGCGTGGGAGGCGATCAAGCGCGTCGCGGAAGCGCTCTGGAATGGGATACGCGCATCTGCGGAAAATCTGATGAGTACGCTGTCATCGCTGTTCCAGACGCTGTACCCGCGCCTTGAAGCCGCGTTCCGGTCTGCACTCTCCGGCGCGGCGTCGCTCGGCGCGGCGCTGATAAACGGAATACGCAGCGGCGTGGAGAGCGCGGCGCGCGGGTTGGCGCAGGCGGCGGCAGACGCGGCGAAGGCGGCGCTGGACGCAGCAAAAGCGGCGCTGGGCATCCGCTCGCCGTCGCGCGTCGCGGCGCGCGAGGTCGGCGTACCGCTCGCCGAAGGCATTCTGCGCGGGCTGACGGAAGGTCTCGCGCCGCTGCCGCTGCTGACGCGCGACGCGGTGACCGCCCCGCCTCCAGCGTCGGCAACGGTCAACGTCGGGGGGATCACCGTCAACGCCGCGCCGGGGATGGACGAGCGGCGGGTGGCGACGCTGGTGCGCAGCGAGATCGACAACCTCACGCGGCTAGCGCGTTTCGGGAGGATATAAGATGCGAGTACGACAGATCGGGACGTTCGTCTTTGATGCGGATACGAACATCGTTGTTGATGCGAACAACCAAGATGCGCCGGGCGTCGGATTTCGCGCGGATAGTCTCTTCGATCCGCAACCGTTCGCGGTTGAGATCGCATTTAGACGCAACACGCGCCAGCAAGCGCTCAACGCAGTGAGTAGTCTCGCGCGCGAACTGCATAGTTACGCGCAGCGGAGGCAAGGCGGGCGTCTGGCGATAGCTGGCGGCGTGTTGGTGGTTGCAGAAGATGCAACCGGCGGCGCAACACTGCGGTCGTATCTGCGTGACGGCAGCGTCACGCTGTTGGGCGTCGAAGCGACCGCAACGGGCGTCATCGCGCGGGTGCGGGTGACGGGGACGCTGGTCAATCCGTTCCTTGATTACACGTTTTCGACGACTACCGTTTCCGCGCTCAAGCCGTATGAGCGTCGTCTCGTCACACTGACGGGAACGAGCGATGCGTATCTCTATAAGAGCAGTCTGATCTACACCGTCTCAAATATGACCGGTCTCTACAACGCACTGATCGCGATTGAGGAACTGGAAAGCGCGACGGGAGTGAGTCGAATTATAGCGGGCAGTCTAGCGACGGTGACGGACGGGATAACAATCGAGACGTGGGATGCGGGAGGGTTGACGCTATCGCGCGCAAATTTCGCGTCGACGACGGGCGGAACGATCACATACATCATCTCTACCGCATTCCCGCAAGACGTGTACCGCCTGTTTATTGAGATTTTTTGTCCAACAACGCCGTCGGCAAACGCGCGGTACCTCGTCAGTTGGGACGGACAACCACAGATTGCGGAAACGATCTCTGGAGACCGCTCGTGGTATGCGCCCGCGCTGTTTGTGCGCGCGGACACGGCGGTTACGTTGACGCTTGAGGTGCAGAACGTGCCGCTAGGAACGCTGGTGATGCCGATCCTCCTCATTCCGACGGACGGCGTGTCAGTCTGGAGCGTCATCACACCGCCAACGCTGCAATCGTTCTACGCGCTCGACCATCAGACCGCCGCGTCGCGCCCGTTCGAGACCAACCCGACCGGGACGGTGTACGGCGCGCCGGGGCTTGTCTCCAGTCGCTACGTCGCGGTGTTCAACGGGGTGATGGCATCGAACATCACCAGCGCATCCGCAACACTGAACATACGAGCGCATCGGATCGAACCCGCTGCGTTTGCGTAAGGAGACGGCGATGCTTGTTGCTATCACCAAACCGCATCAGCAATTCCCCGTCCCGCTCACCGTCGCCGACTACGAGTTTTCGACATCCGACGACGGCGACGAGCGCGGGCGCGTCACGCTGCCGCCGGGCTACGCGCGCTCTGGGGTTATGACGCAGATCGGCGATGAACTGATCGTCTACTGTACGCAACTCTCGCGCACCGTCTGGCGCGGGCAGATCGAGCGGATTGAGGAGGCGCGCGACGGCAGCATTAGTTGGCACGCGCTGGGGTTCGGCGCGCTGCAACGAGACGCGCGACTTTCGGTGGTGCAGAATATGACCGATATGACCCGCTGGAAACCCGTCGGCGCGGGGTTTATGACGGGCAGCGGGTACGATTCGCGCGGGGACTTGTGGGAGTACGAGGTTGTTGAGGCTATTGGGTTTCCGCACGTGCGGATACGCACAAAGAAAGCGTTCACAATTACAAACGCCACGCTCTTTTTTGTCGCGTATCTATTTGAACAGCCGGAACGATACGTGACGGTACGAACAAACGAAAGCATTATCGTACTCCCGGCAATAATGACGGGGTTAGCAGATGGCGTTTGGGTCGCGCCGGTGACGGCGATCCCGCAACCAAACGTATATACGCTGACGCTCGGCGCGTTCACCGGGTTGAGTTCGACCGGTACGGTCACAGCAACGACGTGTTACGGCTGGGTAATCGGCGTGCGCGCGAGCGGCGCGGAAACTGTTGCTGGTGCGACATCAGTAACCTTTCGTGCAGTAATCAACCTAAGCGAAATTTTCGGAATTAGCGGTGGATTGCTCTCTATAAACCTGAGTGGATGTTGTGCTGTATTTTTACCGCCCCAAACAAACGTGAAAATAGAGAAACCAGACGCAAATTTGCGCGAACTTGTCGAACATAGCAGTGACGACTTTGTTCAAGTCAGATACCACCGCAAACGTTTTTTCCGCGATCGTCCAGAACCGATCGTTGATTTCCGCACCGATAGCCCACTGGTGTGGCGCTTCCCGGAAACGACGCGCGTCGTTGACATCTCCAAAGCGCCGAACCGAGTGTACGGGCAGTATCGCGGTTACTGGACAGATCATCTGACCGCGACGACAACGATTCAATCGCTCGAATCGCGCCGACAACTCGCCCGGCGCGTCGCGAGCGTCGGGGAGTACGGCAGCAAAGCGATCGCAGAAGCGCGCCGCGACGAGGCGGCGACTGCGCTGGATCGCCAGATTGCGCCGATAACGGTCGAACTCGACAATTCGCGCTACGAGTTGATGACGCGCACCGGCGAGACCGTACCGAACTGGGCTGCGGATGTCAGCGATTACGCAATCGTTCCGGGATATTTCCGTAACGCGAAAATCACATCTCGGGTAATAACGCGCGATAGAACAACGTACACCGTCTCGTTCAACCCGGATGATTTTGTGACGGTGTTGCGGTGAAAGGAACAGAGCAATGCGACAACTCTTTCCGTACATCGGTGGAAAGTACACCGTCGCGCCGGAGATCAACCGACGGTTCGGCGCGGTCGCATCGGGCAGTATAAGGATCGAGAGTGCATCTGGTTTAGTCCGCACTGCGGAGGAGGCAGTGATGATTGACGATAACCCACTGATTTTCGCGCCGCACAGCATCACCGCCGCGACGTTCCGCCGCGTGCTGCGCAGCGCGCGCAGCCCGGCGTTCCTTGAGACAGAGATGCTGCTGGCGGCGCTCGACGACTGGGGCGCGGATCGCGCGATCGCGTTAGCATTCTTCGCAAAAGAGAGCAGTTTCGGAACACGCGGCGTTGCGGTGCGCACGCGCAATTGGGGCAATCTGCGGCGCGGCAAGCGAATGATTGCGCAGACGCCGCACCCGTTTGCCGTCTACGCGCGCTGGGTAGACGGTCTCAACGACTGGTGCGAGTTGCTCAAAGAGCACTACTGCAAGCGGCGCGGGTTGTGCAGGTTGCGGCAAGTGCTGCCGCGCTACGCGCCGTCGTCAGACGGCAACAACCCGGAGCGCTACGCAGATTTCGTTGTAGCGCTCGTTCGGCGTTGGCAGAGGGAGGAGCAACGAGATGGAAATCATTGAAATCTTTCAACTGCTGGCGGCGGGGCACGTCGGGCTGACCGCAACTGATTATCTCTGGAACGCGGTCTTCGGCGCAACCGGCGCGGCGACGGCGTACCTCGCAGACAAAGAAGGCGTGGTGCTGCTGCCGCGTTACGACGCCGAGCAGCACAGCGTCGAGTTGGGCGCGTTGGGGCGCGTGCTGGTCGGCGCGGGGGCGGGGACGCTCGTCGGCTATTCCGGCTACGTCCCGTTTGTCGCGGGCGTCGTTGCTCCGACGCTGCTACCGGCGCTGATCGATAAGATCGCTTGGTTTGTGGAGCGGAGGCGGAAATGAAACTCGATATACTGCTGCTGGTCAGCGCGTTCGCACTCGCGTTCGTTCACCCCGACGCGGCGCAAGTCGCAGCGACGGCGGTGCTGGTGCTGCTGATGGTGCGGATTGAGCGGGGACGACGGGCGAGGAAAAAGAAAAGCGCCCCAGTTGTTCACTGAGGCGTTTCCGGTGAGGCGGCGGGCGTTACACATTCCGCAGCGGCGGCGGATAATTGCTGTTGCGGATCGCGTCTGCGGGCGTTTTACCCTCGCCGTGAAGATACTGGTTTTCGATTTCCGAGCAGATGGTGATGTTCACTCCCCATCCCTCGCGGGTAGGGTAGATAACGAGACCGACGAGACCGTAATCAAATACGAGACTCTCGATAGCCTTCGCTACATCCCGGCGGTCAACTGCCGGGATAGGCGTCTCGGCGAGGAAATTATCCGCACCGATGTAAGCGTTGTACTTAGTATCCAAAGAAGGATTTTCGGCGTATCGTACATAGACATCCGCGAACCAAGTCCCCCGTTCTGGTTCGATCTTGATCGAGAAGGGGGGAAAATAAACGTCTTTTGTGTGATAAACCGTCTTCATTGTTGACCTCCTTTATGTGTGTATTGCGATTACGCTTGTAGTATACCGCGCCTCGACGCGGTTGTCAAGAGGAAAAAGAAAAGCGCCCCGCATCGATGCGGGACGCAGAAGACGGGGAAAGCGCTGGTTAGTAGCGTTGAATGTCGGTGATGAGTTCGATCACCGCCTGCAGCGGGGCGTCGCCCTCGCCCTTCCGCAGCCGCCGACGGTCGCCGAAATCAACGAGGGCGTCGGCGACCCAGATACCGGCGTCGGTCTGCCAAACTTCAACATCGACGACGGCGAAACTGCGGAAGAGGGCAACAACCAAAGCGCCGAGCCGGTGCCAATCGGGTTCGGGGAGGTGAGAACCGATAAACAACTCATAATTCAGCGGACGGATGATGTCTTTGTTCGTCGCGGGCGTCTTTTCAGAGCGAGACACGACCCGCACCAGTTCGGAATACTCCTTGAACCGTTCGACTTTTACCGAAGTGACCATTTCTCTTACCTCCTTTTCGATATAGATGATTATCACAAGCATACTCTACCACATACCCGCCGGTTTGTCAAGAGGGAAAAGAAAAGCGCCCCGGCACATCGCCAGGGCGCGAATAGTGGGAATGTTAGTCCTTTTTGCTGAGAACGTCGCAGATAAGATTACGCAGCGCGTTCATTATAGTGTCACCTTCGCCTGCGTGGGGTACAACATTCCACGCATCGATTTCGATAGTAGCGTTCGCTTCCCAGCGACCATCAGTCTGGCGAGCCTCCAACCCAACCGCGCGCAGATCGAAAAGAACGCGAACCAGCCGCTCCACCTCTTCGGAATATCCGGTGCCGCGAAGGAAATCGCTAACCAGATACCGAATGTCTACGTTCCCGTTCCCGTCGTCAACGATAACGATCCCGTGTCCAATCCAATCAACCTTGAGCATTGTCGTCCTCCTTATGTACTAGTTATCACGCCTATAATATACCACACGCCCGCCGGTTTGTCAAGAGTGAAATCTCAACCAAAATTCCCGCCGAAAGCCCTTGACAGAAGGGAACTTGTGTGCTAGGGTAACGCTTGGCGTAGTAGACGCCGACTTAGACAAGGAGAAAGGAGCCTATGTCCATCTCATTTACAGATTACCTCGACTTGCTCTACGGCGACGATACCGCCGCATATACGACCGTCAGCGTCAAGTTGACCGACGGTCGCTTCAAATGTCAGACATTCAGCCTCTCACAGCGCGCCGAGATCGTCAAGCATATCGAGAAACACCTCGTATACGACATCTACATCAAGCGCGCGTCGCAAAAAAGAATCCCAGACCCCGGATCGTCCGGCAGCGCCAAACTTGCACACCTCCAGCGCGTCATCACCGCCGACATCGACATCAAGTCCGCCGCGCACGCGAAAGACGAACTCCCCGCGTCAAAAGACGACGCACTCCGGCTGCTGGCGGAGAGCGGCTTGCCGGAACCGACGCTCGTCGTCCACACCGGCAACGGTCTGATGCCGATGTGGGTTCTGCGCGAACCGCAGAAAGCGGACGACGTTGCATCGGTGCAGTCCGGCGTCGAGGCGCAACTGCGCATCACCGCCGCGCGGTACGGCTGGACGCTCGACAACACGAGCGACGCGGCGCGGTCGATCCGCGTCGTCGGTTCGTACAACTGGAAGCAGCGCCCGCAGAAGAAGCCCGTCACCGTCATCCGCAACAGCGACCGCTACTACGACCTCGCCGATTTCGCCGCGTTCGCCCGCCGTCCGCTCCTTGCGCCCCGGCGCGTCGGCGGCGCGGCAACGCGCGAGACAATCGAGACGCTGCTGCGGTATATACCCGGAGACGGTCTGGAGTACAATATGTGGCTGGCGGCGGTCTGGGCGATCCAGTCCGCGCTGCCGGAAGACGTTGCGACCGAGGTGCTCGACGGCTGGACGTATGATTGGGAAAAGCACCGGAAGCCGGAGGATGTCGAAAGCGGCATCGGCGTTCTCATCAATCTGGCGCGGAAGTACGGCTTTGAAGGTACGGTGCCGGGTCTGCGCGGCGGATACGTCGTCTCGCCGGAGCTGCCCGACGCGATGAAGATCAATCAGCGTTATCTGGATATCGAGATTGACCCGGATGACGATTATCCGAATATCGTCGTCATCAAGTCGCCCAAGGGCACCGGAAAGACGCAGTGGCTGGCGGAAGCCGCGAAGTGCTACCCGCGCGTGCTGTCGGTGGGGCATCGCGTCTCGCTGGTGCGCCAGAGCGCTGCGCGGCTGAACCTCACGCCGTATTACGAGGACGGGCGCTGGATTACGAACGCCCCGCGCGTTGCTACCACCATCCACAGTCTCGACAAAATCGAGACAGACGCGCCGTATGATCTCGTGATCATCGATGAGATCGAGCAAGTGCTGAAAGCAATCGTCAACGACCGCAACCTGAAGAGCCGGAAAATCAGTGCAGTCGGGGCGCTGATGGAGCATCTCCGCAAGGCGCGTTTGATTATTCTCGCCGACGCCGACGTGGGCGAGGCGACGCTGACGTTCATTCAGTCTGCATTTCCTAACCCGAAGATAGCCTACGTCGAGAATGAGTATGTCCACCGTATGATTGATCATCTCGTACTACTGCCGTCGCCGGAAGACGTACTTCAGAAGGCGCTGGAGTGGTACGAAACCAATGCGTGGAAAATCGCGCTCGCGTGCAACACGCGCGCCGACGCCGACCGCGCGGAATTGTTCTACCGCCAGTTTCTGCCGGACGCGCGAATACTGAAGATTACGTCTGAAACAAGCGAGAACAACAACGAGACGCTTGAGCGCATCAACGATATTCTGAAAGACGTTGATGTATTCATTTATTCGCCGTCCGTCGGCACCGGCGTCTCAATTGACATCGAAGGGTTCGCACTGTTCGGGATCGCCAGAAACGGCGTCGGCGTCGGCGACGTTGACGACTTCCGCCAGCAACTGGGTCGTATTCGCAATCCGCTTGAGCGTGAAATCAACGTCTACGTCGAAACGAAACGAATGAACGAACCGACATCGCCGGAGGCGTACCGCGATCTGGCGAAACTGCGCGAACTGGAAGATGACTTCCGCATTTCGCGCGCGAACGGCGCGCCGGAACCGGCGACGGAGTGGGATCGCGTCTATCTCGATCTGTACTGCGTTGTCAAAGCCAAAACTGCGGCGCAGAAGAACAACTTTTTTGAGAACTTTACCGGCGCATACGCGGCTGAAGGCGTTGAGGTCTGGGACGACCGCGACAAACCGAATCTACCGACCGACCGCCGCCGCGAACTGGCGAAGTCGTTGCGCGAACAGCGCGAAGCGCAAGAGCGCGCCCGCGCTGAACGGATCGCCAACGCGCCCGCGCCGGACGACGCGAAGACAACAGAGGAAAAGCGCGACGCAGAACGGAAGGTCGAATTGGAGGAGCGGTACGGGATTGACGTTGACGCCGATCTGGCGCTCGACGACGAGCGCGGCGCATACGGCGCGGCGCAGCGCTTCGCGGCGGTGGAAGATGCAGAGGTTGCAAAAGCGCTGGACGAGATCGAGGCGACGCGGCGGTTCAGTGCGGATCGCAACCGATTCGCGCTGTTTGCGATTTGGTTCAATATGCTGCTTGCCGCGCTGCGGTTGCGGATCGAGGAAGGTGCAGAAATTGCAATCACTGAAGAGTTCCTCGACCTCGTAGAGCGCAACCGACTGCTGATCAACGCCGCGCTGGGGATCAAGGTGCGCGAAGACTTCCGCCGGAAGCCGATGTCGTTCATCGGCGCACTCTTTGCGCGGATCGGCGTCGGAATCGAGGGGAAGCAACAACGGGTTGAAGGCGGAAGGAGGGTGCGCGTCTACCGGCTGGTCAACGTCGAACGGGCGCGACTGCGTACAACGGGCATCCGCAAACGACATCAAGAGCGAACCGCGCCGGTGTTCGAGTTTCTCGGAACTGCTGTCACAACACATCATATAAATAAAAGAAAGTCCGGCGTTGTGACGGCTGCTGCTGCTATACACTAAGGGGCGGCGGTGCGCTCGTTTGACGAACAAGCCGCGTTCGGGCTGCCGTATGAGCGAGTGATCGCGCAGACGGCGGCGCTGCTGCTCTACCCGCATCGTCTCGATCTGACGCTGGTGCGGCTGGACGCCTACGCGCCGCTGGATTATCTGCTGCTGGACGGCGAGCAGCCGGTCGCGGCGCTGGAGGTCAAGCGTCGGTCGGTGCGCTCTGATACGTACCGCACCACCATTCTGCCGCAATCCGTCGTCGACGCGGCAAAGCGCTTGACAATCCCCGTCTATGCTGCTATTCTCTTCACCGACGGACTGGCAATATTCGATGTGCTGCGCACGCCCTCAAGCGTTCGCTGGCTGCGCACGCGGCGCGGGGTGTTGCGGAAGCACCGCGAATACGACATCTCAGAAAGGTTGGTGAAAGTTGAGGAAGTACATCAACGACAGAGACGAAGCGCTTGATGCGGTTCAATCGCTGCTCGAATGCGAAGCGCTTGCGTTCGACATCGAAACGCAGCCGCACTTCCACTACCCAAGAGAGCGAACCAAAACGGCGTATCGGGCGTACTTCAACTATCTCAAGCGAAACCGGTGGGGTCTGACGTTTGACCCCGACCCCGACGACCTTCCCGACCCGCTGCCGCCGCCGGTGGATCACCTTGCCGAGAAGCAGCGCCTGCAACGCCTCCTCAACGACGCCCCGCGCGGCGGGAAGACCTCAGCGCGGCGCATCGGCGATCTGGAGGACGCGCTTGCAGCGCTTGACGACGAGGTTGTTCCGGCGTGGGTGATGCGGCATATCGCCGGTCTCCTACTATCCGGCGACTACAACAACGACCCGGTGCGTCCGGGGCTTGACCCGCGTACTTCCCGTATTTTTCTCGTCCAGTTTGCAACGCCGTCCGGCGACGCCTACTGCTTCAACGTGCGGCGCGTCGGTCTCGATGTTTTTATTCCGCTATTCGAGCGCGTGCCGCTGGTCGGCGCGAACCTCACCTTTGATGTGCAGTTTGTGCTGCACAACGTCGGGATTTTTCCGAAGGTTGAGTGGGATGTGGTTGTCGCAGATCGCGTGATCACGCTTGGTCTCGACGTTCCTCATTCGCTTGCAGCAGTAGCCGAGCGCTGGATCGGTGAGAAGTTGGACAAAAGCGTTCGCGAGACGTTTGCCGACCCTCACGCGCTTGAGCCGAACCCGGCGCAAGTCGAGTACGCGCTGAAAGATGTCGAGGTTCTCTTTGCGATCCAACGCCGCCAGCAACAGCGCGCTGAGGCGCTGGGCGTTCTGGACGCGGTGCGGCTGTTCGTCAGCCTCACCGTCCCGACCGCCGCGGTGGAGTACTGCGGGCTGCGCATCGACGCCGCCCGTTGGAGCGAACTGGCGGACGAGGCGGAGCGGCGGCTGCGCGCTGCTGCTGAGCAGTTTGCGGAATACCTCGGCGTCGAACCGGAGGATTTGACGAAGCGCG
>Ga0308400_1000759_pt1 | contig 11374 bp, 15 predicted proteins | sample HotsprSampOS1265_FD_203451 | JGI IMG/M metagenome (GOLD analysis project Ga0308400, IMG submission 203451) | Hot spring phototrophic mat microbial communities from Octopus Spring, Yellowstone National Park, Wyoming, United States - 20060914_OS12-65 ...
GTACGTACAAATCGACGTGGTGGAGAACTCGTCTCCGAGCGTTCAGATCGCAATCGAAGTCTCGGCGTTCCCAGGGCGCAGCGTTCCCGCACCGCTGCCGGCGAACTGGACGCGCGTGCTGTGAGGTAAGCGATGTACGCAACGCTGGCGCAACTCAAGACGTATCTCGGCGTCACATCGGCGTCTGACGACGCGCTGCTGACCGATCTGCTCACGCGCGCAACTGCGGTTATCGAGCAGGCGACGCGCAAGACGTTCGCTGCGCCGGCGGCGACATCTCGAACATTTGGACGCGAGGTGATGCTGTGGGACGCGCAGTTGCGGCGGGATTATCTGCTGCTGCCGTCCGGCGTCTACATCGCGCAACTGGTCGGCGCGACCGACGGCGACGGTGATGCGATCCCGCTCACCGAGATCGCCACGCACCCGCCCGACGCGCCGTACACCGTCCTCGCACGGCGCGACCGGCGCTGGTGCAGCGCGTCGCAGCAAGCGACGATAACCGCGCGGTGGGGATACAGCATTGCCCCGCCCGCCGATATTGTGCACGCAACAATCCGTCTCGCCGCGTGGATGTACCGGCAACGCGGGACGGCGAACGATCCGGATCGCCCGACGGTCGCCGACGGCGGGCTGGTGCTGCTGCCGTCGGCGCTGCCGGACGATGTACGCGCGATATTGGAGCGCTACCGCGATGTCGTATAGTACGGTTGTAGACGTTATCGAGTTGCTGGCGGGGCTGGCGGTGCAGTACAACAGCGCCGTCGTTCCCGTTCGGCGGTTATCAACGCAACCGAACTGGTCGGACGCGGCGCAGTTGCCGGTGCGGATCATCCCCGCGCTCGGCGGGTTGCGGCTGGTTGAGGGGGGCGTCTACACTCCAACGCGCGCGACGCGGGCGGTGTGGGAGATCGACGATCTCCTGCTCGTGCGTGATGTCGGGATGGGGCGCGGTGTTGCGGATACGGCGGCGGCGCTGGTGGACTACATCGAAGACTACGTTGCGCGGCTGCGCTTCGCGTGGTTGACGCGCGGCGATGTGCAGTTGCTCAACGTGAGCGGAATAATCGACGTTATTCGGTACGGCGAGCGGGCGTATGAGGGCGTTGCGATGACGACGAGGTTTGCACATCTCGTACGCGCGCCGTCGGTATAGGAGGTAGGGGATGTCGCACTCAGGCGTTATTGCCGGTCTGTACGCCGGGAACTACGCGGTCGAGATTTCGACCGATGCTACGACCTGGACGGCAGTATCTAATGCAACGGTGAAGGTAGACGACGTTGAACTGAACCGACCTTCCGGCGAGGCGTACGTTGGCGGTTCAAGCGATTATGCGACGGTGACCGTCGGGAAACGCGAGCCGATTGAGATTACGCTGACGTTTTTGTACAACGAGGATACGAACTCCGCGGCGAATACGATCTTTGGTCAGTTCCAAAGCGCCTCGCCGCGCCTCGGTGTGCGCTGGTCGCCGCGCGGGTTAGTCGGCAGCGCACGCGCGTACGGAACGAGCAACGACGGCGGAACGTCGTTTGGGTTGGGGGTGATCACCAACGTCACACTGAGCGCGCTTGACCCAAGCGACGCCGAACCATACGTCGCTATGGTGACGGTCAGAACGCCGTCGCTGCGGCAGTACACGCTCGGATCAAGCCCGACCAACCTCAACCCGGTGTCATAAGTAGGAGGGTATTATGGACAAACCGGCAGAGATTTACGACATCGAAACTATTCGCGTTGACCGCAACGCGCTGACGATCCGCGAAGCCGCGACGGTGCTCAACAACGAATTGACCGCACCGGCGGTGGCGCGGTTGGTGCGCAAAGCAATCGGCACGCAAGCAGACCGGTTCCCGCTGCGGGCGCTGAAGGCGGTGTACGAACGGGTGTTGCCGCAGATTTTCGAGCCGGACGAGGCGGTGCGGTCGCGGGTGGCGGGGCTGGTTCCCGCAGTCGGCGAGATCACCCTCGGCGAGTATCACGAGTTTCTCGACGCCAGCGAACGGAAGATCGCGTTCCCGCCGGTCGCCGCGACGTTGTTGATCAAAGCCTACGGTGAAGACATTCTGAACGAGCCGTATGCCGCCGCAGCGTTGTTGTTGAAGAAAATCTTCGACAGTATCGGCGATGAGGGAAACGAGTAGCGCGGGCGACGGCGTTAGGTCTGCTCGACCTCGCGCCGCTGCCCGCCGCATACACCGAACTGGTGTTGTGTCGGGACATCTACCACTGCCCGCCGGACGCGCTTGATCGTCAACCGCTCCGGCGCGTCGCGCAGCATCTTGCGGCGCTGCGCGCGGAGCGGCGGCACCAGGCGCTGGTCGCGGCGCATCAACGGAAACGGCGATGAGCGATGTCGTCATCAAACTGAGCGCAGTTGACGCAGCAAGCGGCGTGCTGGAGCGCGTCGCCCAGAATGTTCGCGGCGTCGGGCAAGCCGCAAGCGCGCAGCACGGCGCATTCGGCGCGCTGGAGCAAGTCGCCGTCGGCGCGCTGCGGCAGATCGGCGCGGTTGCGGTCAATCTGGCGGCGGCGGGGATTGCTGCGCTTGGAGATCAACTGCGTTCGAGCGTCGACGTTGCCGCGAACTTCGAGAGTGCGCTCTTCAAGTTCCAGGCGGTGGCGGGCGACTCGTTGACCAAAGCGGGTTTGTCGTTTGACGACGTAAAAGCGAAAGCGCTTGAGTTGGGTTCGTCAACGCAATTCAGTGCGCAACAAGCCTTGGACGCGATGACGGAACTGGTGAAAGGCGGCGTCAACGTCAGAGACGTAATGGGCGGCGCGACGGATGCGACGCTTGCGCTCGCGGCGGCGGCGCAACTCAACCTCGCCAACGCCGCCACAATCGTTGCGAAGCAGTTGGGCGTCTGGGGCGAGACCGGCGTGACCGCCGCGAACGTCGCCGACCTCCTCGCGTCCGCCGCGAACGCAAGCACCGTAGACGTTGAGGAACTCGCGCTCGGTCTGGCGAACGTCGGCGGCAGCGCGAAAGTCGCCGGACTGTCGTTCCAGGAGACAGTCCAGACGATGGCGCTCATCGCGCCCTCGTTCAGCAGCGCCGCCGACGCCGGTACGTCTTTGAAAACGTTTTTGCAGCGTCTGATCCCGACGACGAAAGACGCAACGCAGATGATGATAAAACTGGGACTGGCAACGAAGGACGGGAAGTCGCGATTTTTCGACGCGAAGGGCGAGTTTATCGGGATGGAGGCGGCGGCGAAACTGCTGCACGACGCAACCAAAAATCTAAGTGAAGAGCAGAAGTTTTTGGCGTTGAATACCATCTTCGGCTCCGACGCAATCCGCGCGGCGGCGGCGATTGCGGGCGCGGGAGCGGCGGGCTACAACGAGATGGGGCAAGCGATGAAGGATGCGGGCGGCGCGGCGCAGGCGGCGGCGATAATGCAGCAAGGGTATAAGTTCACGTTGGATCAGTTCAACGCGGCGGTGGAGACGTTGCAGATTACGGTCGGAAGCGCGCTGCTGCCGTATTTGACGCAACTGGTCGCATCGGCAGCGGAAGGCGTCAACGTATTCACCTCGTGGGTTTCCAGCATCCTCAACGCAGCCGATCCCATCGCAGCGCTCGCGGCGCAGATCGGGCTGGTCGGGGTGACGACCGGCAGCGTGCAGCAGACGGTCGCCGTTGCAGCGGCCGCGATCTTCGCAGCCTGGAACGCACTGAGCGCCGCGCTTGCACCGGCTGCGCAGACCGCGTGGAGCGCAGTGCAGTCTACGGTGCAGACTGCGCTTGCGGCAGTGCAGCAAGCGGTGTCGTTTGCGACCGCGCTGGCGGTGCGCGTCTGGAACGCGCACGGCGCGGATATTCTTGCGTTTGCGCAACGGACGTGGGACGGGGTGATGAGCGTCGTCGTCGCTGCCGCGCGGTTCGTTCAAGCCGCGATTGAGGCGCTGGTCGCGGCGGCGCAGTGGGTGTGGCGCAACTTCGGCGGCGAGATCACCGCCGTCGCGCGGTTCGCGTGGACTCAGGTCAAGACGCTGACCGAAACCGCGCTCGCAGTGCTGCGCGGGCTGTTCGACGCGGGTACTGCGGCGCTGCGCGGCGATTGGAGCGCGGCGTGGACGGCGATCAAGGGCGTCGCGGAAGCGCTCTGGAACGGGATACGGGCGTCGGCGGAGAATTTGATGAACACGCTCTCGTCGCTGTTCCAGACGCTGTATCCGCGTCTGGAAGCGGCGTTCCGCTCGGCGATTGCGGGAGCGGCGTCGCTCGGCGCGGCGCTGATAAACGGAATACGCAGCGGCGTGGAGAGCGCGGCGCGCGGGTTGGCGCAGGCGGCGGCAGATGCGGCGAAGGCGGCGCTCGACGCGGCGAAAGCGGCGCTGGGCATTCGCTCACCGTCGCGCGTTGCAGCGCGTGAGGTCGGGCTGCCGCTTGCGGAAGGCATCCTACGCGGGCTGACCGAAGGGTTAGTCCCGCTCCCGCTGCTGACGCGCGACGCGGTGACGCAACCGCCTCCGGCGTCGTCAACGGTCAACGTCGGGGGCATCACCGTCAACGCCGCGCCGGGAATGGACGAACGGCGGGTTGCGACGTTGGTACGCAGCGAGATCGATAACCTTACGCGCTTCGCGCGGTTCGGGAGGGTATAAAATGCGAGTACGACAGATCGGAACGCTTGTTTTCGATACGAATACGAATATTGTTGTTGACGCCAACAACCAGGACGCGCCCGGCATCGGGTTTCGCGTGAACGATCTGTACGATCCGCAACCGTTCTCGGTCGAGATCGCGTTTCGACGCGCAACGCGCCAGCAGGCGCTGAACGCGGTGAATGCATTCGCGCGCGAACTACACAGTTACGCGCAGCGGCGACAAGACGATCGTTTGGCGATTGCGGGCGGCGCGCTGGTGAGGGCGGAAGACGCAACCGGGGGCGCAACGTTGCGGTCGTATCTGCGCGACAGCAGCGTGACGCTGCTGAGCGTCGAAGCGACTACGACGGGCGTCCTCGCGCGCGTACGGGTGACGGGGACGCTAGTCAATCCATTCCTTGACTACTCGTTTATAGAAAACATACTTTCATCGCTGCTTCCGTATGAACGTCGCGTCGTCTCGCTTGAGGGGCTAAGCGATGCGTATCTTTACAAACAAAAAATAGACTACCTCGCCTACAACATATCAGGTCTCTACAATGCGCTACTCGCAATCGAGGAATTAGAGAGCGCAACGGGGACGAGTCGCATTACGGCAATTAATCCAGCAACCGTCACCAGCGGAATTACGCTGCAGCCTTGGAACGCGGGCTGGGCGACGTTGACGCGCGCAGAGTTCGCAACAGCGACCTACGGAACAATCACGTACACCATCACTCCCAGCATCCCGCGCGACATATACCGATTATTTATCGAGATATTCTGTCCGACCATACCTTCTACAAATGCGCGCTATCTTGTGAGTTGGGTCGGACAGCCGCAAATCGCTGAAACGATTTCGGGAGATCGCTCGTGGTACACACCAACGCTGCTTGTGTACTCAGACATTTCGTTCACACTGACGCTCGAACTCCAGAACGTACCGATCGGTACGCTGGTGATGCCGCTCATACTCATTCCGACCGACGGCGTTGCTGTCTGGAACGTCATTACCCCGCCAACGCTGCACTATTTCCGCACGATCCCTCTACAAGGCGCAATAGCGAGACCATATGAAACGACCCCGGCTGGCGGGACGGTTTACGGCCCGCCGGGCGTCGTCTCAAGTCGTCATATCGCAGTGTTTAGCGGGATAATGGCTCCAACGATCACAACTGCATACGCAAATTTGTTTATCAATTCGCAAAAAATCGAACCCGCTGCATTTGCGTGAGGAGGCAGTGATGCTCGTTGCCATCACCAAACCGCATCAGCAATTCTCCGTCCCGCTCACCGTCGCCGACTACGAGTTCTCGACCTCTGACGACGGCGACGAGCGCGGGCGCGTCACGCTGCCGCCGGTTTATGCGCGCTCTGGGGTTATGACGCAGATCGGCGATGAGTTGATCGTCTACTGTACGCAACTCTCGCGCACCGTCTGGCGCGGTCAGATCGAACGAATTGAGGAAGCGAAAGACGGCAGCATCACCTGGCACGCGCTGGGGTTCGGCGCGCTCCAGCGCGATGCGCGGATTTCGGTCGTGCAGAATATGACCGATATGACGCGCTGGAAACCAGTAGGCGCGGGGTTTATGACGGGCAGCGGGTACGATTCGCGCGGGGATTTGTGGGAGTATGAGGTTGTTGAGGTTATTGGGTTTCCGCACGTGCGGATACGCACAAAGAAAGCGTTCATAATTACAAACGCCACGCTCTTTTTTATCGCGTATCTGTTTGACCAGCCGGAACGATACGTGACGGTACGAACAAACGAAAGCATTATCGTACTCCCGGCAATAGTGACGGGGTTAGCAGATGGCGTCTGGGTTGCGCCGGTAACGGCGATTCCGCAGCCAAACGCATATACGCTGACACTCGGCGCGTTCACCGGGTTGAGTTCGACCGGTACGGTCACAGCAACGACGTGTTACGGCTGGGTGATCGGTGTGCGAGCGTCAGGCGTTGAAACGATTGCAGGTACAACATCGGTTACGTTTCGCGCAATTGTCAACCTCTCCGATATTTTCGGGATCAATCCGGCACTGACATATACAGATTTGGGCGTACTCGGTTGGTGTTGTGATGTCTATTTACCTTCTCAAACAAACATAAAAATCGAGAAGCCGGACGCCAATCTGCGAGAAATCATCGAACAGAGTGATGATAGTTTCGTGCAAGTCAGATACCCGCGCAAACGCTTTCTGCGCGACCGGCCGCGTCCGGTGATCGACTTTCGTACAGACAGCACGCTGACGTGGCGCTTCCCCGACACAATGCGCGCCGTTGATATCTCGAAAGCGCCGAACCGCGTGTACGGACAGTACCGCGGCTACTGGACGGATCATCTGACCGCGCCGTCAGTTATCTTGTCGATCGAATACCGTCGCCAGATGCTTGCGTCGCGCAACGCAAGCGTCGGCGAATACGGCAGCAAAGCGCTTGCGGAAACGCGGCGTGATGAAGCGGCGATTGCACTGGATCGTCAGATCGCGCCACTGACGGTCGAACTCGATAACTCGCGGTACGAATTGATGACGCGCGAAGGCGTTACGGTTCCGAACTGGGCTGCTGATGTCAGCGACTACGTGATTGTGCCGGGCTACTACCGCAGCGCGAAAATCACAGCACGCACCATTACGCGAGAGAGAACGACGTACACCGTTTCGTTCAATCCCGACGATTTTGTGACGGCGCTGAGGTGAGGAAGGAAATGCCACGACAACTCTTTCCCTACATCGGCGGAAAATACCTCGTTGAGCCGGAGATCAACCGACGGTTCGGCGCGGTCGATACGCGCATCGACGCCTTCGCCGGATCGTCGAGTTGGATACTTGCGTCGCCGCCGGTCAAACACGAGATCGTCAACGATCTCGACGGCTACGTGGTCAACTACCTGCGCGCGGTCAAGTACGCGCCGGATGAGGTTGCGCGTCATCTGGACTTCCCGTCTGCGTGGCGGCGGTTCGTCTGGCGACGCAGCGGCATCGGGCAGTATAAGGATCGAGAGTGCATCTGATTTAGTCCGCACTGCGGGGGAGGCAGAGATGATCGACGATAACCCGCTCATCTTTACGCCGCACAGCATCAGCGCCGCGACGTTCCGGCGCATACTGCGCAGCGCGCGCAGTCCGGCGTTCGTCGAAACCGATGCGCTGCTGGCGGCGCTCGACGACTGGGGCGCAGATCGCGGCATCGCGCTGGCGTTTTTCGCAAAAGAGAGCAGTTACGGCTTGCGCGGCGTCGCTACCCGCACGCGCAACTGGGGCAACCTCCGGCGCGGCAAGCGGATGATCGGGCAGACGCCGCACCCGTTCGCGGTCTACGCGCGCTGGACTGACGGCTTGAACGACTGGTGCGAGTTGCTCAAAGAGCACTACTGCAAGCGACGCGGGTTGTGCCGGTTGCGCCAGATACTGCCGCGCTACGCGCCGTCGTCAGACGGCAACAACCCGGAGCGCTACGCGGATTTCGTCGTCGCGCTCGTTCGACGTTGGCAGAGGGAGGAGCAAAGTGGACATCGTTGAGATATTCCAATTGCTGGCGGCGGGGCACAACGGGCTGACCGCAGTCGATTACGTCTGGAACGCGGTCTTCGGCGCAATCGGCGCGTCGACGGCGTATCTCGCAGACAAAGAGGGCGTGGTGCTGCTGCCGCGCTACGACGCCGAGCAGCACAGCATCGAACTCGGCGCGTTGGGGAGGGTGCTTACCGGCGCGGGCGCGGGCGTACTGGTCGGCTACTCCGGCTACATCCCGTTCGTTGCGGGCGTCGTCGCGCCGACGCTGCTACCGGCGCTGATCGATAAGATCGCTTGGTTTGTGGAGCGGAGGCGGAGATGAAACTCGACGTTCTGTTGCTTATCAGCGCGTTCGCACTCGCGTTCGTTCACCCCGACGCGGCGCAAGTCGCGGCGACAGTGGTGTTGGTGCTGCTGATGGTGCGGATTGAGCGGGGGCGACGGGCGAGGAAAAAGAAAAGCGCCCCAGTTGCTCACTGAGGCGTTTTCGGTGAGACGGAGGGCGTTACACATTCCGCAGCGGCGGCGGGTACGGAGCGCTGTTGCGGATCGCGTCGGCGGGCGTTGCGCCCTCGCCGCGAAGATATTGATTTTCGAGTTCTGGGCAGAGGGTGATGTGTACGCCCCACCCGTCGCGTGTATCAAATAGTGTGATGTCAACGAGACCGTAGTAAACGATAAGATTTTCGATAGCCTTCGCCGTTTCTCGGCGATCTATCGCCGGGATCGGGGTTGTGGAAAGGAAGTTATCCGCGCCCCAGTAGGCTTGCCACTGATCGTTTTTCTCTGGGGTCTCATTGTAGTACACCCGAACGTGCGCGTCCCAGGTTCCGGGGATTGGTTCAATTTTGATTGAGTAGCGGTTCATCCAAACGTCTTTTGTGTGATAGATAGTCTTCATCGTTGACCTCCTTTAGTGTGATTGCGATTACGCTTGTAGTATACCGCACTATCGCGCGGTTGTCAAGAGGAAAAAGAAAAGCGCCCCGCATCGATGCGGGACGCAGAAGACGGGGAAAGCGCTGGTTAGTAGCGTTGAATGTCGGTGATGAGTTCGATCACCGCCTGCAGCGGGGTGTCGCCCTCGCCCTTCCGCAGCCGCCGACGGTCGCCGAAATCAACGAGGGCGTCGGCGACCCAGATACCGGCGTCGGTCTGCCAAACTTCAACATCGACGACGGCGAAACTTCGGAAGAGGGCAACAACCAGAGCGCCGAGCCGGCGCCAATCGGGTTCGGGAACGTGTGTCCCGACCAGAAGTTCGTAGTTGAGCGGAACTATCCGATCTTTGTTCGTTGCCAGGCAAGCCTCGGAGCGCGATACGACGCGCATCAACTCAGAGTGTTCCTTGAACCGTTCGATTTTGACCGACTTGAGCATTGTACACCTCCTTATGATAGATGATTGTCACACCAACAGTATACCGCGCTTCAGCGCGGTTGTCAAGAGGAGAGAAGGGAAAAGAAAAGCGCCCCGGCGATGTACCGGGGCGCGAAGGCGGGGAATGTTAGTCCTTTTTGATGATGTTGCAAATAAGATTGCTCAGCGCGTCCATTATAGTGTCGCCTTCGCCTGCGTGGGGTACAACCGTCCAAGCGTCAATCTCGATAGTAGCGGTCGCGTTCCAACGACCATCAGTCTGACGAGCCTCCAACCCAACCGCGCGAAGGTCAAAAAGAACGCGAACCAGCCGCTCCACATCTTCGGAATACCCGGTGCCGCGAAGGAAATCGCTAACCAGATACCGAATGTCTACGTTCCCGTTCCCGTCGTCAACGATAACGATCCCGTGTCCAATCCAATCAACCTTGAGCATTGTCGTCCTCCTTATGTACTAGTTATCACGCCTATACTATACCACACGCCCGCCGGTTTGTCAAGAGCCGAATTTCGACAAATTTCCCGCCAAAAGCCATTGACAGACGGGAACTTGTGTGCTAGAATAAGGATCGGCGTAGCAGAATAAAAAGCGGCGCTCGCCGCGTCTTATCTTATAGTAGGACGCCCGGGCTTAGGGGAAGGAGAAGTATATGTCCATCTCAATTGCAGATTACCTCGACTTACTGTACGGCGACGATACCGCCGCATATACGACCGTCAGCGTCAAGTTGACCGACGGTCGCTTTGTCTGCCAGACATTCTCGTTGTCGCAGCGCGCCGAGATCGTCAAGCACATCGAGCGTCATCTCGCATACGACATCTATATCAAGCGCGCTTCACAATACGTTCGCCCGGATCGCGGCTCATCGGGAACCGCCGAAATCGCCTACTACCAGCGCGTCATCACCGCAGACATCGACATCAAGTCCGCCGCGCACGCGAAAGACGCGCTCCCCGCGTCGAAAGACGACGCGCTGAAACTCCTCGCCGAAAGCGGCTTGCCGGAACCGACACTGATAATACACACCGGCAACGGTCTGATGCCGGTCTGGGCGTTGCGCGAACCGCAGTGGGTCAACTACGTCGCCCCAATCCAGGCAGGCGTCGAGGCGCAACTGCGCATCGCCGCCGCGCGGTACGGCTGGACGCTCGACAACACAAGCGACGCGGCGCGGTCGATCCGGGTGATCGGGAGTTACAACTGGAAGCAACGCCCGCAGAAGAAGCCCGTCGTCGTCATCCGCAACAGCGACCGCTACTACGACCTCGCCGATTTTGCCGCGTTCGCCCGCCGTCCGCTCCTTGCGCCGAAGCGCGTCGGAGGCGCGGCAACGCGGGAAACGATTGAGACGTTGCTGCGCTACATCCCCGGCGACGGGCTGGAGTACAATATGTGGCTTGCGGCGGTCTGGGCGATCCAGTCAGCGCTGCCGGAAGACGTCGCGACTGAAATCCTGGATCGCTGGACATACGACTGGGAGAAGCACCGGAAGCCCGATCACGTCGAGAGCAACATCGGGGTGTTGATCAACCTCGCCCGACAGCACGGCTTTGAGGGTACAGTGCCGGGTATGCGCGGCGGGTACGTTACGTCGCCGGAACTGCCCGACGCGATGAAGGTCAATCAACGATTTCTCGATATTGAGATCGACCCGGATGACGACTATCCGAACATCGTCGTCATCAAATCGCCGAAGGGCACCGGAAAAACCCGGTGGCTGGCGGAAGCCGCGAAGTGCTACCCGCGCGTGTTGTCGGTGGGGCACCGAGTCTCGCTGGTGCGCCAGAGCGCGGCGCGGCTGAATCTTACCCCGTATTACGAGGACGGGCGCTGGATTACCAACGCACCGCGCGTCGCCACCACCATCCACAGTCTCGA
>Ga0308400_1000764_pt1 | contig 11341 bp, 13 predicted proteins | sample HotsprSampOS1265_FD_203451 | JGI IMG/M metagenome (GOLD analysis project Ga0308400, IMG submission 203451) | Hot spring phototrophic mat microbial communities from Octopus Spring, Yellowstone National Park, Wyoming, United States - 20060914_OS12-65 ...
TGCAACTTTCTATCTATGCTTTGGCGGCAACGGATAAAGGAACTTTTAATAAAAAATTGTCCGATATAATTCTTACTTTTTATTTTTTAAATGAAGGAAAAAAAATTAGTTTTCAAAAAGAGAAAGAAGATATAAAAAAGTTAAAGGAGGTAATTAAGGATTTAGTTTCGCAAATAAGACAAGAAAAATTTGAACCCAATGTTGGTCTTTGGTGTGATTTTTGTCCATTTCGTATTATTTGCGAAGCATGGAGGTAAGTTATTTTTTATCTAAAGATCAAAGTTTTTATAAGAGTAGGATCAATCTCTTTTTTGACATCTAATTCATTAAGTTTATATTTTTCAACTCTAAAATTACTTTTGTTAAATTGAAATACTTTTTCTGGATTTTTATCAATTTTTACCATATTTTTTTGCCACCATTCTTTAGAATATCCAGGGTTGTCACTTGGGTCAATGATTAGGTAGGTTGTTTCTTTTTTTTCATGAATAATTGCTTTTTTATTCTTATAAAATTTTCCCATATAATTCATTGCGTACCAAGAGGGATAGCCAAAGTTGTCATCACTAAATATAAAATAACCAAAATTTTTTGGAGCATCTTCATAAATTGTTTTTGCCATATTTTTATAAAAAAGCCATGAACTTTTTTCTTGTCCAAAATAATTTTTAGTTTTAATTATTAATTGAGTTTTTGTATAAAAACTGCATGCGATTAAAGTTATTATAAATACGAAAAAAGCTTTTTTGTTTATATATTTAATAAAAGAAGCAACAATTATTGATAATAAAGGTAAAAAAGGCCAGTAATAATGCCACCAAATTATTCCTTTGTAAAAAATGACAATCAACCAGTAACCAAAATAAAGATATAAAAATAAAAGATATATTTCTTTATTTTTATCCTTTTTATTTTTAAAAACTTGATAAAAGCCGATAAATAGGATGATAATTGTAAAAAAATTTAAAAGAATATTCCTATCAGTTATAAAATTAAGTTCACTTCCAACTGAGTGGGTGATTTTTTGTTTAATTATTTCCCAATTATAAAAGTTTTTGTTAGTATTTTTTATATTTTGACTAAAAAAGTTTATTAGCGAACGGGTCTGTAAAAAATTATGCCTTAAGTCAAAAATAATATAAGTAGATAAAGGAATTATAAGAATTAAAAAAGCTAACAAGTGATAAAACTTTTTATGTTTAATAACATTAAATAGAATTAAAATAAAAGTAAGAATCAAAACCGGGCCGCCAAAGGCTATTTGAAATTGGATGATTAAACCTAAAAATAAAAAGACTGATTAATAAGAATTTTATTTTTTTCTGTTTTAGATAGCTAATTAAAAAATAAAAAAAAATAGGTGATAAAATTAAGGCTCCCACTGGATTTGATGGGCCAGCGGGAAATGAAATTGTAGTTAATGCAACTATAAGTGTGGCAATTAATCCTATGTGTTTATCAAACAAAAGTTTTCCAATTTTATAAGTAATGATTAGATTAATAATATAAAGAAGAACCCAAAACCAACCAACTATTATTGGATTACCTTTTCCTAAAATAAAAGCGGGAAGATTGAGATACAGCCATAGCGGTCCATGAAAAACTCCAGATATAGCTCCCGAGCGAGGACCGATTAAAGCAATTGGTTTATTATATAAAATATCCTCCATCAAAAGAAAATCGCGAGCAATATCGCTGTAAAATAAAATATCTCCATTAATAACAAACCAAGAAGCTAGAATTATACATAATCCAATCAAAAATAAAAAAAGATAAAGAATAATCTTTTTCTTCATTCTTTAATAAATTTTTAATAAATTATATTTTATTCTCTTATCTTCTTTGCTAATTTAGCTAGTTTTTTATCGTCGGCTCTTTTGTAGTCGTGCGAAGAAATGTAACCTTCGTATTTTTCAAAATATTTATTGACATTCGATTTTATAGGTTTCCATTTTTTCATTTTAGTTCCATGCATTGGAAAAAGTTTTGCGTGAACGTGGTTGACTCCAAAACCCTCAAATATTAAGCCAGTTCTTCCAACGTCTTCTAATTTTGTATCAAGCAGTTTTGCTACTTTTTTAGCTGCTATAACAAGCTCTTTTAAAACATTATCTGGTAAATCAAAAGCATATGAGGGGTAATGTTTTTTAGTAATTACTACTGTAAATCCTTCTGTATTGGGAAAAATCGAAAGAAAGGCAAGATGTTTTTCATCTTCCCAAATTTTGTGTGCTGGTGCTTCTCCTTTTACTATTTTACAAAAGATACAATCTTTCATATTTTTTAATAATAACTGTTTTTTTTATTTTTATTGGTAAAATTATATCATATGAAAAACTATCAAGGAGTAATCATTGAAGAGTCGCTTGAAAATAAAGAAGTCCTAAAAAAAGTAAAAATTATTTCAACAAAAGTCATAAAAGTTACTAAAAAACATAAAACCCCTTGGCTTTCTCAATGGACACTTCATAAAGTTGAAATACCAACTAATAAAGCAAAAGAAATAGCTGAAGAAATTAGTAAATCTATAGACAGAAATCATAGTCAATCATGGTATGTTGATTTTAAAAATTCTCAAATTCATTACATCATTTTTAGAGATAAAATTTTTTGCGTGAATATAAAAAATATTAAAGAATACGAAGAAGTTAAAAAATATGGTATAAATTTAGGCATTCCTGATTATCAGCTTGATTTTACACCTAAATAATAAAAATTATTGAAAATTATTACAAATAATGTTATATTAATATTACATAATTATGATAACCCAAAATCAAATTCATTCCATTACTGATTTACGTTTTAAAACAAAAAAACTTCTTGAAAAAGCAAAAAAAGAACCAGTTTTTTTATTTCACCGTCATACTCCAAAAGGAGTTTTAATTTCTTTTGAATTTTATCAAAAAATTTTAAGTCAACTTGAAGATTACTTTGATTCGATAAAAGCCGAACGTTACGAAAAAGAAGAAAAGAGTAAAGTTAAATGGATTCCTTTTTCAGAAATTAAAAAGATGATTAATGATTAAAGTCGTTTTTCATCCGCAAACAAAAAAATTTCTTAAAAAAATTACTCGTCAAGATTTAGTCCAAGTGATTAAAAAAATTGAACAATTGCAGAAAAATCCTTTTGATAAACAACTAGATATTAAAAAATTAGCAACAAAAGGCAATAGTTATCGCTTAAGAATTGGAAAAATAAGAGTCATTTATGAGATTGATTTTAAAAAGAATATCCTTTATATTTACGATATTGATTTTCGAGGAAATATTTATTGATTAAAAATCTTATGAAACAAGGAAAAGTGCTTTTAATTGGCCGGCCAAATGTTGGGAAATCTACTTTTTTAAATAATCTAATTGGCCAAAAAGTGGCTATCACTTCTCCCAAACCGCAAACTACTAGATTTCCCATAAAAGCTTTGTATCAGGATGAAAGAGGTGAGATTATCTTTATCGATACGCCGGGGCTTATGCGAAAAACTGAAGATTTACTTTCAGAAAATATCAACAAAAAAACTCTTCAAGCTTTAAATGAAGAGTTGGATTTAGTTTTATATATGGTTGATCCAACAAGAAAACGTGATTTTGAAGAGGCAAGGGTTTTGGGATTGGTCCGGCAAATTGAAAAACCAAAGATTCTTGTCTTAAATAAAATCGATCTTTGGCAAACTGGTAAAAAAAACGATTACTCAGCTCAATACAAATTTTTAGAAGAAGAATTTAGTGATGTTTTTTATATTTCTGCTTTAAAAAAACTTCATTTTAAGCCACTCATAAAAAGAATTTTTGAACTTTTGCCAGAAAAAAAAGAAGAAAAATTTGAAAACTTAAATCCTTATCCGGTATTAAATATTGATGCCAAAACTTTTGTTGCTGAGTTAATCCGAGAAAAAGTTTTTTTGATGATGGGTGAGGAAATTCCTTATACAACAACAGCAATTGTTGACGAAATTACCGAAAGAAAAAATGGGGTAATCTATATTAAAGCTAGGATTTTAACTAACAACGATCGTTACAAAAAAATGTTAATTGGCAAAGAAGGGCGAAAAATTAAAGAGATTGGCTCATATGCTCGCAAAGAAATCGAGCTGGCAACCGGTAAAAAAGTTTATCTTGATTTACAAGTTGAAACCGATCCCCATTGGATGGAGGTTTATTTTTAAATAATATGACTGATTTTTCGCCAAAAGAAATTTTTTTAAAAGAACGACTAGTTAGTCTTGAAGGAAATAATCCTCCTTCGCCTTTAAAAGAAATTCAAACAGATATTGATTATGATCCTAAAACACGTCAGGATTGTTTTGGTAATCGATATTATTTTTCTCCCGATAACAAATTCTTTTTGGATTTAGGAAAAGCAAAAAAGGCTATGCTTATGGTTACAAAATATGGTCAAGATATTTTAAGACAATATCCGCGTTTTTTAAGAATATTAAATAATTTATTGAGAGAAATAGAAAAACCATAAGGTTTAGGCAAAATGCCTAAGTCATCTACTATTGAAATAGATAATGATGAGATAGATAATAAAAAGTATAAAATGACAAGAATAAAAGAAGAAGGTTCACAAAGCACTGGTTTTTTAATGGAGATTGAAGATAATGAAAAAACAGAAAATTTTTTGTAAAATTAAGACGCAGAATGAAAGACCCAATAACGGGTGAGCATATTTCACAGCCTTATTTTTATTAAGCTTTGCAAATTCAATTAGCCTATGAAGAGATAAAAGTAGAAATGATACAAAGGCAATTGAGATTCCCCAAAACTTTTTTTAGCTACAAACGAAGTGTTAGTGGAAGAGTATGTTTCAAATAATAATCCTAATTGGTTTACGGATAAAAACAGAATTATTGATGTACTTGAATTTTTAAAAGAATTACTTGCTTTTTTAAAAAGAAAAAATAATGTAGCTATTTTTAAAAATGTATTGCCTGATTCATTTTTTCCTCCAGTAAATTCTAGATTAGATAATATTTTTTGTGATGAATTTAGATAATATTTTTTGTGATGAATAAGGAAATTTAATAATTATCGATGTATTTTTTCAAACGGAGACAGAAAGATCTTTTAATAAAAAGTTAAAGGAAAGAAGTTTAAGTAATGAAATTGATAGAATAATTGTGCGACTTAAAAAATGAAAAAAAGTAATTTTAAATTTTTGGATGAACCCTCTTTCTGCTGATTCAGCTATCCCCTATTACGGCTGGCAAAATGGGGAAAATACCTGCGGGATAACCTTGGAAAAAGTAGAAAATATCTGGAAGATTGCGGAGATTGCTACATGAACGTAAAATTAAAATTCATATATTTATCAAATTTGTCCTATAATTTGTCTATAATGTGATATAATTATTTATATGATAACCGAAAGAGATCCAAAAAAAATTTTTGAAGGACGAATGGCCAGAGAAACAGGAATTTCGCCTAAAGATGAAGCCGGCGCATCCCAAGCTCAACAAGCAGCAGAAGCAACAATTCAAAGCGCAACTAGGTTTGCAGAATTTCCTTCACATTTTCCAAAAAAACCAGAAAAACCAAGACAAGAGGGTATGTTTTTAGTTCCTCCATTTAGTCAAGAAGATTTAGCAAGAATGGAAACTACTTTAGCCGAAGCAGGATTAAAATTTAGGGAAGATTTCTATTCCGAACATAAAAAACATTTGCTTGCTGCCTTAATTTTTGCCTCGAGGATCGGCTTAAATCAAGAGGAAATTTTAAGAGCGTTAAATGATTATATTAATCAAGAAAAAAGAAGATTGCCTTATTTAGAAAATTCCGAAATAAATTATCAAATAGCCAGTTATTTTGTTGAAGAATATTTAATAAGGAAAATGGCTGAAGAAAAAGGTTTAAATATTCCTAAAGACTTTAAACCCACAGAAGAGCGCAAAAAATTTATGAGAGAATTAGCTTCGCGTTTAAACGATGAAGAAAGAAGTTTATTAGCTCGGTATATCGCCACCACTCCATCTGGTTATTTTATTTCACCATTTTATTTTCCTTTCTCATTTGAAATTAATAATTCCGAAGGCTTAAGAAGGCAAAATATTGCGGTGGCAATTGATCCACAACCTTTTAGCCAAGAACAAATTGAAAGTTTTCTTTCTCAAGAAAAAATCAGGGGAAAAGAAAATTTTTTGGTAGCTTGGGCTAATCGTTCTCTTCGAAACGATATGCCTTTTGGATCATTGTTGGCTTCCAATTATCGTGTTGTTCTTTCTCCTAGTGATAGAAGAGAAGTAGGGATTTGTGATGCTTTGGAAATACAGATGGAAAGAAGCTATAAAGAAACACCAATAGATCATGAACCAAAAAGACTTCTTCCTTTTGAAGAATTAGCAGGTATAGTGGTGATTGATAATTTAAAAAATCTACCTAGAGAAGACCTAGAATCTATTTTTGCTAAAATCATTCCTCAAGTGTTGGCAGCAGAACAACCCCTAGCAGAACTTGAAAAGGCTTTTCCTGATATAAGATTATTCTATGACAAATACGAAATAGATCAACTTACCCGAAGTATTAATGTAATAAAGGCAGCAACGGCCCACCCTGATAAAATACCTCCTGAAGATTTTTGGTATCGGGCGTTTAATATTTCTGATAACTTATTGGTATTTTTTCACCACGTAAGAAACCTACTTCTTCAACTGATTTATCGAACTGGCGGAGAAAGCCATTTGCAAAAATGGAGAGAGGTAACAAAAGCCTTTGCTGTTTCCGAAGGCCAGCATAGAAGGGGTGAGCCGTTAACGCTAACACTTTTTAACGATCATGAAATTGGTGTTTCTGGTAATGACGGCAACCTGTTATTTAAATTAGTAAGAAGAGAAGATGGTCAGTGGTATCCCGCTCAGTATTGGGACAAAAAATCACAGAGAAATGTTTTTAGTATCGAAGGTATGCCTTATGATGAGTTACAACGACGAATAGCTACCAGTCCTTTCAACTATGAGACAGAAAATGATTTTTTAAGAGAGATTTTAAGAGGAAGCCTTAGTGATTTAGCAACTAGAGTTTATAATCAAATTCAATCTCAGGTGGATATGGAGAGATTGCAACAAGCTGATATTTACCCAAGTCACGCCGCTATTGCTTACAGAGAAGAAGGTCCATTAAAAAACTTCCAGTATCTTATTGGAGGTATGACGCCGTATGGGGTGGGAATTTATGACAGTATTTTTTCAGCTTTTGTCAGGCATCTATGGCGTCATCAAAAACTTGTAGAAACAGATTTATCTATACTTGTTCCTTTAACCGGCGAACAAGTTACTGTCCGTCATCCATTGCTAGAGCTTAAAAGTTTATCTTTTGAAGAAGTTCAAAGGCGTTTGAAAGAAACAAACGCTGATGTAAGAATTCCGGAAATAACTATCCGAAAAAGCGGGGGTTATGAACTGCGGGCTAAAGCTTGGGTTTACGATGTTCTTTTAAAATTAAAGGACTTAGGTTTTGATGCGGTATTGGGAAAAACTATGGCTGAAAAATTTAATCAAGAAGCAGCAAGAGTTTATGTTGAAAAAGCGTTAGAAGAATTAGGTTTTTTACCGCCTGATTACCAAAAAGAACAACCTTTAGCTTCATTATTAAATCGCCAACAAGCAATATATGAGAAGGCATTCCAATTAGGTTTTAATATTCCTCTTGAATCTGATTATTATCTTGCTCGCAACCTTTCTTTACCATTAACATGGAGACGAGAACAAGAGCTTCTTAATTTTTTAAAAGAAAAATTAGGTGAAAATGATTTTGAAAACTTTCTTAGGCAGATAGGAATAGAGGAAAATTATCTTGAAACAAGAGAAATAATTGAGGGATTTTTAGATTTTGCATCCGGCTGGGGATTGAAAAAATTTGATAGAAGTGATGAATTTCCTGTTTATTGCTATAGACCACCAAAAAGGGGAGATGATACTTTTATGACAACAAGAGGTGGAGGTTTTTTAGGGGGAAATTTTGCAATTTCCACTCAGGCTCAAGAAAGATTTAAGGCGGCAAAAAAAACATGGGAAGAATTTCTTGGAGAGGTACGACAAAAGGCATCAAGTTTAAGAAATAGTCAATATAAACAAAAAATAGATGAGATTATAAATTTAGGAAATAATCTTGTTGATGAAATTAGTAAGATGTCTAAGGCCGAAGTTACCGAGTGGGCAGAAAAAATTATTAAAGGTGAGATGGCAGCGGTGGGAAGAGATATACAAAAGCCGATCGAAGTAAAAACATGGTCCGATTTTTATGAAGCAATCAGACAACTCATGGATACCGCTAGATTGGTTTTGATTTATCGGTCAGAAAAAGGAAGATTTGGCTGGGAAGTGTCAACCGATAAAGATGAAATTTAATTTTATACTCATATCTTATTACAGCTGACAAAATGGGGGAAATACTAGCTGGATAATCTTGGAAAAAGTAGGAAATGTCTGGAAGATTGCCGAGATTGCCACAGGACCGTAAAAAAATTAAATCTTAACCAATTTTATTTAAATTCTGCCATTTATTGTTTAATTTCTTCTTTTTTTTCGACTTTGTTCATGTGCCAAGATAATTCTTAACTTATAACTTATTTTTATTATTCTCTCAATGTCCTTCTAAATTCTTCGTATAAAGCTCAAAACCATTATTTAAAAAAAAGAAAAAACGAATAATTTTATAATTTTCAAAAAAAATTAGCTTTTTTCATTAAAGAATTACTGGAAAAATTTTCCAAATAAAAAATCCCTCCCAAAAAGGGAGGGAAAAAAGTTTTTTTTAATTAAATTTACTTGGAAGCCACTTTGACTGGGATTTTTTTAGGTTTGGCTTCCTCAGCAATCTTTGCTAAAACCACCACCACCCCATTTTCTACTTTTGCCTCAATTGATTTTTCATCAACTGGGCGAGGAAGGGTAGTGGTGTAATCGAAGGAGGTAACCCGATCCATTCGATAAACCACTTTTCTCTTTTTCTTTTCTTCTTCTTTTTCTTCATACTTTCCTCTTATTCTTAAAACCCCATCCTCATAAGTCACTTCCACTTTATCAGCCGGGATTCCAGGAACAGCTGCTTTAACTACTACTTTATCATCTTCTTCATAAACGTCCAATCCTTCAGTCATGGTAATTTCTGGCCATTCTTCCTCTTCTTCCCAAAGCATTGGTCTAAAAAACCATCGGGCTAATGGTGAAGAAAGCCTTAAATCAACCATATTTTTTCACCTCCTTTCGATTTTTTTAAAAACTTATAGCTCTATTAGCAGTCTACCATAAAGTCTGCTAATTTGTCAAGAGGTATTTTAAAAAATGATTGGCATTTGATTATCGACTAATTAAATTATGACTCTTAGTGATTTTACAGACGTCAAAAGTCGACGGCAATATTTGGAAAAAAAGCTTAATATAAAGCTTGAGAATATTAAAAAAGCCTTGCTGCATGATGAAAAAGAGATAACCGTTGAAAATTTAATTGGAGAAACAACTTTGCCTTTGGGGGTCGCTGGGCCGATAAAAATTCAAAAATCAAAATTCAAATCTCAAAACTGTTATATTCCTTTGGCAACAACAGAGGGAGCGTTGGTGGCCTCAGTTAATCGGGGTTGTAAGGCAGTAAATCAATCAGGAGGGGTAAAAGTATTTTTGGAAAAAATTGGGACAACGCGCGGACCAGTTTATGAAACAGATAATTTAGAAAAAGGTTTTTGGTTTTTAGACTGGCTTAAAAAAAATGAAAATTTAATAAAAAAAACGGCTGAAAAGACTTCCTCTCATCTTAAATACTTAAAATTTGATGGCAAAGTAATTGGTCCTTATACTTTTTTGCGTTTTTATTTTGATACTGGCAAAGCAATGGGGATGAATATGGCAACTTTTGCCACTGATGAGATTAATAAACTAATTGAAGAAAAAACTGGGATTTCTTGTTTGGCTCTTTCTGGAAATTTTTGTGTTGACAAAAAACCATCATGGTTAAATTTTAATTTAGGACGGGGAGTTTCTTTATGGGCTGAGGCCATTATTAAAAAAAAGGTGGCTGAAGATGTATTAAAAACTACCCCTCAAAAAATATTTGACGTTTGGTTAGCAAAAAATATGGTAGGATCTCTCGTTTCTGGAAGCTTAGGATTTAATGCTCATTTTGCCAATATTGTCGCTTCTTTTTTTGCGGCCACTGGTCAAGATTTAGCCCATGTGGTTGAAGGAAGTATGGGGATAACTGCGACTAAATTAGAAGATAATGGGGATTTATATTTTTCGATTTATCTTCCATCCGTAATAATTGGAGTGGTTGGCGGCGGGACAAATTTGGCGATAAAAAAAGAGGCGATAAAAATTACTCAAGCTGAAACAAAAGAAGAACTGGCAGGAGTTTTGGCAGGAGCGGTTTTGGCTGGAGAACTTTCTCTTTTGGCGTCTTTGGCAGAAGGAAGTTTGGCCAAAGCTCATAAAAAATTAGGACGTGTAAAAAATAAAAATGAAAAATGACAATGAAAAAATAAAAAAAATTTTTAATTTTTATTTTATTTCAATATGATTGGAATTGTCTCTTACGGATTTTATTTACCAATTTGGCGAATAACAACAAAAGAAATTGCCTCAGTTTGGGGAAAAAATTATTTGGAGATTGAAAATTCGCTCTTGGTGAAGGAAAAGACTGTTGCCTCAGTTGATGAAGACTCATTAACCATGGCTTTTGAATCTTCAAGTTTAGCTTTGAAAAACTTTCCTGATAAAAAAGAAAAGATTGAGTTTGTCTTTTTTGGCTCAGAAACTCCTCCTTATGCGGTTAATCCTGGTTCAACTATTTTGGCGGAATTTTTAGGGTTAAAAAACAACTATTTAGGAAGCGACCATCAGTTTGCTTGCAAAGCCGCCACTGGGGCCTTGATTTCTGGTTTGGGATTAATAAAAAGCAATTTTTTTGAATATGGGTTGGTGGTTGCTTCAGACAAAGCCACAGGCAAACCTCACGATGCTTTAGAATATACGGCTGCTTCCGGATCAGTGGCATTGATTATTGGCAAAAAAAATGTTGCTTTAGAAATTATTGATCAACAGTCTTTTTCTTCCGACACACCGGATTTTTGGCGAAGGGAGGGAATTCGCTATCCATCTCATGGCGGTCGCTTTACCGGAAAGCCCTCTTATTTTTATCATATTAATCAAGCATCGAAACTACTTTTTAAAAAAACAAATTTAAAACCAAAGGATTTTTCGTATGCTGTTTTTCATATGCCCAATGGCAAGTTTCCTCAAGAAGTGGCTTTTGGTTTGGGATTTGAAAAAAAACAGATTGAAAAAAGTTTAGTTGTTTCGTATCTTGGTAATTCCTACACTGCTTCGGCGTTAATGGGACTGATTTCGGT
>Ga0308400_1000767_pt1 | contig 11306 bp, 9 predicted proteins | sample HotsprSampOS1265_FD_203451 | JGI IMG/M metagenome (GOLD analysis project Ga0308400, IMG submission 203451) | Hot spring phototrophic mat microbial communities from Octopus Spring, Yellowstone National Park, Wyoming, United States - 20060914_OS12-65 ...
CTCCTGGTGTGCGAGCATCGCGCCTGCCTCCGGCAATGGCCCCTCCTGGGGGCGCGGGCGTTGCACCCACGCGCCGCACCGCTACCTTCTTAGGGCACGAGCGTTGCGTCTGTGTACAGCGATGCGACCTATTACCGGAGCAAAGGCATCTTGCCCTCGACTGTCCCACGAAAGCGAGACGATCTCGCCTCGTGGCAACCAGCGCGGATGGTGAACGAACACTCTTGCCCAAGCAGTGGAGTCGCTCTTATCGCAGCTCTCACAAAGGTTGAACCCCAACGGACGAGGTTGAACACTCCTGGAATTGCGCCCCATGCGGCGACCGAAATGTATTTCGGTCTACGCTTTGCTGGCAGCAGGCGCCTCGCGCGACACGGCGGATAGGAACAATAGTCGATGTATCCGAGAACTGCTGTAAGACATCCTGCGCTCCGACACGGCACGGCAGGCGCGTAAGTGTTCGCATTGCTTCTGGGAGTGATGGCATCTTGCCCTCGTAGACGCGACAAGGGCTGGACGCCCTTGCTCCCAGGCGCGTATGTTACCCAGATGTGAACGGTTATGGTAATTGCGTAACTTTGATCGTGTACAATACTATAACAATTGCATAGCCTGTGGCAAAAGATAAACTACCGTATGATAGACCTGCCATTTTTGACCAACCTGCTCCTTGGAGTGAACGATATTCTGGCTTCTGCCGTTCTGATTGTTTCATTTTCACTCCTGGTCTATCTGGTGCTGCAAAACCGGTATACTTCTATTGCACGTGCACTGGCAGTGCTGCTCGGCAGCATCGTCGTTGTCTTTGGCGGCGACGTGCTGACGCAGCACGTACAGCGTGAAGAAACCCTTCACTTCCTGCTGCGCGCCCAGTGGCTCGGTATCGTCGGTGTGCCAGCAGGATACATTCATCTCGCCGATGCTCTGCTAGACTTTAGTGGTCAGCACCATCTCCGCAGACGCTGGAGCGTTCCTGCGGCTTACCTCATCAGTGCCATGTTCCTGGTACTGGCATGGGGGACAGACCTGGTGCTGCGCAATGGTGTCCAGGTTCAACCCATTGCACAATTCAATGCTGGACCGCTCTTCTGGGTTTTCACGCTCTACTTCGCCATCGCGTGTCTTGCCGGGCTGGCAGCCACGCTCCGCGTGCGCGACGCAGCGCTCACACCAACGCTACGCCGACGGATCACATACCTGAGTCTGACGTTCGTCGGTCCGGCGATCGCGGTCTATCCCTTCCTCATTATTCCCTTGCCGGAGAACGTGATCCCGTTCACGGTCGTGCTTTTCCTGGTCGCCGTAGGCAACGTCGCTGTCCTGATGATGACGACGGTGATGGTCTACAGTATTGCATTCCAGGGATTGCCGCTTCCCGACCGTCTGATCAAGCAGGACTTCATTCGCTGGGTGTTGTACGGCCCATTCGTCGGCGTCAGTATTGCGCTGTTCCTGCGTGCAACGCCAATCCTGGCGCGCTGGCTGGGATTGCCGGAGCAGGTGCTGCTGACTGCTGGCGTGGTTATTATGACTGTTATTATGCCGCTGTTTGTCAACCGGCTGAAACCATACCTCGACGCGCTGGTTTATGCGCAGGATCACGCTGAGATCGACTATCTGCGCGCTCTGCCACGCAATACATTTACCCAGGCGGATCTGCGGAGTCTGCTAGAGAATACGCTGGTGGTTGCATGTGGGGCATTGCGTTCCGAGACCGGGTTTGTCGCTGCACCAGATGATGCTGGCAATTACACGGTGAAAACGCTGGTTGGGTCGCGTCAGGCAGTGCGGCGGTTCGTCAACGAACACCCGCTCACGGAATTGATGGCGCATCTATCACGATTGCCAGTGCGACCACCCGGTGACACCCCACCAGCTGAAGCATTTTTGCGGGTTGAAGGGTTCTGGTTGCTGCCGCTGCGCACCCCCGACCGGACACTGCTCGGCTGTCTTGGCATTGCTTACCCGCACGAGACGTTAAGCACCGATGCGCGACGCCTGATCGGTGCGTTGACCCACCGGATGGAACTGGCACTCGAGACGGTGCAGATGCAGCAGCGGTTGTTCAACACCCTGCGCGGGCTGGCACCGGATATGCAATCGCTCCAGCATCTTAGCACGCAACTCGAGCAGGCGACTCCTGCTTCCCTTCAGACGCTTGAATCCGATGTTGCATCACTGCCCGAATTTCCCCAACTAGTCAAAGAGGCGCTGACGCACTACTGGGGTGGACCGAAACTCTCCGAAAGCCCGCTGCTCGGATTGCGCACTGTGCGCCGGGTGCTCGAGGAGCAAGGGGGCAGTCCGACGCGTGCATTACAGGCAGTGTTGCGCCAGGCGATTGAGAATCTGCGCCCTGATGCGCAACTCGACCCGTCGGCGCAGGAGTGGCTGCTCTACAACATCCTGGAGATGCGCTTCCTTCAGGGGCGCCGCATCCGCGAAACTGCCGACCGGCTGGCGATGAGTGAGTCCGACCTGTACCGCAAGCAGCGCATCGCTGTCGAAGAAGTGGCACGACAACTGGCGTTGATGGAGGAGTCGGCTAATCGGGCAATGGTAGAGCGGTAGTTTTTCTGGCGTGCCAGACGACCGGCATCGCAGTTTACGGATGCGACGCTCGCCGCTCGCGTCCCTCGAAGAGTAGGCGAGGGCAATACCTTCGTCAACCTGGCAAGATCACTGTACTTGCCCAAATGTGCCTTCACACGCCGCTCACCCCTCCCCCCAAGAGCAGCAATATTTCCCAACGCGCCATTCAGCAACACTGCCAGCGCTCGAATGCACATCACGCCCCCAGTGTTCTCGTGGTACAATACGGGTTACACGACTCGCAAACGCCTGACGGCGCTCTGTCGCCGTCTGTGAGTCGATCCGCACATTCCCATCCGCAATCCAGACTCACTGAATAGAAAGGTGACTTCCGTGACCGACACCCTCTACGATGTGGTTGTCATCGGCGGCGGACCCGGTGGATATGTCGCTGCCATTCGTGCTGCCCAGCTTGGGTTGAAAACCGCAGTCGTTGAGCGCCAGGCGATGGGAGGCGTCTGCCTGAATGTCGGGTGCATCCCAACCAAGGCATTGCTCCATACCGCCGATTTGCTCGATGAACTGCGCGAGGCGAAACGCTTCGGCGTGATTGTCGAAGGTGTGTCGCTCGATTGGGAAGCAACGCTGCGCCAGAAGGATACCGTAGTCAAGACGATGACCAGCGGCGTTTCGTTCTTGATGAAGAAGAACAAGATCGATGTCGTCAACGGATCTGCCCGTCTCGCTGGACGCGGGCAGGTTGCGGTCAGCAGTCCCGAAGGACAGTATCGCACATTGACAGCAAAGCATATTATCATCGCCGTCGGCGCTCGTCCCCGTGAGATCCCAGCAATTGGCGCAGTGTTCGACAATGATCGCATTCTCTCTTCCACTGGCGGGCTGAACATTCCTGCTGTTCCCAAGTCGCTCCTGGTGGTCGGTGCAGGTGCGATCGGCGTCGAGTTCGCTTCGATGTATCGCGCATTCGGCGCAGAGGTGACGCTGGTCGAGATGCTGCCGCGCGTTGTGCCGCTCGAAGATGAGGAGGTTAGCGCCGAACTCGCCCGCGCGCTCAACCGTCGTGGCATCAAAATCTTTGCTGGCGCAAAACTCAACAACCTGGAGAAGGTCGACGGCGGCGTGATAGCGCGCCTGGTTGATGCGCAGGGCACCGAGCACGCACTGACATTTGAGCGTGTGTTGGTCGGCGTGGGCATTGTGCCGAATACCAGCGACATTGGGCTGGAAGAAGTTGGCGTTGCGCTCGATCCGCGCGGATTCATCAAGGTCGATGACCATATGCGCACAAATGTCGAGGGTATTTACGCTATCGGCGACTGCGCTATCACAACGCCCTGGCTAGCACACAAAGCATCAGCTGAGGGTATCGTCGCTGCCGAAACGATCGCCGGTCATCACACGCAACCGCTCGACTACGGCAAGATTCCGGCATGCACCTACTGTAACCCGGAGATCGCCAGCGTTGGGTTGACCGAGGCAAAAGCACGTGAGCAGGGATACGACGTAAAGGTAGGTAAATTCGCCTTCACTGGCAACGGTAAAGCGACGATCCTTGGTCAGCGTCAGGGGTTCGTCAAGATTGTCGCCGACAAACAGTACGATGAGGTGCTCGGCATCCACATGATTGGTCCGCGTGTCACCGAACTTATTGCTGAAGGAGGTCTGGCGCTGTCACACGAAGCGACCGCCGAATCGATCATGCGCACCGTTCACGCCCATCCGACGCTCTACGAAGCGATTGTCGAAGCGGCGCACGCAGCAGCTGAGGGCGCGGCGATCCACATGTAAAAGTAATGGAGGGTTGCCATGCCGATCATGATCAATCTGACATCTGCCGAGCATGGAGGAACATCCCTTTCTTGCGGCACGCACGGAGACTGTGGCGTCGATTGCGACTGTGGTTGCCCCTACACCGGCATGGAGGAGAAGGGCAAAGTCGAGTTAATCGCCGATGTTGAACGTCGCTATCCGAATGAATGGCTGGTCTTCGTCATTCCCCCGAGCGAAGATGATTTCGCCCCCGAACGCGGTATGCTGGTTGCGCACAGCACCGACGATGCCGAGGTGTTCGAGGCGATCACGCGCATCACACACAATCAGGTGGTGCATGTCTACTTCAATGGGACGTTTGAAGCATATCAGCAATGGATGGATGCGGAGGTGGAAGTCGGGAAGGTTGAAGGTTGAACCTACCGTTCGCTCATTTTTCTGACGAATGGCTTCCTGATGCGATCCGCGACTTGACAAATAACGACCTGGCTGCGAGGACGCTCCCGTTCTATGGCATCAGGAAGCCTTGTATGAAAACAAGCGAACCGAGGGTTGAAGGTAGGGGCGCTCCCCGCACGGCGTAAATGTAGGGGTGCACGGCAATGCACCCCCAACGACCGGATCAAAGGTCCAGATACCCCTTGTGTCCTTCAGCATACGCGCGCAGCACTGCGGCGGCGACATCGCCCGGTGTGTGGGCTCCTTTGGGAAGGCGAAACGGCGCTTTGCACCATAACGGTGTATCGACTGCCCCGACCCGCACGTTTGTTACGCGCCGGTCGCGCACCTCTTTTGCCAGTACAGTCACATAGGCATCGAGAGCTGCTTTGGAAGCAGCATAGGCGCCCAGTTTGGGAAGCATGATCCGATCAACATATGCGCCAATGAAGACCAAATGCCCCCCCGCCGGAACCAGCGGGAGCGAGTGAGTCACCGCCAGGTGAGCGCCCGTCACATTCGCACCAAAGATACGCTCCCACTCGCCAGCAGTTGTGTCTGCCAGCGGTTTGCCGATCATATCGCCGACAGCATATACCCACAGATTAACAGCACCCTCTGACTGTTGCGCAGCCCAGAGTGCAGCGGCTGCGACATCCGCCTCGCGCGACAGTTCGGCACTGTATGCCTCAACGTCCACATCGCTTAACGCTGCTACGTCCCGCGCTATTCCCAGCACACGCCACCCATTCTTGCTCAGCGTATCAACCAGTGCGCGACCGATCCCGCCAGCTGCACCCCAGATCAGCGCTGTTTGCATATGCGTCCCCCTATCCGAATTGTTCGATATTGTTCTGCCTCGTATACGTTGTGTTCGACAACCCGGATGGGAGTAAGCAAGACCAATCGCAACCGCCCGTCTCTCCCAAGAACTCTACCCCTGAGCGTTTTGCTCCCCCTCACGTCTCTTGTCGCTCTCATTCGTCTTTCCGCCTTCACGGAGACGCTCAGCGAAGATGCGCAACCGCGCCATGACCCGTCCATTGACGCTATCCGGCGGATATTCACCGTTTGCATCGCGCTCACCGGCTGGCACGCCGGTCAGCAGTGCGATGCCTTCGTCTATCGTCAGCGCCGTCCAGATATGGAACTGTCCTCTGCGCACTGCTTCCACCACGTCACCGCGCAGCATCAGGTTCTGAACATTCGCCTGCGGAATAAGCACCCCCTGTTCGCCGGTCAACCCGCGCAGGCGACAGACATCGAAAAACCCCTCGATCTTCTGGTTCACCCCGCCAACCGCCTGGATTTCGCCGCGCTGGTTAACCGAGCCGGTCACTGCAATGCCCTGGCGTAACGGCAGTTCTGCCAGCGCTGAAAGCAGGGCAAACAACTCCGCCGCCGAAGCACTGTCGCCCTCGACCCCCTCATAACTCTGCTCGAAGACCAGCCGCGCCGAAAGGGTCAGCGGTCGCTCCTGACCGTACCGCTCCGCCAGATAGCCGCTGAGAATAAGCACCCCCTTGCTGTGGATCGGTCCGCCAAGTTTCACTTCGCGCTCAATGTCAAGGATTGACCCACGCCCTGGTCCCACACTGACACTGATACGGCTCGGTCTGCCAAACGTATAGTCCCCCAGGCTCAGAACCGATAATCCGTTGATCTGGCCAATTTTTGCGCCTTCAGTATCGATCAGAATGATGCCACGGTCGATCAATTCCTGGATGCGCGCCTGGATCATGTTTGAACGGTAGACCTTCTCCTCCAGCGCGCGCGTCACATGCCGCTCCAGAATTGCGTCGCATCCCTCCTGGCTCGCCCAATAATTCGCCTCACGCACCACATCGGTCAGCGCGCCGAAATGAGTTGAAAGACGCTCCTGATCCTCGGCAAGCCGCAGCGAGTATTCCAGCAGACGCGCAGCGGCACCATTAGAGATTGACCGCAGACCCTCACGCTCGCAGAAGCGTCGGAACAAGTGGAGCGAACCCTGCACATTCTCCTCGTTCAGTGGCATACTGATGTCAAAATCAGCTTTGACCTTGAACAAGGTCGAGAACTCATCATCGTAAGCGGCAAGCAGATAGTACGGTGGCGGCGGTCCGACCAGTATAACTTTAAGTTCGAGCGGTATCGGTTGCGGGCGCAGACTCTTGACAGTCGTGAGACCCAGCCGGTCGGCAAGTTCTTCAATCTGAATCTCACGGGTGCGCAGCGCGCGCTTGAGACCGTCCCAACTGAAATAGTCGCGCAGCAGGTCTTCCGCCTCGATGACCAGAAAGCCGCCATTGGCGCGGTGCAGGCTGCCGGGTTTGATCATGAGAAAGTCGGTGTAGAGTGCACCGAAGTGCGTTTCCTTCTCGATGCGCCCGAACAGGTTGGGATAGGTGGGATTGTACTCGACAACGACCGGCGCGCCCTGCTGACGACTGTTGTCGATCAGGACATTCACCTGATACTTGCGGAACGGCAATTCTTTGAGCCATGGGGCCGATGCCAGATTGACCTGTGCTTCGCCCGATGATTGCTGCTGACTGCCGGAGCGGAAGGGGTCGGGATTCTCTTGGATATCCTTCTGCACCGCTTCCAGAAACGCTACCACCTCCGGCAGATCGGCATACTGCTCCTGCAAGTCGTCGATCAGTCCGCCGACGATATACTCGACAACCTGCCGGTCAATCTCTTCCATCCGCTGGCGCGCAACCCGCTCCGCAGCACGCACCTGTTTCATCACCTGCTTGAGTTCGTCCTGGAGCATGGCGCGGCGACGCAGCAACTCTTCACGCTGTTCCGGCGTCATTGCCTGAAATGCAGCATCACTCAACGGCTCGCCGTTGATGACCGGGATGATCATGATGCCGACCGGACCAGCCTGTAGGACAAACCCCTGCCGCGCGGCATGCTCACTGATCTGACTGAGCAACTCTTCACGTCGGGAGTTGAGTTGCTGTAGCACCTCGTCCCGCCGTGCCGCATACTCATCGCTCTCGAACGCGCGCGGCAGTTCTGCACGCAGATGCGCGATCATCATATGCATATCCTGCTGCAAGCGTCGTCCACGACCAGGTGGCAACCGCAACGCTCTCGGCTGGTAGGGATCGTCAAAATTGTTAACGTAGCACCAGTCCGACGGCGTTGGGCGACGCTGTGCCAGTTCTTCGATAAATGCCTGAACAGCAGTCATTTTACCAATGCCAGGCGGACCGGCAGCGTAGATGTTGAAGCCGCCATCAACCATGTTGAGACCGAAGCGCAGTGCAGCGACTGCGCGCTGCTGACCGATGATGCCGCTGTCACCCAGCGGCGCTTCGGTCGCGGGAAGGGTGATCTGCGCAGGATCGAACGTGCGGCGCAACCGTTCAGGCGGAAGTTCTGTAGCCATGCAGCATCCCTGTTGCTCATACCGACGCACAGAGCATCGGCGCCGGAACTATAGACATTGTACTACGACCCGCGCCGCGCAAGCGCAACCAGCGACAGGAACTCATAGCCCACCTGCGCTGCCAGATGCGCCGTGATCTGTCCGTGATCAAGCGCTGGCAGCACTTCCACCACATCGCCACCGACCCAGCGCACACCGGTACAGGCTCGCAGATATGCCAGCCCTTGAAAACTGGTCGGTCCGCCGACTTCAGGCGTACCTGTACCAGGCGCATACGCCGGGTCAAAGAAATCAATATCGAACGACAGAAATGCCGGGCGATCACCAACCCGCGTGCGCACCAGGTCACCGATCTCCTGCGGCGAACGCGCCAGGAGTTCGGTTGTGGTCAGAACGGCAAAACCCATATCACGCGCCATCTGGAGATCCTCTGGACCGTACAACGGACCGCGCATCCCCAGTTGCACCGACCGTTCAGGAAGGATCAGCCCTTCCTCAACGGCGCGGCGGAATGGCGTTCCGTGCGTATACTTTTGCCCGCCATAGTAACTATCCCACAGGTCGCCGTGGGAGTCGAACTGCACAAGCGCCAGCGGTCCATAGACTGCTGCCAGGGCGCGTAGTTCCGGCAACGCCACGCTGTGATCGCCACCCAGGGAGAGCGTCACAACACGGGCTTCCGCCAGGGGACGGAGCGTAGCAGTAATAGCAGCGTGACTCTCGTGAATGAAGCCGGGCGCAACCGGCGCATCGCCATAATCGATGCACGATAGGGTTGCAAAGATGTGGACATCGAGTTCCGGGTTGTAAGGACGCAGCAACACCGACGCACTGCGGATCGCCTCCGGACCGAAGCGCGCGCCGACCTTAAAGGTTGCGCCGGTATCGAACGGCAATCCGACGACGGCTACATCGACGTCCTCCGTTGTCTGAACACATGGCAATCGCGCAAATGTGCGGATACCGGCAAAACGTGGTGATGCGAGCGAGTCGGCAGGTTGATAGCGAGGCATCGTTGGCTCCTGTTTCAGATGGATCGACCACTGCACAGGAAGTATAGCGCGTTTTGGGGTTAACTTTGAAAAGGTTGCAGGGTGCGCAACCAGATCCGCGCCAGGGGCAGCAGCAGTGCCACTTGTGGCGACGCCACGAAGGGCGCAGTGATGCAAGGGAGGTGCGGCAGCGAGAGGCGAGGCATCACCACGGGGAACGCAGCAGCGCGGAGACAGCGGCAGTCGTATCAGAGCGCGGCAGCGTAGCGCGTCCCCCACACGCGCACAATGTCGCGCGGCAAATACGAGCAGCAGCGTCGTATCAGAGCGCGGCAGTGTAGTGCGAGGGCGTGGCAGTACTGTGCATCGATATTCCCTTCATTGCGGGACAGGAGTTGTTGCCCATTCCCGATGGAGGGTTGCTACAGTCGGTGTCCATTCCACAGGAAGCTCTCAAGGGTCAAGTTCCTGGAAAAGATGCGCAATTTGCTGCTTCACCGTGTGCTTCTGCACCCAATTCCCTAACCCCCTTTTCCCACATGAGGAGAAGAGGGAGTCTGGGCATCCCGAAGCCCGGAATGAGAAAAGGGACGGCGGGGTTTTAAAACCCTGCCCCTGTAAGCCCGCTGTGTGAGAGATGCGTGGTTTGCTACATTGCCGTGCGCTTCTGCTCCTCCTCCCCCCGGTCCCCTTCTCCCACGAGTTCAAGGGCGGACAGAACATACATTCATATTACGAAAGGAATGCACACTAGTGTGATGGCGCTAGTATGCCGGTCGTGTCACTCGCGGTTGATACCAGGAGATCATCGCATGTGCACCAGTGTCCGTCACTTTACGTGGGCAGTCGACGGGTACTTCCGCCAAAGTGCCGTCGCGCTGCCTTTGCAGACACGCCAATGCCTCGTCTTTTTGACTCTCAGCATCTGCTCAGTGGCTTGCTCACACCGTGCCGGATGGTCGGCGCCCAGGCGTACCTGACGCCTCAGACAACGTGCGCCGCCCGTCGTGAACGTCGGCTGCGGCGGCTGCGCAACGACCCGCTGCTGACCTGGGAACGGAGCGCGGCACCCGTGGCGCCTCGCTTTGGGCCGCGGTCACGCCTCCACCGCTGGGTGATGATCATTGCCGAAATTGCACAGGCGGAATACCTGCGGGTCGTGACCGCTGCCCCCGGTCTCGCGGGCGCGCCATTCCATCGGCCCGGAGCTGCTGGTCAGGGCAGACCTACCAAGCGGTCTCGTAGCGGAACCAGTGTGGTGAGGTGTTAGACCAGGCAGCCCAGGTGCCGCCAGCAGACGCACAGGTGGTGGTCGTGGCGGATTGGTCCGCCGGCAGTCCCGTGTTGCTCAATCAATCAGCCGCGCACGGCTGGGATCGGCTGGCGCCGGTGCGTGGCCAGACGCGCTGGCAGGATCGCAGTGACGGCATCTACCCAAGCACGCAAGTCAGCTGGCGTGGTGCACGCTGGAACGGCGCCGGGCGGGTCGTCAACAATGCAGGCTGGCAGGCGGCGAGCATCGTTGCACTGTAGAGGCAGGCGCATCAGCACCCGCTGCTGCTGGCGAGCAGCCGGTCGCTGCGCTGGGAGCTGATCGCCCTTTCTTGAGGGGCGGCGAGTGCGGCGCTGTCCCGCGCCGGGAAGCCGAGCGCCCGGCAGCGGGAAGCCAGTCAGGTACGCAATCTGGCGCATTCGGAGCGCCGGGTGTCAGGAGTGGCGCTGGCGACGCTCATCACGCTGGCGCTGAGGACGCACGCCGCAGCGCAGGCCACCCTGTGCTGGACGCAGGGCAATCGCCGTCGGAGTTGGGCTGGCGACCACGATTCTATTCCGCCTGGGACGCAACGCCTTCTGGCAACGGCTGTGGCGGAATGAGCGCACCCCCATCCGCTAGGAGCTAGCAAGGTTGGATCACGCGACATGGTCTGCTGAGACCCGCGCACGGCATGCGCCCGCTGGCACGACGCTCCGCCAACGGAACGCAGCCGAGATGCTGCATCCTGCTGCGACGAAGACGCATATCACTCATATGTTCTGTCCGCCCTTGAACTCCCATAAGGGGAGAAGGGGGAGTTTGGGCGTTCTGATGGCTGAAACGGGAGATAGCACGCAGAGGCTTGCCAAAACACCCACCCCTGTGAGCATCCTCCGCCCCCTTCTCCCACACGGGG
>Ga0308400_1000772_pt1 | contig 11269 bp, 10 predicted proteins | sample HotsprSampOS1265_FD_203451 | JGI IMG/M metagenome (GOLD analysis project Ga0308400, IMG submission 203451) | Hot spring phototrophic mat microbial communities from Octopus Spring, Yellowstone National Park, Wyoming, United States - 20060914_OS12-65 ...
CGGTTCCGCCGTTCCGTTTGCGCGTGAAATACGAAAGTCGTTCTCCAAACGACGCAGCGCTGCGAGGTCGCGGTACGCCTCCGGCGACGTTGGTTCGTTCATCTGTTTTGGATCGATGTACACCATCACCTCTCGGTCGCGCGGGTTGCGGATGCGCCCCAGTTGCTGGCGGAAATCATCCACATCACCTACGCCGACGCCGTTGCGCGCGATGCCGAATAATAAAAATCCCTCGACATCGATTGATACGCCGGTGCCGACGGATGGTGAGTAGATGAACACATCGACGCCCGCCAGACGTTGGTTGATGTTTTCAAGGATTTCGTTGTTACTTTCGCCCGTCTCTGCCGTAATTTTGAGGATTTTGTCTTCCGGCGCGAATTCTTGGAAGAACGCTTCCGCCTTATCCGCGTCGGCGCGGGTATTGCAGGCAATCGCAACCTTTGCGCCTTCCAGGTAGACTTCCTTTGCGTATGTCAACACTTCTTCCGGTGATTTGAAAAGTGAAAGGTAGTCAATCATTCGATGTTGATACTCGTTTTCGACGTAGGCTATCGGCTGGTCGGGAAACGCAGACTGAATGAACGTCAGCGTCGCCTCGGCAATGTCGGCGTCGGCGAGGATGACTAGTTTTGCCCTCTTGAGATGTTCCATCAACGCGCCGAGCGCTTGCACCTTTCGGTTTTTGAGGTTGCGGTCGCCGACCAGCGCTTTCAGCACTTGTTCGATTTCGTCGATAATGATCAACTCATACGGCTCTTCTACTTCGATTTTTTCTAGACTGTGAATGGTCGTCGCGACGCGCGGGGCGTTCGTAATCCAGCGCCCGTCCTCGTAATACGGCGTGAGATTCAGCCGCGCCGCGCTCTGGCGCACCAGCGAGACGCGGTGTCCTACAGACAACACGCGCGGGTAGCACTTCGCCGCCTCCGCCAGCCACTGTGTTTTCCCAGTTCCTTTTGCGGAACGAATTACAACGATGTTGGGGTACTGATCGTCGGGGTCAATCTCGATGTCGAGGTAGCGCTGATTGATGCGCATCGCGTCGGGCAGTTCCGGCGACGTAACGTACCCGCCGCGCAAGCCGGGGATCGTCCCTTCAAACCCGTACTGTCGGGCGAGGTTGACGAGAACGCCGATCCCACTCTCGACGTGATCGGGCTTCCGGTGCTTTTCCCAATCATACGTCCAACCGTCGAGCACCTCGGTTGCAACGTCTTCCGGCAGCGCGGACTGGATCGCCCACACCGCCGCAAGCCACATATTGTACTCCAACCCGTCGCCCGGAATGTGCTTCAGCAGCGTCTCAATCGTTTCCCGCGTTGCCGCGCCGCCGACGCGCTTCGGCGCGAGGAGCGGTCGCCGGGTGAACTGGGCGAAGTCGTTCAGGTCGTAGTAGCGGTCGCTGTTTCGGATGATGGTGACGGGTTTCTTCTGCGGGCGCTGTTTCCAATTGTACGACCCGACAACGCGAATCGACCGCGCCGCGTCGCTTGTGGTGTCCAACGTCCAGCCGTAGCGCGCCGCCGCGATGCGCAGTTGCGCCTCGACGCCCGCTTGCACCGGCGCAACGTCGTTGATCCACTTCGGCGCGCGCAGCACCCACATTGGCATCAGTCCGTTGCCGGTGTGAATAACGAATGTCGGTTCCGGCAGTCCGCTCTCCTCCAGCAGTCGCAGCGCGTCGTCTTTCGACGCGGGGAGTGCGTCTTTCGCGTGCGCAGCGGATTGGATGTCGATGTCGGCGGTGATGACGCGCTGGTAGTAGGCGATTTCGGCGGTTCCCGATGAGCCGCGATCTGGGCGAACGTACTGCGACGCGCGTTTGATGTAGATGTCGTATGCGAGGTGTTTCTCGATATGCTTGACGATCTCGGCGCGCTGCGACAGCGAGAACGTCTGGCATTTGAAGCGACCGTCTGTGAGTTTGACGCTGACGGTCGTATACGCGGCGGTATCGTCGCCGTAGAGCACATCTAAGAAGTCTGCAAATGAGATGGACATAGGCTTCTTTCTCCTCGTCTAAGTCGGCGTCTACTACGCCAAGCGTTAGCCTAGCACACAAGTTCCAGTCTGTCAAGAACTTTCGGTGAGGAATTTGGTTGAGATTTCACTCTTGACAAACCGGCGGGCGTGTGGTATGCTGTAGGTACGACAGTCATCTATCTGTAAGGAGGTAAGCAAAATGGTCAAGTCAGTCAAAGTCGAACGGTTCAAGGAGTATTCCGAACTGATGCGGGTCGTGTCTCGCTCTGAAAAAACGCCTGCGACGAACAAAGACATCATCCTTCCGCTGAATTATGAACTTCTAGTCGGGTCTTACCTCCCCGAACCCGACTGGCTCCGGCTTGGTGCTTTGGTTGTTGCCATCTTCCGCAGTTTCGCCGTTGTCGATGTCGAAATATGGCAGACCGATGCCGGTCTGTGGCTCGCCGACGCCCTCGTCGATTTCGGCGACCGTCGGCGGCTGCGAAGGGGTGAGGGCGACACCCCGCTGCAAGCGATGCTCGAACTCATTACCGACATTCAGCGCTACTAGCCCGCACCCCGCCCCGCCCGCCTTCTGCGCTCCGCACCAAATGCGGGGCGCTTTTCTTTTCCCTCTTGACAACCGCGCGATAATGCGGTATGCTGTGCGTGCGACAATTCTATTCAGAAAGGAACCACTCTTATGGCATCCATCATTGTCAACGTCGAACGCTGGAACGACACCGGTATGGCGTTTGTCCGCTCGCGCGCTTCCGACGCGCCGGAGGCGGACAAAGACGTTATCTGCGCAATCGACTACAACGTATTCGAGGGCACTTGCCTTCCCGCCGACTACCAACTTCGTGCGGGCGCGCTGGTGACGTTGATAATGCACTATACGAAGCGAACTGTAGTACTTGTCGAACTCCGGGCGTTCCGAAACGGCCCCCTTTGGGTCGCAGATGCGCTCGTTGACGACGGTGATCAAAAGGTGGTCTGCCGGGGCGTCGCCGCAAATCCGGTCGAGGCGCTGACGTCTCTCGCAATCGACATCCAGCAGTACTAGACGCCCCGCCTTCTTCGCGCCTCAGTGAGCAACTGGGGCGCTTTTCTTTTTCCTCGCCCGTCGCCCCCGCTCAATCCGCGTCACCAGCAGCACCAGCACCGCCGTCGCTGCGACTTGCGCCGCGTTGGGGTGAACGAACGCGAGTGCGAACGCGCTGATAAGCAACAGAACGTCGAGTTTCATTTCCGCCTCCGCTCCACAAACCAAGCGATCTTGTCGATCAGCGCCGGTAGCAGCGTCGGCGCAACGACGCCCGCGACAAACGGGATGTAGCCGGAGTAGCCGACCAGCACGCCCGCTCCCGCGCCGACCAGCACGCGCCCCAGCGCGCCCAACTCGACGCTGTGCTGTTCGGGATCGTAACGTGGGAGAAACACCTCACCGTTGGTGTCGGCGAGGTACGCCGTCGCCGCGCCGATTGCGCCGAAGACCGCGTTCCAGACGTAATCGACTGCGGTCAGCCCGTTGTGTCCCGCTGCCAGCAGCCGGAAGATTTCAATGATGTCCATCTCGTTGCTCCTCTCTCTGCCAACGCCGAACGAGCGCCACAACGAAATCCGCGTAGCGTTCCGGGTTGTTGCCGTCTGACGACGGCGCGTAGCGCGGCAGCACTTGCCGCAAACGGCACAGCCCGCGCCGCGTGCAGTACTGTTCTTTCAGCAACTCGCACCAGTCGTTCAACCCGTCCGTCCAACGCGCGTAGACCGCGAACGGATGCGGCGTTTGCGCGATCATTCTTTTGCCTCGCCGCAGATTGCCCCAGTTGCGCGTGCGTACCGCAACGCCGCGCAGCCCGTAACTGCTTTCCTTCGCGAAGAACGCCAGCGCGATGCCGCGATCCGCGCCCCACTCGTCCAGCGCCGCCAGCAGCGCGTCCGTCTCGACAAACGCCGGACTGCGTGCGCTGCGCAGCACACGCCGGAACGTCGCGGCGCTGAAGCTGTGCGCCGCGAATATCAGCGGGTTGTCGTCAATCATTCTCGCCTCCTTTGCAGTGCGGACTGAACCAGATACACTCGCGGTCTTTGTTCTGACCGATGCCGCTGCGCTGCCAGACGAACCGCGCCCACCCGGACGAGAACAGCGCGTCGCTCTCGGCGTCGTTGTAGCCGCAGACCGCGATGCGCAGCCGTGGATTATCGCCGTTTGAAACCGCCCAGCGCGCGGCGCGCTGCCAGACCTCCGCATTGTCGGTGTCGTAGTCGAAGTCGCGTAGATGGCGCGGGTATGGCGGGTCGAGCAGAATACCGACGACGCCGAATTCGGAACGGTCTGCTTTTTCGACAACAACTTCAAAGTCGTTCCACCACACCTGGACACAGCGCAGACGTTCGGACAGCGAGGTGATGTACTAGAAGACGCGACGTTCTTTGACGAGACGGGAAAGCACCCGATGCGATGAGGTCAGACTGCCGCGTATCCTTCCGTTGCCTCGTTCGTACATCAACCGCCCGTCGCGCGTCAGCCAGCCGCCGGGCTTGGTAAGCGACGGGTCGAGTTTATACGCCATCATATACGCCCACCTCGCCGCCAAAACCGGATCGTAGTAGTCCGGGTCGCCGCCCAGCCGCGCAACGAGTTCCGGCAATCTGTCTCTAGTGTAGTGGTGATACGCGATCAGCTCCAGTTCGGCGCGCGGGAAGTCCAGATGCCGCGCAACCTCATCCGGCGCGTACTTGACCGCGCGCAGATAGTTGACAACGTATCCGTCCAGATCGTTGACGATCTCGTGTTTGACCGGCGGTGACGCAAGTATCCAACTCGACGATCCGGTGAAGGCGTCGATGCGCGTATCGACCTCACCGAACCGTCGGTTGATTTCCGGCGCGATAGTATACTTCCCACCGATGTACGGAAAGAGTTGTCGCATTGTTATGTTCCTTTCACCGCAGCGCGGTCACAAAATCATCCGGGTCGAATGAGACGGTATACGTCGTTCGCTCGCGCGTGATGGTGCGTGCTGTGATTTTCGCGCTGCGGTAGTAGCCCGGTGCAATCGCGTAATCGCTGACATCAGCCGCCCAGTTCGGAACCGTAACCCCTTCGCGCGTCATCAACTCGTAGCGCGAGTTATCCAGTTCAATCATCAACGGCGCGATCTGGCGATCCAGCGCAATCGCCGCCTCGTTGCGGCGTGTGTCTGCGATTGCTTTCGTGTCGTATTCTCCGACGCTTGCGAAACGTTTGGCGAGGTGTCGGCGCGTTTCGAGTGATTGGATCGTTGTCGTTGCAGTCAGATAATCCGCCCAGTAACCCGGATACTGTCCGTAGATTCTGTTCGGCGCTTTGGAAATATCAACAACCCGCGTCGTTTCGGGAAAGCGCCACACTAGCGTGCTGTCTTCACGAAGATCGATTACCGTTTTCGGGCGGTCGCGCAGAAAGCGCTTGCGGTGATATCGAACAACGTTCCCGTCGGCGTTCTCGATGATGTCGCGCAGATTTGCGTCGGGCTTTGTGAGGCTTACGCTTGAGGCGGACGGCAAGTGAATAGTACAACACCCACCGCGCTCATTCAGCGCTATAGTGAGTTTCTCCTCATCAATTGAGCCGAACTGCAGATCGTTGATTTCCGCGCGAAACGAAACAGATGTCGTACCCGCGGTCGTCTCGTTGCCCGCCGCGTTCACGCCGATAATCCAACCGAAACTATTCGGCGCTGTGAGGTTTCCGTCTGTACTGAGACCGGTAAACGTTCCAAATATGAGTTGATATGTGCTCGTTTGTACAATCGATGTCACCGGCGCGACCAAAACGCCGTCCGCCAGCCCGGTTGAGGTTACTTGATGTACAAATATACGCTCGTTGTTTTCGAGTTTATAGTAGCGCTGCGGTTGGTCGAACAGATACGCGAGAAAAAACAGCGTTGTGTTCGAGATCGTAAACGCTTTCTTTGTTCGTATTTGCACGACTATGTTTCCGCTGGATGCGACGGATTCATATTCCCACAAATCCCCGCGCGAATCATACCCGCTGTTCGTTATAATCCCCTCGCCGACGGGCTTCCAGTTCTTCATATCGGTCATATTCCGCACCACCGATATTCGCGCGTCTCTCTGCAGCGCACCGAACCCCAGCGCGTGCCACGTAATGCTCCCGTCGCGCGCTTCCTCGATCCGCTCGATCTGACCGCGCCAAATCGTTTTCGAGAGTTGCGTACAGTAGACGATCAGTTCATCACCGATTTGCGTCATTACACCGGAACGCGCAAACGTTGGCGGCAGCGTGACGCGCCCGCGCTCGTCGCCGTCGTCAAAGGTCGAGAATTCGTAGTCTGCGACGGTGAGCGGGACGGGGAATTGCTGATGCGGTTTGGTGATGGCAACGAGCATAGCCGTCTCCTCACGCGAAAGATGCCGGTTCAATACGACGCGAACGGATGAACAACGTTGCAGACGCGCTTGTGATCGTCGTTGCCATAACACCGTTGAACACCGCGATGTAGCGGCTCGTAATCATCCCCGGCGCGCCGTAGATCGTCCCGGTTGGGTTCGTCTCGAATGGGCGCGATAGTGCACTCTGGAGATCGAGGGTGTGGAAATACAGCAACGTTGGCGGCGTAATGACGTTCCAGACGGACACACCGTCGGTTGGGATGAGGATCAGCGGCATCACCAGCGTGTTAGTTGGTACGTTCTGGACTATGAGTGTCAGTGTAAACGTCGCGTTGCTGCGTATGAACAATGCGGGCGTATACCACGAGCGATCCCCAACGATTGTCTCCGCGATTTGCGGTTGTCCGTCCCAACTGACAAGATACCGCGCATTTGTTGGGGGCGTCGTCGGGCAAAAAATCTCAATAAAGAGACGATACACATCTTGCGGAAATGCGGCGGGATCGATGGTGTACGTAATCGTTCCGCTTGTTGCAGACGTGAACTGCGCACGTGTCAGCGTCGCCCAACCCGCGTTCCAGTTCTGCAACGTAATTCCGAAGGTGTCGGTTGCTGGATTAATTGCCGTAATGCGACTTGTCTCCGTCGCGCTCTCCAGTTCCTCAACCGCGAGTAGCGCGTTGTAAAGTCCCGTCATATTTGCGACAGAATAGAACAGACTGCTCTTGTAGAGATATGCATCGCTCAGGTTCGACAGTGTGACAACGCGGCGCTCATACGGCAGCAGCGACGTTAGTAAGTTTTGCGTAAATGTATAATCGAAAAACGGATTGACGAGCGTCCCCGTCACCCGCACGCGCGCGATAACCCCCGTCGCGGTCGCTTCGACGCTCAACAGCGTAACCGCGCCGTCGCGCAAATACGACCGCAACGTTGCACCGCCGGTCGCGTCTTCCACCCACACCACCGCCCCGCCCGCGACCGCAAACCGTCCGTCTTGTCGCCGCTGCGCGAAACTGTACAGTTCACGCGCGAGTGTATTCACTGCGTTGAGCGCTTGCTCGCGCGTCGCGCGCCGAAACGCGATCTCGACCGAAAACGGTTGCGGGTCGTAGAGATCGTTCACACGAAACCCGATGCCGGACACATCTTGGTTGTTCGCATCAACAACGATGTTCGTATCCGCATCAAAGACGAACGTCCCGATCTGTCGTACTCGCATTTTATACCCTCCCGAACCGCGCTAACCGCGTGAGGTTATCGATCTCGCTGCGTACCATCAGCGCGACGCGGCGCTCATCCATCCCCGGCGCGGCGTTGACGGTGATGCCGCCGACGTTGACGGTTGACGACGCCGGAGGCGGGGCAGTCACCGCGTCGTGCGTCAGCAACGGCAGCGGCGCTAGCCCCTCGGTCAATCCCCGCAGAATACCCTCTGCGAGCGGCACGCCGACCTCGCGCGCCGCAACGCGCGACGGCGAGCGGATGCCGAGCGCCCGCTTCGCCGCATCGAGCGCAGACGTTACTGCATTCACCACCTCCTCTACCAACCTGCGCGCCGCGTTCTCCACGCCGCTGCGTATTCCGTCGATCAGCGCCGCGCCCAAAGACGCCGCGCCCGCGATTGCCGAACGGAACGCCGCTTCCAAACGCGGGTAGAGCGTCTGGAACAGAGACGAAAGCGTGTTCATCAGATTTTCCGCAGACGCTTTTATCCCGTTCCACAGCGTTTCTGCAATATTCTTGATTGTCACCCACGCTGCGTTCCAGTCGCCGCGCAGCACAGCCGTCCCCGCGTCAAACAGATTTCGCAGTACGTTCAGTGCTGTTTCTGTTATGATTTTGATCTGATTCCACACAAACCGCGCGATTGTGGTAATCTCGTTTCCGAAATTGCGCCACACCCATTGCGCCGCCTTCGTCAACGCTTCAATCGCCGCCTGAACGAACCGCGCCGCTGCGGTGACGACACGCATAATCCCTTCCCACGTTCGTTTCGCAAACGCAAGAATATCCGCACCGTGCGCATTCCAAATCTTCACCACAAACGAAGTTGCGACCTTCACCACTTGCTGCACCGCTGCAAGCGCGGTCTGCACCGTCGCCTGCACCGCGTCCCACGCCTCCTGCGTAGACGGCGCAAGCGCGGCGCTCAGCGCGACCCACGCTGCGAAGATCGCGGCCGCAGCGTCGGTAATCATCTGCTGCACGCTTCCGGTTGTCACGCCGACCAGCCCGATCTGCGCTGCAAGCGCCGCGACGGGATCGGCGGCGTTCAGAATGCCGGAAGCCCAGGCGGTGAAGGTGTTGACGCCTTCCGCCGCCGCTGCGACCAGTTGCGTAAGGTGCGGCAGCAGCGCGCTGCCAATGGCGATCTGCAACGTTTCGACGGCGGCGTTGAACTGGTCGAGCGTGAATTTGTATCCTTGCTGCATCGTTGCAGCCGCCGCCGCCGCGCCCCCGGCGTCCTTCATTGCCTGCCCCATCTCGTTGTAGCCGGAAGCGCCCGCGCCCGCAATCGCCGCCGCCGCGCGGATCGCGTCGGAGCCAAATATCGTATTCAACGCCAGAAACTTCTGCTCTTCACTCAGATTTTTGGTTGCGTTGTGGAGCAGTTCCGCCGCCGCTTCCATTCCGATAAACTCGCCCTTCGCGTCGAAAAATCGCGACTTCCCGTCTTTTGTCGCAAGTCCTAGTTTGATCATCATCTCCGTTGCGTCTTTCGTTGTCGGAATCAGACGTTGGAGGAATGTTTTCATTGACGTACCGGCGTCGGCGGCGCTGCTGAACGAGGGTGCAATCAGCGCCATCGTCTGCACCGTTTCCTCAAACGATAGTCCGGCGACTTTCGCGCTGCCGCCGACGTTTGCAAGTCCCAACGCCAACTCTTCAACGTCTACGGTACTGGCGTTGGCGGCGGACGCGAAAAGGTCGGCGACGTTCGCGGCGGTCACGCCGGTCTCGCCCCAGACGCCGAGTTGTTTGGCTACTATTGTAGCCGCGTTTGCGAGATTGAGTTGCGCCGCCGCCGCAAGCGCAAGCGTCGCGTCGGTTGCACCGGACATCACGTCTTTAACGTTGACGCCGCCTTTTATCAGTTCCGTCATTGCGTCCAGCGCCTGTTGTGCGCTGAACTGCGTTGACGAACCCAACGCAAGCGCCTTCGCCTTCACGTCATCAAACGACAGTCCGGCTTTCGTCAACGAATCGCCCGCCACCGCCTGGAACTTGAAGAGCGCACTCTCGAAGTTCGCGGCAACATCAATACTCGAACGCAGTTGATCTCCAAGCGCAGCGATCCCCGCCGCCGCCAGATTGACCGCCGCCGCGCCGATCTGCCGCAATGCGCCGACGGCGACCTGCTCAAGCGCGCCGAACGCGCCGTGCTGCGCGTCGACTGCTTTTCCGACACCGCGAACGCTGTGGGCGACGCGCTCCAACACGCCGCTGGCGGCATCGACTGCGCTCAGTTTGATGACGACATCACTCATCGCCGTTTCCGTTGATGCGCTGCGACCAGCGCCTGATGCCGCCGCTCTGCGCGCAGCGCTGCGAGGTGCTGCGCCACGCGCTGAAGCGGCAGACGGTCAAGCGCGTCGGGCGAGCAGTGATAAATGTCCCGACACAACACTAACTCTGTGTACGCGGCGGGCAGCGGTGCGAGGTCAAGCAGACCTAACGCCGTCGCCCGCGCTACTCGTTTCCCTCGTCGCCGATGCTGTCGAAGATTTTCTTCAACAACAACGCTGCGGCGGCATACGGTTCGTTGAGTATCTCTTCGCCGTAGGCTTTGATGAGCAGTGTCGAGGCGACCGGCGGAAACGCGATCTTCCGTTCGCTTGCGTCGAGAAATTGATGATACTCGCCAAGCGTAATCTCTCCGACCGCAGGCGTCAACCCCGCCACCCGCGAACGTACCGCCTCATCCGGCTCGAAAATCTGCGGCAGCACCCGCTCGTACACCGTTTTCAGCGCCCGCAGTGGAAACCGATCCGCTTGCGCGCCGATTGCCTTCCGCACCAGCCGCGCAACGACCGGCGCGGTCAGTTCGTTGTTGAGCACCGATGCGGCTTCGCGGATCGTCAGCGCGCTGCGATCTACGCGAACGGCGTCGATGTCGTAAATCTCTGCTGGCTTGGTCATATCGTCCTCCTCTTATGGCGCTGGGTTGAGGTTGGTTGGGTTTGATCCGAGCGTGTATTGGCGCAGCGACGGCGTTCTGACTGTTATTATAGCAACGTAGGGTTCCGGGTCGCTTGGGTCGAGTGTACTCAGTGTAACGTTAGTGATCACACCCAACCCAAACGTTACTCCGCCGTCGTTGCTGGTCGCGTATGCGCGCGCTCCGCCGATCAGCCCGCGCGGCGACCAGCGCACGCCCAACCTCGGCGTGGCGCTCTGAAACTGGTCGAATATGGTGTTCGCAGCAGAATTCGTATCTTCGTTGTACAGAAACGTTAGCGTAATCTCGACCGGTTCTCTTTTCCCGATTGTGATCGTCGCGTAATCGCTCGACCCGCCAACGAACGCCTCGCCCGACGGGCGGTTCAACTCAACGTCGTCAATCTTCACCGTCGCATTTGAAACCGCCGTCCAAGTTGTGTTGTTGGTCGAAATCTCGACCGCGAAATTACCCGCGAAAAGTCCGGCGAGTACTCCAGAGTGCGCCATCTGCTCACCTCCTTCTCTACAGCGACGGCGCGCGGACTAAGTGCGCAAATCGCGTCGTCATTGCGACGCCCTCATACGCCCGCTCGCCGTATCTGATAACGTCCACAATTCCAGAGACGTTGAGCAACTGCACATCGCCGCGCGTCAGCCACGCGAATCGCAGCAGTTCAACGTACTGCTCAATATAGTCAACCAGCGGTATTGCCGTATCCGCCACCCCGCGCCCCAT
>Ga0308400_1000774_pt1 | contig 11263 bp, 10 predicted proteins | sample HotsprSampOS1265_FD_203451 | JGI IMG/M metagenome (GOLD analysis project Ga0308400, IMG submission 203451) | Hot spring phototrophic mat microbial communities from Octopus Spring, Yellowstone National Park, Wyoming, United States - 20060914_OS12-65 ...
GAGATACCAACACGGGCCGTCGCCTTCCCCCCGGAAGGCGTGGATTGAAACACGCGCGTGGTTGTGATTACAGCCCGGAGACCGCGTCGCCTTCCCCCCGGAAGGCGTGGATTGAAACTTGTCCAAGGGCTTGCAGTAGTCGAACGGGTTACCCTGTCGCCTTCCCCCCGGAAGGCGTGGATTGAAACTGGTTGCGTCGTGCAACAACCGCGCCGCCGCTTCCGTCGCCTTCCCCCCGGAAGGCGTGGATTGAAACGCGCCCGAACTGCCGGGATGACGCTGCTGGCGCAGTCGCCTTCCCCCCGGAAGGCGTGGATTGAAACGTAGCCTCCTACGCCGACGGCGCGCGGATGAGAGTCGCCTTCCCCCCGGAAGGCGTGGATTGAAACTCTATAATAAAAGAAGATGCCGTGTTGTGACACTGGTCGCCTTCCCCCCGGAAGGCGTGGATTGAAACGCGGCGGTTACTCCCGTCTCGCCCCAGACGCCTGTCGCCTTCCCCCCGGAAGGCGTGGATTGAAACCGGGGCGGATACGGCGGTTGTCAGCATCGCAAACGGTCGCCTTCCCCCCGGAAGGCGTGGATTGAAACACGCCCCCGAACGCTGGGTTATTGATCATCGCGTGTCGCCTTCCCCCCGGAAGGCGTGGATTGAAACGGGGAAGCGCCAAACCAACGTGCTGTCTGCGCGAGTCGCCTTCCCCCCGGAAGGCGTGGATTGAAACGGGCGAGAAGTGATGCTGTGGGACGCGCAGTTGCGGTCGCCTTCCCCCCGGAAGGCGTGGATTGAAACGAGAGCGCGCTCTTCAAGTTTCAAGCGGTAGCGGGCGTCGCCTTCCCCCCGGAAGGCGTGGATTGAAACGAGCGCCTGGTGCTCAATGAGAGCCGCGCTCTCACGTCGCCTTCCCCCCGGAAGGCGTGGATTGAAACAGCGCCTGATCCCGACCACCAAAAGCGCGACGGAGTCGCCTTCCCCCCGGAAGGCGTGGATTGAAACGAGCCACCGATCGTCCATCCACCGGCAACAGTCGTCGCCTTCCCCCCGGAAGGCGTGGATTGAAACGCCACGAGTCGCGTACACATCGAGCCGCACATAACGTCGCCTTCCCCCCGGAAGGCGTGGATTGAAACCTCGATGCCCGCGCGACGTTGGCGGCCGCGCTCGGTCGCCTTCCCCCCGGAAGGCGTGGATTGAAACGGCGATCCGGCAATCTCCCGGCGCGTCGCGTACGGTCGCCTTCCCCCCGGAAGGCGTGGATTGAAACTATTGATACTATGTCTTACTTATTGTGATGCGCAAGTCGCCTTCCCCCCGGAAGGCGTGGATTGAAACAATGCTCCATCGATGTCTGAAATTCTGACGGCGGCGTCGCCTTCCCCCCGGAAGGCGTGGATTGAAACGACCTCGTGACCGACTACAAAGAAGCCGTCGCGTTGGTCGCCTTCCCCCCGGAAGGCGTGGATTGAAACGCACTCCCGCGCGTCGTGCTGGTTGAGATCGAGGTCGCCTTCCCCCCGGAAGGCGTGGATTGAAACGCACTGCGACTCTCCGACTGGTACGGCGTGTACGGTCGCCTTCCCCCCGGAAGGCGTGGATTGAAACGACCGGAAGGCCGAACTGGCCGTCGGAACCTTCGTCGCCTTCCCCCCGGAAGGCGTGGATTGAAACGTGACCCACGTGCGGCTCTCCCACGCCGCACGCGTCGCCTTCCCCCCGGAAGGCGTGGATTGAAACCGCCGTCGCATACGCCACGGCGTCTACATTACCGCCTGTCGCCTTCCCCCCGGAAGGCGTGGATTGAAACAGCGCACAGCAGGCGCTGGACGCGATGACTGAACTCGTGTCGCCTTCCCCCCGGAAGGCGTGGATTGAAACCTCCATGCTCTGATGCGCTTGGGTTACTGCGTGCGTCGCCTTCCCCCCGGAAGGCGTGGATTGAAACCGTTGGTATTGGAGTACCAGAAGCCATTACAAAACGTCGCCTTCCCCCCGGAAGGCGTGGATTGAAACTCCTTTCCGAACAGGTGTGCTACTACCGTGTTAGTCGCCTTCCCCCCGGAAGGCGTGGATTGAAACTGATGAAGCCGTACGGGTTGCAGAGATCGATAACGTCGCCTTCCCCCCGGAAGGCGTGGATTGAAACGCGGCAACGACTTGTCGGATTACATCAACGTCGAGTCGCCTTCCCCCCGGAAGGCGTGGATTGAAACGATCTCTACCGTCGGTGGTCGCACTGGCAGAAGCGTCGCCTTCCCCCCGGAAGGCGTGGATTGAAACACCCCCTGTATGCGGATTGCCTGATAGCGGCTAGTCGCCTTCCCCCCGGAAGGCGTGGATTGAAACCAAGAAACTGTCCAGACGATGGCGCTGATTGCGCCGGTCGCCTTCCCCCCGGAAGGCGTGGATTGAAACACGTGCAGAGGAGGTTTCGCTATGGGCATTGATTGTCGCCTTCCCCCCGGAAGGCGTGGATTGAAACGGCTCACAAGCCCTGATAAAGAAATCCGCATCCCGTCGCCTTCCCCCCGGAAGGCGTGGATTGAAACGCTTATAATTGTGACCTGTCACACCTGTTGACGTGGTCGCCTTCCCCCCGGAAGGCGTGGATTGAAACCCGGTGACGACAAGCCGCTCCGACCGGGGGGCGCGTCGCCTTCCCCCCGGAAGGCGTGGATTGAAACCGCACACGAGAAACCACAACGTGTGTCCAGCCCGGTCGCCTTCCCCCCGGAAGGCGTGGATTGAAACGCCCGTATGCTTGGGACAACGGGCGGGCGTGGAACGTCGCCTTCCCCCCGGAAGGCGTGGATTGAAACTGCGTGGCACCCAGTCCAGATCGTCATCCTCATGTCGCCTTCCCCCCGGAAGGCGTGGATTGAAACTGAAGCCAAGCGGCGAACCAGGTGCTGAGCCTGCTTGTCGCCTTCCCCCCGGAAGGCGTGGATTGAAACACCGAGGGTGTCTGACAGAGGGCGGAGTCACCACGTCGCCTTCCCCCCGGAAGGCGTGGATTGAAACGCGCAAACGGCGCGTCCTGTGAAGCCTGCACCTCGTCGCCTTCCCCCCGGAAGGCGTGGATTGAAACAGAACCCATTGTGGCGCTTGGTGCTTGCAAGCGGGTCGCCTTCCCCCCGGAAGGCGTGGATTGAAACCGTTGTCCCAAGCTCCCAAGAAGCACGACCTGCCGGTCGCCTTCCCCCCGGAAGGCGTGGATTGAAACCGTTGTCCCAAGCTCCCAAGAAGCACGACCTGCCGTCGCCTTCCCCCCGGAAGGCGTGGATTGAAACCTCAGACGCTGGCTGCAAGGGTAGCGGTATATGAGTCGCCTTCCCCCCGGAAGGCGTGGATTGAAACACGTCTCCGATGGTGTGATGGCGGCGACAGACGGCGTCGCCTTCCCCCCGGAAGGCGTGGATTGAAACCTCTTCCGGCAGCGACGCGGGGACAATCGCCAGGTCGCCTTCCCCCCGGAAGGCGTGGATTGAAACGGGCGCGGCTGCTGGAGATGGTTATCGGCTTGGGGGTCGCCTTCCCCCCGGAAGGCGTGGATTGAAACCGTCATCTGATTCGTGCCCCGCGCCCCGCTCCGGTCGCCTTCCCCCCGGAAGGCGTGGATTGAAACAGCGCGTGGTATGCGCGCACCACCGCATCGCGGTGTCGCCTTCCCCCCGGAAGGCGTGGATTGAAACACCGCGGGCGTAGCCAGGCGAGTCGACAAACACGTGTCGCCTTCCCCCCGGAAGGCGTGGATTGAAACCGCCCCTATCCGGGCATGACGTTGGTCTGGATCGGTCGCCTTCCCCCCGGAAGGCGTGGATTGAAACTCTCCAGCGCATTGCGCCGGAAAACCGCACAAGATGTCGCCTTCCCCCCGGAAGGCGTGGATTGAAACTTTGTGGGTGAGCGGAGCGCTCGCCCCCTCGTCCGTCGCCTTCCCCCCGGAAGGCGTGGATTGAAACTTTTCTGTGACCAAAGGAGGGTCAAATGCATCTGGGTCGCCTTCCCCCCGGAAGGCGTGGATTGAAACAAGACGTTGAAGGAAATGAGCGCGAAGGACTACGGTCGCCTTCCCCCCGGAAGGCGTGGATTGAAACGCATCCGCAACCGGATGCGTCGCATACGGATACGGTCGCCTTCCCCCCGGAAGGCGTGGATTGAAACGGTGCGGTAGAGTACGCACCGCTCTACCCAGTCGGTCGCCTTCCCCCCGGAAGGCGTGGATTGAAACGACGGGCTGATCAACGCGCGCAACGACGCGGCGCTGGTCGCCTTCCCCCCGGAAGGCGTGGATTGAAACACGAGTACCCCTCACTTGAAGAAGCGGCTAAGGAGGTCGCCTTCCCCCCGGAAGGCGTGGATTGAAACTGCGCGCATCGAAAACGTCTACCCGCTCGTTGATGGTCGCCTTCCCCCCGGAAGGCGTGGATTGAAACGTCCAGAACGCCGTTGGGCGCGAGTATCAACTCAGTCGCCTTCCCCCCGGAAGGCGTGGATTGAAACGAGGTGAAGGATTACGAAATCGAGGAGCCGCTCCGTCGCCTTCCCCCCGGAAGGCGTGGATTGAAACTACCGCAAATCCCGGATTGTCGCCGACAAATCCGTCGCCTTCCCCCCGGAAGGCGTGGATTGAAACGACCGCCGGATACATCACAACGTATGCCGGATTGCGTCGCCTTCCCCCCGGAAGGCGTGGATTGAAACCGTCTCTGCGCGCCGCGTGAGGGTGACGTTGAGGTCGCCTTCCCCCCGGAAGGCGTGGATTGAAACAGTGTGTGGTACGCGCGCACCACAGCGTCGCGGTTGGGTCGCCTTCCCCCCGGAAGGCGTGGATTGAAACTGCGCGGATTGACGGAAGGTCTTGCCCCGCTGCGTCGCCTTCCCCCCGGAAGGCGTGGATTGAAACTCGCCGACGCCGACGTCGGCGAGGCGACGCTGACGGTCGCCTTCCCCCCGGAAGGCGTGGATTGAAACTAAAAGCGAACCTCGTTGGAAACGAAAGGAGAGGTCGCCTTCCCCCCGGAAGGCGTGGATTGAAACAGATGTCGGACGCACAGTTGGAGAACGTAGAAGAAGTCGCCTTCCCCCCGGAAGGCGTGGATTGAAACTAAAAGCGAACCTCGTTGGAAACGAAAGGAGAGGGTCGCCTTCCCCCCGGAAGGCGTGGATTGAAACGCGCCGGAAGACAAAATCCTCAAAATTACGGCGGAGGTCGCCTTCCCCCCGGAAGGCGTGGATTGAAACGCCCGTCGCCCGCTGCTCGCGCCGCGGCGCGTCGGCGGTCGCCTTCCCCCCGGAAGGCGTGGATTGAAACTACCGCAAATCCCGGATTGTCGCCGACAAATCCATGTCGCCTTCCCCCCGGAAGGCGTGGATTGAAACAAGCCGTCGCGGGCGACTCGCTGACGAAAGCCGGTCGCCTTCCCCCCGGAAGGCGTGGATTGAAACAATGAAATCCTTTGACGAACAAGCCGCATACGGGTCGCCTTCCCCCCGGAAGGCGTGGATTGAAACGCTTTTAGAACGGAACGTCGTCAATCTGCTTCTCCTGTCGCCTTCCCCCCGGAAGGCGTGGATTGAAACTGTCGATACCAACACCAAACGCATATACACTAACGGTCGCCTTCCCCCCGGAAGGCGTGGATTGAAACAGCGCCTCATTCCAACAACGAAAGATGCAACTCGAGTCGCCTTCCCCCCGGAAGGCGTGGATTGAAACGCTGCCGTACTCGCCGACGCTTGCGACGCGCCAGGGTCGCCTTCCCCCCGGAAGGCGTGGATTGAAACGCTAACACTCGACATCCAAAACGTACCGACGGGGAGTCGCCTTCCCCCCGGAAGGCGTGGATTGAAACCGAGCGATAAAATCGATGTCGTTGATGTCAGATGATGTCGCCTTCCCCCCGGAAGGCGTGGATTGAAACGCAACCGGGCTGGCGGCCGGTGTTTGGGTTGCACGTCGCCTTCCCCCCGGAAGGCGTGGATTGAAACAGTCAGCGCTGCCGGAAGACGTGGCGGCGGAGGTGTCGCCTTCCCCCCGGAAGGCGTGGATTGAAACCCGGAAACGACGCGCGTCGTTGACATCTCGAAAGCGGTCGCCTTCCCCCCGGAAGGCGTGGATTGAAACGGAACCGGCGAAGTACGAGATCGTCAACGACCTCGTCGCCTTCCCCCCGGAAGGCGTGGATTGAAACGGCGTCCAAATCCAAAAACCACAACCGCTCGTCGGTCGCCTTCCCCCCGGAAGGCGTGGATTGAAACAACCCTCCAAACGCGCTCACCCTCGCGCTGTGCACGTCGCCTTCCCCCCGGAAGGCGTGGATTGAAACTGGAGCGCTTGGCGGGTGTTTAGGTCATTGAGCTGTCGCCTTCCCCCCGGAAGGCGTGGATTGAAACCAGCATACGCGACGTAGTCCACGAGCATGTACATGGTCGCCTTCCCCCCGGAAGGCGTGGATTGAAACGGCTCGCCGCACGCGAACCGCCCGGTGTCCGCCCCGGGTCGCCTTCCCCCCGGAAGGCGTGGATTGAAACACCCAGCCGATGACACCGTTGTGGATCGACGCCGAAAGGTCGCCTTCCCCCCGGAAGGCGTGGATTGAAACCGGTCGCTACTGGCACTATATGGGCGTCTGGGAGGTCGCCTTCCCCCCGGAAGGCGTGGATTGAAACCTACGCGCCGGTGCAGGCGATTGGAACGGTACGGGTCGCCTTCCCCCCGGAAGGCGTGGATTGAAACCGCGCCTAATCATCACCACGAGCAACAGTCAACCGTCGCCTTCCCCCCGGAAGGCGTGGATTGAAACTGTCGTTGTAACACTATTGGGAGGTTGTCGATGCCGGTCGCCTTCCCCCCGGAAGGCGTGGATTGAAACCCCGGACGCGATATTCCCGCGTCGCTTCCGGCGGTCGCCTTCCCCCCGGAAGGCGTGGATTGAAACACGCATCAATCAACCGCTCCGCTCTTTCTTATATGTCGCCTTCCCCCCGGAAGGCGTGGATTGAAACTTTATAGACGGTGTTGTGACAGTACGCAGCGGTCGCCTTCCCCCCGGAAGGCGTGGATTGAAACGCAAAGAAGGCGAGTGCAACGGCGCGATCCGCGCCGTCGCCTTCCCCCCGGAAGGCGTGGATTGAAACAGAGCGGCGTATCCGGTGTTGTCGAACTGGTTTGGTCGCCTTCCCCCCGGAAGGCGTGGATTGAAACCCAACGAACCCGTCCACACCGAAGTGCGTGAGGTGGTCGCCTTCCCCCCGGAAGGCGTGGATTGAAACACGCCGGTGCCGTGGCATGGGAAGCGCGAAAGATTGTCGCCTTCCCCCCGGAAGGCGTGGATTGAAACGGCGCGCGGGAAGTCGAGATGACGCGCAACCTCAGTCGCCTTCCCCCCGGAAGGCGTGGATTGAAACGTCGAGACGGACGCGCTGCTGGCGGCGCTCGACGACGTCGCCTTCCCCCCGGAAGGCGTGGATTGAAACCACGAAGCCGGCGATCTTATCGATCAGCGCCGGCAGGTCGCCTTCCCCCCGGAAGGCGTGGATTGAAACTCTACAGTGTATACCGAACGGAAGATGGGATACTGTCGCCTTCCCCCCGGAAGGCGTGGATTGAAACTTCTTGCCGATAAGGTCGGCTAGCCCGCTCTCCGTCGCCTTCCCCCCGGAAGGCGTGGATTGAAACGCCGATCCAGCGTTCGGTCACTGCTGCGAGCGAATGTCGCCTTCCCCCCGGAAGGCGTGGATTGAAACAACGCGGCGGTAGAGACGTTGCAGATCACCGTCGGGTCGCCTTCCCCCCGGAAGGCGTGGATTGAAACGTTTGTCTGCGCAAAATCGGGGCTTGACAACCCGTCGCCTTCCCCCCGGAAGGCGTGGATTGAAACTGGTCGCGCTGGGTAAAAGACTAACCCAACCGCGTCGCCTTCCCCCCGGAAGGCGTGGATTGAAACCTTCGTCTTTTTCGATATTGTGACCGATTACAAAGTCGCCTTCCCCCCGGAAGGCGTGGATTGAAACATTACACATCTACGATTACCAACCTCGCGTCACGTCGCCTTCCCCCCGGAAGGCGTGGATTGAAACAACTCCGGCGATTGTAAAATCGCAATTGCAACCAGTCGCCTTCCCCCCGGAAGGCGTGGATTGAAACTGGGCGACGCGCTCCAGCACGCCGCTGGCGGCGTGTCGCCTTCCCCCCGGAAGGCGTGGATTGAAACCGTACAGACAGCACGCTGGTCTGGCGCTTCCCGGTCGCCTTCCCCCCGGAAGGCGTGGATTGAAACCTCCATCTCGCCGGTGTCGCGGTTGACCAACAGGTCGCCTTCCCCCCGGAAGGCGTGGATTGAAACCTCGACGGACTGGCAGTATTCGATGTGCTGCGCAGTCGCCTTCCCCCCGGAAGGCGTGGATTGAAACGCCATTGCTTGCGCCATAATGACCGCGTTCCCGGTCGCCTTCCCCCCGGAAGGCGTGGATTGAAACATAGAGCGCCGAGGCTACGACTGCACTGCCGAGTCGCCTTCCCCCCGGAAGGCGTGGATTGAAACGATCCCGACCCCGACGATCTCCCCGACCCGCTGCCGTCGCCTTCCCCCCGGAAGGCGTGGATTGAAACCGTTGTGACGCTCGTCAGACGCTGGCAGAGGGAGGTCGCCTTCCCCCCCGGAAGGCGTGGATTGAAACGAGCAGCAACGCGGCAGCGGCATACGGTTCGTTGAGTCGCCTTCCCCCCGGAAGGCGTGGATTGAAACCCGATCCAACGCCGCCAGCAGCAGCGCGCTGAGGGTCGCCTTCCCCCCGGAAGGCGTGGATTGAAACGACTACGACACCGACGGCGCGGATGTCTGGCATCGTCGCCTTCCCCCCGGAAGGCGTGGATTGAAACACTGATGCTGACAGTGATATTCAGTACCGCATCATCGTCGCCTTCCCCCCGGAAGGCGTGGATTGAAACGATGCTGTGCTGCTCTGCGTCGTAGCGCGGGAGAAGTCGCCTTCCCCCCGGAAGGCGTGGATTGAAACGCGCGCCCGGCGGCGGTGGAGGAGGCGGACGGTGTCGCCTTCCCCCCGGAAGGCGTGGATTGAAACAGCGTGTGGTAAACGCGCGCCGCTGCGTCGCGGTTGTCGCCTTCCCCCCGGAAGGCGTGGATTGAAACTCCAGCTGTGCATCCGACATCTGAACGACGCCGTGTCGCCTTCCCCCCGGAAGGCGTGGATTGAAACCACGAAGCCGGCGATCTTATCGATCAGCGCCGGCAGTCGCCTTCCCCCCGGAAGGCGTGGATTGAAACGCAGCGCTATCAGTGCTGCTGCTGAGCGCACCAAGTCGCCTTCCCCCCGGAAGGCGTGGATTGAAACCTCCTCCCAGCAAGCGCCTACAACCTCACCTTCAAGTCGCCTTCCCCCCGGAAGGCGTGGATTGAAACAGATGCGGGTGAATACGACCGGTGAGCGGGTGGGTCGCCTTCCCCCCGGAAGGCGTGGATTGAAACCTCGCGATGCTCGCTGCGACGAATCGCGAGGCGGCGTCGCCTTCCCCCCGGAAGGCGTGGATTGAAACCCGTCCGAGTGGCGACGGTTCGTCTGGCGACGCAGGTCGCCTTCCCCCCGGAAGGCGTGGATTGAAACTTCTTCCCAACGAGTTCATCAAGAACCCGCCTGGTCGCCTTCCCCCCGGAAGGCGTGGATTGAAACATATGATGTGTTGTGACAGCAGCGGGTGTTGTGAGTCGCCTTCCCCCCGGAAGGCGTGGATTGAAACTTCGATCTCTACCGCATCTGGTCGCACTGGCAAAAGTCGCCTTCCCCCGGAAGGCGTGGATTGAAACCCCTTGCACCCCACACAATACCCGTACCGCCGCGCAGGTCGCCTTCCCCCCGGAAGGCGTGGATTGAAACAGCGACGGTCGGCGGAGATAATCGCGTTCGGAGGTCGCCTTCCCCCTGGAAGGCGTGGATTGAAACTTTGCGACAGGTGCATTTATCCTGCTGGCGGTGCGTCGCCTTCCCCCCGGAAGGCGTGGATTGAAACGCGTGATCTGGTGCTTACAGGGAATTGGTTGCTCTGTCGCCTTCCCCCCGGAAGGCGTGGATTGAAACCATCAGGCGGGCGCTCACCGACAGCGGCATGCTGTCGCCTTCCCCCCGGAAGGCGTGGATTGAAACAGTTGCGAGAATTGATTTACAAGTTGCAATGTCGTCGCCTTCCCCCCGGAAGGCGTGGATTGAAACCGTTTTGTGTTGGCTTCTGGTTTACCAGTACCGGACGTCGCCTTCCCCCCGGAAGGCGTGGATTGAAACGCGCAATATCGCGGATATTGGACGGATCATCTGAGTCGCCTTCCCCCCGGAAGGCGTGGATTGAAACGCGAAAAACGCCAGCGCGATGCCGCGATCCGCGCCGTCGCCTTCCCCCCGGAAGGCGTGGATTGAAACGTAATACGGCGTGAGATTGAGGCGCGCCGCGCTGTCGCCTTCCCCCCGGAAGGCGTGGATTGAAACACCTGGGCGCAGGTTGCGGCGCTGCAGGGGCTCGGTCGCCTTCCCCCCGGAAGGCGTGGATTGAAACGCGCGTGGCTGGTTATCCGACGTATTATCCTGGTGTCGCCTTCCCCCCGGAAGGCGTGGATTGAAACCGTGCGTGGCTGGTGATCCGGCGTGTTGTTTTGGGTCGCCTTTCCCCCCGGAAGGCGTGGATTGAAACCTTATGAACGCGCCATCGCGCAGGCGGCGGCGCTGGTCGCCTTCCCCCCGGAAGGCGTGGATTGAAACATCAGGGCTGGGCTCCCCTATCTCACGCCGGTTGGTCGCCTTCCCCCCGGAAGGCGTGGATTGAAACAACCCGTTCGTCGGCGTACTGGCGCTCGCCATCGGTCGCCTTCCCCCCGGAAGGCGTGGATTGAAACCCCCACCATCGACAGAGTGTGATGTTGTCGTGAAGTCGCCTTCCCCCCGGAAGGCGTGGATTGAAACGATTGGCTGCTGCTGGCGCTGTCGGTGCTGGAGAGTCGCCTTCCCCCCGGAAGGCGTGGATTGAAACGCCTTCCCGACGGAGACGCTACCGATCCAAGTAAGTCGCCTTCCCCCCGGAAGGCGTGGATTGAAACCTCCTCGTCTGCTCGTCGTGCAGCACGAGCTTGCGTCGCCTTCCCCCCGGAAGGCGTGGATTGAAACGGGACTGACCTGGAACGTGGCGCTGGAGACCGGCGGCGTGCTGGTTGGCGACGAGGTCACGATCGATATCGAGGTCGAACTGATCAGGCAGGA
>Ga0308400_1000779_pt1:5000-11207 | contig 11207 bp, 6 predicted proteins | sample HotsprSampOS1265_FD_203451 | JGI IMG/M metagenome (GOLD analysis project Ga0308400, IMG submission 203451) | Hot spring phototrophic mat microbial communities from Octopus Spring, Yellowstone National Park, Wyoming, United States - 20060914_OS12-65 ...
AATGCTGGGTAGCTATGTCCGCAAGGGATAACCGCTGAAGGCATCTAAGCGGGAAGCCCGTCCCAAGATTAGGTCTCCCGTTCCTGGGGAAACCCAGGAACCTAAAGGCCCCTGGTAGACTACCAGGTTGATAGGCTGGAGGTGTAAGCACCGTAAGGTGTTTAGCTTACCAGTACTAATAGGCCGTGAGTCTTGACTTACTCTTTTACTTCTTCTTGGATAAAATTTTTTCATTAATTTCAATAGAAAAAAGAGAGGAAGGTTAATCCCTTTCTCTCTTTTTATTTATTTTTTTTGACAATTTTAGGGATTGAAAATTTTTCAAAAATTGATATTATTGAAATATAAACTATTTTTTGAGAGGACAACGATATGAAGGAAAGGGATATATTTGAAGAAATAGTAAATTTAGGTAAGAAAAGAGGAAAGTTAACATACGATGAAATAAATGAAGCTCTTCCTTCTGAATATTTTTCACCAGATGAATTAGAGGACTTAATTGATGTTTTAAGTGATATGGGAGTAAAGGTTGTAGATGAAGATGAAGAATTATTTTTAGAAGAAGAGGAAGAATTAGAAGAGGAAGAACATGTAGAAGATTTGGTTCAAGCATACTTTAATTCCATGGGTGATATTCCAATTTTAACAAAAGACGAAGAAGTTGAACTTGCAAAAAAATTACAAGAAGGAAAGATCATAATTAAAGATACAGTTGTTGGTTTATCCATATATAAAAAGATTTTAGATGAAGTTAATAAAGAGGAAGAATCGGAATCTCTTACAGAAGAAGAAAAAGCTGAAGAGGCTTTAAGTCGCACTATAATTAAATTAGAAGATTTAATTAATCAATTAGATAAAGTAGAGCAAAAAATAAAGGAATATGGTACGTTAAAGGATTTAAGAAAGAAAATCAATGATTTTAAAAAGGCTGGTGAAAGTCCTAAAACTTTAGAAAATTTATATAAAGAAGTCTATACTGACATAAAGAAGATAGAAAATGAATCAGGATTAAAAGTTGATGAATTAAAAAATGTCTGGAATAAGATATATAAGGCTAAATGTCTTGTTGAAGAAACAAAAAATGAATTAATAACCAGAAATTTGAGACTTGTTGTCAATATTGCAAAAAATTATGTTGGAAGAGGATTGCCTCTTCTTGATTTGATAGAAGAAGGTAATATTGGTTTAATGAAGGCTGTTGATAAATTTAAATATGAAAAGGGATTTAAATTTTCAACATATGCTACATGGTGGATAAGACAAGCTATTACTAGAGCACTGATTGATCAAACAAAAACAATAAGGGTCCCGGTGCACATGATGGAATTTTATAATAGAGTAACAAAGGCATCACGTGAATTAACCCAACAGCTTGGAAGAGAACCGAATAACGAAGAAATTGCAGAAAAGCTTGGCGTTCCTGTAAGAAAAGTTGAGGAAGTTTTTAGAGCTATTCAAGATCCTATCGGATTACAGACTCCTATTGGAGATGAAGACACAGAGCTTGAAGATTTCATAGGAGATAAAACTTCTCCTTCACCTATTTCTGAAGCTGAAAGAACAGAACTTAGTGAACATATTCAAAGAATTCTTAAAACTTTAACACCTAAGGAAGAAAAAGTAATAAAAATGAGATTCGGTATAGGAGAAGACAGAGACCATACTCTTGAAGAAGTGGGAAGATATCTATCAATTACAAGAGAAAGGGTGCGACAAATAGAGACAAAAGCTCTAAGAAAATTAAAACATCCAAGCAGATTAAAACTTCTTAAGATGCTTCTCAGTGACACTGTAGAACCAAAGAAGTGAAGCATTTAGAAGAAATAGCAAAACTTTTAAGATACTATATTCTTTTATCTACAACAAAGGCAGGTTCTGGACATCCTACAACCTGTCTTTCAGCAGTAGAGTTAATGGCAAGCCTCCTTTTTGGAGGTTTTTTTCATTTTGATGCCGATGACCCTCAGAATCCAAACAATGACAGACTGATTTTTTCAAAGGGTCATGCAGCACCGCTTCTTTATTCTTTATGGACAGTAGTTGGAAAGTTAACAGAAGATGAACTTTTAACTTTAAGAAAATTTGGCTCTCCCTTAGAAGGACATCCTGTAAGAAGATTCCCATACTCTGAAGCAGCTACAGGTTCTCTTGGTCAAGGACTTTCAATTGGAGTTGGTATGGCAATTAACGGAAAATATATTGATAGACTTCCCTATCGTGTTTTTGTATTACTTGGTGATAGTGAAATGACCGAAGGATCAGTATGGGAAGCAATACAACTTGCAGACTATTATAAGCTTGATAATCTCATTGGAATAGTTGATGTTAATAGATTAGGTCAAAGAGGCGAAACAATGTACGGATGGGATTTATTTGCCTACGAAAAAAGAATTTCTTCTTTTGGATGGAAAACTATATGTATTGATGGACATAATTTTAATGAAATTTTTAAAGCCTATGAAGAATCATTAAGCAGTAATGTCCCCTCAATGATTATTGCAAAAACAGTAAAAGGAAAAGGAATATCCTTCCTTGAGGATAAAGAAGGAAGACATGGTGTTGCACTTACTAAGGAAGAATTCAATCAAGCACTGAGAGAACTAGGAGAAATAAAAAAGTTTTCGGTTCCTTTAAAAAAACCTGCCCCCCTAACTGCCAATCTTGAAATTTTACGAACAAAAGAATTTATAAAAAATTATTCAATTGGTGATAAAGTTGCGACAAGAAAAGCCTATGGAGAAGCACTTGTTAAAATTTTTCCAGAGTTTCCAGATATGGTTGTTCTTGATGCAGAGGTTTCTAATTCAACATATGCAGAAATATTTAAAAATCATTATCCAGAAAGATTTTTTGAGTGTTTTGTTGCAGAACAAAATATGGTTGGAATGGCAGTTGGACTTTCCCTTAGAGGCAAAATTCCCTTTGTATCTACTTTTGCAGCCTTTTTAACTCGTGCCTTTGATCAAATAAGAATGGCTCAATACAGTGATGTAAATATAAAATTTGTTGGCTCCCATGCTGGAGTTTCTATTGGACAAGATGGAGCAAGTCAGATGGGACTTGAAGATATCGCAATGATGCGCAGTATTTTAAATAGTGTAGTTTTGTATCCCTCTGATGCTGTTTCTACTGAAAAACTTGTAAAAGAGGCTGCAAAACATAAGGGAATTGTTTATATAAGAACAACTCGCTCAGCCACACCTGTTATTTATAGCGAAAATGAAGATTTTCCAATTGGTGGAGCAAAAGTTTTAAAGGCATCAGATAGTGATTTATTTACAATTGTTGGAGCAGGTATTACTTTACATGAGGCATTGAAAGTTTATGAAGAACTTAAAAATAAGGGAATTTATATTAGAGTCATCGATCTTTACAGTGTGAAACCATTGAATACAGAGTTACTCAAACAAGCTTTATCTGAAACATATGCAATTATAACAGTTGAAGACCATTACCCCGCAGGAGGGATTGGTGAGGCTGTAAAAAGTGAAGTTAGTTCAGAAAAAATTTATAGTCTATCTTGTAAGAAAATACCAAGGAGTGGAAATTCTCAGGAACTTTTAGATTATGAAGAAATCTCTGCACGAGCTATTGTAAATAAGGTTCTTGAGCTTAAGGACAAGATTTTTTATTCTTGGTAAATCAATATAACATTCCTCAAAATCCCCTATAAGTAGGCTTAATCCATAAGGGATAAATTTAAGAAAGTTTTTTTTTCCCTTTTTTGAAGCTAAAAATCCGTAGGCACCAAGAGCTTGCATATGTCTTTGAATTCTACACAATGAAAGTTCTTTCAGAAAAGATATATCTTGAAGATTACAGTGTTTGATATAAAAATTAACAAGTTTTTTTCTTAATTCATTATTAAGTTTCACATAGGGGTCCCAAATTAGGGAAGCTATATCATATCCAGCAGGACCCATTCTTGCACTTTGATAATCAATAAAATAAATTTCCCTATTTTTTAGCATTATATTTTGGCTTTGTAAGTCTCTATGCAGTATTACTTTTTGAGTTTTTGAGAGAGTATTAGCAATAAAGTGGAGTTCATCCTCTAATCCTTGATATTTAATTTTAAAAACTTCTTCAACGCATTCCTTTAAAAAATAATCACTTTCCCATCGAAAATAGGAGTAATCAAACTCTGGAAGATTTAAATTTGTTGATTCTTTTGAAATTTCCCAATGAAGTTTCCCAATTTTTTCAAGTATTTTTTTGTAAATTTTTTCAATCTCTTTATCATTTCTTTTGCACTGTACCCAACTATAAAGTGTTAAATCTCCAAGGTCTTCAAAAATAATTATTTTATTATTCTTGTCAAATTTAATAATTTCTGGAACAGGGAAATTTTTTTCTTTTAGAAATTTTCCTAAAAATATGTTCTTTTCAAAATCTTCTGATAATTTTTTCCATTTACAAAAAACTCTGCCATTTTTCCTGAAATATTCTCTATCAGAACCGCTTAAGTTTAAGGATTCTTTTATAGGTATTTTAATTGGAATTCTATAATTTTTACCAAAAATTGAATTGGAAATATTTTCGCTTTCGGGATTAAATTCAGTTTCTGGAAGAATTATGATATTTTTAGCCTTAAAGGGTTTTTTTATTTTTACATTTTTTTCGATAACCACATTTCCACTAAATTCTATTAATTCACATCCTGAAACAGTTGAATGCACAAAGAGGGAAGTAAAATTTCTCTTTAAATTATGAAAAACTGCTCGGGCATATTCATTTCGAGTTCCTATATCAAACCAAAAATTGTAATTTGCTTTAAATGTTTTTATCTTTAATCCTTCTTTTATAGCTTTAATCCAGACATCAATTATTGATGAAGGACCCTCAGGTAAAAGTTCAAGAATTTGAGGGCTATAAATTGCAACTCCACAAAAGGCAACTCTTTTTTCTGTTGGACTTAGATTATTAGAGCTATCAATTCTAAGTAAATTGCCTTCTTTATCGATAATTAACTTGTTTTGAGGTTTGTGTTCATGAGTAATAAGAGTTATTGAATTTTTAGATTCAATATGCCATTCAACTGCTTCTTTAATATTGCCATCCCAGTAAATATCTCCGTTATGTACTATGAAGTGAGAATCCTTAAGAAATTGTCTTGCATTCCAGAGAGCTCCGCCAGTTAAAAGAATTTCCTTTTCATAAAATATGTGAAGCGATAGATGATGATTTTTTATGTGCTCTTCAATTTCTTTTGCTTTATAATGTAAGTTTATACCAATATGTTTGGTTAGGGATCTTAGATTTTTATAGATATATTCAAGTAAAATCTCTCCAGCAATAGGCATTAAGGGTTTTGGTATGTGTTCTGAAATTGGTCTTAGTCTTTTTGAGTATCCTGCAGCAAGTATAAATGCTTTAATCATAAACTAAATATTTTTCTCTTATTTTTCTGAAGCTTTCAAGTTCATCATTCCACCAATATTCCATATCCTTAAGAGATTTGCCTTCCTCAATATCTTTTTTTAGTCGATCAGAACCTGAGAGAATATCAAAGGGAAGTTTTTCAAATTCATATTCATAGGGGGGCTCACGCCAGATATTAATTTGAGGATAAATCTCTTTTATTGTAAGCAAAATTGCAACTGCTGTTTTAAATGCTTTAAATTTTTCTCTGTCAATAACATGAATCTGAACACCGCCACATAACTGTCCTGAAAACTTATTAAATGTTGGAGTAAAATAAAGTGGTCTAAAAAAAACCCCTTTTAACTTAAATTCATTTAATCTTTTTACAAGTTTTGCAGGATCAATAAAGGGAGCTCCAAATATTTCAAAGGGTCTTGTTGTTCCTCTTCCTTCACTTAAAATTGTGCCTTCAAGTAAACACATTCCAGGATAAACAGTGGCTGTATCTAAAGTTGGCATATTTGGAGAAGGCATTACCCAGTGAAGTCCAGTTTCATTAAACCATAATTTTCTTTTCCAATTTTTTAAATAAATCACTGTAAGGTCAACTTTTGGATAGAAATTGTCTTTAAAGTATAAAGCAATTTCTCCTATTGTCATTCCATGTCTTACAGGCAAAGGATGAAGACCTACAAATGAGGTAAAATTTTTTTTAAGTAAAGGTCCCTCTGTAATAATTCCTCCAATTGGATTTACTCTATCAAGAACTATCAGAGGAATTTTTCCCTCACAGGCTTCCATGCACAAAGCCATTGTCCAGATAAAGGTGTAATATCTTGCTCC
>Ga0308400_1000780_pt1 | contig 11204 bp, 9 predicted proteins | sample HotsprSampOS1265_FD_203451 | JGI IMG/M metagenome (GOLD analysis project Ga0308400, IMG submission 203451) | Hot spring phototrophic mat microbial communities from Octopus Spring, Yellowstone National Park, Wyoming, United States - 20060914_OS12-65 ...
GAACGGCTACTACACCCGGGACCTCATCACGCCGGCGGGCAGGATCGCCCAGCTCCGGGTACCCCGGGACCGGGAGGGGACTTTCCTGACCGAGGTCTTTGCGCGGTACAAGCGGATGACCGGGGAAGTGGCGGTTCTTTTGGGGCTGGGGCCCCAAGGCGGACCAGGGTGGTTGGGGTCTTCCCCGGCGAGGGGAGCCTGGTGAATCTGGCCACGGTGGTGATGCTGAGGGCCACGGAGGACTGGGCTTTCCGGCGTTACCTGGACATGGGCCCGCTTTGGGCCGCGGAAGAGAAACCCACAAAAATCGCGACTTGACCATCGTCTAAGAGGCACCCCTCAAGGATACCACCCTTTTACGACAGCCTCTAAGTAGGGGATGCAGCTCCCTCGAACGGTTAAGGTTGGGAGAAAAACGACAATGCAACTGAAAGAGCTGCTTGTTCGCCTCCCTCTTTTCGAAGTATTGACAGGAAATCCACATTTGATCGAGGTGAGCCGCGTAGAGGAGTTGCGCGCGGAGATGGATCCACTTCCTGGTACGCTGTACCTAGTTGAGCGTGAAGATACCCTTTTGGCATGGATCAAAACGTATCGGCATTCGTCGCCCTTCCGTCACCTCGGGTTCGTGCTGCCGGGCACAGCCGAGTTCCGTTCCGTATCTGGCCTGTCGGATGTAGTTGTCTTGCGCTATGTGGAGTCCCGGCTGCCACTTGATCTTAGTGCGAGGATTCTGCGGATTTTTTATGAACAACATCGACCTTTACAGACCGATGTCGAATTGTTACGCAAAGAAATTATTGAGGAGTTGATGCGTGGAGCGCCTACCTCAATGGAGGAATTGCTTGCACGTGCAAATGTGTTGGGTCTCGCCTTGGAGCAGAAAAGGCAGGTACTGCTGGTGGACTTAGAGGATCCCAATGCCTTTTACCTCAGATATCTTGCTGAAGGCGAGAGCTACGTTTCCCTGGTGCGGAGCAGAATGCTCTCCTTGCTGAGAGAGATTCTTTTAAACGACTCGTCCCACCACGTGGTAAGTTTGCACGGAACCGGAGGCGTGGCCTTGCTTGATCGGCGAGCTGTGGAAGAGCCCGCAATTCTTGCGAAGAAAGTCTACGAAAAACTCAGGCGCGAATTCGGAACGATGACGTTCGTTGTGGCGTTAGGGAACCCATACCCCTCTCCAGGACTACTAGCTAAAAGCTACCGTGAAGCGCAGGCTGTCCTAGAGGTCTGTCGTATTTATGGCTTTAAAACTCCTTGGATTACTTTCGAGTCTATCCGCTCTCAGATTTTCTTTCACGCTTTGGGGAAAAATACAGAGGTTGCCGACCTTGTCAAAGCGGTGCTCGACCCCTTGCGCGCAGTGGAACCTCGCTACCGCCGGGCGCTCTTGGAAGCGCTGGTGGCCTACTTGGAATGTGACCGCTCGGTTCGGAGGGCGTCAAAAGTACTCGGAATTCACCCTAACACCCTGAAGTACCGCATCCGGCGTCTGGAGGAATTGCTCAGCCTCCAGAGTGTTGACGGTGAGCGGAAGCTCCTGTACTATATCGCCGCTAAACTCTCCCTGTTAGCGATGCGGTTGTCCTCTTAGGACGAGCCAAGTCTTTCGCGTTTGTCCTGGGAGGATATAGCCAATGAAGGGAGTTCCTGTTTAACATGACCTCGTCTGAAGGGAGGGGATGTATATGCAAAAGGCTTGGCGGGCTTTTCTGGTGGGCATCCTTTTCATCTTTCTTGGGTTTGCTGCGGCTCAAAAAACTTTGACCGTGGCTGTTGAAGGTGATATCGATACCTTCGATCCTGCTTTTTCTGTAGGAAGCACACCGACCCAGACTATTTCGGTCAACGTCTTCGAAACGTTGATCCGTCCAAACATCGTCGAGCGCACTGCCCGAGATGGCACTGTCTACAGAGCAGTAGACATGGAGCAGCTTGTAGGACAGCTTGCGGAATCTCGGAACTTTGACCCGAACAATCCGAATAGGGTCATTTTCCGACTGCGTAAAGGAGTGCGCTACCATAGCGGCACACCCTTTAACGCGGACGCCGTGATCCTCGGCATGCGCCGGATCTTTGAAAGCCAGAGCATCACCACCTTCCTCGTGGGAATGGGCGGGGCGGTCACCAGTGCGGACCAGTTCCGGAAGCTAGATGACTACACCGTGGCCCTCACGATGAAGCGGGGCAACCTTCTGACGCTCAAGAACCTCACGATCTACAACTCCGCTGCAATCGACCCTGCTGACCTTAAGGCCCACGCAACGCCGAAGGATCCGTGGGCGCTCGACTGGTTCAAGAAGAACCTGGGTTCGGGAACGGGACCCTACCTGCTGGAAAGCTACGTTCCGGGCGACCGCATCGTACTCAAAGCATACCCTAACTACTACCTGGGCAAGCCCAAGATCGACCGTGTCATCATGAAGATCGTTCCAGATCCTGCACAGCGGGTACTGTTGCTGCGCACCGGTGCGGTAGACATGGCCAACCAGTTACCTGTCCGTGAGCTTGATGCTCTCAAGCGGATTCCTTCCCTCAGGGTGTTGAGCCTTCCTACCACCAATCAGGACCGGCTGATGATGAACAATGGCATCCCACCTTTTGATAGCAAGCTGGTACGCCAAGCCGTGGCGTACGCGATCCCCTACGAGCTAATCGTGCAACAGGTTTATCGCGGCTACGCCCGGGTTCCTGCAGGACCGATCGAGGACGGGATGCCCACATCGGATCCCACGGCTTGGCCGTACCGGTATGACCCCGAGCGCGCGAAAAGGCTCCTGGCCGAGGCTGGCTACCCGGGGGGCAGGGGAATTTCAACCATCAAACTTAGCATCCGTATTGGTAACGCGGAGCATGAGCGTGCGGCCGTTATTGTGCAGGATGCATTGAGCAAGATCGGCATAAAGGTTGCCATCGAGAAACTACCCTTTGCCACGTTTAACGAGCTACAACAAGGCGGTAAGTTGCAGTTCTTCATCGACGATTGGATTTCTTGGGTCAACGACCCCTATTACCACATGTTCTGGAACTTCCACTCGAAGAGCCCCACAAACTACGTCCGCTACAGCAACCCTGAGGTGGACAAAATTATTGACACCTACATGTTGAGCCGTGACGCGAAGGCTCGAGCCGAAGCCAGCCAGCGCGCCCAGCGTCTCATCAGCAATGACGTGCCCCAGGTGTACTTGGCAAGTCCCAACTTCAATGTCGTTTTGAACAAGAAGGTCACCGGCTACATCTACTTCAACGACCAGCTTAATCGGTTCTTCTACATGGATAAAGAACCGTAAGCCACATGGCCCGGCCCTACGGGGCCGGGCTACCTTGGGGGCCTCATGCGGATTTTCCGTTACATACTGCGACGATTGGTGCTTCTCATTCCGGTTCTGTTGGGTACGCTCTTTATCGCCTTCTTCCTCACGCGGATTCTTCCGGGAAACCCCATTGACCGGGTTGCCGGGCCTTACATCTCGCAGGAAAAGCGCGAAGCCATGAAGCGCGAGGCCCGCCTTGACCTCCCCTTTCACCAGCAATTTTACCTCTACCTGCTCGACCTTGTAACTAAGGGCGATATGGGAACCTCCTACACCACCGCCCAGCCCGTGGCCCGGGATCTACTACAGAGATTCCCTGCTACACTCGAGCTTGTCCTCTACGGCGTGGGCCTTGCCGTGGCGCTCGCAATCCCTCTAGGGATACTGAGCGCGCTCCACAAAGACTCACCCATTGATCATGCGGGCCGCGTCATCGCTGTGGTGGGGGTGTCTGTTCCCGTGTTCTGGTTGGGGCTGGTGTTCTTGTACGTGTTTTTCCTCAAACTTCAATGGGCCCCGCCGCCTGTCGGTCGCCTGCCCCCTACCATGAGCCCCCCGCCCCATGTCACCGGGTTGTACACGCTGGATGCTGTGCTGGCCGGCCAGCAGGACCTGTTTAAAGCGGCGCTTGCGGCGCTAGTGCTCCCGGCGATTTCGCTTGCGGTGACCGCGATGGCCCCGTTGGCCCGCATGACCCGCTCGGCCATGGTGGAGGCTCTGGAGTCCGAGTACGTGCGGGCCGCCTTGGCCCTCGGTCTACCTCGGCGGGTCATCATCTGGGACTACGCGTTCCGCAACGCGGTGATTCCGATTCTCACCATTTTTGCCGGGGTGTTCGGCTATGCGCTGGGCGGGGTGGTCTTAGTCGAGTTTGCCTTCAGCTGGCCGGGCCTTGGGCTCTACACGTTGAATGCGATCCTCTCAAGTGACTTTCCCGCGATCCAAGGAGCGATACTCCTCGCAACCACGGTGTATGTCTTTATCTACCTGTTGCTGGACTTAGCTGTGGCCGCGATCGACCCTCGGGTGGAGGTGTGAGGTGCTTAGGCGCGTAGCCCAAAGCGAGGTCTTGCACCGGATCAAACGGAACCCGACCACTTTGATCGGCCTGGGCATTGTGACCCTCATGGTTGCACTCGCGGTCTTTGCCCCTTGGATCGCGCCATACGGTCCACTCGAAAAGCATTTTGACCACGTTTCCGAGCCCCCCTCACGCCAGTTTTGGATGGGGACCGACCAGTTCGGCCAGGACATCTTTAGCCGGGTGGTGTGGGCGGCGCGTTTGGATCTCTTCATCGCAGCTACGGCAGTGATCTTATCGCTTGTGGTGGGCTCACTCTTGGGTGCGCTTTCCGGCTACTTGGGTGGTTGGGTCGATGAGGTGTTCATGCGCTTGATGGACATCCTCCAGGCGTTTCCATCGCTCATCTTGGCCATGGGCATTGCCTTCGCTCTGGGGCCTGGGGTCTTCACCGTCATCGTCGCTACTTCGGCTGTAAACATCCCCGGGTATGCCCGGTTGATGCGTTCTACGCTCCTGTCCGAAAAGCAGCGGACTTACGTGCTCGCTGCCCGGGTGGTGGGTAATTCCCCTTTGCGCATCCTCTTCCGCCACCTGATTCCCAACGCGTTTACGCCAGTGCTGGTCAACGCGACACTCCACTTTGGCTGGGCCATCCTGGAAGCTGCAGGGCTGAGTTTTCTTGGTCTGGGCGTCGCTGTACCCAACGCTGAGTGGGGCGTAATGATCAACATGGGGCTTCAGGACTTTTGGCAGGGCCACTGGTGGGCGTATACCTTTCCCGGCGTTTTCATTGCGCTGACGGTGCTTGGTTTCAACCTCGTCGGCGACGGACTTAGCGACCTGCTCGATCCCCGGAGGGCACGCCAATGAGTCTCCTTGAAGTGTATGGCCTCAAAACTTACTTCTACACGCGACGAGGTGTTGCAAAGGTGCTCGACGGACTCGACTTCACGCTTGAGTCCGGGCAGATTGTGGGGTTGGTAGGGGAGACTGGAAGTGGTAAATCGTTGACGGGCTTTTCCATTCTGCGCCTGGTACGCAGGCCGGGTCGTATTGTCGACGGCACTATCCTTTTTGAAGGCCGGGACCTCCTTAAGCTACCTGAGTCCCAGATGGCCGCACTCCGGGGAAGGGACATCGCGATGATCTTCCAGAATCCCCGTACAGCCCTTAACCCTCTCATCACCGTGGGTCGTTTTCTCGAACAGGTGTTGCACTTCCGGGCGGGCCTGTCGAGAAAACGGACGCGGGACGAGGCGGTGCGCTTGCTCTCCGCGGTGCACATTCCGGATCCCGATCGGTGCTTTTCCAGTTACCCCCACCAACTCTCGGGTGGCATGGCCCAGCGAGTTATGATCGCCGCAGCCATCGCAGCCCGTCCGAAGCTGCTCATCGCGGACGAGCCCACCACCGGCCTCGACGTTACGGTGCAGGCACAGATTATGCGTTTGCTGCGTGAGCTTCGCGAGGAAACCGGCGCGGCCCAGATCTTGATCACGCACGACCTGGGACTTGCCTTGGAGGTTTGCGATGCCATCGCGGTCATGTATGCGGGAGAGATCGTAGAGTTCGCCTCTACGCGAAAGCTGCTTGCAATCCCTAGACACCCATACACGAAGGGACTTCTCGCTTCCCGGCCCAAGCTGGGGCAGACCGGGGAGCTTCCCGTGATCCCCGGTGCCGTAACGGATTTCCTGAATTCCCCCCCCGGGTGCCGCTTTAGTCCGCGCTGTCCCTATGCGTTTGCCCGCTGTCAATTGGAGCGGCCTAAGCCGGTCTACATTTCTCCGGACCACTACGCCGCTTGTTTCCTGCTCGAGGAGGGGGGGCATGCTTGAGCCGCTGCTTGTGGTCGAGCGCCTCGTGAAGCATTACCCCGTGCGCACGGGGTTGTTCCGGCACCGGTACGTACACGCTGTTGACGGCGTGAGCCTTGAGGTTTATTTGGGGGAGACCCTGGCGCTGGTGGGGGAGTCTGGCAGTGGCAAGTCCACCCTCGGAAGGATGCTTCTTGCAATCGAGCGTCCTGACGCGGGACGGGTCCTGTACAAGGGACGGGATCTCTCCCAGCTTCAGGAGAGCGCGCTCCGGCCGTACCGTAAGTCCCTTCAGATGGTTTTTCAGGATCCAATGGACGCGTTGAACCCCAGGATGACCGCTCTGGAGATGGTGATGGAACCCCTGGTGCTCCACGGGATCGCTAGAGGCAAGGCGGCGCGTAACCGGGCCCTGGAGCTGCTTGACCAGGTGGGGCTTAAGCGAGAGCATGCGGAGCGCTATCCACACCAGCTTTCAGGCGGGCAACAGCAGCGAGTGGGAATCGCGCGTGCGCTCGCCACGAAACCGGAATTCGTCGTCTTCGATGAGCCGACAAGCGCCCTGGATGTTAGTGTACAGGCCCAACTTCTCAACCTGATCCGTAGGCTGCGCGAGGAATACCGCCTGTCTAGTGTGTTCATCTCTCATGATCTTGCGGTTGTCAGCTACCTTGCCGATCGCGTGGCCATCATGTATTTGGGGCAGATCGTAGAGCTGGGTAGCCGACAGCAAATTTTTGAGAATCCGCAACATCCCTACACCGTTTCGCTGATGTCTTCTATACCTGGCGAGCACCCACTAATGCCCTGGAAGCCATTGCTCCTCGAGGGCGAGATCCCTTCGCCGCTCAATCCCCCTTCAGGCTGCCGCTTCCACCCCCGGTGTCCGTTTGCCGACACCTCTTGTCGTATGCACACGCAAAAGCTTGAACCCATCGAACCGGGCCACTTTGTGGCCTGCCACCGTGTGATCGAATGTGGCGGTTACGGCCTGTTGGAGGCCATGAAGGAAAGGAGGAACGCATGATCCGGGTAGGCATTGACGTAGGCGGAACCAACACGGATGCAGTGATTATGGAACGTGCGCAGGTAGTGCACTGGGTCAAGACCCCGACCACGGTCGACATTATGGGGGGCGTGCTGAAGGCGCTCGAGCTTGTACTTGGCGAGTCCGGTTTGTCCCCCGAAAGGATCGGGGCAGTGATGATCGGCACCACCCACTTCACCAACGCGATCGTGCAGCGGCGTGACCTTGCCCCTACAGCAGCGATCCGGTTGGGGCTACCCGCCACGCAAGCCCTTCCCCCGATGGTGGACTGGCCGGAGGATCTTCGTAGGGCTCTTGGCGAGCATATTTACTTAGCCCATGGGGGTTTTGAATTTGACGGCCGTCCTATCTCGCCGCTGGATCCTCTAGAGCTGCGTAAGATCGCCGAGGATATCAAGGCCAAAGGAGTTCGTAACGTGGCGATTTCCGCCGTGTTCTCCCCGATCAACCCGAAGATTGAGGTCGAGGCAGCTCGCATCGTTCGGGAGGTCATCCCCGACGCCCAAATTACCCTTTCGAGCGAGATCGGCCGCATCGGGCTGCTCGAGCGTGAAAACGCAGCCATCCTAAACGCTTCCCTGCAGGATCTGGGCTACAAGATCGTTCGCGCCTTCTCACAGGCGCTGCGCGACGCGGGGATCTCGGCCCCCTTCTACCTGACCCAGAACGACGGAACCCTAATGAGCGCGGATTTTGCCGAGAAGTTCCCCGTGCTCACCATCGCCTCCGGGCCGACGAACTCGATGCGCGGGGCCGCCTTCCTCTCGGGGATCAAGGAGGCCATCGTGGTGGACGTAGGCGGGACCACTACCGACGTTGGGGCCTTGCACCACGGGTTCCCCCGCGAGGCGAGCATCGCGGTGGAGGTTGGGGGCGTGCGCACCAACTTCCGCATGCCCGACATGTTCAGCCTGGGGCTCGGCGGGGGTTCGATTGTCCAGCAGGATCCGCTGAAGATCGGCCCTGAGAGCGTGGGCTTCCGCCTTACGGAGGAGGCGTGGGTCTTCGGGGGCGGCACGCTCACTGCGACGGACATCGCAGTGGCTGCCGGAATGGCCGAGGTGGGCGATGCCCAGCGGGTACAGGGTCTGGACCCCACGTTCGTCGAGGCCGCAGTCGAGAGGATGCAACAGATGATCGCCGACGCAGTGGACCGCATGCTCCTCAGCCCGGAGCCCATCCCGGTCATCGTCGTGGGCGGCGGGAGCATCCTGGTGCGGGACAAGGTGGGGAACCTGCCCACGATTAAGCCCGACCACTACCCGGTGGCCAACGCCGTGGGCGCGGCGATCGCGCAGATCAGCGGGGAGGTGGACCGGGTGTATGCCTTGGCCAATATCCCGCGGGAAAAGGCTCTCGAGGAGGCTCGGAGGGAGGCTAAGCAGCGGGCAGTGGAGGCTGGGGCTGATCCCAGCACGGTGGAGATCGTCGAAGTGGAGGATGTGCCCCTGGCCTATCTTCCGGGCAACGCCACCCGCATCCGAGTGAAGGCAGTGGGGGATCTTCGCCTTGCGTAGGACCTGGAAGCTCAACGACGCGGACCTCGACGCCCTGACCATCGGCGCGGCCATCCTGGGCACCGGCGGAGGGGGCAATCCCTACCTGGGGAAACTTAGGGCCCGTGCCTTGCTGCGCCAGGGCTATGCGGTCCGCATCCTACCCTTCGATGCGCTGGAGGACGATGACGTGGTCGTCAGCGTCGGGGGGATTGGGGCGCCGGTGGTCGGGATCGAGAAGATCGAAAAGGGCGACGAGTGCTACCTTGCCATGCGGGCGCTCGAGGCCTACACCAGGTGCCGGGCCACTGCGCTTATCCCGGCGGAGGTCGGCGGATCCAATTCGATCGAGCCGCTCATTGCCGCGGCCTACGCAAACCTCCCGGTGGTGGATGCCGACGGCATGGGGCGGGCCTTTCCCGAGGTGCAGATGTGTACCTACTTCATCTACGGCGCAAGGCCCTACCCGGCAGCGTTGGCCGACGAGAAAGGCAACACAGTCATTCTGGGCAAGGTCCAGGACATGTACTGGTTGGAAAAGCTCGCCCGCACCGTGGCTGTCGACATGGGGGCGGCGGCGGGATTCGCCCTGCCCCCGATGCGGGGCGAGGAGGTCCGCCGTACCGCTGTGCCGCACACGCTCACTCAGGCGCTGGGCCTGGGCCGGGCGGTGCTTGAGGCCCGCGCCCGCCGCAAAAACCCCATCGAGCGCGTGCTGGAGGTGGCGAAGGGGGTGTTGCTCTTTGCAGGCAAGGTGGTGAACGTCCAGCATCGCATCGAGAAGGGCTTTGCCCGGGGTCAGGTGCGCATCGAGGGGGTGGAGGGGTTCAAGGGCTCGAGCCTCGTCCTCGAGATCCAGAACGAAAACCTCATTGCTCGACGGGATGGAGAGGTCGTTGCCACCGTCCCCGACCTGATCACCGTCTTGGACCTCGAAACAGCAGAACCCATCACCACAGAGACCGTGCGCTACGGTTTCCGCGTCGCCGTGCTGGGGCTTCCGGCCCACCTTCGGCTCAAGACGCCGCGGGCGCTCGAGGTGGTCGGACCCAGGGCGTTTGGCTACGACTTGGACTACAGGCCGCTTGAAGGGAGGGTGTGAGATGCGCTGGATTTATCCGGAAAGCCTGGAGGACATTGCGCTAGGGGCTGCGGTGCTCGGCACCGGTGGGGGCGGCGATCCCTACATCGGCAAGCTCATGGCCCAGCACGTGATGCGTGCGTACGGCCCGGTGCAGATCATCGACGTGGACGAGCTGGAAGACGAGGACCTGGTCGTTCCCACGGCGATGATGGGGGCACCGACGGTCATGATCGAGAAGCTCCCCCGAGGCGACGAGATCGTGGAGGCCTTTAAGGCCCTCGAGGCCTATCTGGACAGACAGGTGAAGGCGGTAATGTGCATCGAGGCCGGGGGCTTAAACTCCACGACCCCCTTTACTGTGGCTTCCCGGCTCGGGCTCCCGCTCATTGACGGAGATGCCATGGGGCGTGCCTTTCCTGAGATTCAAATGGTTACTCTCACGCTTCACGGGATCTCGGCTACCCCCATGACCTTGGCCGATGACAAGGGCAATAGTGTCTTGCTCAATACCATCGACAACCGATGGACTGAACGCTTCGCTCGCTCGATTACCATCGACATGGGTGGGGCCTCGATGATCGCGCTGTATCCCATGACCGGGGCTCAGGCCAAGAGGGCCGTGGTGCGCGGTACGATCAGCCTGATCGAGCGTATCGGCCAAAGCATACGTCGGGCCCACAAGGAAAAGCGGGACCCCGTCGAGGCCGTGCTCAGAGTTACCGGCGGCTTCCGTGTGTTCCGCGGGAAAATCATTGATGTGGTCCGCCGCACCGAGGGAGGGTTTGCCCGAGGGGAGGCTACGCTTGCGGGGATCGACGAGGACCGGGGACACATGCTCAAAATCCACTTCCAGAACGAGCACCTCGTGGCGATCCGCGACGACGAGGTGCTCGTTTCCGTCCCCGACTTGATCACCCTGCTCGACGCCGAAACCGGTGAGCCGATTACTACAGAGGCCATGCGCTACGGGATGCGCGTGGTGACCGTCGGCATTCCTTGCGCGGACCCGTGGCGCACCCCTGAGGGCCTCGAGCTCGTAGGGCCTAAGTACTTCGGCTACGACATCGAGTACGTACCTGTGGAGAAAAGGTTTGGTGAGCAGGTATGAAGATTTTGGTCTCAGAGGCTGTCGTAAAAGGGTGGTATCCTTGAGGGGTGCCTCTTAGACGATGTTACCCCAGCGACCTAACCGACAAGGAGTGGGCCCTCCTGGAGCCCCTCATCCCCACCCCCAAGCCCGGCGGCCGGCCCGCCAAGGTGTCCAGAAGAGAGATCATGAACGCCATCCTTTACGTCCTGAAGAACGGCATCCCCTGGCGAGCCATGCCCCATGACCTGCCCCACTGGTCCACCGTCTACCACTACTTTCGCCAGTGGCAGAAGGAAGGGGTGTGGGAGAAAGCGGTGCAAGCCCTGGT
>Ga0308400_1000782_pt1 | contig 11198 bp, 10 predicted proteins | sample HotsprSampOS1265_FD_203451 | JGI IMG/M metagenome (GOLD analysis project Ga0308400, IMG submission 203451) | Hot spring phototrophic mat microbial communities from Octopus Spring, Yellowstone National Park, Wyoming, United States - 20060914_OS12-65 ...
AGCCCCCAATTCTGGCTCAATTTACAACTCCGTTATGACCTGGAGCTGGCTATGGAGCATCTGGAAGATCAAATCGCGCGCGAGGTGTTGCCATTGGTGGAACCAAAACCTGTTGAATAAGCTTTTCCCTGCTTCGCCACGGTTTTTCTTTGACATTCTCTTCATTTTCGGCTAAACTCCAGCTATATCCTGCTACGCGAGGTTGGAGATGGACAAAAAGCTTTCCCGCTACCGCTGGTTTGTGGTGATGATTTTCTTTTTCTTCATGCTCCTGCACCAAACCGATAAGTTGATGATTGGTTCCCTGCAATTGCCGGTCAGTGAGACTTTTGGTTTGAATGATTTCCAGTGGGGGTTGATCAACTCGGGGTCGCTGATCGTGGCGACCATTCTCTACCCTATCTGGGGTTACTTCTACGACCGCTACGCGCGCGACAAACTGCTTGCCCTGGCATCTTTCATCTGGGGAGCTACCACCTGGTTGAGCGCTATCGTGCGCACCTACCCGGCTTTCCTGGCAACGCGCGCCTCCACCGGCATCGATGACTCGTCCTACCCAGGCCTGTATAGTCTGATTGCCGACTATTTCGGGCCACACCTGCGCGGCAAAATTTATGGCATCCTGCAACTGGCGCAACCGTTGGGCTACCTGCTGGGCATGATTCTCGCTCTGATGGTAGCCCCTTCGATCGGCGGCTGGCGATCGGTCTTCTATCTCACCGGCTCGCTGGGGATTGTGATTGCGGCTTTGATCTTCTTTGGCGTGCGCGATATGCCCCGCGGCAAAGCCGAACCCGAATTTGAAGGATTAGCCGAGATCGGACAATTTCGCTTTTCCTGGGCTGAAGCCAGAGAAATCTTTAAGAAGCGAACGATGTGGTTTGTCTTTCTGCAAGGCTTCTTTGGCGTATTCCCCTGGAACGTGATCACCTATTTCTTCTTTGGCTATTTGATGCGCGAGCGTGGCTATGACAACGAGGCTGTGCTGTTCACCATGGCACCGATCATCCTGATCCTGGCTTCGGGCTATTTCATCGGCGGCGCTTTAGGGGATGGATTGTTCAAACGCACCAACAAAGGGCGCATTCTGGTTTCGTCGTTAGGGGTCATCATGGGCGCGATTTTCCTCGTCTTGGCATTGACCACTCCAATCGAAGCGCGCGGGCAATTTTTCGTCATGATGGCTTTGACGGCGGTGTTCATGCCGTTTTCATCGGCGAATGTCATTGCTACGGTTTTCGATGTCACCGCCCCAGAAGTGCGCAGCACTGCCCAGGCGGTTGAATATTTTATCGAAAACAGCGGCGCTGCTCTGGCGCCGGCCCTGGCTGGGGCAGTAGCCGTGGCGATCGGTTTGGGGCGTTCGATTCTGATCATCTGCACCAGCGCCTGGCTGTTGTGCTTTGTGATCTATATCGGCGCCTTATTTACCATTGAGCATGACGTTCACATCCTGCGCAGCCAGATGGCCGCCCGCGCCAAAACTCTGACCGGCAGTGGGTCATAAGAACTATTTGTTACCCATGCCGCCTGCCCACAAGATGCCCAGTATCTGGCTGGGGAAATTCAACGCCTAGCAAGTCCCCAAGAACTGATCATCAACGAGGCTGGTTGCATGATTTCCAGCCACTGCGGGCCTAAGACGATTGGAATCATTTACGCCTTGAAGTGAAACGGCTGGCATTACCCGGCTTCAAGCTATAAAAAGTGGGAGGTGACAATCGCTTAAAAAATGGTTGTCACCTCTCGCCGTCCGCTCAGCGGCTGCGCAGCACCAGGGGCAGGTAGATAAATCTGAGCGCGATTACCTCTCCCCAGGCATACTTCAGGTTGCCCGCGTCGCCAAAGGTACCATCATAGTAACTGATGTGCGGCTGGCCAGAAGCGTCCAGTGCCAGGGAGGTGTACCGGCCCACGTCCCCGGTTGTGTCCACTGTCTGGATGTGCCAGGAACTCCCGTCGTAGGAGGCGTATTTCAGGTCTTTGTTGGTCTCGTCGTAGTAACTGATGTGCGGATGTCCGGCGCTATCCAGCGCCAGGGAGGCATATCTGCCCACAAATGTTGCGCTATCCACCATCTGGATGTGCCAGGCCGTCCCGTCGTGCCAGGCGTAGTAGAGGTGGTTCTCCCCGTAGGCGATGTGGGGATGGCCGGCGGCATCCAGGCGCAGGCTGCGGTCCGTCATATCCCTGAATCGGCTCGGAGCATCCACAAACTCAATGTGCCAGGTCAGGGCGGTGGAATAGGCTGCAGCCGGCCCGGCCTGCACTGCGCCGCGCTGTTCTGCTGCCTCTGCCCGCCAGCGGGAGGCGGCGTTTGGCAGGGTGTTGAATGTCCCGGCTCCGGCCGAGGTCGCCACAGCATTCCCGGCGACCAGCAGCGCCAGGAGCAGGAGGGCCGCCAGCGCCCCGACCAGGGGCCGGCCTGCCCATTGCGGTTTGGATGTTTTTGGGGTGTTCATTTTTTCTCTCCTTGAAAATAACTAATTTCTAATTTGTCCTACTCACCTGACAACCAGGGGCAGGTAGAGCGTCCAGGGCGTGCCGCCGAAGAAGGTGTGCCACTGCAAGGCACCGGCCGCATTCAACTTGAGCGCAAAGGCATGCGGCGTATCGCCGTACGATTGCACCGGCTCCCCACACGCCATCGCTCATCCCCGCCAGCACGATGTTCCCGCCGGGGTCCAGCGCAATGCCGTCGCCAAAATCGTCCCCCTCCCCGCCCACGAAGGCCAGCATCTGCATCGCCCCGGCCGGTGTCAGCCTGACCACGTAGGCGTCATAGCCGCTGGAGTAGGCCCGCACCGGCGCGCCCCACCCCGCATCGCCGCTCCCCTTCACGTAGAGGTTGCCGTCCCCGTCCAGCACCAGGCCGTCGCTCCCGTCGTTCCAGGCCCCGCCCAGGAAAGTGAGCCACTGCAGCGCCCCGCTGCCGTCCAACTTGACGGCAAAGCCATCCCCCCAAACCGAGTACGCACGCAGGGGCGCCCCCCAGGAGGCCGTGCTGCTGCCCGCCGCATAGATGCTGCTCCCATCTGCCGCAGCGATGACGGCATTGCCGCTGTCCTCCCCGGCCCCGCCCAGGAAGGTGAGCCACTGCAGGAGCCCCGGGGCATTCAACCTGGCGACAAAGCCATCTCCCATCTCCCCGTGGCCGCGCACGGGAGCATCGCCCCACCCGTCGCTGCTGGAACCGACCACGTAGACATTGCCCCTGCCGTCGATCGTGACATCTGCGCCCACGTCCATACCTGCGCCTCCCAGAAAGGTGTGCCACTGCAGGGCGCCGCCGTTCGCATTCAAGCTGGCGGCAAAGGCATCCCTCAGCCCGCCGAAGGGGCGCGGCACGGTCGTGCCCCAGGCCGCCGAACTCGTGCCCGCCAGATAGAGGTTGCCGCCGCCGTCCAGGGCAATGGCGTTGCCCTCATCGTACCCCGCGCCGCCCAGGAAGGTGTGCCACAGCAGGGCGCCGCTGGCCGCACTCAGCTCGGCGACAAAGGCATCGCTGCCGCCCTGGAAGGGGCGCACGGGGTTCTGTCCCCAGGGGGCGTAACTGCTGCCGACGACGAAGACGGCGTCCTCGCGCACGGCGATATCCTCGCCGTCATCTCTGTTTGCGCCGCCGAGAAAGGTGAGCCACTGCAGCGCACCGTCGGCGTTCACCCTGGCGACGAAGGCATCGCTGCCGCCCTGGAAGGCGCGCACCGGGTTCTGCCCCCAGGCGGCACCGCTGGTGCCGATGACGTAGATGTTCCCGCTCCCGTCCACGGCCACGCGGCCTGGGCAGCCGTGCCCTGTGCCGCCGAGGGAGGGGCCCCAATAGGTACACCCTTTCTCGTACAGCACCTCCCCGTCCGTGCCGAGGACCTGGAGGCACTCCGCATTGCGCACGGTGATGACGGAGCCGCCCGTGCCCCGTCGGTACAGCACCTGGCCCCGGGCGTCCAGCACGGTGAAGGACTGAAGACCCCCATTGATTGTCACCGTATCGGAGCCCGTCCCGCCGTCTATGAAGGCCTGGTCGTCGCCATTACTCACCGAATAGGTGATGGCGTCGTTGCCGCTTTCCCCGTTGATGCGCACCAGGTCGTTGTCGTCCCCTGCATCCACCCTCAGGCGGTCATCCCCCGTCCCGCCGGTCTGGTAGAGGTAGTCGTTACCAATATCACCCGATAGATACAGATTGTCCCCACCCGCGCCGCCGTCCTGGTAGCCCCAGTCGTCGCCACCGCCACCCCCAATAAATTGGGTGTCGTCTCCGTTGCCGCCCCGCTGAGAAATCTGGTCGTCCCCAAGCCCTCCCTGGATGGACATGCCATCATGCCCGTCTCCGCCGTCCTGCTCCAGCCGGTCGTTGTGCTGTTGCCCGGCAATGTACAGCGTATCGTTGCCGGCCAGGCCGTACTGCAGGATGGTGTCGGCGTCGGGGGTGCCCAGGGTGATCTGCGTGTCGTCGCCGTCGCTGCCGTACCAGACGATGCGGCTGCCGGCGGCGGGGGCAAGAGCGGTGTCCGCTGTGGTCAAGCGCGGCGATAAGATCAGCCCCACGCCAAGGAAAATAAGCAAAAGTCCAGCATACAATCTTGTGTTCATCCTCCTCCTCCAAAGACTAGACCTTCTTCAGCAACCCGGACGTCCCTCCTAAGATTAAAAAGTTCATTTTTCTCTCCTTTCTGGTTTTGAATGGTTTTCAATCCATTTCTCGTCTGTCATAGGGTATTCTCCGGGCGGCGAAGCCAGACGGCGCAGCAGCGCCAGCAAGGCTTGTTCATTAGTGAAGGGCTACGCTTCCCCTTCCGGCACCGGGCGCAGTTCGCCGCGCAGCGCTTGCGGTTCGGCTGAATCGACCAACAGACGCAGAATAAAGGTATGGACAACGCGCAAGATGCCTCCGCTGAGTGAGGTGAGAGTCGCCTTTCGGGTAAGCACACCCGTCTTTTATTCTGTTTTTTATCAAGATTGACTGCCAAATGACTGCCAGCTTTTCCCCATCCCTTACGGAGCTGTTAGCCCATTCGGCTTGACAGGGACGTTTGGACGTGCTACATTAACCCTGTATGTTCGAATCTCACCAGATAAGGACGTGGGATGGAATCGCTAAGCAAAACTCGGGCACAATTGATGGTAGAGCGGTTACGCGACCTCCAGGCTTCCTCACCCGATATCGAAGCCTCGGCGGTGGTCAGTGTGGACGGTTTGATCATCGCCTCGGCGTTGCCCCAAGGGGTTGAGGAAGATCGCGTATCGGCGATGTCGGCCGCCATGCTCTCGTTGGGAGAGCGGATCGCGATGGAACTCGGGCGAGGGCAACTCGATCAGGTGTACATCAAAGGGGAACAAGGCTACGTGATTCTGATGTCGGTGGGGGAAGAGGCAGTGCTTACTGCCCTGGCGCGGGAGCAAGCTAAACTAGGGTTGATTTTCCTAGACATGCGCCGCGCTGCGGCAGACCTAACAAAGTTGATCTAAGGAATAGGCAATGGAACCGATACCCAAAAGCGGCTACTACTATGCCAACAAATTTGCCCTCATCACCCTAAAAGCCCTGGAAGAAGTGATGGGTAAAAATGGCGTCAATGCGATTTTGAATCTTGCCCACCTTCCCCAACTGATCGACCAGTATCCTCCCGACAATCTGGAACGCGAGTTTGACTTTGCTGATTTTTCGGCCATCAATTGGGCATTGGAGGAAATGTATGGCCCACGCGGCGGGCGGGGGTTAGCGCTGCGGGCTGGACGGGCAACCTTCGCCGACGCCTTGCGCAACTTTGGCGCTCTGGCCGGAGTCGGTGATCTGGCCTTCAAGGTCTTGCCCCTCGAGATCAAACTACGCATTGGCTTGCCGGCTATGGCGAAAATCTTCACCCAACTGACTGATCAACACAGCACGGTGCAGGAATATGAGGATGAATTTGTTTATACCATCCATCGCTGCCCGGTCTGTTGGGGGCGCTCCGGAGAGGACAAACCGGTTTGTTTTATTGCGGTTGGCTTGCTACAGGGCAGCTTGAAATGGGTTTCCGGAGGGTTGGAATTTCGCGTGACCGAGACCAAATGTATCGCCAAGGGCGACCCCACCTGTGATTTTGTCATCCCCAAAAAGCCGATTAGCTAAGCCCCGCCGCAGCACCTGCAGGGCAGCAAGCCTGCCTCCGTATCTCATTCTTTGGAGGCAGATATGACGTATGCGGTTGTCATTCCGACCTACAATGAAGCGCACAATTTGCCCCCACTGGTTGAGGCGATCCGCAAGCTGCCCCACGACTTTCACCTGATTATTGTGGACGACAACAGTCCCGATGGCAGTGGCAAGCTGGCAGAAGAACTGGCGAAAGCCCATCCCGCGCGGATGACGGTTCTGCACCGCCCGGCAAAGCTTGGCCTGGGCAGCGCCTATCGACTGGGATTTGCCCGGGCACTGCAGCAAGGCGCCCAAAACATTGCCCAAATGGATGCCGATTTTTCTCATCCTCCCGAAAAACTGAGCGAACTGGCCGACGCCTTGCAAACCTGTGATGTGGCAATGGGTTCGCGCTATGTGTCCGGGGGAGCCGTTGATCGGAACTGGCCGGTGTGGCGCAAAGGGCTTTCTGCTTTTGGCAATTGGTACGCCCGCACCATCCTGGGCATCCCAGTCCGCGATGTCACTGGCGGGTTTCGGATGTGGCGCCGCGAGGCGCTTCAGGCGATGCCCTTCCAGCAGGGAAACTCGCAAGGTTATATCTTTCAGGTTGAGATGGCTTATGTAGCCTATCGACTGGGCTTCGCTATTCGCGAAATTCCTTTTTATTTTGCCGATCGGCATCAAGGTCAATCCAAAATGTCACTGCGCATTCAGCTCGAAGCCGCCTATAAGGTGTGGCTGATCCGCTTTGCCTATGCTTCCCTGCGCCCGATAAAGTAAGCCCTGGCACTCTCAACTAGGCGTCCCCACTCTTCCAACGAGAGCGTTTCGGCGCGGCGACTCGGCTCGATTTGGGCTGCTTCCAGCATCTGCACAGCTTGAGAGAAAGGGATTTCTAATCCTCCAGCCAGCGCATTGCGCAATGTCTTGCGCTTCTGACTGAAGCCGGCTCTGGCTAAGCGGAAAAACAGCCCGGTATCAGCCAGGCGGGGCTGTTCGGCAACGGCAAGGCGCAAAACCGCCGAATCCACTTTCGGTTTAGGATAAAAAGCTCCGGCCGGAATGCGCGCCACGATTGAGGGCGTGCCGTACAGGTGGATGCTCAAGGCAAGCAGGCTCATCTCACCCGGCAAGGCACAGATGCGCTGCGCGACCTCCAGTTGAAGGGTCAGGATCATCTGACGCGGCCGTTGTTTCCCCTCTAAGAGGTGACGAAGGATCGCCGCAGTGATGTAATAGGGGATATTTGCCACCACACTAAACGAAGCGCGCCTTTCAGCAAAGAGATTGGCTGGGTCTAGCTGAAGGATATCCCCATGGATCAAGCGCACATTGGGATAGGGAGATAATACCTCCTGTAAGGGAGGGTGCAAATCGGCATCCAGCTCAACGGTCACCACCTGATGGGCTGCCTGCGCCAGCAGAACGGTCAGGCTGCCCAGTCCTGTGCCGATTTCCAGCACATTCTCCTCCGGCGCAAGATTGGCGGTCTGGACCACCTTGCGTAAGCTGGCTCCATCGACCAAAAAATTTTGTCCCAGGCGTTTCTTGGGGCGCAATCCGTAACGGCGCAACAGTTGAGGAACGGATGGGGAAGGCGAAGGAGGTGTGTTCATGGACAAGCGGGTTCCTCGGGTTGATCCGGCCAGGTGCCGGCCATAAATTTCTTCACATAGGCTCGCAAAGCCTGGTTATCGGCCTGGATGGCAAAAGTGGTTTTCTTGTAATACGGATTATACACCCGCGAAGGCGGTAGCAGTTCGGCTGGAAAACTGGCGAAGAGGATGTTTTCTCGCTTCAAGTGAGGCAGCAAACACGCCAGTTGGGCAAGCTGCTGCGGGCTGAGATCGGTTTGTACCGAGCCTTGAAAGGCAGAAATGATCTGGGGGATGCGGGTATACACGCTGGGTTCCTTGAACTTTGCTCGCAAGGCGCACAGCACCATCGTTTGATGGTCCTGGCGGGCAAAATCGCTGTATTTCTTGCGGATACGGGCAAAGCGCAGGGCTTCCTCGCCGGAAAAGTGGTGTTGCCCAGCTGGGAAGTAACCCAAATCGATGGTCATAGGGTCTTCGGAAGTGCCATCCACCGCTTCGGGCAGGTAGAGATCGATGCCTCCTACCGCATCCACCAGCTTGACAAAGGTGTTCATGTTGATGGCTCCATAGTGGTCAACCTGCACGCCAAAATTGAGTTGTAAGGTGCGTGCCAGCAAACCTGGTCCTTCCCCTTCGCCTTGATAATACCCCATGCCCTTCCCCCGTAAAAATAAGCCTGGTTGAGTTTGCCCTGGGTAATGTTATATTTCGTAGCGATATCGGGAATTTCTACCCACAGATCGCGGGGAAACGTCAGGGCGGTCACTTTGGGAGTAATAAAATCAATTCGGACGACGCGAATGGCATCGGCAAGGCCGTAATCGTAGGATTGTCCGCTATCGGCGCCGATTGCCAGGATGTACATCAGGGGCGGCCCGCCGCACAGCGGTGCCGCTGTCGCCGTGGCGGTTGGGGTTGGGGGAGAGGTCGCTTGCCCCATGTCCACCACACTCGCCATAGAGGGCGGAGTCTCGGTAGGGTGGCGAACTTCTATCCTCGAAGTGGCTGTGGGTAAACCTAAACTTGGGCCTAACGGCGCCCGCCACTTGCGCAGGAAGAGCGGATAGCCAAAGCCCAAACCAATGAGCACAAGCACAATCAAGAGCAGCAAGACAGATTTCTTGTTCAAGGCTTTCCTTTTGTTATCAAAATTGAACACTATGAGTATAATACTTAATATCCTTAACAGACATTAAAGTATGTCGCAAAGTAAGCCACTTCCTCCCGTCTCTTCATCCACCCGTTTGAATCACCTTTGGCGTGCGCCTTTTGCGGTGGGGGTAAGCCTGTTGTGTGTTTTCTTGTTGGGAAAGGTGATCACCTGGCAGGTTATCTCTGCTGCCATCGCACGTTTTCCCCTGCCAGGGTCGCTGTCTGGCATTAGCCTGTCCTTCGTCTCGGAATTTCTCTTCGTGGGTATCTTAGCTCTGAGCCTGCAACAGAGCTTCCGTGCCGCTCACCTCTCAACCAAAAACAGCCTGCGAGCAGGCTTTTGGGGGGCGTGGCTGGCTGCTTTTCTGGCGGCAATCTCCCTTTGGAAAGTTTCGCTTCCTCTGGCTTTGGGAGGCATGTGGATCGGCTTCCTAGCGGCTTTTGGCGGCTCGCTGGTAGCTACGGCGCGAATCACGCCTTTGTGGGAGGAAAATCTGCCTCCTTCAGCAGAAGCACAACATCGGGTTCTAGATCAGCATCGTTTTCTGCTGGGGAACGAATGCGCCACCCCTGTCTGGAAGCGAGCATTGGATATCGGCCTTTGTCTGATGAGTTTTCCGCTAACCATTCCCTTAACCCTGCTGATTGCGGCGGGTATCTGGCTGGAAGACCCTGGCGCCATTTTCTTCGTAAAGAACTCGGTGGGGAAATGGGGAAAGAACTTTCGCCAGTTGAAGTTTCGCACCATGATCCAGGGCGCTGAGGAAGGCAAAGGCCCCACGTTGGCGCGTGAGAACGACCCCCGCGCTCTGCGTTTTGGCCGCCTGTTGCGTAAAACCGCCCTGGATGAACTGCCCCAGTTATGGAATATCCTGCGGGGCGAGATGAGTTTTGTTGGTGATTGCCCGCAGCGTACAGCTCTGGTGGATACCTATCTCCAAGACCTGCCTCAATACGCCGAGCGCCACCGTTTACCGCCAGGCTTATCCGGTTTAGCCCAGGTGGCCGGCAGTTATTACCTCACCCCACTCCAAAAACTACGCTTTGACCGCCTGTATATCCGCCATGCCAGTTTGGGATATGACTTGCGACTGCTAGCCGCCGCCTTTGCACTCACCTTTTACTATCGCTGGAAGCCGGGTTGGGATGGACACCTGCCGCGCCGCTGGTTGCATTCTGCCAGACGGCCTGCAGACGCCGCCAGGCTGTCCAAAGTACCCCATTGACCGCCAAAGCATTCATGATTTGCCCGGCAAGCGTGCCATAAACCCCCCACAGGCGAATAGCCAGCAAACCAAGGCTGAACATCAGCGCAATGGCAACCAGATTGGCGATGAAAATCGGTTTAGATTGACGGCTTGCCTTGAGGACGGTTTGCAGTGGCCAGTAGGCAAACCACAGGGCATAGAAAATCGCCATCAAAACAACTCCCTGGCTATAGGGGGTATAGGTCTCGCCATACAGAAAGCCCAGAATTTGGCGCGGAAACAGGATGGCGAACCCCAGCAAAGCCAGTACCGGCAATCCGTTGAAAACGTAACTCAAGCGTAAGACACGCTGCAGAGCAGATACACCCTGACTCCGGAAACCTTCGGCAGCGCGGGGAGTGAGAAAGGTGTCGGTGGCGCGTAAAAGGGCGTGAATTGGCGCAACCAGATTCTGGATGGCGCGATAAGCCCCTGCTGCAGCAAAGCTGACCAGCCCGGCAGTCAGCACCGGGTAGAATTCGACCGAGATCCAATTTGCTATCGTGCTGCCCATCATCCATCGCCCGAAGTTCCAATTGCGTCGCCAGGTCTGGAGCGGCGTTAAGCCACGCCCACGCCAGCAGTGGCGGTTTGCCCACAAGCCGGCCAGTAAAGCGATAACCGCTCCCCAACCAATTGCCTCCAAACCTCGTATCCCATTCAAGACGGCAGCCCTGCTCCACCACCACAACAGCCCTAAACGCATCAGGCTTCCCAATAGGGTGTTGATCAGGGCAGCAAAAACCCTGCGCCGCGTGTATAACAGACGGCGAACAAATTCCTGCAATTGCCAGAAGGAAAGCACAAACCACAAATGGAACAGCGCCGGCCCGGCGACATCGTTGCCGTTTAGAATCAAGAGCCAGCCACCCACAGCGCTGATCAGAGCTGTCAGGCAAGCCAGGGCAAGTTGGCTGACGGCTGTGCTGGAGGTATAGGCGGCAAATTCATCGTCCTCCATCCCGGCCCCATAGACGTTCAGGGGTTGAATTACTAGGCCCTCCATGGTATTGCGGACAAACGTCAGAGCAGAAAAACCGACCGCATAAACGCCCAAATCGGTAGGGGTTGCGTAGC
>Ga0308400_1000784_pt1 | contig 11172 bp, 10 predicted proteins | sample HotsprSampOS1265_FD_203451 | JGI IMG/M metagenome (GOLD analysis project Ga0308400, IMG submission 203451) | Hot spring phototrophic mat microbial communities from Octopus Spring, Yellowstone National Park, Wyoming, United States - 20060914_OS12-65 ...
CATTTACGTTTATTCCTTTATGTATCAACTCAGAAATAACTTGCAAACCCGCTGTCGTCGCAGGAACTTTAATCATAAGATTAGGCTCGCTAACTCTTGCATGCAGCTCTTCCGCTTGCATGACACTGGTTTGAACATCATTTGCAAAAGAGGGATGTAACTCAAGGGACACAAAGCCAGTTTCTCGATTAGTTTTTTCGAAAATGTTTTTAAAGATCTTACATGCTTGTTTGACATCTTCAACCATTAGGTCCCAACAGATATTTTCTGGTTGGAGGTGGTGGGATTTTCTTATCGTTTCATCGTAAATCGAGGATTTAGATACCGCTAGCTGAAAAATAGTTGGATTAGAAGTGACGCCGGTTATTCCCCGTTCTGATAATTTTTGAAGCTTTCCTTCTAAAAACTCTCTAGATAAATTATCATACCAAAAATAAATTGCCATTCTAAAAATTTTAGATGAAAAAAGCCTTAAAGTAAGGTGATTATTTTGATTGAAGTATTAACATTACAAGCCAGCGTGGAATTTTTCCCTGAAAACTCCTGTAGGAGTAAGATTGACGGATAAAGAGCACTTTTTATTCTTGCCGGTAATAACAGACCTAATACTAGTAAAACTTAAAGTTACCCCTTTCACACTAATTGATCTTTGAGCGATTTGAGAAAAGAGTCGAGCATCCGAGCTAGCTACCAAAACAAAGTCGTCAGTTTTTAACTTTTCTTGAAGTATCTTTGAGGTTTCGGGGTGAACTATATCGAAAGCTTTTAGTCCAAAATCTCGGTACAATACGCAAGCAGAGTCAAGCGAGCTAGGCGACATATCAATCTTGTTTAGTATGATAAATCCTGAGTACAGGTTGACTAAGTCCACGATTGCTGTAGCAGTTGAGGTGAAATTAAGCTTTTTGATGGAATCTAGTCTTTCTCTGAACTCTGACAGGACCTCTAAGGCATTTTGCGGAGGGAAATAGCAGTTAAAAGTGAATCTGGAGCAATTCAAGAAAGGCGTCGTCACCTGAGTTACCGGTATGACGCAAATTTTTCTTTGTTTTAAACCCTCTGCTACCTTGAGCCAAGCCTCCGAGTTATTATCCCATGCTAAGCCCACTAAAGCGATTTTTTTTGTCTGAATTAGGGTTACCAGAATTTTTAACATCTCATCTGGTGGCAGTGTTAGCCCCCCTTCTTTTGGATCTGGTATATGGATTAGCAGATCCACTATATGACCTTTGGAAAAATTTTTTTTAGACATCCACTTATTTCGATGCGTTTTTCTGTTAGAAAGATTTATAATTTTGAGCTGGTGGAGGAAGCCACAAGAGAAATCTTCTTCAATGTAACTCATCCTCTGAACAGGTGGTTTATGTATCTCCTGTTCTTTCTGAGTTTGTTTTACGTAATGTATGTTTTTTATTTGCGGCTCAAGCTGTGGGGTTTTAATTTAAAACAAAAAAAAGACTTCGCTGCATTATTTGACTCTCTTTTCACGCAAAGAAAACTTTTAGAAAAAGCAAAAACGGGCCTGCCGCATTTAGGAATTTATTTAGGCTTTATTATCCTGACGATTACAACTACCACTGTCTTTATACATTATGACTTTGGATGGGAGATCTACAAGGGAATTTTATATGTTGTTTTAACCGTACTTTCGGATTTTTTTGGACTGTTCGTAATTATTTTTTGCTGTCAGTTTATTTTCAGGCGATACTTTTTACAAGAGGAGTCATTAATCTCAAAGCCTCAGGATCTAGTGTTAACTGCTGGGTTGGCAATTCTTTGCATCCAGGGTTTTATTCTGGAAGGGCTGAGAGTAGCAATCACAGGAGATCCTTGGAAATATTACTCCACTATAGGTTATTTGGTTGGTTTGCCTTTTGAGGGTTTCTCCGTCCAAGGCCTAAAAAATTTCCACTTTATAAACTGGTGGGTTCATACAGTTTCAGTTTTTGTTTTCTTTGCATTGTTACCTTACACTAAAGCTTTTCATTTAGTAGCAGCGCCGCTCAATCTTTTATTCAGGCAAAACTCAAACTCAGATAAAAAGTACCTCAATCTGTTAGAAAGTTTTGAAACGGGGAAGATTAACAAAGTGGGATACCAAAATGTTAATGACTTGGAAGCCAAGCATCGATTAGATCTTGACGCTTGCACCTCTTGTGGGAGGTGTCAAGAGGTTTGTCCCGCTTTTGCTACTGGAAAGCCCTTAAGCCCCAAATGGTTAATACTTGCGCTAAAACAATCCCTTTACAAGCAATACACCGAAAAAAAACACTCTTTTCTGCAGAAACTGGATTGCTTTTTAGTTGAAACCCTTACTTTGGGGGTTCCTGAGAGATTGGTTAACTCTAACGAAGCTTTGATTGGAGCCGTAAGGCTAAATGGAAAAAGCGCGATCTTGGGCGATATTTTCGATGATGATTTCTTTTGGTCTTGCACAACATGTAATGCGTGTGTAGAAGCTTGCCCTGTAGGAATTAATCACGTCGACCACATTAGAGAGGTCAGACGTTTTGCAACCACTATGGAAGGTAAACCTCCAAAAGAAGCTTTTCAAACTTTAAGAGTGCTTCAAGACAGTGGCCTGAGTCAGGTGTCATCTGTTTCTAAAAGCGAGTTTTTCAAAACTTTGGGAGTGAGAGTTTTAAATCCCGGAGATAAAGTTGAATATTTACTTTGGGTTGGATGTATAAGTTGTGGTGATAGAAGAAAAGAAAAGATCTTGGAAGCTTTAGTTAAAATTTTCCAATATGTCGGATTAGATTTTGGTGTTTTAGGTGATAGAGAGGCTTGCTCTGGTGACCCTGCAAAGCAATTAGGAGACGAAGCAACTAGGCAGATGCTGGTTGCTAAAAATATTGAAACTTTGAAGACTGTGCAGTTCACCACTTTGGTAACGCACTGTCCTCACTGTGCGTATGCTTTTTCTGTTGACTATGGACTCTTTGATAGTGAATTTCGTGTAAAGGTTTTGCATCACAGTCAGCTTATCTATCATTTAGTAGAAAGCGGGCGGCTTAAGCTCAGCAACGGCAATCAAACATTAACCATTCATGATCCCTGTTATTTGGCACGGTATTTGGGGATTTCCGAGGAGCCAAGAAGTGTTTTGGTTAGGGTAGGAGACTTAAAGGAACCGAAGCGCTCCAGAAAAAAAACCTTTTGTTGCGGTGCAGGCGGAGGTCAATATTTTTACGATTTAAAAATTGGCGAGCGAGTTAACATTAATAGATCCAAGGAGCTAAATGAGCTAAAACCTGATGTGGTGATCACAATGTGTCCTTTTTGCAATCAAATGATCAGTGATGGCAAAGGTCTAATTTCTGCAAATTTCGAGGTAAAGGATTTAGCTGAAGTTGTTGCTGAAAGCTTGCCTTCTTAGGGGTATGTTGTAATGAACGCTAAATTAAATAGTAAAATCCTAGGTAAGACCAAAAGAAGTCTAAAGTGCCCTTAGCTCAGTGGATAGAGCACTTGGCTACGAACCAAGAGGTCGGGGGTTCAAATCCCTCAGGGCACGGCTTTGGCCTAATTTTTATGCTCAAGGTCACGAAATTTTAGAAAGAACAATAACAATATAAGATAGGGTGCTCAGAGGATTTTGCGTGGAGGCCGAAAGAAGATTACGCGGGGAAGTTAAGCCTCAAGAAGCCATAACGAAGGAGCTGTTGTACGCGCAATATCATTTAGGAAAACTTTCTGTTAGCGATCTTGCAAGGGAGCTGAGAAATTGGAACCAAATTTATGGGGAGTATGAAATTAGACGCTCAAAAAAATCTATTTTGGCTGCTACTCAGTTTAGAGATATTCCAACCAACAAACCTGGCGAGCAACTTAGTGTAACACTAAAAGAAAATACTAAGCCAACTCTGAAAGAGGCGAAAGCTGAGATTTCCGAGGAGCAGGATCACGCCCGGAAATCCGAGTTGAAGGCGATAATCACCAAACACCGCCATGATCAGCTGTTTCAAAAATTGAACGTTTGGGTGATTTTTATTGAAAATATAAGAGCCAAGGCTGAGGCAAATAAGAGGTTGTTAGATAAATTAGTGAAAACTTTGCAGCAAAAAAGGATAGCTAAAAGCATCCACAACGGCATAGCTAAATATTTAAAACTTCAAATTCTAACGAAAAAAATTTTAAGATTTGTTCTGCTTAAATTTTTTGCAAAAAAGCCCCGAAGAAGATTTGTGGTATTAAGCGCTAAAAGTAAGGTTTAATAAATAATGTTCTTTTCAACTGTGAGGCTATTTGTTCTGCTTACAATTTTGCTTCTGGGATGCAAAGATACAAAGCCTAATTTAAAGACTGTTTTGAGGGAAATTTGCCTAAGTTTCGAGCAGGATGGTTTTTTGCCCTATTTTTTGGAGTCTCTGAAAGAAAAAAAATTTAGCATTCAAGAGTGCAAGAGGTGTCAAGATGTGAAACTTAATTTCATGTCGGTTTGTAGGACAGCCAAACCTAAGGGTGCTATAGTTGCTTATCCTCAAGTAAACCTAATACAACTAGCAAACTTGTTGGAAAATCAGATATCGAATTACAACGAGTATTACTCAGCATTTCGGTTTTTTTTAATTGATATTTCAAAAGGTCTCGAGGATGATACAGCTTTATCAAACTACGTAGACTTTGTGCTAGCAGCATTTAAGCCTGCAGATGAAGTGAAATAAATAGTCCGAGTAATTTAGAATGTAAATTCGAGATGAGGTATGTTCGGCGAGTTATCTAAAATTTTAATTTTTGTGGGTGTATCATTAACTTTGCTTGGTATCTTTTTTTCAGTGATTAATTTCAAGAACATACCCCTTTTGCCAGGAGATATTTTTCTTAAAAAAGAAAATTTGACAATCTACATCCCAATAACAACAAGCATACTGTTATCAGTTATTTTAACCTTGCTTTTCAACATCTTTAAAAGATGATTTTGTTTAAAGAGAGCTTTTTTAGCGGCTTAAACGATCTCTTGAAGAAAAAACCAAGAAACATCAACTTCGGCCCAACCAGTTGGAACTACGAGGGCTGGAAGGGTATTGTATATTGGCGTAGCTATAGGGACTCCAAGGAATTCAGAAACCTTTCTATAGAGGAAGTTTATAAATTTCCCCTTTTTTCATTTGTGGAGATAGATTTTACTTACTACTCTTATCCATCCAGTCAAGTTTTGGCAAAGTTTCAATCCTCCCCACCAGATTTTCCTTTAGTATTTAAAGTTCCCAAAACTTTTATGGATCCAAGTGCTGGTGATTTTTTGAATTTTGAAGCTTTTAAGAAATTTCTTCATCCTTTTAAAGATTTAAAGGACAAAAAACTAATTTTTCATTTTCAGTTTAGCTACTTAAAAGAAAACCCTGATTATGTAAGAGACAAGCTTTTGGATTTTGTAGCTCAGATGGCTTCAAGTTGTGCAATCAGCGTTGAGTTTAGGAATCCAGCTTTTTTGCGGTTTTGGGACCAGCTTGTAACTGCTGGCTTAATTCCTACCTTAAATCATTGGACATACATGCCTCCGCTGTGTGAGCAAGCAAAATTTCTTCCTAAAAACTTAGACAAAGTTTACGTAAGGCTTCTTACTCCCAGAAATGTATCTTACTCAGAAGCTGTTAAAATGTTTCAGCCTTATAGAGAGATTAAACGAAGAAACTTTGAGGCGCGAAAAGATGTCAAACAGCTAATTTTTAATCTGCCAGCAAGACAGTTTTACATTGCTGTTAACAATAGGTTTGAGGGTTGTGGTCCTCTGACTATTAAAGAGCTTTTAGAGGAGATAGTTTATGCTTGAAGAGTTTCAGGTAGGGCTTTCACAACTACCGAAAGTTTTAACTGCTTTAGAAAAAAAAATTGAGGCTTCAAAAGATTTCAACAAAGAACTAACCGCGGAGAGTTTACCTTTTTTAGCTGAGTATATTTTGGCCCTTTTAATTTTAGAGGATCTTCAATGCTTGGCTTGGTTAAACTCCTTTCAGTCAGTTATAGCTAGAGAGAATAAGTTTGAAGAATATGACCTTATCAGGCGTATCTTCTTAACTGCAACTTTAAAGCTGCAAGGTTTTCAGTATTATGATTGGCCGGAGGAGTGTAAGAGCTCTGCTGTGTTAAATTTTTCTTCGGCGGCTTATTTTTTGTTTAATCCCGAAGCAATTTTTGAGTGTGAGAAGGCTGAGCCTTTTTCTCTTTGTTTTGAGGTTTTATGTAAGATCGTGGTTAGGCTAGCTGAAGAGAGTTTTTTGCTAGCTTATTTAGCAGCTAGAAAAGTTGAAATGCTTTTAGATAGAAAGTTTGAAGTAAGTCTTGAGGAGGTTCAAAAGTGGTTAGCGGAAAATCCAAACTTTGAGGATGAAGCTTTACTTGAAAAAAACGTCTCCTCGTTTTTTAAAGTTCAGCTTGAAGATTTTGAAAAAGCCACTCTTTTGCATGATCTAGGGGTAGTTTGCATTTTAAATGAGAAGAATGAGTGGGCGAGCCAGCTTTTGTCAGAAGCTTTAGCTTTAAGAACTAAAGTTTTTGGTGAGAAAAGTCCGGAAGTGAGTTTGACTTTGAAGGCGCTAGAAGAGGTCAAAATGGCCAGCGAGACTGGAGCCCCTGAAAAGGAAGATGCTGGAGAGAGTAGCGGCTCGGTTGATACAAAATTTGATGAAGAAAAGTTTTTGAAGAAACTTTTAGAACTCTTAGATCTTAATCTGCTAGATGAAGCAAAAAATTTAATTGAGCAAAGATTGCAAAGGTTTTAAAATGAGTCCCCTCGTTAATTTAAGTCGATTATTTAGCTGTTCAGTTTTTGGTAAATTTGAAGCAAGCGGTCCCACTGGCACTCAAAAGGATAGAATCGCAGAAGCACATGTAAAGAAAGCAAAAAGCGATGGTTTTTCGAGGATTGTGGCGGCGTCTTGTGGTAATTTCGGACTAGCGTTAGCATATTTTGCCTCTGTGTCTAAATTGTCGGCAGAGATCTGGATTCCAGAGTCTTTTGACAGTCCTAGGGTAAAAGACATTTTGCAACTTGGAGCAAGCGTTAAAAGATTACCAGTTACGTACGAAGAGTGTGTAGAGCAAAGCTCAAGTTACGCAAAGGAAAACGGATTTTACGATGCAAACCCAACACAGAAAAATCGTCAGCTTGAGTACGAAGCTTACGGTGTGATTTTAGATGAGATTTTAGAGTGCTTGCCTGATGTTCGCACTGTAGCTTGTCCCGTTTCAAACGGCGTTACCTTATCAGCGTTAGGTTTTAGGGCTTGTTCTTTGAAAAAAAATATTTGTTTCATAGCAGGTTCAAGCACGTGTAATCCTATAGTTCGATCTTTTCAAAGTAACACGAAGCGGTATCAAGATTTAAATGCTCTTGACATTGAAGAAACCTGGATTAATGAGCCTTTAATCAACTGGAGAAGCTTTGATGGGGAAGCTGCGCTGGACGTTATAATTAGCTCTGAAGGAGCTGCTTTGGGCTTCTCAGACGATGAACTTTTACAAGCTTCAAAAGAGTTGGCGCAGGTAGGAATAGGGGCACATCCTGCTGCTTGTGCTGGATTTCTAGCTTTAAAGCATCAGTCTTTTGTCCCACCTGCTGTATGCATAATTACCGCAAAAGCTTACTAGGAGAGTTAAGCGAGAGTATTTTGTACTTAAAAAATTTGGTTTCTTAGGCTTTAATCTTTTCTCATGCTTCGGCTCTTTCAAGGCGCTTTGTCTTTTAAAACATATTAACTTGCAAAAACGGTTTGGTTGCACTTTAAGAGAGTTTTTAGCCCCTCAATTGCTTCAAATTTAACGAAATATTCGCTTTTTCGTATTAACAAACCGGTATCGTAAATTATCCCTTGCGCTCAAATCGAGTTCGGGCAGAAAAATCTTTTGGCAAGGCCCAAAAATTGGCGCAACGGCGATAACTTGAAAATTTGACAAGATGCTGTTTCCTAGGGTTGCCTCATTTTTTTGGGATTTTTAATTGCTTGGTTCTTCAGAACGGTAAAAGTAAAAAAAATTGCTGTTAAATCGAAGTTGAGTTTTACTAGCTGACTGTAAATCTTTTAAATTCACTGGTAATTTTTCATAGATGTAGTTGAAAGTTTAAACATTTGAGGTAAGAAAACTTTTTTTACAATTTAGGGTCTATTTTTATGAAATTAAGTAAAAAATACCTGGAGCCTGTAGGTATAAGTTTTGATTGATAATTAAACAAAATTTTTGAATGGTCTAACTAGCTTAAGCTTTTTACCCAGTATACAATGATTGTAAAGATTGTATGAGCTCGCTTAATAACGCTCCAGAGACTGAGTATAGAGAGGCTGATCTTGGATTAAAGATTCAAAAATTAGGGCTTATACTTATAGTGAGTTCAATTTTCTTAACTAAGCTTAGTGACGATCAACTCGAAAATCTTAGTCAAATTCAGGATAACATAAACGCAGCCAGAGCCAAAATTACAAAAAAAGCAGATAAAAATCCACTCGCAGAAAACGCCAATCAGCCTGCAAGCTTAAATCGCTCTGGTGGAGACAATTCTCAAGGACCTTCTACTGATGCAGAGACTCATCTAGCCGCGGCCGAAGAAGCAATTCGCCCATACATCAATTTTTTCAGGAAAGCTAACGAATTTTTGCTCTTTGTTGTCTTTATAGGCACTATGCTCTGGACGCTACCTCTTTTGTTTTCGTATGGGGACTGGCAGAAAGGTCGTGAAGAGTAAGCTTTAAATTAGACAACATTAAAATTTTCGAGTGATTTAAATTGCAAGCAAAAACACTACTACTAATTTAAATAAGTGCCAAACTTAATGAAATTGAACTTTGGTTTCTTAGTAATATCAATTTTTAAAAAAATACCTACTTTCAAAAAAACCAACTTATGTAAACTAAGGCGTTTAGCTGCTAAATTTGAAATGTGATATTCGCTTTGTAACTTAGGCCCTGTTTCGCGCTTTAAAAGCTACTAGATAAGTAATTAGACTTAAACTCTTCACTTTTACTTTAGTATTTAAGCTAACTGCGAATTTTCAGCCTCAATTAATCTAAAAAAATCTTAAACAAGCTAGTTCAAGGGACTGCGATTTGGCGAGCAATTGATGCAACTAACCTTATTGAGCCAAGCTTCAACTGAGAGACTTGATTCTAGAGATTTAGTGATCTAGCAGGAAACGAATTAAATTCTTTTAATCTTGCCGATATTTTTTTTTATAAATCTATAGCTCCTTAAATAAAGGACTCTTTTGTCAATAAGAACCTTTGATCTTAGAGAAACATAGAGGCTCTAAAGCTAGCTTAAATTTAGGTAATCTTATTTATGCCAACACAACTTTGCAAATAATTTTTTAAAAATGGGTTGCAGAGTTGTTTGAAAGGCTCTGGGAGGTTTAATTTTTGTAAGCTAGCTAACTTAATAAGCTTCCTGATTTTGGCATAAAGACCTCAAAATCTGAAGGTACTCAAGTGCTTTTTTACCTATTTTGGCTTTTTTAGTTACGTCAGTCGGGGCTGTAATTTGTTTTTTGGCTCCAACAGCCTAATACTCGGCTTTTTGGAAATCTCCCTTTAGCTTATAGAGGTTTGCAACATCAGCGTGAGCCAAAGCATAGCCTGCTTTTGCAGCCACTAGCTTATACTCAAGCACTTTCTCTACGTCAATTTTTAAATTAATCTATTTTTAACTTAATCTATGCTCCTTGGCCCGCATAATAACGACCAACTTTGTATCAAGCCAAAGGATCACCCAAAAGGCAGCTTTTTGAAATCCGTCAAAAGCTTTTGATCGATCTTTCTTGGTATTGCTACCTAAGTGATAAAACTTAACGCATGATATCCAGCTTCGGCATTCCCTTTTTCCGCAAACTTAAGTAGTTCAGAAAATAAATCAATGTATGCCTCTTCACCTTTAAATATGGCGCTAGAAAAAACTAGAAACAAAGCTAAAGTTTTTGCGATCCTTAATTCTGATTTACGGTTTTCTTTAAATCCTTAAACTCAAAAAGCTTCTGTTTTTTAGTCGAGTGGGACTAACTCGCCTGCTCTGTCGCAAGGAATGGCGTAATTCTTATCGCCTATTCTAACTGTCCCGCTGATGCATCTGTTATCATCCTTGTTTTTGGCTTGAAAGTTGGGATCTACAATCTTTCGATCAGATACTGAATCAACTGGAGCCACGCTGGTGTCTTCTGGAGCTCTCATGAGCAATCCTAGTCTTCCAGTTTGACGCGCAGTTTGGATGATTAGCGCTTCCTCTGGGGTTACTTCAAGAGTTAAAGTTGTTCTTTTTGGACTGGATTTGTTGTTTTTTAATGCGTCCGGCTGTACTGTGGGGTCCCCACCTAAAGATAGAACTCTAGCATTTTGCACAATAATCCGTGTTTCTAGGGCTTTGGTTTTATCGTTCTTAAAAGTTAGGGTTACGTCGACACGCGTTCCCGGTCTGGCGAATCCTTCAACAGAGGTTGTTTCATCAACTTCAATCGACACAGCTCTCATTCCAGGACTAAGTGGCAACGAGGTGATTATCGGATCCTTTGAAATCTGGCTGTAACGCAACGGGGGACCAGCACTTATGACCTCAAGGGAGTAATAATTTAAAACTTTGCTTATATCCAAAACCGCATCCTCTGGTACCTGATTTCTAGGCCAGACGATTTCTCTGAATTTCACTGAAGACAACGGTACCCCTACTGGGACACTCTTTTCAGGGGTATATAAGGTTACTGTAACTGGCTCCGTGATCGTAACTTCTTGAGGGCGAGAGGGCTTTTTTACTGAGAAAACGATAAATATAGTCGACAACAAAATAAAAATAGAAGCCACAGCCAAATAAATCAAGTAAGATAGTCGACCTCTTGTTAAAACCTTTGTGGTTTTGATCATCTAGGTTATACTTGTTGTAATTATAACTAAAATATCGGCTAGTATGCTGTTTTTTTTAATCGAATTTACTATCGTGTATTTGATTTTTAGGAGTCACTGAATGTGCTGAAACTGAGCTTAACGTGCCTGCTTTTGGTGGCAATCTTTTGGCTTACTTCCTGTTCGGTAAGGTCTGCTGATCAAATAGTTGCCCCTCGCGCACCAAGCCAGACTTTGGTGCCTGGCTCTTCCAATCAACCCAGCTTTATTGCTTTTGAAATTAATGCTCCCAAACCTGTTACTAATGTTAGAGTTTTTTACAAGTGTGAAGGGGAAACTACACCATTTAGTT
>Ga0308400_1000789_pt1 | contig 11123 bp, 7 predicted proteins | sample HotsprSampOS1265_FD_203451 | JGI IMG/M metagenome (GOLD analysis project Ga0308400, IMG submission 203451) | Hot spring phototrophic mat microbial communities from Octopus Spring, Yellowstone National Park, Wyoming, United States - 20060914_OS12-65 ...
ATCCCCCGATGACTCCCCCTCTCCCTCATGCCGACCTCTCCGTTACTTCAGGACAGGTGCTGACCCAAAAACACCACAAACACCACCTTATGCACGTTCTCGCTGGAAGAATAAACGCTCTGCGGAAGAAAAATAACTGCCGAAACATGGTTTTACAGCCCTTCTCGGACTGGAAGAATAGCTATCATTCGTGTGAAATTACAGCACTTTCAACTGTTTCTCGCCACGAAGAATAGTTATCACCCTTACGGACCAGCAGCACTTTCAACTGTTTCTCGCCGCGAAGAATAGTCATCATCCTTGCAGACCAGCAGCACTTTCAACAGTTTCTCGCCGCGAAGAATAAAGGTCTTCATCATGAGGTGTCTCCATGGACGGAGAGACCGTCCGGACAGGTGAAGGTGAGATGTCGGGGCAGGCGAAGTCAGCGGATATGAAGACCCGGACGTTTGACTGACAGGGAGGGATTACGGATGAGAGCCGTCGGAAAGGAACAGGTCGGATCACTGCCGGCGGGGAAAGGAGAAAAAAAAAGAGAAAACAGACGCTGTGCACTGGTGGCAGGCGGTTCCGGCGCGGGCTGTTTCAGGGGGAAAAAAGACGACCGCCGGACAGGGGAAATAACCCTGGCAGACCGGAAACGGTATGTGGCACGATAACGAACAGACAGGTTGAAAACGACGGATTCCGGTGACGGACCGGAAGAGGAATTCCAGGGAGTGCAGAGGAAAGGGGAAAAGAAAATGGGTGCCGGAAAAGAGGACATGGACCGGGATACTCCACCGTATTTCTGGGACCAGGATGTGCGTCTGCCGGGCGGGCCGACCGAAGAGCAGGTCAGTGTGGTGCTCACCAGCCTGATGGAACTTGAGCGCCTGAGCCTGGAAGTGGAGATGGGGGACCGGACGGGATTCGTCATGTACGGAGAGCGGGAGATTGCTCCGTTCCTCGGTTTTCTCCGTCCCATGCGTGAAGGTCCGGGGCAGAAGGAACCGGCTTTGCCGCCCATTCTGTACTTCCTGAGCAATCCGGTGGTGTTTGCCGATGAAAAAACACAGGTGCGGCTGCAGGTGCGGCTGAGCCAGTTGACGCAAATGGAACGGTCGTTTTACTACTGGCAGGGGTTCTGGCGGGAAGCCCGCCGGGGGCTGGAAGCGTGGCTGGAGTGTCAGTCCCAGCTGCGTGAAGCGGATGCGCGGGTACGGAAGTGGTGGCCGGAACTGCCCCAGGATATGATTCGCTACCACACCCTGGCCCGGCAGTCTGAAATCTGGTTGTCCTATGCCCAGGCCCACATGATGAGGAGCCGGTGGGAGGGGCAGCTTCAGCACGAGATGACGTATTTTCCTTCAGCGATTTGGGACCCGGTGCAGAGTCTCGGCGAATGGGGGGTGGCCTTTCTGCGCGCCTGGCGTACCGGTTTTTTTGATGTCCGGTGGTACTATGCCTTCCGGTTGGAGGAAAAGAAGTTCTGGAAGCAGCTGATGCTGACCATGCAGATGGAGGGGAGGTACCTCCGGGGGCGTTACCTGATGTTCCATGAGAACCACCCCTACCGGGTCAACCCGACGTATCACAAGGAATACATGCGGATCTGACCGTCCGGCGGTCACGCTCCGGAAAGGAAAGCATCATGTCTCCCGATCAGAAAAAGTTTCCCAACGGAATGGATGATGATGACCGTTTACCTGAAGAGGTGTTGCGGCAGGACTGGGGAGGCGACATATCCAGTTCGCTCCGGCCGCCTGACATGGCACCGCGCAGGACCGACCCGTCATCCCTGCCCGGAAATACGGAGGGGGGGGTGCCGCCCGGCATCAGCCCGCCGTCCCCCTGGTTCCCGGTGATGAGGCAAAGCCGTCCCACCCTTCTCTCGGACCTCATGCGTATGATGGAGGGAGGGGACTGGGAGCAGGGAAGCCGCTGGAACTCCACCGCGCCGCGTCCCGTTCCGAGGGATGGAGGTGACAGTGCGTCCTTCCTGGATGAACTGCCGGACGATGCGTTTCAGTCCGATGAGGCACGCGATGATGCTCCCGGACGGTGTGCGCTGGATGAGTCTGAGCACCCCCGGGTCCCCACCGTGGCGGATTGCATCAGGCATGCCCAGGAGGCGCTCTCCTGGGTCAGGGAGGCCTATCCGGACCTCCTGAAAAAGGCCAGGCCCCTGCTGGCTGACCGGCTGACCCAGGATGAATGGACGCGGGGACTCAGTACCGGGCAACAGGGGGGGAATCCTGAGACGGCCGCCACACCGGAGGAGATGATACGGCAGCGGGCAATTGTCCTGGATGCGCGCTTCTGGAACACCCGCACCGTCATGGAAGCCCGGGCGGCCCTTCAGTCCACTGAAGGGACGCAGGGGCCCGATCCGGAGGTTTTTGTCTATCTGCCCGTAGGCCCGACCATTGACCCGGAGGAGGACTTCCTGTCCGCCTGGTGGTGCTGGGCGTGGACGCATGTGGTCGAGCCGCAACCCGGTGATGTGCCCCGGGCGGAGTTGCTCGCTGCCTGGCGGGAGCGCCTGGTGACTTGGGAGGATGGGGCGTCGGGGCGTGAGCGGGTTTATGATGAAATTGAAAGGTCGGTCTGGGGCAGGGAAACAGGCCCGGAGGATGGAGACCCAGAAGTGCTGCCGGAAAACGTCCACCCTTTCGGGTATGAATAGTCGTGTCAACTACCCCGGCCTAAAGGCCGAGGCTTGTCCCTGTACTAAGCAACCTGGAGTTCCAGGTGCGGTTCCGAGACCTTAGGCTGGTTGATAGCCGCCCTGGCCCTGGAACGGATGTTCCGGGCCGCATTCACGTCAACGTGGTCCGTGTGTCCACAGCCCCCACACAGTGGAACTCTGATGGCGATGGGCGGTTGGCCCTGACGGCATGTCCGCAAACCGGGCACTGCCGGCTCGTGTTGCGTGGATCGACAACAACAACATCAACCCCTGCCTGCTGTGCCTTACCGGGACAGGCTAGGCGATTGGTGAAGTGACTTCAGTGGGTGCCGCCCAGCGGGTGGACCTTGACCCGCAGCTCGATCTGGGAAACCACACCTTCATCCCCCACCCACTGCACATGCGGCATTTCCCCGCGAATCGTCGTCAATACATCGTCCTGATTGAGTTCGGCAATCCGGGAGTACCAGTAGAGGGAGTACCCGTCACGGGCAAGGTCGGAGGGAAAGGCCAGGAAACAGCGGTCAATGAACTCGATCAGGGAGTGGTAGTAGCGGGTGACGGACTCGGGCCCGTAGCTCTGGGCCAACCAGAGCAGGTCATCGAGGTCCGGATGAATTTCCACCAGGACCCCCTCGCGGCGCTGCCGCAGGTGGGAAAGCGGAAGAAATCCGGGATGGGTCGGAATGTAGGGCAGAAGCTGGGAAGGCTCTGAAATCTGTGTCTCGGAAAGCAGACGGCGGACCGAACGGGTGGGAGCCGTTGCGGAACGTGACGTCGGGGCGGTCGGCTCCCGCCCAGGGGCGTCTCCGAGGGAACCGGAGGTCGGGTAACGGTCCGCTACGGTGAACGTCTCGAAGTCAGCCGCCGCAGTGGGCGCCGGCGGCGTGGGTGTTTCGACTGTTCCTGCATCACTCATTGCCGGTGAAGATGCCGGCATGGATGGCAATGGAGCGGAGACCAGCGGGGCCGTCGGAAAGACCAGTGGCGAGGTCGGCGTCGGGCCGGTGGTAACTCCCATGGGATGAGATGGCGGACCCGGAAGTGAAGGCGGCAGGGGGGTGGAATGCACCGCCGGGAGAGAGGGTTCCGACGGCGAATGAGCCGCTGTCCCCGTTCGGTCCGGGGAGGCTCCATCTGCCGTATCAGACCCGGCACTTATAGTCGCAGTCAGCGACGTCGGTTCAAAAAGGTCCTCGTGGGGGACGGTACGCAGTTCGGCCAGTTCGCGGCGGGCCTCCGTCAGTGCCGCCCGCTCCCGGTTGAGCGCAAAGGTCAACTCGATGGCCCGGTCCATGGCGCGCTCCTTCTGCTGCTGCAGAGACTCCAGCCACTCGACGAAAAGCTGTCGCGTCAAAGCCGGAGAAGATGATGACTTCTCCAGATAGCGCCGGGCCAGTTCCTGCCAGGCAGCGGTCTGGCGGCTTTCAAACCAGACCCATCCGGAAAGCACCAGTATAAGGAGGCCCAGGGGGATGACCGTGGAAAGCCAGGTGGATTGCTGGTGCGTCTCCACTACGGAAAAAAAGCCGGTCCAGAAACGTGACAGGGCCGATGGAGAAAAAACGAGCGGTCCGTCAGGCTGGGCGGCTGCCTCGCGGGTCAGCGGCTCGAGGGCAAGGATGAGCTCCCGGGCCACGGGTACCCCGTACCGGGACTCGGCCGTTGCCAGAAAACGGTCGCGTTCCTGACGAAAGGTTTGTGATGATGAACTGTTCAGCAGGCGCTCAAGGTCCGGGCGGCAGTCGAGCAGGGAAAGGGAACTGGAGGAGACCAGCCAGACATAGCCACCAATCATCAGGCAGAAGAGAGTCAGAAGTGTGCGAATCAGCATAACCGTCTCCTTGTCCGGCTTCCGGCGGTCCATTCCGTCCGGAAGGAGCCCGGGCGACCATCCCGGTCAGTGGTCCTCTTATTTGGCCAGGGCCCCGACCACCTGGACGATGGGAATGTAGATGCCCAGAATGACATAGCCGACCACCAATCCCAGGATAATGGTCATGGTCGGGGTGATGAACTCGATGAACCGTTGCAGGGTGTCGTCGAGCCGGGCTTCCATCTCGCGCCGGAAATCGTCGAGTACCAGGGTGCTGGCGGAATCCTTGTATGCCACGAGGGCCCGGTAAAAAGATGTCGTGGGCCCAAAGAACGGATCGGTTTGCGCCAGCGCCTCGGCCATCGATTGGTATTCACCGTTGAGAAACGCATCGGTGGCCCGGGTGAACGTCCGCCGGAAGCATTCCAGGCTGATGCTGTCGGCGGCCTCGATCAGTCCGGCGCGCAGGTCGCCAACCCCCACCATCGACATGAAGACGCCAGTCCACTCATAGGCCGCTAACTGCACCAGATACTGATTCAGTACCGGGATGCGCAGCAGGCACCGGCTCTCCAGCAACCGCAGTGCGGGTGAGCGCCGCCGCTGCCAGAGGTACAGCAGCGGTCCGCCGACGAGAAGCAGCAGCACCAGCCACCAGTAGTGTTCAAGGAAGCTGCCCAGATACATCAGGGAAGCCGTCATGGGGTTGAGCCCGACGTTCAGTGACGCCAATAACTCACCAATGACGGGAATCACCTTCCAGATGAACAGCAGGATGACCACGATGGCCACCAGAAGCGTGGCCACCGGCAGAATCAGCTTCTGAATCAGCGAGGTCCGGACCTTCAGCAGACGCTCAAGGAATTGCAGGTGAATCTCCAGAACGGAAGGTTCCACCCGCCCGGTTTTCTGGTCAAAACGTCCGCCAAAATTCCCGGTCCGTTCGCAGACCTCCAGAATCTTGATCGTCTGGGGGGAAAACATCCGGGGAAACTGACGGCAGGCTTCCGAGAAGGAATAGCCGTGAACCGTCACCAGATCAAAGAGTTCGGCAATGAAAAAGGGATTGAACGGCGTTCCATCCATGATCAGTCCCTGCCACTTCCGGCGGTCAAGGGCAAGGGTGGCATTTTCATATTCCCGCACCAGAAACGAACGAAATCCCTGACCCGTTTCAAGGAAAAGAATCAGCCGCCGCAGAAAGGCAATCTGCTCGGACCGGCTGGCGGTAATGCGGGCGCGTTGGGTCTGACGCTGGGTGGAATGTGGCGCTTCCGCCAGAAGCGCCTGGAAATCCGTCGCCGAAAGGGTTCCCCCGTTGAGGGAAAAACGCCGAAGATCAAACCACCGGGAAGTCATTGTTCGCGGGTCCTTTCCTCAAAAATATGCAACGGACAAAGGAAGGCGGTTTCTGAAAATCCCGACCGGAATCCCGGTGCGGCTTTCCGGAAGCCGGAACCATAACCAGAGCCGAAGCCGGATGGACAGGCAGAATGAAGGGCAACTATAGCCGACGGCCCCCAGGCTGTCCAGATGGCAAAAAGAGCAGGGAAAATGGAAGCCGGAAAAAAGAAACCGGGCGGGCAGGGCGGAAGGGGATGAGCCTTCCGGCGCCTGGAAAAACGCGCAGAAAAGTGCCGGGCAGGAAAGCGCCCGGCAACCGGATGACAACGGTTTTGACGACGGCTTTCAGGCGGCATCCGTGACAATTTCGGCGTCAATGATGTCGTCATCTTCAGCCGTCCATTCCGGCGTATGCGAAGTTTTTCCGCTCCGTCCGGCAACCGCCGCGGCGGACCCGGCGCCGGTTTTCGCGGCCGCCTGCGCTGCGCCGATCGGGAAAAGGTCCGATTCCGAGGGAATTCCCATCTGCTCAATCATGGCCGTCAGGGAAAGCCGCCCGGAGGCAATCCGCTCCAGGGCCGCCATGAAGCGTGTCCGGTGTCCCCGGCGCATGGCTTCATCCCGCAGGGCCAGGGGGGAAAGCCCCTCCCGCTCAATCATCAGCCGCTCCTTTTCCGTCGGTATCCAGATTTCCGGCAGGGCCATCCGCCCCCGGATGCCTGGTTTTTTGCCTTTCCCCACACAATCCGGGCAGGGCGTCCCATCGGGCAGCACGCCGCGGGAACAGGTGGGCTGCCAGATGGGGATGTTCTCCTTCTGCAGCCAGTCGATGAAGGACTCCCGCGGCAGAACCACCTCGCCGAGCGCGCGATACTGCAGGGCACAGGCTTCCGGGTCGCCCGTCGGACGCTCCAGACGCCCTAGGACCTGATAGCGCAGTTTGGGTGGAATTTCGTCCCAGTGCTGTTCCGCATAGCTGGCCGCCACCCGGTGGTAGGCCTGGTCCACATCCTGCACCCACCCATGGGTTTCCAGATAGCGTTCAATGAGCTGGAGGGTCTGTCCCGTGGGATCGAGCTGACGGAGCCGGTCCCGCCATTCCGTATCGGGTACCGCACAGGTTGGGCAGGACTCCGAAACGAGACACTGGTGAATCACCGCCCCGATCATGGTGGCCAGGTCGAGCGCCGAAACATTGAACGGGGGTTTGGATAGCCGGTACAGCGCCGTAAAGGGCGAGGTGGCATGAAAGGTGGAGACGACATAAACCCCCGTCAGCGCCATCGTGGTGACCATCTGGGCCATTTCACCTTCGCCAATTTCACCCAGAAACACACCGTTGGTTCCCTGCCGCACCAGTGTCTTCAGGTAGCGCAGGGGGGAGGTGCGCTCCTCGGCCGCGCCGTCCGGCCGTAACTCCACCTGCGAAATGAATGGATTGCGGTATTCCACGGGACGCTCCAGCGACACGAAGTCGAGGCCCCTCTCCTGCTCGGCCTTGCGCGCCAGCAGGGCATTGGCCGTGGCCGACTTCCCGCTTCCCATCTCTCCGACCAGCAGCACCAGTCCGCTCCGGATGCGGATGACCTGTCCCATGTCGGCCAGTTCCGCCGGCGTATAACCCAACTGGTCCAGCGCCATGAAATGGTCCCCATCGTTGATGAGCCGGAACGAAAACCGCCCGTTGCATGGCGCATGGCGGTGGCGCGGGTCGAGCAGGGGAAGATAGGACATCCGCACCGTCACATCCTCATACCGCCGCGAGCCGGGCAGAAGCACCTGCCGAAACGTCAGCGAACCGTCGGCCGGCTCACTGAGCGGGGTGGCAATGTCGGCATTCGTGAAAATCCACTGGGCCAGGCGGGCAAAAATTTCATTCGGCAGGGACACCCGCTCGATGGTTTCATAGCGTCCGTTCTGCCGGGCCGAAAACTCGATCCGCTGGGCATCAAAGTTATAGGCAATCCGCAGGTCGGAGAACTTCTCTTCCTTGAGGCGCCCGAGCACGGAAGTGAGCATGGTCTCGATGTCATTGCGCGGATTCGGATCGAGGCGCGCCGTCGTCGTCCCCGCAGCTCCGGCGCGCACCGTCTCCCGCAGGTTTTCCGCCGCCTCCGTCAGCTTTTCCCGGACGGTCAAATCCAGACCGTAAATCTGCTTGAAATATTCATCGATGAGCCCCGTGGGAACCATCTGGATGGAAACCCGCAACTTTTGGGCAAAATCCTCGTTTCCTGTCAACCGCAGGGCCAGCTGCCGAGACAGTTCCCCATGGTGAATGAGCTGCTCGGCCAGTTTACGCCCGTCATCGCCCTCAACCGCAAACACCACCTGGGTGCCAATCACCCGGCACAACAGCATGCGGTAGGTCCGGGCATACTCAATCGGCAGCAGGGGCGCCAGCTGGAAGTCAATCTGCAGGGTCGTCGGGGTCGTCTTGAAAGCCGACTGAAGGGCTGTGTCAATGTCTTCCGGGCGGAAAATCTCCACCTTGTAGGCAACGGGGCCGCGGACTCCGAGCTGTCGCTGGAAATTGGGCTCTTGGCTGTGGCGCGACAGCAGTTCCTCGGTGGCGGCGGCATGCGCGGAATCCGTGGCCACGTAAAGCACATTCCCTTCAAAACGCAGCGGAAAACAGCGGCAACGGAGCATGTCCGACCGCGGCAGAAGGAACCGGTAGCGATCATTGAGCGCCGGACGGGAATCGGACCGGGACAGATGCTGCCACAGACGAATGGGACTGAGTGAAAAAGCGGACATACCCTGAACTCCACCTGGATGGAAAGATGGCACAGACTGGCGGCCGGATGGGCGGGCAAAAGTCGGGCCAAAAGGAAAAACACCGGTCATGACAAGGCCCGTCATTATGTCAGTATCAAAATCAAGGCACAAGTACAAAACCGGAAAAACAACCCGGCGGGCTGTGTCTCTATGCGCCATGTAAGCGATATTGTGTCCGGACGGATACATGGGGACTTCCCTTCCCGAAACCGGACGGGGCGCAGACCCGGACCCCTGGGGTATCCTGGGGGGACCCGGTTGCCGCCGGACAGACCGCGGAAATGATGGCACATGCCGTTCCCGTGGAAGCGGAACAGGGGCGACGGACTATCCGTTTTGGGGCGGGTGTGTCCGGTCCCCAATGGGTGCGTGCATCCGGGGCCTTCCCTTCGACGGGCGGGTGCGGGTCCCGGAGGAAACCAGTGGTCCGGAAGTGGAGCCGGACGCTTTTTCATCGGGTGGAGCCGGGCGCTCCTGTTCCGACTGCTGAAAACGCTTGCGCAGCCGGATGAGGGTAATCCGGGAGATGCGGAAGTGCTGATAAGCCCGCTCCCAGACCCCATAACGCTGAAAGGCCTTGTTCAGCATGGCCATGCCTGCCGCATCAATCCCCCCGCGATAGTTGCCTTCCTCCACATAGGAGGACAAATCCACGAGACAGCGGTCTTCGGAGGTTTCCGTCTCCGGGACGGCTTCGCCGGTGGAGGCCGCCGGAGACAGTTCCCCGGAAGGACGGCGGCCGCGGCGGGAAACCGGCTTGTCCATCTGGAGGTGACCGACGTCAATGACTTCCACATCCGGCGGCAGCAGCGCCACGGTCCGCTGCAAGACACTGCGCAGTTCACGGACATTGCCGGGCCAGCGGTAACTGACCAGGTAGTCCAGACAGGCCTGGGTCAGGGTCGCCCCCTTGCGCAGTATGCCCAGGAAGTAATTGGCCAGGATGGGAATGTCTTCAGGACGCTCCCGGAGCGGCGGCAGCCGGATGACCAGCACGCTGAGCCGGGCGAGCAGGTCGTCCCGGAATAGCTTTTCCTTCACCATCTGCACGAGATCGCGGTTGGTGGCCGCAATCAGCCGGGCATTGGAGCGATAGCTCTGCGAGCTGCCCACCGGACGGACCTCGCCGGATTCCAGCCAGCGGAGAAGCACCGGTTGCTGTTCAATCGGCATCTCCCCGATTTCATCCAGAAAGATGGTTCCGTTTTCGGCTTCCCGGATGGCTCCCAGGCGGTTTTCATGCGCGCCGGTAAAGGCACCCTTGACATGGCCGAACAGTTCGGAAGCCAGCAGTTCACGCGAAAAACCGGCGCAGTTGAGCGGCAGGAACCGGTTTTTGGCCCGGGGGCTGACGTCGTGCAGGGCCCGGGCGACGACCTCTTTGCCGGTGCCGGTTTCGCCCATGATGAGCACCGGCAGGATGGATTGATTGACATGCAGCGTCCGGAGCATCTCCCGAAGCTTGCGGATGGGCTCGGAGACGCCCAGCAGGGGGATGGTCAGAGGAAGCGGCGGACCGTCATCGCCGCTGGGGGGCTGGATGATGGCCGGCGCCAGACGCCGGGAAAGGTTCAGGATTTCATCCTCGGCCAGATTGAGCCGCTGACGCAGTTGCCAGGCCTCGAGCAGCAGCCGGGCCACACCGTTGGCCCCCATGGCCTGACTGGCGGTTTCCACGACCAGCCAGTCCGGCGGATGCTCCCGCTCGCGTTCCCAGGTCAGATAGACATCGAGGGTTTCGTCGGAGGAAGGCACGAGCGCCAGGTCCCCCCCCTGGCGGACCCAGGCCGAGGAGCGCGACAGGCGCGCCACCTGAAGCAGTTGTTCCGGGGAAAGCTGCTGGGAGTCAATCTGGGGGCAGACCTGAACCGACTGCGTGTGATAGGCGTGGCGCATCTGCTGACGAAGCGCCTGCCCGAGTTCCCCCATGTTCCCCAGCCAGCTTTCCAGCCGCGCGCGGTCCAGCGGCGACGGGTCAGAGCGCTGGGAGGTGTGGTACCACAACTCCCACCCCCGTAACGCGCCCGGAAGATCGGCTTCGGACAGCCGCCCCAGAAAGCGCAGCCAGGAAGGAAGGGCCCGGCTTTCCTCCGGCGTCGGCTGCCGCTCGACCGGCAACCGGCGAAACATCCGTCCCATGGTGTCCAGAATGAAGAAAAAAAGGTGCAGCGGACGGGACAGCGAAGTGATGTACGTCAGCGTCGGAAGGTGCCGGAGATGGGTGGGGGCCTTGCTGAACGGGGAAACCAGCCGCCAGCCATAGGTCAGGGCCTCGTCCAGCCAGGACAGGCTGGACTGCCGCCCCAGCAGGTTCAGGGACTGCCGGTGCTCATAGGCCCGTTCGAGGCGTCCGGCTGCGCCTGAAAGATTCCCGCGCAACAGGTCCGTCACGGCGTACATCAGCAGGACCAGCGGCACCAGATCGCTCCGGTAGCCCAGCGCCCGCTGGTACAGGGTGTCCGTCAGGGCGACCATCCGGTCCAGACAGGACTGGTGCTGCCCCAGCAGAAA
>Ga0308400_1000796_pt1 | contig 11044 bp, 12 predicted proteins | sample HotsprSampOS1265_FD_203451 | JGI IMG/M metagenome (GOLD analysis project Ga0308400, IMG submission 203451) | Hot spring phototrophic mat microbial communities from Octopus Spring, Yellowstone National Park, Wyoming, United States - 20060914_OS12-65 ...
CCTGCTGGTAGGCTGCAAGCGCGCGAAGCTGCATTGATTAGATCTCCAGTGAATCACGGGCGATATTCTTTGCAGCTGTGATAACACCAGTGTTCGCTTCAAATGCACGCTGTGCCGAAATCATCTCTACCATTTCGGTCACGATGTTGACGTTCGGCATCTGGACGTAACCACCCGCATTCGCATTTGGGTGTGAAGGGTCATACACCATGCGTGGCGGTGAATTATCCCGTGCTACTTGTGCTTTGAGGATTTGGTCATCGGGGGCATGCAACCCAGGTGTTTCGGGATCAACATGCGATGGCGCACTACGTGCAAGCGGCAATGATAGCTGGAGAGCATCCTCGAACGTGCCGTGTTGCCGAGCACGGACGACGACCACCTCGCGACGATAGACTTGCCCGTGTTCGTTCCGAGTGGTATCTGCGTTCGCGATGTTTTTGGCAACGCTCGACAGCCGCATCCGCTGAACGCTTAGTCCTTGTGCGCAGAATGCGAATGACGAGAAGATATTTTCCATGTGTATCCTCCGTGATGTTATTGTGGTGTACCTTTGATTGCTTGCTGTAGTCCTGCGAAGTATCGCTGCGCTAGTCTCGCCACCAATCGGAAACGGATTTGATTTTTAGCCAGCTCTCCCATCTCTTTATCCACGTTGACGTGCGATTCACCAGCAAAGTAAACCTCAGGCTTCGGAATAGGTGCCTCCTCTCGCTCAGGATGAACCTCATTGTCGAACGGTGGACCGATACGAATGTGTTGGTCATCGGAGCGCGTGCCTTGCAGCATCAACTCGCTTTGGAGAAGCTCTTCTGCGAAGCGGACACGCTCAGGGCGATAGCCAGGTGTCGTTGCGTTGGCAATGTTCTTTGCGATAGTGCGCTGGCGAAGAGCATACGCATCGAGCGCAGTACTCATAAGAGGCAGTTTTTCGCGGAAGAGATAATCTCGCACATCCATGGCGCATCGTCAGCAATTGTGATCCATGCACCACACTATTCTCAAGTTCTGTGCCAATCCGCCGATTATCCCCCTTTTACGTAATCTCTGGAGGAGCCCTCCTACACTTTCTCATGAAGAAGTCGCTGTTCTTGCCCCTGATGAGCTGGGAGCGTAATAGTAACGATAGTACCTTCTCCTTTTGTACTACGAACAGCTATCGTTCCATTGTGCCGTTCGATAAGTCGCCGAACAATCCAGAGACCGATGCCGCTTGATGGCTCGTTTGCTGTTGGGCTTGAGGATCCTTGCATACCTCGTTCAAACAAACGCTGGAGATCGTCACTGCTCATGCCTACACCATGATCCTCAAACTCAATGCTGATAGATGTCTCTCCTGCAATTGCTCGAACGATGACAACAGATTTTGGATGCGAGTACTTGATTGCGTTACTCAGAATGTTATCGAAGTCTTCCTCGATGCGTTGCGGATCACACTCGGCAACCATCTGCTGTGGTAGTTCTTGAAGAATCTCAATCTCTTTCCGCCGTGCGAGGTAGGCATTCCGCTGGATAACCGAGTGGAGAATTTCAGTGAGATTAACCGTATCAAGATTGAGCGGTAATCAATCGCTTTGCTCGAATGCAAGTAGGCGGGAGACTTGCTGTGAAAGTGCTACAATGCGGCTTACCGTTTCAGCAAGATCGTTCAAGATAGTCTGCATCTCCGTCGAATTGCTATCGTACTTACGGAGCAGTTGTACCATCTGCTAGATGATAAGTAACGGGTTTTTGATGTCGTGGATGAGTATGCTTAGCAGCTCATCTTTTTCCTCTTGAAGCTTTTCGAGGCGTTCCTTTGCAGCACGAAGGCGCTCGACTTGGTCGCGAAGTTGGCGATTCTGTTCCGCGAGATGTTTGTTCGTCTGCTCAGCTTGCGCTCGATGTAGCTCTAACCGATGGTGGAGGTCATCAAGATCGCGTTGCTGTTCTTGCTTGAACTGCTCGAGTGCAGCAATTGTTGCCTTTGCGTTCTCGAGCTCGGAGCGAAGGTGGTCGAAGTCTTGAGCTGTCAACCGGGTGCGCCGCCGGTGTTGGAGAAGGAGAAACGCCATGATTACACTGATGAAACTCGATCCCAGTGCAATTGCAATCCACAAGCGAAGAGGGAAGGCAGGGGATTGACTGCTCGCAGTGCTATCCACTGTCGAGGGGTCAGCATGTTGTTCATTTCCGATACCAAGGCTATGCCCAACGCGAAAGCGAACAAGAAGTGGCGATGCGCTTTTGCCTGCCTCTACCTGTGCTTGCAGGCGGAGCGTGTAATCACCCTCCGGTAGTCCCTTGTACTCAAGTGCTGGAGCTGTTAGTATCCGCTGTTGGGTGACCTCTTCATTGCTCAACACAACGAGGTAACTTGCTGCCTCAATGGTATCACCCTCTGCAGTGCGTACTGCAACATGCCATTGGACGAAATCCTCCGGACGAATGGTGATGCCAGCTTTCCACACGTGTTCTGGTACAGTGCGTCCGTTGACGCTGACGCTACGAAGGATCGTCGCGTGTTGCTGTGCAGTTGCGTCCAGTGTGAAGAGAGCGATTATCAATACAGCAGCGGGTTTGGCAATGAGAGACGTCATTCGATCTCCATGCAGTGGTGACGATAGCGGTGAGCCTGATATCGCGTCCGCAGGGGTGATGTACGAACAAAGCGTTCCCACAGCAATGCCAGTTCCGAGATAGACCGAGCATGCGTTGATGGGATTCCGTGAGCTCTGCACCATCCAACAAGCGAGTTAGGTACGAACACCGCATCTGCACACAGTGAAAGGCACAGAATCTCAGCTTGCACAATAACAACTGCTACGATAGCGCGATCGGGTAATTCGGCAAGGACGACATCGCGAATACATCCTGGTCCATTGCAAATACACGACTGGCTTTTTGTCCTTGGGGTGCGTATAAAACACGAGCGTGGACCATTGATGGATGTCGTCACGATCCAATGGTGCCAGTGTGCTGGGAGGACGTTCTGAAATCGTTCGAGTGTGGGACCGAGCGCTTCATCAAGTATTGCGATCTGCGGGCGCATGATGCTTTTGATCTTCTGTGTAGTCGAAAAAGCCTTTACCGGTAGAACGTCCAAGCCATCCAGCGCGCACATACTGCCTAAGGAGAGGGCACGCACGATAGCGCGGTTCGCGATACTCATCATAGAGCGCATCGAGGATACTCAGGACATAATCGATGCCGAGCATGTCTGCCCACTCGAGCAAGCCATGTGGGTAGTTGACACCGAGCTTGATAGCACGATCGATATCCCGTGGTGTTGCGATATTCTCCATCGCTGCAAAGGCTGCCTCATTGATGAGCAATGCAATGATGCGAGGGGAGACAAGCCCAATGCGGTCTTCGACAAGCTCTGTTTCGATACCAAGGTGAGTAAAAATGCTTCGTGCTCGTTCAATTGTGTTCCGCGAAGCTTGCAGTGCTGGAGCAAGTTCTATCCGATTGAAGGAGGTCCATCCAGGCATGCCGTTGAAGCCGACGATGGCTGTCTCCGCATTCAATAGGTTGGTAAGCTCAGTAGCTGTGCATGTGAGTGTTGAACTCAGGACAATGGTTCCAGGTGAGAGATCGAGGGCATCGTTGAGCACTCGGTATCGAAGCGCAGCTCGAGCAAGTGCGAGATCGACAATGATTGTAGGCTCGCGACCTTCGAGAATGTCGCCAAGTGAGGAGATAAGATGGTCATGGTAGTCTTCCAATAATGAGTCGAAGTGAGCGTGCGAGGCTATAGAATCCTTTGCATACTGCTCAGATTCGATCAGTGGAGATCGAGAGTTGAGTTGAGCGTCAGAAATGTAAACGATGAACTCTGCTCCCTTTCGCTCGAGAAATGCTGCGGTTTCAGCAACAATGCGAGGCTCACCAATGATCAGGAATCGTTCGTTGCTTGTAAGTGGTACCATCGAAACTATCACTTAGCTATATGAACACTCGTACGAAATTAGTGCGGTCGATGTGACCTGCTCCGTATTGTATGGATCATCTCCCGACACAGTCTATTGCTTGAGGCGCTCTTGAACACAGAAGGCTCTCGCATCATGCGAGAGCCTTCTGGCAGGATACAAAGCCAGCAAGAATTACTTTGCTGCTTTCTTCGCTGGCGCTGCCTTCTTGGCTGCTGCCTTCTTTGCTGGCGCCTTCTTTGCAGCGGCCTTTTTCGCTGGCGCTTTCTTTGCTGGCGCTTTCTTTGCAGCCGCTTTCTTCGCCGGCTTCTTCGCCGCCGCTTTCTTGGCAGTTGCCATAGCGACCTCTCTGTACTAAAGTGGTACAAACAAAATGCATTGCAATACTACAAAACGGAAAGCGATTTTGCAAGAGCTTTTTACATGCACAAGAAAAAAATTGCAGTGATTTGATTGAGCTGCTCATTGCATGGAGAGCAAAAGCGACGTCAACGCTGCATCAGAGCGGGCGTAGCGGAACATGATCACGTGCGCACATCATCGTCCATTCGCAATGATCAAAGCGGGATGTTGCCATGCTTTTTCGGTGGGTTCGTGTCGCGCTTACTCGATAATCGTTCGAGTGCACGAATGAGTCGCTGACGTGTTTGACTTGGGACAATGACATCATCAACATATCCTCGCTCTGCTGCACGATAAGGATGGGCAAATTCACGAGTGTACTCTTGCTCGAGCAGATATGCACGTTCCTCTTTGTTTTCTGCACGTTCAATCTCTTTGCGAAAAAGAATTTCGACAGCACCTTTTGCTCCCATGACTGCTATTTCAGCTGTCACCCACGCAACGTTGTAGTCACCGCGAATGTGCTTCGAGTTCATCACGTCGTATGCACCACCGTATGCCTTCCGTGTGATGACGGTCAGCTTCGGTACAGTCGCTTCGCAAAACGCGTAGAGCAGCTTCGCCCCGTGGCGAATGATTCCGTTCCATTCTTGTTCGGTGCCTGGCAAAAATCCCGGTACGTCAACGAACACTATTAGTGGGAGGTTGAAGCAATCACAGAAGCGCACGAAGCGTGCAGCCTTGACCGAGCTGTTGATATCGAGCACGCCCGCCAGGGCGTTCGGTTGGTTAGCGACGATTCCAACAGGTCTGCCGTTGAGTGTCGCAAATCCAACGATGATATTCGGTGCATAATCTGCATGCACCTCAAAAAAGTCCCTTTCGTCAACTACTTCGACGATGACTTCCTTCATGTCATAAGGATGTGCGGGATCAGAAGGGATGATGCGGTCCAAGCGTGGGCAAAGACGATCCGGAGCATCGAGTGTGGGAAGGTGTGGTAATGGAGCATCACTAGATGAAGGTAAAAATGCGAGTAGCTTTCGGACAGCAAGGAGCGTTTCAATTTCGTTGTCGAAGACAAAGTGTGCGACACCAGATTTTGTTGCGTGTGTATCTGCACCTCCGAGTTCTTCGAACGATACTTCTTCGTGTGTGACTGTCTTGACAACGTTCGGACCCGTTACGAACATGTACGACGAGCCTCGCACCATGAAGATGAAGTCTGTGATTGCAGGTGAATAGACAGCACCTCCAGCACACGGGCCCATGATGACCGATATCTGTGGTATGACTCCACTCGCCAGTGTATTACGCAAGAAGATATCCGCATAGCCACCGAGCGAGACAACCCCTTCTTGAATCCGCGCTCCACCTGAGTCGTTGATGCCAATCACTGGTGCTCCAATTTTCATCGCAAGGTCCATTACCTTACAGATCTTTTCAGCGTGTGCCTCGCTGAGCGACCCACCAAAGACTGTGAAATCCTGTGAGAACACGCAGACCGTCCGTCCGCCGATCGTACCGACACCGGTGACGACACCATCGCCAAATGGGCGGTGACGCTCCAAGCCAAATCCACTCGAACGATGCCGCACGAACATGTCGAATTCTTCGAACGAGCCAGGATCCAGCAAGACGTCCAGGCGCTCGCGAGCAGTAAGTTTCCCTTTGCGGTGTTGCTCTTCGATGCGTTCACTTCCACCTCCAAGCAGCGCTTGACGTCGGTACTCTTCGAGCTGTGCAAAGCGATCCATGGTTCATGGAAAATTGTTAACGAACCTTGAACGTCGCCATCGTGACGATTGCTAAGATGATGGCGACGATGTAGAAGCGCACAACCACTTTCGCTTCGTGCCAGCCGCAGCGTTCGAAGTGGTGATGCAATGGTGCCATCCGAAATATGCGCCGCCCTTCGCCGTAGCGACGCTTCGTGTACTTAAAGTATGCGACTTGTACTATGACCGATAATGTCTCGGCGAAGAAGATCCCGCCGAGGATGGGCAAGAGAAATTCCTTCTTGATGAGAATACACAACCCACCGAGTGCGCCACCGAGAGCAAGTGAACCAGTATCTCCCATGAAGACTTGCGCGGGATAGGCATTGAACCAGAGAAACCCCAGTGCAGCACCAACCATCGCTGAAGCAAAGATCGTGAGCTCATCGGCACCACGCAAGTGCATGATGGTCAGATACTGTGCAAAGACAGCATTACCGCTAACGTATGCAATGAGCGCCAGAGCAAACGCTGCGATCCCAACTGTGCCGATTGCAAGTCCATCGAGCCCATCGGTCAAGTTGACTGCGTTTGACGTCGCTGTGATAACGAACACAACCATTGGTATGTAGAGGATGCCCCAGTCGAAATTGACATGCTTTGCAAATGGTACGGTCGTCAGCGTCTTTACGTGAGCATAATTTGCACTGAACCATTCGGGGAACCAGTAAATCGCAGAGCCGAGTGCAAGACCAATAGCAATTTGGCCAATGAGCTTATATCGAGCGATTAACCCTTTGGGAAATTTTCGAACGACCTTGAGGTAATCGTCGAGAAATCCTACCGCACCAAGCCAGAACGTAATGGAAACAATTGTCCAAACGTATGCATTTTGAACGTTTGCCCACAACACCGTAGGGAGCAGTACTGCAAGCAGAACGATGAGACCACCCATCGTCGGAGTGCCTGCTTTGCTTGCATGGTTACCAGTCGTTGCAAGTTCTTTCTTTGCGCGTTCTCCGATCTGCCGCTTAGCGAGAAATGCAATAATGCGTGGACCCACCAATAAACTGATGCCAAGTGCTGTGATTGCTGCCGCAGCTGAGCGGAAGGTGACATACCGGAATACGCCAAAGCCAGGTGGTGCAAGTAGTCGGTCAATCCATAACAAGAGTTCAAAAAGCATCGTAAAGCCTTCGTGGAGAACGATATCCGCGCCAACGCAGATGAGGGCGCGCGAATATACACCTAACCTGTGAATGAGAAGTAAAGGAAACACACGATTGTAGCAGCACTCAAGGAATGCTACTGCTATTGTCGTTGGCATTTCTGCCGATATGTTTGTGTGTGACAGTCATCAACGTCGGAGAAGTGCCATGCATCGCATTTCCTTAGAACTGTTCACACAGCCATTCGATGATTTGGAACAACGTCAATACGAAATCTGTGCAGCGCTCGACGCATCGCGTGCCCAGTTTCGGCGTAATCTCCTGTATCCTACGTTGCAGGAACTCATTGGGCTGTACCGCACGCTTGAGCACGTCCTCAGTGAGTATGAACATCTGCACCAAGGTGAGCAGGTTCTGATGTTGCCCGCTACAGAGCAAAGCCAGGCAGAGAGCAGCTCGCAACAGGATTCACTGATGCAATTATTTGAACTGATACGCTGGGCACTGCCGCGTTTAGCCGAGGTAATCGAAGAGGGTACAGCACTGTTCGATTTTGTTGAAGAGAACATCTCGATCGCCAGTGTTGGAGTGCTACCGATGTACACCAGTGAGGGGTATATTTTCATCCCAGAGCATCGAACATATACACTGCATGTGCTCCGTTACTCGAGCTCCCAGCTCGTCGAACATGGCGACCGATATCGAACGCTCCGTACAACAGAAATCCTCAGTATCCACCATCGTAGCATCTGGGAAGCACCGGAAGCGGTCAAACATCGGCTGATCGCTCAATATCCAGAACTGCCCAATCCCGCGACGTTCGCATGTGAGACAGAGCTCGATTTCCCATATGCAGAAACAATTCTCCCCGTAGCCAAACGGAAGCTCATGCGAGCGCTCAGCTAATAATACCAAGTCTGAAGCGCTGCAAGCAACACTACTCTGTTACTCTAACTCGATCCATCGTGTGACGCGGTAAGCGGGAAGATCTGGTGAACGTACAGGTTGCCATGTGTAAAGACCGATTCGATCAAATGAAAAGCGGAGAGGAAGTGCCTCTGTCAGTGCTGAAGCCCAACGCAAGCGTTCCTCGATCGTACGTCGGTCACGACGCGGTCTCATTCGTGCAACCGTCAAGTGTGGCAGAACTGAGCGTCGCTCAGGTTCTAGTCCGAGAGCATCGCGCAAACGATCCCGCCACCGGTCAATCATCCTACTGAGTGCATCGCTCCCTTCCTTGAAGCCAAGGGCGACAACACTTGCAAAGTGTTCGCGAGGCAGGAGCAATGCATGCGTTGCGACCGCAGAGAGGCGATTCGATCGCATCTGTTCAAGCAAGGGTTCGAGAACCTCACCTGGATCGGATGAGAGCTGTCCAAAGAATGCGATTGTAACGTGGTAATCTGCAGGATGAATAAGTCGCATTCCCTCGACCAGTTGTGGGAAAGGGAGCGGTGTTTCACATGTTGCCTCAAGCCCGACAAACCAATTCGGCACAAAGGTCATCTCTGTTTCGGGATTGAATACGGTGTAATTTCGTATCGCTTACCGTCGTGTACCCCCAGCACGACCTACGATCATATCATCATCGCTGTATTGTGAATGGACAAATTTATAATTGAAGGAGGACGACCCCTCCGCGGAACGATTGGCGTTGCTGGCTCGAAGAATGCTGTCTTGGCGCTCATGCCAGCGACGCTCCTTGCGCCAGGCATTTACAGAATTCGTCGTACGCCGAATCTCCGCGATGTGTGGACGATGTCACGATTACTTGCGCAGCTTGGCGCGCATGTCGAACGTTCCACTGACGGTGAACTCTTCCTCGATACGCGGTCGATAACGTCGTACGAAGCGCCCTATGAGCATGTTAAGAAAATGCGTGCTTCGATCTACGTTCTCGGACCGCTTCTTGCGCGCTATGGCAGAGCCCGTGTATCGTTGCCAGGAGGGTGTGCTTTCGGTCCACGCCCGGTCGATTTACACATCAAAGCGATGGAGAAACTTGGAGCTGACATTTCCATTGAACATGGCTATATCAATGCACGTGCCGATCGCTTACGTGGCAATACGATCCATTTGGATGTGCCATCGGTTGGTGCAACGGTGAACGTACTCTACGCCGCAACACTCGCTGAGGGTGAAACACTTGTCACGAACGCAGCCATTGAGCCAGAAGTCACAGCTCTGGCGCAGATGCTCGTTGCTATGGGCGCAAACATCGAAGGGATAGGAACATCAACGCTACGCATCATCGGTGTTTCGGCGTTAAATCCAGTCACTACGATTGAGAACATACCTGATCGCATCGAAGCAGCAACGTACCTCATTGCAGCCGCAATGACGCGGGGCTCTCTCCGATTGGTCAACGCAAATCCTTATCACCTTGGAGCAATCCTCGACAAACTTGAGGAAATTGGTTGTATGCTGGATGTTGATGGCACTACGATTCACCTCCGTACCAATGGCGAACTACGTGCGACTAATGTCACAACCGCACCTTATCCTGGCTTCCCGACAGACGTCCAAGCGCAATGGATTGCCCTGATGCTCACAGCGCACGGCAGTGCACGTGTGACTGACACAATCTATCCAACACGCTTCGGGCATGTACCCGAACTGCGCAGGCTCGGTGCAGAAATCGAGGTTGTGGATAATACCGCCATCATACAAGGTGGTGTACAGTTGCAAGGAGCAACAGTCATGTCCAGCGACCTACGGGCAAGCGCATCCCTCGTTTTGGCAGGTCTTGTAGCTCATGGGACAACGGAGGTGCTCCGCGTATACCATCTTGACCGCGGTTATGAACGTATGGAGGAGAGGCTCTGCTCTCTTGGGGGGCAAATCGAACGTGTCCCTACCGATGAGTATTAGCGATGCGTTTTGAGTTTCTCGCATGCATCGTTCTCTTGTGGAGTGTATCAGTCATTGTCCACGCACAACGATCGAGTCATCGTACATCTCCACCACAATCGAGGTCAACCGGGGTTCATCATCGAGAGCGTCAACTGTTTGAGCTTCAGCGCAGCATCCAGCAGCGAGAACAAATAGTCAAGCAGCTTGCTGAACAAGAACGCTCCGCTGCAAAAGCGGTCAATCAACTCCGCCAGTTAATTGAGCGACAGCAGCGATATCTACGATTGCTCGATGGAGAGATTCGTGCACTCGATGAGCAATTGCATTCACTCAAAGTTGAGCATCAACGCTATGGGAGCACTTATCATGAGGACTATGAGCAGCTACGACGTCTGGTGCTCCTCCTTCTGAGTGCCGATCTGCGTGATGATGCGGAATGCGAGCTCGACACAGGTGTCATTAGCACGGCGCTGCGAACCATGGGACGGCGTCTGCTCGAAACGCAACAGCGTCGGGATAGCACCGACCGCGCACTCCAACGGCTCGAGCAGTATCGTGCGGCGCGGCAGCTCCTTTTAGTGCATCAAAAGCGCGAACAGCAGCGCCTTGAACGAATGCTCACACTTCGGACGCAGCTTTTAGAAAAACTCAGGCGCGATCGCCAAGCAGTAACAGACGAACTTCAAGCGCTGCGGAAAAGCTTGGAGGCAATCAAGCAAAGCATGAAACGGTTCAGTCGTGAGGAAAGGGTACCTCATTCAAAAGAGAAGAGCGCTGCCTCTACCGGTACGATTGACTTTCGAGCGTTTCGTTCTCCAGTGCAAGGAGCAATCCTCCGTGGCTACGGAGAGTACCGGCATCCACTGACTGGTGCGCGTGCGTTCAATCCCGGGATAGATATCGCCGTGCCAGTGGGAACTCCTGTTGTTGCTGCTGCGGCTGGGAAAGTTGTTTCAATTCGATGGCTGCCAGCCATGAATACTGTGGTCATCGTCGAGCATTCCGATGGTATTCGAACAGTGTACGGTAACTTGGAACGAGCGACTGTCCG
>Ga0308400_1000807_pt1 | contig 10972 bp, 12 predicted proteins | sample HotsprSampOS1265_FD_203451 | JGI IMG/M metagenome (GOLD analysis project Ga0308400, IMG submission 203451) | Hot spring phototrophic mat microbial communities from Octopus Spring, Yellowstone National Park, Wyoming, United States - 20060914_OS12-65 ...
GCCAGCCAGGATGGTTACAACCAGGCCGCTGGCAATGAAAAACAGCACAATAATAGCGGCTACCAAAAGCACATCGAGCATACTTCGGGATTGACGGGTTTTTCGCTGGCGATAAAAGTTCCGAGGTCGTGCTGAAACCCCTTCAATCCAGGCATAATCGGCACGAATTCTTCCATCTCTATCAGTTGCGGTGGTATAGGTAACAATGTCTCCTACCCGAAGGCGACGATTTATTTTACTAAAAGCGGTAATGTGGACGAATACCCTCTCTTCCTCTCCCCCTGTGTCAGGCGTAATGAAACTGTACCCTTTGTCATCGAACCAGGTGTCAAGTATGCCACGAAACCAGATTGTACTCATACATTTGTGTATATGTAAAGTTTTGAGACATACAACAAAGGATTATACTACTGTTGTGTATAAACTTGCAATAGTACTTTGGTAGTTCATGATTTTGGTACTGACTCGAGGGGCAAGCGGGAAGAAATGTCGTTTAACGCGAAGATATGTGGAGCAGGTACTCTGAAGCTCAGCGTTCTTTTCGGTGTCGATTCCGAATCCCACACCTTGCCTCCCGCTCCCCCTGCCGCTCGTCGTGGGATCGCAGAAGCTCGGTGCGGGCCTAGGTCTTCCCGGCGTCGCAACTCTCGCTCCCCCTTCCTCACCCCTTATGGGAGAGGAAGGGGGCTGGGGGGGAAGGTGAGGGGAGAGAATTACTATGCACCCATCATCCCGTCACGATGAGCTGATGAAGATAATCACCATCGTCTTGTTATCAATGACCGAGATCGTAATCGAGGCCTTACGTCCGTCTTTGGTGAATGTAAGACTGGTATTGCCAGTGCGCCAGCCCTTTGCTTCCATCTCAGTCTGATAGAAGGTAGCAACGTTTTCCAGTGAGTCGACCGTTTCAAACATAATCAGATCTCCCGTACGTGCCAGATTGCTCACGTTCGGGGGAAGCGGAATGTCGGCGCTAGCAGCTAGTTGCTGCGCACAGGCTTCAGGTAACGAAAGTGTGGTGTTGGCTTCCAGTCTGGTAACGTTGTACTCCCAGCGCAGATTGCTTAGTTGGATTGGGAGAGGTGCGGTGCCATTTTCCTCCGCAATGCCGGTAATCGTGCCGATTAACTCTCCGACGTGGCGTACCACAATCGCCGGATTGCTCGCTGCCCAAATCTCGCCTTTCGCTTCACCCTGGTAATTCGCCGTTTGTTCTTTAACGGAGAAGGTATAGCGATTAGTCGTAAAACCGTTGACCTGAACGCCACGTTCAACGAGCTGTGCACTCTCCAGATTGCCGATCAGTTGATCAGGGGTGATCATACTCCCCTTAAACAGGTCTGCCCTGCTCCCCATCGAGAAACAGAATTGTTGATTTCCTTCTTCTTCATACTGGTACCTTTCGCCACCGATTTGTATAGTGGTGATGCGAAAGAGACGACTATCGGATGGTGTGCTTTCAATAGTGTGACTCCAATCCCCGTTTTCGAGGATGATCTGACGTACCAGACGGTTAAAAGGCTCCTCTGGTTTGCCTTCCTCTCTCGCAACACCTGCCATGTTCATCTCAACCTGGACGTTCCCCAGGCCACGGAAGTCGGTTTGGGTGTTGATAACGGGTGGACGTTCGGAAGTGCCAACGCTAGCGGTCGTGGGTAGAGCAGCGGGTGACGGATTGGCGGTCGGTGAGGGATTGCTGGCAGCCGGTCGTGGGGTGCGGGTAGGTCGCGTCTCTTCGACAGTCGGTGAGGGTGAGGTGTTGCCGGTTGTTCCTCCACCACAGGCAGATAGCAAAACAATCAGCGCGGTGCCGATGATGATCCTGGCAATTTTGATCATGATGATGGCTCCTATTGAGCTTATAGTTGATCGTCACAGGCGTGCGAGGCTGACGCCATCTCCATTGTACCATTTGGGCTAGCGTCTCACAAAGAATATGAACATTTTGTTAGGTTTTGTGGTTAGCGTGTAAAAGCGTATGTAACGGCTGTCAGTAGCCGTTGGGCAGTTTCGTCCCATCGCGGTAACGAGGCAGCCCTTTGTTGGGCCGCCTCGCTCAGATGCTGACGTAGGAGCGGATCAGCCATAACGGTGCGCAAGGCGTTCACCAGTGCCTGTTCATCGTCAGGCGGTACCAGGATGCCACCGTTGCCAACCAGCGTCGGTACGGGGCCAACGGCGCCGGCAATGACCGGTAAGCCGCACGCCAGCGCTTCGGCAAAGACCAGGCCATACCCCTCAAATCGTGATGGCAGGGCGAAAATACTTGCACGGGCGTAACATTCGGCCAGCTTGTCGTCAGGTAATACACCACGCACGATAACCGGTGCTGAGCAGTGTCGTATTGCCTGCCAGACTTCTGTTGCGTAGTCAGGATCGGCATCAGTTTCACCAATCAATTCGAGTCGCCAGGTGGTAGGCGCGATTTGGTCCCAGGATCGCACCAGGTGGGCTACGTTTTTGCGCGGTATCCACTGCCCAACAGAGATGACCAGCGTTTCACGGGGTAGATTCGGCGGTATGTCGTTTCGCAAACGATCACAGCCGCCAGACACGACGTGAATGCAGGCCGGGTGGGCGCCTCGCTCAATTAGGGCCATCGCACCTTCATCACTGACGGTAACTAGGACATCGGCGCGGAGCAGGGTTCGTTCCCATTCGTATTCGTATAGATCGTTGGCGCCAGCAATCGTAGGTAGCTCGTGGATGAGAGCGACGATTGGTCGGTATGTGCGCCAGGAATCGATCCACGGTGCAACTACCACGCGGGCAAGTGCATCAATGATTAGAACATCGTAGCGACTTGGATCAATACGGCGCCCCACCTGTGCCCTGGCCGCGAGTTGTCCGGCTACATCTGCTGGCCCCAGCACAATTTCATCAACCGGTTGTCCCCATGCATGCCAGCGGCGAAAAACTTCGCGGTGGTACAAGTAGCCACCGGTACGGCGATCAGGATTACCGACGGTAAGGAAGGCGAGGTTTAGCGTCATACCCTCTATCTCTCCAGCGCGGCACTGTAACTGGCAAACGCCTGTGGATTTTCCCAGATACGCACCGTCAAGGTTTGCAAGCCAACACCACGGACTGCCGGCGCAATCCGTTCCCAGCAGTATCGGGCAACATTTTCGGCAGTGGTATTCATGTGTTGCAGACCTTCAACGGTACTCAGATCACGGTAGTGTAGATCGGCAACGATTGCGTTGACCGCATCTTGCAGGCGTGTGATGTCAAACAGTGTTCCATCAGGATGCAGATGATTTCCGGTGACAATCGCTTCAATGCGATACGTATGGCCATGCATCCGAGTAGCCGGACCAAAGTTGCCTTCTAACCGGTGAGCTGCTTCAAACTGTGCGGATATGCCGACTTCGTACATAGTGGTCTCCTTTCAGAGATGTTTCTCAGCAGGAACTGGCCCTTTCCTCCGGCATTCTGATGCTGCTCGCCATCAAAATAGTCTGTTATCACTTCTGTTCGATATGTTTTGTTCTATGAGGAGGCGGTTGGGGTGGATGTTCCGCAGTTATAGCGACTCATACTGCAACATCACCTGCACGAGACCTGCCGGTGCCTGATCGATCAAGGTGTACGCTGTCGCTGCCTGTGTAAATGGAAACCGATGGCTGATAAGTTCGGTCAAACGTAACTGCGGCAGCAGTTCGATGACCGTGCGACTACGACGATGATAGTCCCAGCGTGGATACGTTTCAGGAGCCAGCCGACCAACCTGTGAGGAACGCAACCGTACCCGACCACGGTGAAAGTGTCCACCCAACGTGAGCGTGACCGGTTTCTGGCCGTACCACGATGCGACCACGACCAACCCCTCAACGGCGGTTAGCTCTATTGCCTGTTGTAGTGCAGATGGTGCGCCACTGACTTCAATCACAATATCTGCCCCCCGACCGTCGGTGAGGTCGGCGATAGTCGTTTGATCGGCGTAGGCGAGGGTCAAAGCGCCGAATCGCTCTGCCAATGCGCGGCGGGTGTCGTCGGGTTCGACGGCGATGACGCGGGCGCCGGCGCGCTGCAAGAGTTGCGTGACCAGTAACCCAACCACACCTTGCCCCAAAACGACAACCGTTTCGCCCAGACGGGGAGCCGCATCGTGGCAAATGGTGAGCGCAGTTTCGACGTTGGCGTAGAATCCACCAGCTTCTGGCGGGAGAGAGGTAGGTAGTTGTTTGACCAGATGAGCAGGGATAGTAAATATTGTTTGATGAGGATGTAAGGCAACAACCGGATCGCCGATCCGAAGATGCTCAACCTCTGGCCCAACATCGATTACATTGCCAACGATAGCGTAACCGTATTTGATCGGAAACGCAAAGCTACCCCGCAGCGTTGGCAGATCGAGTGCAAGCGTTGGTTCGACCTCGCCGCGATAGACGAGCCGTTCGGTACCGTGGCTGATGAACGAAGCAATGGCGGCAATACGCACCTCGCCGGCTGTGGGTGGTGGTACGGTCTCCTCACGGATGCTGACAGTATGCGGTGCGGTAAACCAGATGGCTTGTGCAGTAAGTGGTCTCATAGTGATCGTTCGTTGGCCTCATTTACTCACACATTCTCGTACACCAGTTTCCCTTCAAGCACAACATCAACCCCGTATGGTGTCCAGGTGGGATTGGCGAATTTCAATGCCTGACTCAGCGTCGGAATACCTAGATCACCAATCGCCGTTGGCCCGCTGCCGAGAATTAACGGTGCAATCGTGATTGCTACGGCATCAACCAGTTTTGCGCGCAACAGACTGGTGATGATTCGTGAACCACCCTCGACCATAACCGTAGCAATGCCTCGTTCACCCAGGGCGGTAAGGAGTGCAGCCAGATCGACTCCACCTCCAGCAGCTTCTGGGAGGGTCAGGATGGTTGCGCCACAGGCCTGGAACGCAGCGCGTCGTTCATCCGTTGCGGCTGCGGTACAGGCCAGTACTGTACCGTGTGCTGCGCCATCACGAATGACAGCCGCATGAAGCGGTGTGCGCAGATGGGTATCAACAATAACCCGTAACGGATCAGGCCCCTTCACCAGGCGCGTGGTCAGACGTGGATTATCGCGCAGCACCGTGCCAATGCCGACCATAATCGCATCACTATTTGCCCGCAGATAGTGACAAAAGCGCAGTGACTCTGATCCGCTAATCCACTGTGAGCTACCATCGACGGCGGCAACCCGTCCGTCAAGTGTTTGAGCAAAACATAGCGTAACTCGAGGACGCATCATCTTCGGCGCACGATTTCTACAACTGAACCGGCGAGGATGGTCTCACCTAACCGTACTCCGGGCTTTGTCACCCGGACAGCCACTGCCACAATCGACGGATGATCTTGCAGAATGGCTGTGGCGATCCGTTCGGCAACTGCTTCGGTGAGTTTAAACGGTGGGCCGCAAACAATGTCGCGAACGCGATCATGGATCTGACTGTAATCAACCGTCTGGCTTAATTCGTCGTTCAGCCCTGCCTCTCGCAGATCGAGCTGTACCGCAACATCCACGACAAATCGCTGACCGAGCCGGTTTTCCTCTGGACGTGTGCCATGGTACCCGATAAATTGCATACCACTTAAAATAATGCGGTCATGTCCGATTCCCCAATCATGCATAAGTAGTGTCCTTTTCTACGGCCAGACCGTACATCAGCGGGATGTTCGGTATGTCGGCAGGGGGAAACATACGGCGCCCGGCTTGGGCTACCATCCGGGTAAATGGTCGCTCTCCGTTGACATAACAGTACTCGTGTAATGCGCGTAGGCGTAATCCAGCCTGTGCAAACGCCGTAACGACTTCTCCTACTCCCCATCGGTAGAGGATGCAGGGTTCCGGGTTGACAAAATCGCTCATGCCGGGCACAAATCCCGATGGCGACAGCCCACCTTCGGCGGCGCCAACATAATCCCCTACTCCCGGCAGGGTCAACGCCTGACCGTACTGCGGATAATCGTAAGCCAGTTGCCAGTCAGTGGTGAACATGTTTGAAACCGGATGAAACTCCATTAATACAAAGCGCCCACCAGGAGTAAGCAGCGCTGCAACACCGTTGGCAAACGCAGCGAGGTCGCGTAGCCAGCAGATGACCCCGTAACCTGCGTAGATGCGCTCAAATTGCAGGTTCGCTGCGGTCGCGCTGGCCAGATACTCGTAGACATCGGCTTGAACAAAGGTGGCCGGGATGCCACTGGCAGTACTTAATGTTCGTGCGTGAGTAATAGCTGCATCGCTGAGGTCAACCCCGGTTACGATTGCCCCCTGCGCTGCCAGCGAGAGACTATCGGCGCCGGTATTGCAGAGCAGGTGTAGCAATCGACAGCCACGCACATCGCCGAGCAGTGCGACTTCTTCTGGAAACAGGGTCGATCCCCCATTGCGTAGAAACGTGGCTTCATCGGCGCGGTGACTGCTATGCACCGGTACGACAGCGTTCCAGGAACGACGATTCTGTTCGGTAATTGGGTCTAGCATAGCGTTAGTAGTAGAGCGTATCTTCGTCCTCATCGACTCCAAAGAAGCGGAGCCACTCTTCGATCTCTGCTTTACTAAGAGGGCGGTCGCCACGCTTATCACGAGCATTCACCCGAGGCTGATCAAGCATCTGTAAGCGATGGGCAAACTCTTGGGCTGACATCACTCGGATGCCACGAGCCTGCGCTTCACCGACAACTGCCCGATCTGATGAAACTACCAGCCACTCTTCACGGCGACGAATGGCGCGAATCTGACGAATCAATTCCTGGTCAGCATTCTGCGGCGGTTTGACAAACCGTGTCTCAACCCCGTAGCCGTTGAGATTCTGCGGATGACCGTACACGCCTCCATCAAACACAACTACAATTCTGCGACCACGTTTTTTGGCTGCATAGCGACGTAGCTTTGCAACCAGTTTTGCTTCATCATCCGGATCGCTGAGGTTGATGTCGGTCATTTGGCCTATCAAATTGTGACCGTCGATTAAAATAGGCATGCGCTGATTATATCCTCAAAAATGGTGCTTGCAAACACACCCTCACAGGTATTCTAGCCTAAGTTGCCCCTATGAGAGCGTTAAAAATGAGATGGAATTCCGTTCTAATTCACAGCAATCCCGATGCGAAAGCCTATCTGGTGAAGCATCGTAACCGGTGCTTTTCGAGGTTGCCGGATTCTTTTGGTTCTTATCATACGGTAGAAAAGAAAACCGTTGCCCTGCTGCATGAGCACATTGGCGCTCTCAACCTTACCGGTGCCGTGACTGGCATAATGGACGAGCATGCGTTTTCTGGTATGGGTCTCTGCCGTGCTGTTTGCCATGGCGTATTTGCAACTCTCGCTATGATCGCAACGTCGGATGGGGTGAAAGAGAAACGATGAAAGATGGACAGGAAAAACCGATGAAACAAACTGATCTACCATCACAACCAGAGTCTCTGCCCGGCCAACTCCTACGGAGGCGGTTACTCGGTATTGTGCTTATTCTGATTGGTCTTAGCTGGTTCCTTTTTGAACTGTTGAGTCGCGGTACGATTGCCGGGATCAATCTTAATCTTGCCAGTGCTGATAGTGCCGAGAGCATATCGCCCCAACGTTTTGCGGTAAGTCGGGTTGAGGTCACCGGTATCAATGATCAGGTGATCCTCTCCAGGACGACCGGTGAAGAGGTGATCCTGAGTGGCGAGCGGCGTGGGTTCGGCTGGGCGGCTCAGTCGGCGGCTGCGGCGGCAACGCAGGTAACCATTGAGGTTGAACAGCGTGGTGATACCCTGTACGTGCATGTGCGTCATCAGCCTCAGATAATGTGGCATTTCGGTCGTCATCCGTATGCTCGCCTGGAATTAGCGCTCCCAGCCGGTGTGACCTTTGACGTCGGGCTGGTATCGGGCGATGTGACGTTACAACAGGTCGTGTCAGGCGGTGCCATTACAACAATCAGCGGTGATGTAGTTGCCAGTGATACGAATGGTCAGTTGACTATTGAGACAACGAGTGGTGATATTGAGTTGCGTAACCACGATGGTTCGCTGCGTGTCGTGACGGTAAGTGGTGATCTGGAAGCGGTTGGACAATTTACCGATTTGCAAGTAGAAACGACCGAGGGTGATGTTGCGCTGCGTGGCAGGTATACCACTGCACACATCATCACGATCTCCGGCGATGTCACTATCGAGGCCGAGGGAGCGAATCGGATAAGCGTTGAAACAACCAGCGGCAACATCCGTTTCACTGGCCAACTGGCAAGTGAACAGCAAGAGATCGTAACCATCTCTGGCGATGTTGAACTTACCCTCAACAAACCACTCGATGCCCGGATAAACTTTACAACCGTGAGTGGGCGGATCAGTCTACCGGCCCAATTTGCCGATCAACAGGCTAGCGCACGCTCGCTAACGGAAACCTTTGGTCAAGGACAAACAATGCTGAAGGTGGAGACAACATCGGGCGACATTTCCCTTCGTTTGCGCGAGTAATGATTTGGAAAAATCTGTGCAAAATATTTGCAAACGTGGTATGCTGATATTATGCAAACCACATTTGCTGTTTCTAATAGTTTATGCAAGCGAAGGATAGATCATGGTCATGCAAGCCGAGACTGATACAGTGCGAAAGTTTGAAATCCGCGAAGAATACCACAGAGGTCCCGATGGCCTCATGCGGGTCTGGAAATCATCACCGGTTCATGGGCTACCGGTGCTCTTGATCCACGGTTATGGCGCTCTGATAGAGCACTGGCGTCCGGTGATGCGGCCAATCGCCGGTGAGCATACCCTTTATGCCATCGACCTCTACTATTTTGGCTACTCTGCTCGCCCATCGGGACGGCCAAGTCGTGAACGTTGGGCAGCGCAGGCAGCCGCCTTTATTCGTGACGTTATTGGTCAGCCAGCAGTGGTAATCGGGCACTCGATGGGAGGCGTGGTCAGTGCACAACTGGCTCGTGCCTATCCCGAACTGGTTCAGGCTCTGGTTTTAGTGAATAGTTCAGGCGCCCAATTACAGGCACGTCCGTTGAGTGCCTTTGATCGGCTGATGCTCGACGCGATTGGCTCACCGTTTGTTGGTGAGGCACTGGCTGGCGTGTTCGGGAATCGATGGGGGGTACGGCAAGGGCTGCTATCGGCGTACCATCGCAAGGAATGTGTTACACCTGAGTTAGTAGAAACATTCAGTGGCCCACTACGACGTTATGGAGCGGGATCGTACCTAAAAGTCAGTCGCGAGTTTACCAATCTGGTGCTTGATCTGAAGCCAGGTGAGATTCGGCAGCCCACTTTGCTCATTTGGGGCGCCGAAGATCGCTCGATCCCACCGGCTCATGCCGAGATCATCAGGCAGCGCATGATCCCGCACGCTGAGATCAAGATCATTCCCGACAGCGGTCACTGCCCCTTCGATGAAACGCCCAAAGCCTTTCTTGATATTCTCCTACCCTGGTTACGACAGGTAAGTGCACAGAGCTAGATCCGTTCGGGGTTTTCAATTTCTGGTCGTATGCAATGGCCGATTCTGCATACCTGGGAGCGCGGGCCTCTGGCCCGCATCCTATAGGAGCCTTCCGAATAATCGCCTCACGGTCTAACAGATGAAACTCGTCGATGGATGGAATACAATTCCCACAGCGTGGGAGAGGAGGGGGGTAGGGGGGAGGTGAGGGCCGCCTGGCGCTGTCATAGTCGCGACTCATCAAAAGCCCAGGTTTTTGATCAGGCTCTAAGTGAGCATGTGGGACGAGTGCGACGCCTCAGACCCTCCATAAGTCGGGAATAGTGAGGATCTGCCTCTGCTACTTATACCTCGTTCTCTTTTCTGATCTTCCTATCACCACTTTCGGGCATGAAAAACCTCAAAAACCACTGGCGCAGCGCCGTGCTATATAGTCTGGGCCGGTAGGCTGACGAATAAGACGCAAGTTGATGCGCCGATCAGGTGTACTGGCGTGCATCCCTCTCTTTCTTCTCTGCTATAATTCTGCATATTAAGTATCAAACAAACGAGACTTGTCTGAATATTCCTTTGGAACGTAGAGTTGCAGGTGGACTGTTGAAGCCTGGTTTCAGCAGTCCATATAACACCGACAAGGTTAAAGTAAAAAGGATTATTTTTCAGACATATCTGAGTTGGAGTCGTTTCACAATGATCGATTTTGTTGCTATTGGTCACGTTACTCGCGATCTGTTGCCAGACAACACCTCAACCTCGGGTGGCACGGCGCGTTTTGCTGCCTTGCTGGCACAACGGTTGGGACTACGAGCAGCTATTGTGACCGCCAGTGTTGAACCTGTGCCATCAGGAATTGCCTGGATCAGCGTGCCTGCAACGGTCAGTTCTACGTTCGAGAATCGCTACACACCTGCCGGACGACAGCAGTGGTTGCATGCCATTGCCCCATCGATTACCGAAGCTGTATTGCCGCGAGTATGGCGTACTGCGCCAATTGTGTTACTGGGACCGGTCTTACACGAATGTTCGCCGACGCTGGCAACATTCTTTGCCGGTGCGCTGATTGGCGCTACAGCTCAGGGCTGGCTGCGCGATTGGGAGGCCGATTTACCGTCGCGGATTCGCCCTCGGCGCTGGCGACCAACACCGACCGATCTGTCGCGTGTACACGTGCTGACGTTGAGTAGCGAAGATGTTGGTGGTGATACTGAATTGGCGGCTCATTACGCTCGTCTGGTGCCGATAGGCATTGTTACCCACGGTGCAGCAGGTGCAACCATGTTTGTGTATGGTCGGCCGCACCAGATTGCAGCATTTCCGGCGCAAGAAGATGATCCAACCGGTGCTGGTGACGTCTTCACCACGGCTTTTCTCATTCGTCTCTGGGAAACCGGTGATCCATTTCAGGCGGCTCGTTTTGCTGCCGCAGCGGCAGCATGTGTTGTTGAAGGGCCTGGAGACGCAGCTCTTCCTGATCGAGTACAGATTGTCCGGCGCATGGCAACTGTACCCGATCAGTCGTAAGAGGATCAGCGGCTAGCGTTCCAATCGG
>Ga0308400_1000809_pt1 | contig 10945 bp, 12 predicted proteins | sample HotsprSampOS1265_FD_203451 | JGI IMG/M metagenome (GOLD analysis project Ga0308400, IMG submission 203451) | Hot spring phototrophic mat microbial communities from Octopus Spring, Yellowstone National Park, Wyoming, United States - 20060914_OS12-65 ...
GCTGGTGGCGCTGGTCGGACCGGTGACCATCGTCTCCGGGCGATACCCATCAATGCGCTATCATGCGCGCGCCCTGTTCTGTCGCAAAACGATAACCGGAGCAATTGCCCATGCTGCACCTGTTGCTGGATCGGCTTTCCCGCCTGATTGCCAGGGGCGCGCCGCTGCTGGTCATTGCACTGCTAGCGGCGCGCTGCGCGTCCCCGGCGGCAGCGCCGCCGTCGCCCACGCCCTCGCCCACGCCGGTCCTGGCGCCGTCGCCGTTTCCCTCGCCGCTGCCGTTCGATGACCCGACCTATCCGGTGAATGCCAAGGTGCGCGCGGCGCTGCTGGCCAGGTAGCAGTGCGACCGCGCGCAGCGCAGGCTGCCGCCGCTGGTCATCGACCCGGCGTTGGAACTGGCAGCGCTGGAGGTCTGGCGTGACAAACTCGCGCGCGGCGATGCAGCGGTGGAGGAGGAGGCGGCGCGCTATGCCTATCTGATCGATGGCGGGATCGGCATGGCAACCGCGCAAACGTTGGGGGGCGACACCCCGCTGCAGGCGAAGCCGGGGGCGGATATCCGGCGGATCGGGCTGGTCGTCGTCAGTCCCGACCCGACCGCACCGGAGGGGCGCCAGATCATCCACTTGGTTGTCATTGGCGAACGGGAGGAAGCGCCATGAGCCGCGCTGCTGCGACCTGCATGCTGCTGCTGGCGGCGCTGGCGGCGCTGGCGGCGCTGCCGTCGCCACCGCCGTTCGACGCCCCAACCTGATCCGGTGAACGCCGCATCGCCGCCGGCGCTGCTGCCAGACGCAGCGACACGGTGCATCGGACTGATGCCGTCGCCTGCCGATGATCTGCGTCCCGTCGCCGCCGGCGCCGTTGCATCGCGCTGCGTCGCTGCTGGCGCTCCCAACCGCGCGCCCGGCGAACCCCAGACGCCCCCAGAACGCGCCAGCAGCGCCGATGACGCGCAATCGGACGAGCGCGTCGGAGCGTGAGTGAATGCGCTTGTGACCAGTCACAACTTGGGACAGCCCCGGACGGTTCCGAGACGGAAGCAGTCTCGGAACCGCCTATCCTCCACCGGCCATCCCTCGGTCCGACCGATTCCGGCGCGTCCTGGGGCGTCCTGTGCCGTCGTGCGCGCTCCTGCCGCCGCCGGTTAGCTCCCCACTGCTGGTGGCCAGCACCGCCGGGGATGCACGCCCCGCCTGGAGCCGGCATGGCCCCGCCGTCTGCACGGCGCCGGCACGGTGATGACCGGCGCCGCACTGTCGGCTGCATGGCAGCGGCACTGCTGCCGGTGGTCCGCACTGCGCGCGGCGCGTCGCCGTCGCTGCGCTGCCGCTCCCCACATCGGGTCACCGCCGTCGCCACCATCGGTGCGTTCCCCCGCACCGTCGCCACCGTCGGTGCGGACGCCGCTTCCCATCACCGCTCCCCCGCGCCGCCGCCTTCGGTGCGGGCGCGGCGATTGACTCCCGACGGCGCGCCGGATATACTTGCAGCAGGACGGGCACAGCATGTCGTGCCCCTCGCATTACCAGGCGCGCCGATAAACGCCGATCACGCCAGCATCGCAACCGGCGGCCACGTCAGCCTCAGCACTGCGCCTCCGAAGGGGTTCGGGGCGGATCTGCTCTCGATTGTCACACGGCGCCACTGACCGGGCAGCATACGTGCTGCGTGACAGACAGCGTGAACGAGAAAGGATGACCCATGCAAGCCGCGCTCCGGCGCACTGCTCAGGTTCAGCCTGGGGGGAAGATCGAGATCGTGGATGCCCAACTCCCCGTTGGCGTCCCGGTGGAAGTGATTGTCTTATTGCCCCATGCGCCCGCCGGGCGCCGCCGCTCGCTCTTGGCGGTGCTGGCTGATGCACCGGGACACCTCGCCTTTCAGACTGCTGAAGAAGTTGATGCCTACCTGCGCAGCGAGCGCGACGCATGGGAACACTAATGCTCCCTCCATCCGGCCGGGTGTATGTTGATTCAAATGCCGTGATCTACGCGATTGAGCGAATTGAGCCGTATCGAACGCTGTTGGAACCACTCTGGCAGGCGACCTATGATGGTCGTATCGCGATCGTGACGAGCGAATTGACCTGGCTCGAAACGCTTACAAAGCCGATCCGTGATCAGAACCCGCAGTTAGAAGCCCTGTTTCGAGAGTTTCTGAGCGCCCCGGAGGTGACTCTTATTCCAGCCACGCTGCCATTATGGGAACAAGCGGCGCGCCTGCGGGGATTGGGCTTGAAAACGCCTGACGCGCTGCATGCCGCAACCGCGCTCATGCAGCAGTGTGTGCTGTTTATCACGAACGACCCAATCTTCCACCGCGTTCCCAACCTCCCAGTTGTGGTGCTTGCAGATGTGTTACGCACCCCCCCTGAACAGCATTGACCACCGGCGGCGCGCCGGATATACTTGCAGCAGGACGGGCACGGCATGCCGTGCCCCTCGCACCACCAGGCGCGCCGATGAACGCCGACCACGCCAGTATTGCAACTGGCGGCGACGTCAGCCCCAGCACCCTGATCACCGGATCGCACAACGTGCTGATCCAGGCGGACCACGTCCTGCTGCACGCCATCGATCAGGCCCGCGCCGTGCAGCGCGACCCGACCCGCATGCTGCGCATCCTGGCGCTCCTGGCCGCCCCCGTCCACGACCCGCAGCGCCCGCACCACCCGCCCGCGCCGCTCAACCTGCGCGCCGAATGGCGGCGATTGGAAGCCGCCGTGCGCGATACCCAGGCGCCTATCCTGCTGTCCCGCTTGCTGCCGCCGACCCTCGACGCTCTGCGCCGCGCCCTGTCGCCGCGCGCCTTCCACCAGGAGGCGCACCCGCACGTGCTCCACTTCGCCGGGCACGCCTGGGCGCAGGGACTGCTCCTCGAAGACGACGACGGGCAGACGCATCGGGTGACGGCGGACGCCCTGCGTGCCGCCCTGTCCCCGCCGCGCCCGCTCGATCTCATCGTGCTGAATGCGTGCGAAACGGCCGCCGACGAGGCACGCGCCGCCGCGCGCACCCTGCTCGACGCCGGCATCGCCCGCGCCGTCGTCGGGCATCCCGTCCCGGTGGCCGACGACCAGGCAATCAAGTTTGCTGGGACGCTCTACGCCGACCTGTGCGACGGCTTTGCGCTGCACGAGGCGGTCGCGCGGGCGCAGCGCCATCTGGTCGGGCACGCCGCGGTGCTGCTGGGAGACGGCGATCTCCGCTTTGCCGACCTGGACCGCGGCGCGCCGCTGATCGTCCCCGGCGCGCCGACCGCCGACTTGCCCGGCGCGAGCGCGCACCCCTTGTTCGGGCGCGGCGCGACCCTGGTTGAGCTGGCGCAACGCCTCGCCCATCCGCCCGTCGTGATCGTGATCACCGGTCTGGCGGGGATCGGCAAGAGTCGGCTGGCGCTCGAAGCGGCGCTGCGCACCGCCTGGCGCTTCCCCGGCGGCGTCGCCTATGCCCGCGTCCCCGACGACCCGCGCGCGGCAACCGTGGCGTCCCTGCTGGGTGAACTCGCTGCCGCGCTGCGCCTCGATGTCGCACCGACGGACGAGCGCGACCTGCGTCGCCGCCTGCTGGCGCATACGCGCATCGCGCCGACGCTGATCGTGCTTGACAACCTCGACGCGCTGCTCGAACAGGACGCCGAATGCGCCGCACTCGCCGATCTCTTGCGCGACCTCGGTGAGTCCAGCGCCGCGCTGCTGACCGCCCGCCGCCCGGCGGCGATGCTGGAAGAGCGCCTCAGCGCCTCGTCGCTCGTGCCGTGTCCGCTTCACGCGGGGCTGGAGGAAGGAGCGGCGCGGGCGTTCGCCCGGACGCTGGCGGCGCAGCAGCGCGCGCCGCTCGATGAGACCGATCTGGCGGCAATCGTGCAGGCGACCGACGGGCACCCGCTGCTGATCGAACGCCTGACGGCGCTGAGCCGCCGCCGCGACCGGGATGCGCTGCTGCGCGAGGTGCGCGAGCGGCGCGGCGACGGTGCGGCGCAGCTGGAGCAGGTGTACGCCTGGCACGCCGCGCGGGTGGACGCCGCCGGCGAGCAGCTCTGGGCGAGCCTGCCGCTCTTGCCGGCCGGGCAGGCGCCGGAAGCGGTGCTGCAGACGATTGCCGGTCCCGACGGGATCGCCAACCTGCGCGCAGCGGCGAGCGTGATCGAGTTCGACCCGGAGCGGCAGGCGTGGCGCTGGCACGCCACCGTCGCCGCCTACGCCGCGCGCCGCTGGTCACCGGACGAGGCCGCCCGCCGCGACCGGCTGGCGCGGCTGATGGACGCCTGGCGCGCCTGGCTGACCGCGGTTGAGCCGGACGATGCCGCACGCCGGTTGACGGCGGAACGGGCGAACCTGGAGTTGCTGGTGGCGGACGCGCGCAGCGTTCCGGCGGAGACCGCCCGCGCCTTCCTCGTCGCGCTGAAAAATGCGCTGCCCGCGCCCGACCGCACGCTGGCGCTGCGCGCGATCCATGCGCCGCTCTACCGCACGCTGGTCGACCTGGCGCAAGACGACGGCGAACGGGCAGAAGCGTTGAACAACCTCGGCGTCGCGCTCAGCGCCCTGGGGCAGCGTGAGGAAGCGCTGGCGGCAACCCAGGAAGCGGTCGATCTGTGTCGCGCCCTCGCCGAAGCCCGCCCTGACGCCTTTCGCCCCGCCCTGGCCCGCAGCCTGCACAACCTCGGCGCCCATCTCGCCGCCCTGGGGCGGTATGACGAGGCGCTGGCGGCGACCCAGGAAGCGGTCGCCATCCGTCGCGCCCTCGCCGAAGCCCGCCCTGACGCCGTCCGCCCCGACCTGGCCACGAGCCTCACCAACCTCGGCATTGCGCTTGCCGCCCTGGGGCGGTATGACGAGGCGCTGGCGGCAACCCAGGAAGCGGTTGATCTCTATCGCGCCCTCGCCGAAGCCCGCCCTGACGCCGTCCGCCCCGACCTGGCAGGCAGCCTGCACAACCTCGGCATCCGCCTCGCCGCCCTGGGGCGGTATGACGAGGCGCTGGCGGCAACCCAGGAAGCGGTTGATCTCTATCGCGCCCTCGCCGAAGCCCGCCCTGACGCCGTCCGCCCCGACCTCGCCCGCAGCCTCACCAGCCTCGGCAACTGCCTCGCCGCCCTGGGGCGGTATGACGAGGCGCTGGCGGCGACCCAGGAAGCGGTCGCCATCCGTTGCGCCCTCGCCGAAGCCCGTCCTGACGCCGTCCGCCCCGACCTGGCAGGCAGCCTGCACAACCTCGGCAACTGCCTCGCCGCCCTGGGGCGGTATGACGAGGCGCTGGCGGCGACCCAGGAAGCGGTCGCCATCCGTCGCGCCCTCGCCGAAGCCCGCCCTGACGCCGTCCGCCCCGACCTGGCCACGAGCCTCACCAACCTCGGCATTGCGCTTGCCGCCCTGGGGCGGTATGACGAGGCGCTGGCGGCAACCCAGGAAGCGGTCGCCATCCGTCGCGCCCTCGCCGAAGCCCGCCCTGACGCCTTCTGCCCCGACCTCGCCCGCAGTCTGAACGTCCTTGGGGTTTGCTACGCGGCGCTGGATCGGCACGCGGAGGCGCTGGACGCCTGTGAAGAAGCCGTGCGCACGCTGCTTCCCGCATTTCAGCGCCTGCCGGCAGCGTTCGCCGATCAGATGGCGTACAGTGTGCGCGCTTATAAGGCGGCGTGCGTGCGCCTGGGGCGCGCGCCGGACGCGGCGTTGCTGGCGGCGGCGGGGCAGCCGCCGGAGTGACGCGCGCCGGCAATGATCGCCGTTCCCTGCGCGGCGCTGTGCGCCCGAACCGGATTGGCGCCGTCTTTGCCGCGCTGCGGCAACGCCTGCGCGCCTGGTTGCGCTGAAGGAACCGGTGACCTGCGCGCCGGTCGTTGCCATCCAGAACGGCGGCGGCGAGATGACTGCGATGCCGGGCACGGTCATACCTGGTTGAAGCAGTGCGGAACATCCAGATCGAATCTGTGCTATAATCGCAGCATTGCCGAAACGCATATTCGCACTTTTGCTCCCGGAACGACATGACCTGTGTGCTGGCCTTTGCCATGCAGAAAGGTGGCGTCGGCAAGACGACCACCGCGCTCAGCCTGGGCGTTGCGCTGGCGCGGCGCGGCGCGCGCGCGCTCCTCGTCGATCTCGACCCCCAGGCCAACCTGACGCAAGGGCTGGGCGTCGACCCGGCGGCGGTCGAATACTCGATCTACGAAGTGCTGCTGAACCCCGATCAGGGCGCCGGCTTCGCCGTGCTGACCACCGCCTTTGGCGTCGACCTCATTCCCTCGACGCTGGACCTGGCCGGCGCCGAACTGGAACTGGCCGGCAAGGTCGGACGCGAACTGCTGCTGCGCGAAGCGCTCGCCCCGATCCGCGCCCGCTACGACTACATCCTGCTTGACCCGCCGCCCAGTCTCGGCCTCTTCACGCTCAACGCGCTGGCCGCCGCCGACGCTGTGATGGTGCCGCTACAAACGCACGCCTATGCGTTCAAGGCGATGCCGAAGCTGGAAGCGACCATCGCGCTGGTGCGCAAACTCAATCCCGGACTCGCCATCGGCGGCATTGTCTGCACCATGGCGGATCGCCGCACCAATCTCAGCCAGGTCGTCGAAGCGCAGATTCGCGCTGCCTACGGCGATCTGGTGTTTCGGACCGTTATTCCTCTGAATACCAAACTCGCCGAGGCGCCGGCGGCGGGCGCCCCGATCGCCGACTACGCCCCCTCGAGCGCTGGCGCCCTGGCCTATGCAGCGCTCGCCGAGGAAGTGGAGCAGCGCTATGGCCGATAAAGATGAACTGAGGCGTCTGTTGAGCGGCGATCCGCCGCGCGCAATCCGCCGCGGGCGCGGCGTGCGCCTCTCTATCGAGGATGCGCCTGCTGCGGAAACGCAGGAACGCACGTCTGCATCTCCGCAAGAAAGCGCTTCTGCATCTCCGCAGGAACGCATGTCTGCATCTCCGCACGAACGCACGTCTGCATCTCCGCAAGAAAGCAGAAGCGCTGAAACGCACAAGTACAGACCTGCATCTCCGCGTGAAAGCGTTTCTGCACCAAAGCAGGAACGCACGTCTGCATCTCCGCACGAACGCACGTCTGCACTGACGCACGAACGCGGGATTGTCGAAAAGCGCGATGGCGATCCTGCGCCAAAGCGCGTCAATCGCGGCTACATGCTGCGTGAGGATGTCGTCCGCGACCTGCGCGTGCTGGCGGTGCTGGAGGGGCGCAAACTCTACGAGGTCATGGAAGAGGCGCTCACATGGTACCTGGCGCAGCGGTGGGGCGACGCGGCGCCGCGTGACCTCGCATCCGCGCAGCAACGCATCATCGCAGAAACACAGGAACGCGCTTCAGTACGTTCGCAGGAACGCAGGATCGCTGAAACGCAGCATGACGCCAACGCGCCGCAGCGGGTCAATCGCGGCTACATGCTGCGTGAGGATGTCGTCCGCGACCTGCGCGTGCTGGCGGTGCTGGAGGGGCGCAAACTCTACGAGGTCATGGAAGAGGCGCTCACATGGTACCTGGCGCAGCGCCGGAGCACGTAGCGGCGGCGTTTCGCCTGGTTGACATCGTGAACCAACACTGCTATGATTGCACGGGACGGTTAACGATACAAACCAGGAGATGCCTGCAGGCGCCTCCTGGTTTGCCGGATAACCCAACGGACGCGCCATGACGCCTGATGACGCCCAGATACCCCGCGAACAACTGCCGATTGCGCTCTTCGACGGCGCCGTGCTCGCCGTGCGCGCCGCCGACGGCGCGATCTACCTGGTCGTCGCCGATCTCTGCGCGGTGCTGCAGCTCAATCTCTCTTCGCACCTGCGCGCCATCCGCGCCGACGCCCGGCTGCATCTGACGCCGTTTCGCCTGCGGATCGGCCACCAGGTGCGCACGCAGGAATGCCTGCTGCTCGACGATATTCCGCTCTGGCTGCTCAAGGTCCGTCCATCGCGCGGCAATGCGCACGCAGCCGAGCGGCTGCGCTACGTACAAACCTACCTAATCGCCAGCGTCCGCTCCGCCTTCGCCGCGCTCACCGGGCTGCCTGACGCCCCGAGCCGGCAGATCGAGGACATGCAGGACCTCGACCGCATCGACCGGGCGTTGCGTGCGCTGGACGACCTGGCGGCGCGCCAGGCGCAGCTTGAAGCAAGCCAGGAGCGCGCGCGCGCCGCCTGGCGCGACCTGGCAGCGCAAATCCGCGAGGTGCGCGGCGTGCTGCCGCTGGTTGACGACCTGCGCGCCCGCCTGCATGAGGTGGAGCGCCAGATGCATGTGCGCCTCTCGCCCGATCAGCGCAACACGCTGTATCGGCTGGTGCAGGCGTGGGGCGAGGCGCGCGCAGCGCGCGGCACTGCGTCGCCGCCGAGCGCGGCGTTCCGGCGCTGTTGGGCGGAGTTCAACGCGCGCTTCGGCATTGCGACGTATACCGATCTGCCAGCGAACCGGTTTGATGAAGCGGTGCAGTTCGTCCAGGCGCAGTACCGTGCGCTCACCGGCGACGACCTGCCCGCCGGTATTCAGGAGAGACTGCTATGACCGACGATCCCATCGATCTTGCGCGCATCATCGGCGCACGGTTGCGCGAGGCGCGCCTGCACGCGCGCCTGACGGTGCGGGAAGCGGCGGCGCGCGCCGGGCTGCGGGGGCATGCGACCCTCGTGCAGTATGAGCGCGGGGCGGTGCTGCCGCCGCTGCATCGTCTCGCGGCGCTGGCGCGCGTCTACAACGTGTCGCTGGCCGGTCTCTTGGTCGCTGATGCGGACCTTAGCCCGGTCGTCGATCTGCTCGACCGCGCCGACGCCGCCCAGATCGGCGCGCTGGCGCACCTGCTGACGCACGCGCTGGACGCCGCCGCGCCCGCCGCGCAGCAGCGCGCATGAGCCGCAGGCGCAGCGCGGCGCCGCCTCCGCTCGCCTCCGCAGCCGGGAGAACGGGGATGGACGTCGGCGCCGTGCGACATGGAGGCATGATGACGACGTGGACGGATCGCATCACACCCGAACGTGCGCCGCAGTTGTCCATGCAGCACCGGCGCGCGCATACGGGACGCGCTCGTCTGAACAACCCGGCGAACGGCCTCGCCGAACAGGCCCGGCTGGACGCCGTTCCGCAGCCGACTCGTGAGAGCGTTCGCGTCGCGCGCGTCTGCACTGTGGACGTGACGCGGGAGCGGATCATGCGCTTTCCAGTTCTGTCCGCAGCACGATGAGACGTAGAGACGAAAACACCGACGCTCGTCTCAACAACCAGGACGAACCATGGACGGCGGTTCCCAACCGCCTGCTGAAGGATGCGCGGCTGAGCCGGAGCGCACGCCTGCTCTACTGCGTCCTGCTGATGTTCGCCGACGACAGCGGCCAGGCGTTTCCGTCGCAGCGCCGCCTGGCGCGGGCGCTCGGACGCATGACGGCCAACGGCGCGGAGGCGCGTCCGACATCGTTGCGCAGCGTGCAGCGCTGGCTGCACGAATTGCGCGCCGCCGGCTGGCTGACCTGGCAGCGTTCTTCCACCGGCGTGAACGTCTACACGCTGACCACGGCGTCTGACGCTGGCGATACCCTGCGTCAGGCAAGCCCGGAGGAAGCGTGGACGGCGGTTCCCAACCGCCTGCTGAAGGATGCGCGGCTCACGCGCGGCGCGCGCCTGCTCTCCTGCATGTTGTTCATGTACGCCGACAGGCATGGTCAGGCGTTTCCCTCGCAACGGCGCCTGGCGCGCCTCATGGGATGCCAGGCGCCTGACGACGCCGGGGACGACGCCGATGCTCGTCCGACGACCTTGCGCAGCGTGCAGCGCTGGCTGGACGAATTGCGCGCCGCCGGCTGGCTGACCTGGCAGTGCATCCGTCGCACGAACCTGTACACCTTGACCACGCCGTCCGTCAGCAGGTTGAGGGCGCCGCGCACGCGCATGAGACGTGGTCGTCGTCGCAGGCGCTATCAGCGGCGGCGCGGATCGCCGCCATCATCCTCGCCGGGGAGCGCAGCCGGTCGGTGACCCTCCGGGCTGACGTTTGGCATGCAGCCCAGATCGAGACGACGTACCACACGCACAGCGCCAGGAAATCATGCAGGCGCGCCAGATTGCGCCAGTCGCTTGACAAATTCGCTCGTTCGAGCGAGTATTAAGCAACGTTTCAGCAGGCGACCGCACAGAAGTTCGATGCGCCGAGCTGCAAGCGGTTGACAGCGCAGGGTTAGGGGGAAGAAAGGAGTAGCGAGCGCCGCCAAAGGTTTCAGGACCAAAACGACGCTCGCTTCCAGAGCATAATGTGTACGCACACACCAAGTTACATGTGTACGCACACACCAAGTTACATATGAATTATATCCCAAAACCAGCACAACGCAAGCCCCTCCGCAACGACACCCGCCAGGTCGCCCTGAATGAACCGTGGACGGCAGTCCCGAACCGCCTGCTGCAGGATGCGCGGCTGAGCCGGAGCGCGCGCCTGCTCTACTGCGTCCTGCTGATGTTCGCCGGCAACAGCGGCGAGGCGTTCCCGTCGCAGCGCCGCCTGGCGCAGGCGCTCGGACGCATGGCGGCCAACGGCGCGGAGGCGCGTCCGGCGTCATTGCGCAGCGTGCAGCGCTGGCTGCACGAATTGCGCGCCGCCGGCTGGCTGACCTGGCGGCGCTCGTCCTCCGGTGGAAACGTCTACACGCTGGCCACGGCGTCTGCCGCCGGCGACGCCCCGCCTGCCGCCGGTGACCCCCCGCATCGGGTGAATCTGGGCGAAGCGTGGACGGCAGTCCCGAACCGTCTGCTGACCGACGCGCGGCTCACGCGCGGCGCGCGCCTGCTCGCCTGCATGTTGTTCATGCACGCCGACAAGAGCGGTCAGGCGTTTCCCTCGCAACGGCGCCTGGCGCGCCTGGCGGGGTGGCGGCGGGCGCCCGATGCCGCCGAGGGCGCCGACGCTCGTCCGACGACCCTGCGTAGCGTGCAGCGCTGGCTGCACGAAT
>Ga0308400_1000814_pt1 | contig 10915 bp, 13 predicted proteins | sample HotsprSampOS1265_FD_203451 | JGI IMG/M metagenome (GOLD analysis project Ga0308400, IMG submission 203451) | Hot spring phototrophic mat microbial communities from Octopus Spring, Yellowstone National Park, Wyoming, United States - 20060914_OS12-65 ...
TGACGGCGACGAGCGCGTTTCAGTGCTCTTCAGCGAGCCGAAAATTCCTCAATCAAACGCCCCCAAGCGATACCAGAACTGCTCCGGGAGGTTTCAGTGCTCTTCAGCGAGCCGAAAATTCCTCAATCGAAAGCGACGCGCTGTTCCCGTCTGCGTGGCGGGTTTCAGTGCTCTTCAGCGAGCCGAAAATTCCTCAATTTCGCGCGCAAACCGCTGCTCGCGCCGCGGCGCGTTGGGTTTCAGTGCTCTTCAGCGAGCCGAAAATTCCTCAATCATCCGCCGACGAGCGATAGCGCGCGTAGTCCCAGGTTTCAGTGCTCTTCAGCGAGCCGAAAATTCCTCAATCCATCCGCGCCGCTGCTGCAATCGCCGGGGCGGGCGGTTTCAGTGCTCTTCAGCGAGCCGAAAATTCCTCAATATTTTCCGAACATCAGCGAAATTATACGATTCGTGAAGTTTCAGTGCTCTTCAGCGAGCCGAAAATTCCTCAATTCGCGGGAAATTCTCGAAAATTGGGTATTGACAAAGTTTCAGTGCTCTTCAGCGAGCCGAAAATTCCTCAATCTACGAGTTCTCAACGTCTGATGACGGCGACGAGCGCGTTTCAGTGCTCTTCAGCGAGCCGAAAATTCCTCAATCAAACGCCCCCAAGCGATACCAGAACTGCTCCGGGAGGTTTCAGTGCTCTTCAGCGAGCCGAAAATTCCTCAATACTACGAGTTCTCAACGTCTGATGACGGCGACGAACGCGTTTCAGTGCTCTTCAGCGAGCCGAAAATTCCTCAATGTGTTGTGACAGCGCCGCCCGCTGCATCACCCGAAGTTTCAGTGCTCTTCAGCGAGCCGAAAATTCCTCAATCGGGGCTGCGCGGCGGTACGGGTATTGCGGGAAGTGCAAGTTTCAGTGCTCTTCAGCGAGCCGAAAATTCCTCAATCGGCTGCGTTCGCCTATGCGACGTGGGCGCAGGTGTGTTTCAGTGCTCTTCAGCGAGCCGAAAATTCCTCAATTGCCGCGTGCGGCGCGGATCGAAGCCGCGCTTGACGGTTTCAGTGCTCTTCAGCGAGCCGAAAATTCCTCAATCTGACCGTCCTCTCCGATCTGCACCGCGCGGCGAAGGTTTCAGTGCTCTTCAGCGAGCCGAAAATTCCTCAATCTGGCGCGGCGCGACGGGGACGCTGGCGCAGTATGAAGGTTTCAGTGCTCTTCAGCGAGCCGAAAATTCCTCAATGAATGATGTGTTGTGACACTGCTGATACACCAGAGAGTTTCAGTGCTCTTCAGCGAGCCGAAAATTCCTCAATAAATCATCACATTTGAAGGTGAGGAACTGGGCGTTTGTTTCAGTGCTCTTCAGCGAGCCGAAAATTCCTCAATCAAAATGCTGCAAATTGGGGTATTGATTTTTCATCGAGAGTTTCAGTGCTCTTCAGCGAGCCGAAAATTCCTCAATGGATGGGAATGGTAAGATTGCGGTCTGCTTATTCCGGTTTCAGTGCTCTTCAGCGAGCCGAAAATTCCTCAATCGTCTTTCCCGCGCTTCCGCCGCTCCTCGTTGATCGTTTCAGTGCTCTTCAGCGAGCCGAAAATTCCTCAATCGTTGATTTACTGTGTTTCTACTATACCACAACCCAAGGTTTCAGTGCTCTTCAGCGAGCCGAAAATTCCTCAATCAAACCCCAACCCGCGCGCGAAATCGTTATCGCCGAGTTTCAGTGCTCTTCAGCGAGCCGAAAATTCCTCAACGAGATGATCAACGGGAGGGAGCAACGGATCGGGAGTTTCAGTGCTCTTCAGCGAGCCGAAAATTCCTCAATTTCGAGGAACACCCGAACGCCGATCAGAACGTACGTTTCAGTGCTCTTCAGCGAGCCGAAAATTCCTCAATCATTTCGCCGCGTACAACCAGACGCTGCGTTGCAAGTTTCAGTGCTCTTCAGCGAGCCGAAAATTCCTCAACGAATTCAAAGGCGAGCGCGTCGGTGTTCTGTCGAAGTTTCAGTGCTCTTCAGCGAGCCGAAAATTCCTCAAAATGATCCAGCGCTTGTTGCCCGGCAGCGCTACCGGTTTCAGTGCTCTTCAGCGAGCCGAAAATTCCTCAATTGGGTTGAGATCGTGCACATCGCCCCCGTTCGCGCGGTTTCAGTGCTCTTCAGCGAGCCGAAAATTCCTCAATCTGCTCATCGACACACTCGCGCTCGCGCTGGAACAGGTTTCAGTGCTCTTCAGCGAGCCGAAAATTCCTCAATCTGTGACCCACTGCCCGTCTTCATAGTACGGCGTGGTTTCAGTGCTCTTCAGCGAGCCGAAAATTCCTCAAGCGATCCAGCGCCAGGCGATGAACCACCCTTGTCAGTTTCAGTGCTCTTCAGCGAGCCGAAAATTCCTCAACGCCGCACGCCGCATCGCTCAGCGCGTCGTTCCAGGTTTCAGTGCTCTTCAGCGAGCCGAAAATTCCTCAATATGTATAACCTTTGCGCTGTTAGGCTGCGAACCAGACGTTTCAGTGCTCTTCAGCGAGCCGAAAATTCCTCAACCGACAGTCGCTCCGGGTCAGTCGCTCATCAACGAGGTTTCAGTGCTCTTCAGCGAGCCGAAAATTCCTCAACGTGCAGAACGTGATTTCTACAACGAAATGGAAGCCTGTGTTTCAGTGCTCTTCAGCGAGCCGAAAATTCCTCAATTTGTGGTGCGCACGCCCGCGTTGGTCGGGGATTTCGACGTTTCAGTGCTCTTCAGCGAGCCGAAAATTCCTCAATCGATCGGTACGGGCAGAACCAGCACGACGATTTCGGGTTTCAGTGCTCTTCAGCGAGCCGAAAATTCCTCAATGTGGAACGGCATCCGGTCGTCGGCGCAGAACTTGAGTTTCAGTGCTCTTCAGCGAGCCGAAAATTCCTCAAGCCGCCGCGCGTCCTCAACATACGCGCGCCAGCCGACGTTTCAGTGCTCTTCAGCGAGCCGAAAATTCCTCAAGCTCGAACGCGAGATCAACGTGTACGTTGAGACGAAGGTTTCAGTGCTCTTCAGCGAGCCGAAAATTCCTCAACTCAACGAGCGCGGGGCGCAGTGGGCGATCCTCGACGTTTCAGTGCTCTTCAGCGAGCCGAAAATTCCTCAATTCGCGCAGCGCCGGGTACTGTCGGATCAGTTCCGCCGTTTCAGTGCTCTTCAGCGAGCCGAAAATTCCTCAACACAGCGTGATGCAAGTCTACCCGCCCCCGCCCGCCGTTTCAGTGCTCTTCAGCGAGCCGAAAATTCCTCAACGTCGGCGCGCCTGGCGGATTGCTCGAACGGAGCGCGTTTCAGTGCTCTTCAGCGAGCCGAAAATTCCTCAACTTTGACAGCGTCGCCGAAGAGGGAAACGAGTAGCGCGTTTCAGTGCTCTTCAGCGAGCCGAAAATTCCTCAACCCAGCGCGGTTGCAAACTGCACTGCTTGTTGCACCGGCGTTTCAGTGCTCTTCAGCGAGCCGAAAATTCCTCAGTGCCGCACCACAAACAACCCGCGCTCGCCGGGCGGCGCGTTTCAGTGCTCTTCAGCGAGCCGAAAATTCCTCACCAGCCAGCCCGCCAATTCCCCGCGCGTCGGGGCGAGCGTTTCAGTGCTCTTCAGCGAGCCGAAAATTCCTCAACTCGCCGCGACTGGGCGACGCTTCGCGGCGACGACGGGTTTCAGTGCTCTTCAGCGAGCCGAAAATTCCTCATGACGGTCGGTAGTCAGTTCGGGGCGCTCGGTTCGCCGTTTCAGTGCTCTTCAGCGAGCCGAAAATTCCTCAACTCTGACGACGGCGCGTAGCGCGGCAGCACTTGCCGCAAGGTTTCAGTGCTCTTCAGCGAGCCGAAAATTCCTCACACGCTGAGCGCTGCGCTTGTACCGTCGACGCAGAGTTTCAGTGCTCTTCAGCGAGCCGAAAATTCCTCACCGGCGCGTCGCGCAGCACCTTGCGGCGCTGCGCGCGGAGTTTCAGTGCTCTTCAGCGAGCCGAAAATTCCTCACCGCGCCGCGCAGTCGCGCTGTGAAGAACGACATCGGAGTTTCAGTGCTCTTCAGCGAGCCGAAAATTCCTCATTGATGGATACATCGCCGAGGCGGTCGCTTGGGGAAGTTTCAGTGCTCTTCAGCGAGCCGAAAATTCCTCATCGTCGTACCGCGTAGTCTGCGCGGTCGCGGTTACGGAAGTTTCAGTGCTCTTCAGCGAGCCGAAAATTCCTCACTATAAGGCGCTGCGGCTTCAGTCGATGGCGCTTGAAGTTTCAGTGCTCTTCAGCGAGCCGAAAATTCCTCAACTTTTGCGTTACCACATCCCGGCGCTCAACGAAAGCAGTTTCAGTGCTCTTCAGCGAGCCGAAAATTCCTCACGATCTTCAAGTGTGGATGCACCCGCCCGGTCAGCGTTTCAGTGCTCTTCAGCGAGCCGAAAATTCCTCATCGACCGGGCGCGTGGGGCACCTCACACGCTTCGGGGTCAGCGTTTCAGTGCTCTTCAGCGAGCCGAAAATTCCTCAGGCGCAGCGCTGGTTGGAGCAAACGATGCTCAACGGCGTTTCAGTGCTCTTCAGCGAGCCGAAAATTCCTCACCGGGCGCGGTCCGCTGATGCTGCGCACGAACGCGGGCGTTTCAGTGCTCTTCAGCGAGCCGAAAATTCCTCAACTCAGCAAGCGCGGGGACGGGGGTTGATCCGTCCCAGTTTCAGTGCTCTTCAGCGAGCCGAAAATTCCTCAGCGCAGAGCGCCGAGGTGCTGTTTGATGTCTAAAGCCAGTTTCAGTGCTCTTCAGCGAGCCGAAAATTCCTCACCACCCGCGACCGCACCGCCTCATCTGGCTCAAAAATCCAGTTTCAGTGCTCTTCAGCGAGCCGAAAATTCCTCAACGGCTTGCTGGCGGCGGTCGTTGTAAACGCTTGCACGTTTCAGTGCTCTTCAGCGAGCCGAAAATTCCTCACTACGCACCCGCTGCGATCTCAACGAACGGGCTGAGTTTCAGTGCTCTTCAGCGAGCCGAAAATTCCTCACGGCGTCGGTCGGGCGCTGGGCGAACATCCAAACCGTGAGTTTCAGTGCTCTTCAGCGAGCCGAAAATTCCTCACATACCAGCGCGCTGTCGGAGCGGAAATCAATGATGTTTCAGTGCTCTTCAGCGAGCCGAAAATTCCTCACCACCGCGCCCCAATACCCCTCCTCCTCGTCTTGGAGTTTCAGTGCTCTTCAGCGAGCCGAAAATTCCTCACTGCTCCAGCGCGAGCGCAAGCGTGTCGATCAACAAGTTTCAGTGCTCTTCAGCGAGCCGAAAATTCCTCCGGATTGTGGTACAAACGTGAATACGACAGATTTAGAAGTTTCAGTGCTCTTCAGCGAGCCGAAAATTCCTCCAAACCGATTCCGTTGACGCCTATAGGCGTCGATTAAAGTTTCAGTGCTCTTCAGCGAGCCGAAAATTCCTCAGTGGTGTGCGGGGTGATGGGTTTACGAGTGCGGGGAGTTTCAGTGCTCTTCAGCGAGCCGAAAATTCCTCATTATGTCCACGTCTTTCCGTCGCTGGGCGGAGTGAAGAGTTTCAGTGCTCTTCAGCGAGCCGAAAATTCCTCATCGATAGTGGCGATAAATCGATCTCAGAAACGTATCAGTTTCAGTGCTCTTCAGCGAGCCGAAAATTCCTCAACTCTGACGATCTCCCCCCGACTCCGCAAACGGTACGATGTTTCAGTGCTCTTCAGCGAGCCGAAAATTCCTCACCTCAGTTCACGCCCGCGCCTTGGCGCGCGGCTGAGATGTTTCAGTGCTCTTCAGCGAGCCGAAAATTCCTCATCTCTTTTATTTCTATACGGTGTTGTGACAGCAGCGATGTTTCAGTGCTCTTCAGCGAGCCGAAAATTCCTCTCAAAGATGTGATGGACGGCGCGACGGATGCGACGCATGTTTCAGTGCTCTTCAGCGAGCCGAAAATTCCTCACGTGACCGTCAACAGCAAACTTACTCAGATTATTCAGGTTTCAGTGCTCTTCAGCGAGCCGAAAATTCCTCACTACTATACGCTTGCGCTAGCCGTGTGTGCACCAAAGTTTCAGTGCTCTTCAGCGAGCCGAAAATTCCTCACGTTGAACACCGCAACATAGCGGCTTGAAATAAACCGTTTCAGTGCTCTTCAGCGAGCCGAAAATTCCTCACAACGCGCTCGCGTCGCTGCCGTGGGAAATTACCACCGTTTCAGTGCTCTTCAGCGAGCCGAAAATTCCTCAACCGGCGTGCGGAGCACGCGCCGTACTTGTTCCCAGACGTTTCAGTGCTCTTCAGCGAGCCGAAAATTCCTCATCTCGTTACGCTGTTCGGGCGCGCCTACGCGGTGCTGAGTTTCAGTGCTCTTCAGCGAGCCGAAAATTCCTCAGTGGACGTTATCAGATACGGCGAGCGGGCGTATGAGAGTTTCAGTGCTCTTCAGCGAGCCGAAAATTCCTCACCTTCCGCCACCTCGCGCTGTCGAGCGAGATCAAAAGAGTTTCAGTGCTCTTCAGCGAGCCGAAAATTCCTCATTGCCGCGAACTTCGAGAGTGCGCTCTTCAAGTTCCGAGTTTCAGTGCTCTTCAGCGAGCCGAAAATTCCTCACCACGAACTCCCGCAGCGCCCAGGTGAGAATGATGAGTTTCAGTGCTCTTCAGCGAGCCGAAAATTCCTCAACCCTGCGCGACTACGACTACGACACCGACGGCACAGGTTTCAGTGCTCTTCAGCGAGCCGAAAATTCCTCACATACTGTTTGTCATCAATAAGCAATCTCCGTAAAGCGTTTCAGTGCTCTTCAGCGAGCCGAAAATTCCTCAAAACTGTGACAGGTTCTGTCACAGGTCTTGTGACAGAAAGGGTTTCAGTGCTCTTCAGCGAGCCGAAAATTCCTCAACTTACTTGCAAAAAACGAGCAAAAAAAATAAGCAACAGTTTCAGTGCTCTTCAGCGAGCCGAAAATTCCTCACTTTCGGTTTCAGCGACACGTCTAGGGGCTGGAGAGTTTCAGTGCTCTTCAGCGAGCCGAAAATTCCTCACGTACAAGTATATGGTATGATCATGCTACTGCCGTGTTTCAGTGCTCTTCAGCGAGCCGAAAATTCCTCACGCAAGAAGATAGAATAATGCAATATTACGGTTATAAGTTTCAGTGCTCTTCAGCGAGCCGAAAATTCCTCAACCTGACGCTCATTTTCCTTCAATTATTGGTCAATACGGTTTCAGTGCTCTTCAGCGAGCCGAAAATTCCTCACTTGACCCATCTCGTTGTAGCCCACCGCGCCCGCCTGTTTCAGTGCTCTTCAGCGAGCCGAAAATTCCTCACGAACGTGCGCGCGGCGAGCGGCGGCGGAGGAGGCCTGTTTCAGTGCTCTTCAGCGAGCCGAAAATTCCTCAACTGAGTTCTTAGATGACGGCGGCGCGGTGTTCCGCGGTTTCAGTGCTCTTCAGCGAGCCGAAAATTCCTCACGTCGACCGTTATATGCAACTTCTTCGCCAGTCCGACGTTTCAGTGCTCTTCAGCGAGCCGAAAATTCCTCACTACCACATCCCGGCGCTCAACGAAAGCGCGGCGGTGTTTCAGTGCTCTTCAGCGAGCCGAAAATTCCTCAACTTACCCGCAACGATTGCCACGCAATAATCGAACGCGCCGTTTCAGTGCTCTTCAGCGAGCCGAAAATTCCTCAACTATAGAGTGTTGTGACACTGCTGATGGAATAACAGCGTTTCAGTGCTCTTCAGCGAGCCGAAAATTCCTCACGTAGTCGAAGTCGCGCAGGTGGCGCGGGTAGGGCGCGTTTCAGTGCTCTTCAGCGAGCCGAAAATTCCTCTCTTGCTACTGTTGAACCTCACTTGCCTACTATTGCCGCGTTTCAGTGCTCTTCAGCGAGCCGAAAATTCCTCATCGATAGTTGTCATAAATCGATCTTAGAAAACCGTCAGCGTTTCAGTGCTCTTCAGCGAGCCGAAAATTCCTCACAAGCCGTAATTGAAACGCTGGTCACGGCGGTGCAGTGCGTTTCAGTGCTCTTCAGCGAGCCGAAAATTCCTCAGGGTAGAGCGCTGTGTGCTCTACCGCACCGAGGACGTGCGTTTCAGTGCTCTTCAGCGAGCCGAAAATTCCTCATAATAACAACCAACCCACAAACGCCCCGTCCGGCAAGTTTCAGTGCTCTTCAGCGAGCCGAAAATTCCTCATTGTGACGCTGCTGATGACCAGCCCGCGCCGGGCGCAGTTTCAGTGCTCTTCAGCGAGCCGAAAATTCCTCACACGAACTCCCGCAGCGCCCACGTGAGAATAATGAGTTTCAGTGCTCTTCAGCGAGCCGAAAATTCCTCAACGTGTTGTGACACTGTTACTGCTGATGGAACAACAGCGTTTCAGTGCTCTTCAGCGAGCCGAAAATTCCTCATCAGAGGTTGGACACGATCATTCAACTGTTGCAAGGTTTCAGTGCTCTTCAGCGAGCCGAAAATTCCTCATTTGAGCGGTATTATCCGGGTGCGTTTGTCGGTGTCTTGTTTCAGTGCTCTTCAGCGAGCCGAAAATTCCTCATTGAACGTAGATCGTCCCGTCCTCGCACTCGAAGACACTTGTTTCAGTGCTCTTCAGCGAGCCGAAAATTCCTCACAGAAGTTGCGGATCAAGAAACTGTCGAAAACGTCGCTTGTTTCAGTGCTCTTCAGCGAGCCGAAAATTCCTCACGCGAACTCCCGCAGCGCCCAGGTGAGAATGATGAGTTTCAGTGCTCTTCAGCGAGCCGAAAATTCCTCATCAAGCGGGATTACGACGGAGACGTGGAACGCAGGCGTTTCAGTGCTCTTCAGCGAGCCGAAAATTCCTCCCGATCCCGTCGCAGCGCTCGCGGCGCAGATCGGGCGGCGTTTCAGTGCTCTTCAGCGAGCCGAAAATTCCTCAACTCTGGTCGCGCCCCAGCGGGACGGCGTACCGCGCCGTTTCAGTGCTCTTCAGCGAGCCGAAAATTCCTCACCGTCGCCGGTAAACACGCCCGTCCACGCGGACGGAGTTTCAGTGCTCTTCAGCGAGCCGAAAATTCCTCATCGGAACAAACGATGCTCAATGCGGCGCAGCGGTATAGTTTCAGTGCTCTTCAGCGAGCCGAAAATTCCTCACTTGGGAAGAGTACGACTCCCGCGGCGTAGAGACGAGTTTCAGTGCTCTTCAGCGAGCCGAAAATTCCTCACAACCAGCGCTGCGGCTTCGTTGAAGTCTGTTACGGAGTTTCAGTGCTCTTCAGCGAGCCGAAAATTCCTCACTGGTTGCCGTTGAGCCGCACTTGCCCGCGATTGCGTTTCAGTGCTCTTCAGCGAGCCGAAAATTCCTCATATTTACGAACACCCGCAGCGTCGCCGACCCTGCTAGTTTCAGTGCTCTTCAGCGAGCCGAAAATTCCTCAACCGCAGCGACGGAGTTCGCACCGTCACCATCGCGACATAGTTTCAGTGCTCTTCAGCGAGCCGAAAATTCCTCACCGCGCCGCTGCTGCAATCGCCGGAGCCGGCGCAGAGATAGTTTCAGTGCTCTTCAGCGAGCCGAAAATTCCTCAACACGCCTATTCCGGCAGTTGACCGCCGGGACGTAGCGAGTTTCAGTGCTCTTCAGCGAGCCGAAAATTCCTCATTGTCAAGGCGGGAACGCGGTCGTTATGGCGCAAGCGAGAGTTTCAGTGCTCTTCAGCGAGCCGAAAATTCCTCAACGGGCGGCGCGGCGGCGGCAGCGGCGATAATGCAGCAAGTTTCAGTGCTCTTCAGCGAGCCGAAAATTCCTCATGAGGTGACGGATGTACGCGACGTTGGCGCAGTTGAGTTTCAGTGCTCTTCAGCGAGCCGAAAATTCCTCAGCCACGTCAGTGGGCTATCGGTGCGGAAATCAATGATGTTTCAGTGCTCTTCAGCGAGCCGAAAATTCCTCATGACGAGGTGGCGGCGGCGGTGAAGGCGCAGAGCGTATGTTTCAGTGCTCTTCAGCGAGCCGAAAATTCCTCATGTGGTAGGATATGAGCGTAATCGATTTCGCTGAAGTTTCAGTGCTCTTCAGCGAGCCGAAAATTCCTCACTGCCGTCCACCAGCGCGCCGGAGATGAGGGTTGATGTTTCAGTGCTCTTCAGCGAGCCGAAAATTCCTCACCGATATGCAGCGCATCTTTGCCAAAGTCGATCCAAGTTTCAGTGCTCTTCAGCGAGCCGAAAATTCCTCATTTCGAGAACTTCCTCGACGGTGAATCCATATGCGAGTTTCAGTGCTCTTCAGCGAGCCGAAAATTCCTCAACCTCACATTGACACCGTGCATCCGTTACCAGGACGAAGTTTCAGTGCTCTTCAGCGAGCCGAAAATTCCTCACCCCCGTTGACGTGTGGCGATCGACAATGCGACACCAGTTTCAGTGCTCTTCAGCGAGCCGAAAATTCCTCAAATGGTAACTCTCAAGGGTCAATATGTCGTTGACGAGTTTCAGTGCTCTTCAGCGAGCCGAAAATTCCTCACGTTCGCTGGCGTCGAGAAACTCGTGATACTCGCCGAGTTTCAGTGCTCTTCAGCGAGCCGAAAATTCCTCAACCGTATAGTAGCGTCACCGACATCATTGAGTTGCTGGCGGTTTCAGTGCTCTTCAGCGAGCCGAAAATTCCTCACGTGAGGTGCCCCACGCGCCCCGTCGGCGTCAAAAGGCGTTTCAGTGCTCTTCAGCGAGCCGAAAATTCCTCAGGTTCGCACATCTCGTACGCGCGCCGTCGAGTTAGGGCGTTTCAGTGCTCTTCAGCGAGCCGAAAATTCCTCATTGAGGGGGGCGTCTACACTCCAACGCGCGCAACGCGCGTTTCAGTGCTCTTCAGCGAGCCGAAAATTCCTCAACCGACCCTCGCACCTGCGTCCATCCATATTTCCGACCGCGATGATCA
>Ga0308400_1000823_pt1 | contig 10815 bp, 15 predicted proteins | sample HotsprSampOS1265_FD_203451 | JGI IMG/M metagenome (GOLD analysis project Ga0308400, IMG submission 203451) | Hot spring phototrophic mat microbial communities from Octopus Spring, Yellowstone National Park, Wyoming, United States - 20060914_OS12-65 ...
TCGGGGATACTTCAGACTCAATCTCAATCTAGGGGGCGGGGATGATAAAGATTCCACGATTCCGGTGGATTGATGGCGTATCCGATAAGTATGAAGCAACTGCAGACGACGGCGCGCGGTTGGTTATCGTGTATAGCAGGCAATGGGATTTTTATTTTTGGCGCGTCGAGAGAGAGGGCGGGGCCGTCGTTGCGGGTTTCGCGCCCGATCTGCACGAGGCGCAAGAGCGGGCAATAGGCGCTTGGCTATCCACACGCTAAACGGTATCAGGTAAGGTGTGGCGAACACCGCGCCTTATCCGCTCGCTCTCGATCCGCAATCGGCGGTAGGTCTGTCAGGGTATCGGTACGGGTACGTCGTGGGGCGCGTAGCGCAATCGTTCTACCACCTGGTACTAACAGGGTGGTAGAACGTCTGTTCAGGTGTTTGTCGTGCCCGAATGTGCAATGAAAGGCAGTGAATCAATGGCAATGCTGCGTGTTGACTATCTGGTAGCCACGTATGATCTGGTTGCAGTTGAGCCGCACTTGCCCGCGATTGCGGGCGCGGTAATCAAGAAAGCGGAAGCGGGTAAGCATTTGGGGTATCGCGGGTATTGGTGCGCCGAATCAAGGCGCGCGTTTGTAGGTGACGATAGCAGGCGTGTGATGGTTTCCGTCACATCGTCACCGGCGCACGCGGCGGCCTTGGCGATCCCCCGCCTGGAGACGCTATCTATCGCACGTATCGACGTGCAAACGACTTTCGTAGCACGTGACGCCGATGCACTCATACGCTCGTGCGATCCTTCAGCGAGGTACCGGGCGTTTCGGATCGCGCCGGTACGGGATCGTGGTTGTACGCTCTATGTCGGATCACCTCGATCTGATAAGCGCCTGCGTATCTATAACAAATCCGCCGAATCGGGCGAAACGCCGGAAGCGGGCGAATATGTGCGTTTTGAACTACAGTTGAGAGATGACTACGCCGAACGCGCGTTCACAGCGCTTCGGGGCGGCGGGCTAAAAGGTTGGTTCTTGCATACTCTTAGGTCAATGATCGACTCGTTCACGTTCGCAGTCGTTCGTGACTCGCTCAACGACGTTGAGGAGTATCGGCAAGATACGGTTGCGCTTGAGGACTGGACACAGCGGCGCATTATCTGGGTTGAGCGTTCGGTTATCCCCGCGCTCAAAAAACTGTTTGCGGCGCGTCCTGAATATCTTGACATATTCGTACAAATGCTGTACGATTCGACCAGGCAATAAATGCGACAAGTTCTGTCACAAGACCTGCGAAAGGAAGGGGGTGAAGTTATGGCATTAGTTCCCGATCCGGTGTATACCGTTACCTACACGTTTCAAGACGAAACCGGTTCCAAGGCTACGACTCAGGCATACATTCGACAGGGCATTGTTATTGATGACGTGATTGCCCGCGCGAATGCACTCGCTGCTGCACTTCGGAACGTATCAAATGCTCAATTGACAGGGTACACGATTTCTAGGGGTTGGACGGAAGACGCGCCGGCCGGCGCGGGCGGCGGTAGCCGCGTTGAAAGGAAGGGGCGTACGATTTGGTTGGCGGATACGTATAAAACAAGGATCGATATTCCGAGTATTGCCACCGGCCAGATTCTGGCCGACGGCGCGCTGAACCGTAACTCTGCTCAATTTCTCGCGCTCAGGGCGGTGCTTCTTACCGACTTCATAGGCGATTTTACGGATTCGCGCGGCGTGTCGCTCGACGCACTCGCAGCGGCATACGAGTCGTACACGCGAACGACGCCGAAACGCCAACCCACTCGGAAGTTGGCATAACGTGCGTATATGTGGCGGTTGCGTGTCTGGTTTCGAGACATTTCGGGTACGGTATCGTATACGGGCGCTTGGTTGCGGTCTCCCAACGAGACCGCAATTTTTGCGTTCGTCAACGCTCTGCGTGGTCTGTCTGATGCACAGATCACGCACGTTGATGTGTTGCGACGTTTCCCGTATGATTCTCAGGTGCCCTCAGGTAGGGATCGCGGCATTGCGACACTCGTTCACCGCGCCGTTGATCCGGTTGACGGAACAGAACTGGACGCCTACCCGATGTGGGTTCCCGAAGCGGATTCGGGTTTGGCGCGCGATCTGTGGGGGCATTCGGTTTTAGTACGGGATTATGCTTCACGCGCGGGCTACAACATCGATAACCCAACGCCTGGAGACGGTGAACCGGTATCGCTCGATAACGAGTATCCCGATTTGTCTGATGATTACTACCTGATCGCGATCAGGCGCAATTTCTGGCACAGGTTGCTGCGTGATGCACGCGCGTACAACACGCTATCGTTGACGTTGCCGGAAGCACAGGCGCGGCGCGTTCGGCTTGATATCCGTGATTTGTTTCTGGGGGTTCCGGTGCGAGAAGTGCTAGAACGTTTGGACAGGATAATAGAATTGCTGGAGAACGGCGGCAACGCAAACACAGACGAGATACGGCGGTTACTGCTGCAAATAATCGCCGCGCTGGGTTCGTCATAGATGCACAAGTTCGGGGATAAATGACACAGACAACGACAACGATACGACAGCAGTTGACGCTGATGCGTCAACAGAACTCTGAAATAATCCGGCTGCTGGCTATTATCGCAAGACATCAGCAGTCTACGGGGTGCGGCTGTCTACCGCCGAATGTGCAGTTACCCGCTGATCTTCCGCAGATTCCGCTACTACCGCCCGAATTACCGGATACGCCGTACACGCCTGGGGGCGATCCGGTTCTTTGTAAAAGAATCCAGCGCGAAATCGACAATATCCTTTTTGTCTGGGAAAAGATAATCGATGTCGCAAAAATTGCGGGGATCGTCTCGGTCGCTGCTCTTGCGGCGATCATTGGTGGAGCGCTAGCGCCAGAGACGGCCGGGCTTTCGGCAGTAGGGCTTGCTGCACTTTCAGCAGGAATAACGGCGGTAATTGCAGAGGAAGGAAGCGAGATCGCAAGCATTCCACAGGCTACGCGCGATCGGGCGGCGCGGGCGGCATATAACGCCCGTTCGGGCGGCGCGGCAAGTGCGAGTTCGGCGGCGCTTCAGGTGTTTCGAGATGAACAACCTGTTTTCTTTGTACAGAACGCTTTTGCGGTTTTTTGGCGAATGTGGGGCGGGTTGCGGCGCGCGTTTGATGCGAATGCAGACATAGGAGACTGGACGCCGTACCCGGAAATATGCAGAGAATGCTATGGACACGCGAACCATATCGATCTTCGTGGAGAGATCATTTATCGATGGAATCCGCCGATTCAAATGATGAACTCAATCCCCAACACTATCTATCAGGCGGGTTTTGGCGTCTACTTCCGTGTTCCAGATAATACGGTTTTTCGCAATACGTCACAGATCACGGTTGAGCTGTTCGTGTGGAATTACAGCGGTGTTATGTACATCGATCAGAGAGTTCAACCGGGCGGTTCGGTCACGATTCCCGTCACCAATGGCGGGTACGTGCGCACGATTCGGCCTGTTGTGTGTCCAGTGAATACGTTGCAGTTTTGTATACCGTAGAAGTGAGATGTGTATGAATGGCGTGAATTGGTGTAGGATCGCGCAATTTCTGATCTCAATCGTCAACGCTTTGCTGTGGTACATATGCGGTCACAACAGAGACGACCGCAAACGCGAAAAGTAGCGCATATGTAACTCAACGAAAGTATAGGGCTGGATACTATACTTTTGACGGGGAAACACTCTCCTTTTGGAGAGTGTCATTTTTTTTGCGCTTGCGCTATGCTGTGCTCACTGTATCCGCTCTATCACGAACAGGAGTATCACAATGCGCATCCGTATCGAATCCCCGTTCCCCATTCAAGCGGGTTTGTTCAAACCCGCGCGCGTTCGCACGATTGGCGCTACGGGGAACACTGTGCACTGGTATGACATTAACCAGCGAGATTTGGACACGTTTTTGCGCGAAATATTCTATTACTACGATTCTAATTACGCGCAAAAAATGCGTGGACGCGAAGAATATTGCTGGTTTGCGTCTTTGACGCTCTACTATCGATCTACAACAATCGCTCTTAATCTCTCTCAAGCGCGCTTGTACCATAACCCGAACTACCGCGTTCAATTTCGTCAAGAATTGAGCGGCGATTTCGGATTTTATCCCGATTCAATCGGGTTTTGGGAGTTCGATACTGCGAGTAACGTTTATACGTACCATAACATACGTACAATTATGAATAGAATCATAACGGAGTTTCAGAAATGAACGTACTCATATCCTATCCAGATAGGTACGATTTCAATCTTGTTGTACCGCAACCGTACTTGCAACGTCATATGCATTCTATGCGCGTCAATTTCGATTCGTACCGTATCTCTACGAAATCGATTGACGCGCTTCTTAGTCGTGTTTACACGCATTGCGCGTCGCACAACGTCAAGCGTGATCACTTGAACAGTGAACACGTTTGGCGCTATTGCGACATTGAGATAACCGCGCGCAAGCGCTACTATATGCTTGCGCTAGCCGTGTGTGCACCAAGCGGCTACCTAACACGTAGATTGCACTATCTGTATCGCGGTAGCGCCATTGAGCGTACCGAATCTGGCGCTTGGGTTGCATACGTTCCATATCGCGATCTAGTGCTTTCGGATAGCCTATTCGCACTTGTGCAATCGCTTACTGAGTAGCGGCTTAGGGCTTGCAACCCGCGTACAAACGGGTTGCAAGTCCTTTATTGCATCAACAGGAGTAGTGTATATGCGCGTCAATGTCTCATCACCTTACCCGTTGCACATCGATGTAAAACACACGTTCTACTCGCTCGATCACGAACATCTGTACCAGTACGCTTATTACCCGAAACAGGAAAACTTTGACGATTTTTACGGGAAATTACAAGAAGAGTACGCAAAGTACGCAGAGCAAGAGATCGATAAAAACAACCTTCCTTTGACGCTTTATTGGCGTATCCGACGTGGCGGAACGCAGTTTTTCGAGATGTTCTACCAGAACATTGTTTTATGTCGCTGGTGGGGCAACTACGATTTCGCTTTTCACTACGTCGAGAATTACGGATACGCCACGTACACGCTCAACGAATCGAACTGGACTCGTTACCGCGTTGTGAGTACGTTTGATGACGTTTTCCGGCTCGCAAACGCGCTACAAGAGGTGTGGAAATGGTAGAAAAATGTCTAACTGACAAGTTTGACGTTCACGGGCTTTTTGAACGTATTTGGCGCTGGCAAAAGGCAGCAGGCGGCGATGTAGACGCCGTGGCATACGCTACTGCTGATGCAATCATTGCCGCCTACCGCAATCAGCGGAATCGGTTTGGGAGTCGCGGCTTGGTACCGGCGCTTCGCAACCTGATGTATATGCGAGACGCCCTAGAACAGGTCGTCACCGATCCGAATTGCGACCGGATGCAGCGAATACGGATGATTGTGATGGCGGAACTTTCGGCTTCAGGCTTGGATCGCGATAAGATTCGGTATCGGGGATACTTCAGACTCAATCTCAATCTAGGGGGCGGGGATGATAAAGATTCCACGATTCCGGTGGATTGATGGCGTATCCGATAAGTATGAAGCAAACACAGACGACGGCGCGAGGTTGGTTATCGTGTATAGCAGGCAATGGGATTTTTATTTTTGGCGCGTCGAGAGAGAGGGCGGGGCCGTCGTTGCAGGTTTCGCGCCTGATCTGAACGAGGCGCAAGAGCGGGCGATAGGCGCGTGGATAGCCACACGCTAAACGGTATCAGGTAAGGCGTGGTGAACACCGCGCCTTATCCGCTCGCTCTCGATCCGCAATCGGCGGTAGGTCTGTCAGGGTATCGGTACGGGTACGTCGTGGGGCGCGTAGCGCAATCGTTCTACCACCTGCATCTAACAGGGTGGTAGAACGTCTGTTCAGGCGTGTGTCGTGCCTAAATGTGCAATGAAAGACGGTGGATCAATGGCAACGCTGCGTGTTGACTATCTGGTAGCAACGTATGATCTGGTTGTAGTTGAGCCGCACTTACCCGCGATTGCGGGCGCGGTGATCAAGAAGGCGGAAGCGGGTAAGCATTTGGGGTATCGCGGGTATTGGTGCGCCGAATCGCGGCGGGCGTTCGTAGGAGATGACGGCTACAGGGTAATGGTGTCGGTCACGTCGTCACCGGCGCATAGCGCGGCGCTGGCAATCCCCAGACTGGAGACGCTCTCGATTGCGCGCATTGACGTGCAAACGACTCTCGTATCACGCGATGCAGATTTGTTGATCAAGTCGTGTGATCCTTCAGCGAGGTATCAGGCATTTCGGATCGCGCCGGTACGGGGTTGTGGTCATACGCTGTACGTCGGATCGCCCCGATCTGATAAGCGCCTGCGTATCTATAACAAATCCGCCGAATCGGGCGAAGTTCCCGAATCGGGCGAATATGTGCGCTTTGAACTGCAACTGCGTGACGACTATGCGGAAAAGGCATTTACCGCGCTGCGCGGCGGCGGGCTAAAGGGTTGGTACCTGCACACGATTCGATCAATGATCGACTCGTTCACGTTCGCAGTCGTTCGCGATGCCCTCAACGACGTTGAGGAGTACCATCAGGATGTTGCGGCGCTTGAAGATTGGACACAGCGCCGCATCATCTGGGTTGAGCGATCGGTAATACCGGCGCTCAAGCGGTTGTTTGCGGCGCGTCCTGACTATCTTGACATATTCGTATCGATGTTATATGATCTGAATAGGCAGTAGATGTGACAGAACTTGTCACAAGACCCGCGAAAGAAAGGGGGTGAAGTTATGGCATTAGTTCCCGATCCGGTCTACACGGTTACGTACACGTTTCAAGACGAGACCGGTAGCAAAGCCACAACCCAGGCGTACATTCGGCAAGGTATCGTCATTGATGACGTGATTGCCCGCGCGAATGCGCTCGCTGCTGCACTTCGTAACGTGTCGAATGCACAATTGACGGGGTACACAATTTCTAGGGGTTGGACGGAAGACGCGCCGGCCGGCGCGGGCGGCGGTAGCCGTGTCGAGCGCAAAGGCAGGACTATCTGGCTTGCGGATACGTATAAAACAAGGATCGATATTCCGAGTATTGCCACCGGCCAGGTTTTGCCAGATGGTGCACTCAATCGCAACTCTGTACAGTTCCTGGCACTTAGGGCGGTCTTGTTGACCGATTTTGTCGGTGACTTTACCGACTCGCGCGGCGTGTCGCTCGACGCACTCGCAGCGGCATACGAGTCGTACACGCGAACGACGCCGAAACGCCAACCAACCCGCAAACTTGCGTAGAGTTCGTATATGTGGCGGTTGCGTGTCTGGTTTCGAGACATTTCGGGTACGGCGTCGTATACGGGCGCTTGGTTGCGGTCTCCCAACGAGACCGCAATCTTTTCGTTCGTCAACGCTTTGCGTGGTCTGTCTGATGCACAGATCACGCACGTTGATGTGTTGCGGCGCTTTCCGTATGCGTCTCAGGTTCCGGCGGGGCGGGATCGGGGCATTGCGGTACTCGTTCACCGCGCCGTTGATTCCTTCGGCGGCCCGGAATTAGATGCGTTCCCGATGTGGATTCCCGAATCTGGAATCGACGCGGCCCGTAGCCTGTGGGGGTATCCGACGTTAGTACAGGATTATGCGTCGAAGGCGGGCTACAACATCGATAACCCAACACCTGGAGACGGTGAACCGGTTTCGCTCGATAACGAGTATCCAGACGACACGGATGATTACTACCTGGTTGCGATCCGTCGCAACTTCTGGCATAAACTGTTGCGTGATGCACGCGCGTACAACACGCTATCGTTGACGTTGCCGGAAGTGCAGGCGCGGCGCGTGCGGCTAGATATTCGTGATCTGTTTATGGGGGTTCCGATGCGAGAGGTGATAGAGCGACTGGATAGGATCATAGAATTGCTGGAAGGCGGCGGCGGCGCAAACACTGACGAGATCGAACAACTTTTGCTGCAGATTATCGCTGCACTGGGTTCAACGTAGCGGAGTGCGTGGGATAAATGACACAGACAACGATACGACAGCAGTTGACTCTGATGCGTCAACAGAACTCTGAAATGATTCGCTTGCTGGCTATTATTGCACGCCACCAGCAAGCGGCTGGGTGTGGTTGCCTTCCGCCAAACGTTCAGTTTCCTGAAAACCTTCCGCCTATTCCGGTTCTGGAACCTGAACTTCCAGACAGGCCGTATGTGCCTGGGGGCGATCCGGTTCTCTGTAAAAGAATCCAGCGCGAAATCGACAATATTCTTTTTATTTGGGAGAAGATAATCGATGTCGCAAAAATTGCGGGAATTGTTTCTGTTGCGGCGCTCGCTGCTATCATAGGCGGGGCGTTAGCGCCGGAAACGGCTGGGCTTTCTGCGGTGGGTCTTGCTGCACTTTCAGCAGGAATAACGGCGGTAATCGCAGAAGCAGGCGGCGAAATTGCCAGCGTTCCACAGGCTACGCGCGAACGTGCGGCGCGGGCGGCATACAACGCCCGCGGCGGCGGCGCTATGGCTGCCAGTTCCGCTGCTCTTCAAGTGTTTCGGAATGAACAACCTGCTTTCTTTGTACAGAACGCTTTTACGATTTTTTGGCGAATGTGGGGCGGGTTGCGGCGCGCGTTTGACGCGAACGCAGATATTGGCGATTGGACGTCGTATCCAGAAATATGTAGCAACTGCTACGGTCACGTTACATATACAGATCACGGCAATCCTGGGCTTGAACGTATTTATCAGTGGGGAGAACCGATCACTATGATGAGCGCGGTTCCTGGTCTACCTGGCGGTTCGCGCCCGTTTTCCGCTTACTTCCGTGTGCCCGATGGTACGGTTTTCCGCAACGATTCTCCTTACGCGGTTTGGATGTACGTCTGGAACTACGCGCCAACTCTGATCATTAATCAATCTATTCCGTCTAATGGATCGATCACGCTATCGAACGTTAATGCTGGGTATGTCTGTTCGTATCCGCCCGTAACGTGCCCGCCGGGTACGTTGAAGTTTTGTATTCCATAAAGGTACGCATATGAACAGTTGGAACTGGTGTCGGATTTTTCAATTTCTGATCGCGGTTGTTAATGCTGTGATGTGGTACATATGCGGTCACAAAAGCGACGACCACAAACGCGAACAATAGCGTATATGTAACTCAACGAAAGTATAGGATCGGATACTGTACTTTTGACGGGGAGACACTCTACTTTTGGAGAGTGTCCTTTTTTTTGCGCTTGCGCTATGCTGTGAGCGTCGTATTCGTTATCTGAACAATAGGAGTACCACAATGCGCATCCGTATCGAATCGCCGCTCACTGTTTCCGCTGGTCTGTTTAAACCCGTCAAGACGCGCTACGTCGCTACTGTTGGGAATACCGTCTGTTGGTACGAGATCAATCAACGCGATCTCGACACGTTTTTGCGTGAAATATTTCATTACTACAATTCAAATTACGACGCGCAAAACGTTGGACGTGATGAATACGTTTGGTATGCGTCAATGACGCTCTACTATCGCAACACAACGATAGCGCTAAATCTCTCAAAATCGCGCTTGTATCACAATCCGCAATATCGGCTTCAGTATCGTATCGAATTGAGCGGCGATCTAGGTTTTTATCCCAACTCGATTGAGTTTTGGGAGTTTGATTCGCGCGGTTTTGCGTGCGAGTTCTCTAATGTTCGCTCAATTCTGAACAGAATCATTAGGGAGTTTGCGCAATGAATGCTGTGCTTTCGTATCCAGATCGATACAATTTCGACATTCCAGCGTACAAGCCGCGCGCGCGTCGATCATTCCCATCGGCGCGCGTGTCAATCGATTACTATCGCATTCCATCGCGATCTGTCGATGTGTTTTTGAGCGACGTATATCTGCACGCGCTTGCTAAAAACGTCGCTCAAGAGCACTTGGCAAGCGAATGGGTTTGGCGCTATTGCGATATAGAGATAACGGCACGCCAGCGCTTCTATCGCTTGGCGCTTGCAATTTGTGCGCCATACGGCTATTTGACGCGCCGTTTACACTATTTGACCGGTAGCGTAGCGATTGAGCGCGCTTCATCCGGCTTCTGGTTGGCGCATATGCCGAATCGCGATTCTGTCGCTTCCGATAGTCTGCTGTCGCTCATTCAATCGCTCACTGAGTAGTAGTATAGGGCTTGCAAACCGTCCAGCACGCGGTTTGCACGCCCTATCTTGTGCTGATAGGAGTGCTCTATATGCGTGTCAATGTGTCCTCTCCGTGCATTCTTCAGATCGACGTAAAACATTCGTTCTACTCGCTCGATCACGAACATCTGTACCAATACGTGTTTTTTCCGAAACAACAACATTTCGACGGTTTTTACGCGAAATTACAAGAAGGTTACGGCATTTACGCGCAAGAAGAAAGCGCGAAAGGCAATCTGCCTCTCGTGCTTTATTGGCGTATCCGACGCAACGGCCCTCAATTCTTCGAGATGTTCTACACGAGTATCGTAATGGGGCGCTGGTGGGGCAACTACGATTTTGCTTTTCACTACGTCGAGAATTACGGCTACGCCACATACACGCTACACGAAGGCGGATGGCAGCGTTACCGTGTCGTGAACACGTTTGGGGATGTATTCCGGCTTGCAAGTGCCCTATCTGAGGTGTGGAAATGAACGACAAGGTACTAACCGATAAGTTCGACGTTCATCAGTTGTTCGAGTCCATATGGCGCTGGCAGAAGGAGACCGGCGGCGATGTAGACGCCGTGGCATACGCTACTGCTGATGCAATCATTGCCGCCTACCGCAATCAGCGGAATCGGTTTGGGAGTCGCGGCTTGGTACCGGCGCTTCGCAACCTGATGTATATGCGAG
>Ga0308400_1000826_pt1 | contig 10794 bp, 9 predicted proteins | sample HotsprSampOS1265_FD_203451 | JGI IMG/M metagenome (GOLD analysis project Ga0308400, IMG submission 203451) | Hot spring phototrophic mat microbial communities from Octopus Spring, Yellowstone National Park, Wyoming, United States - 20060914_OS12-65 ...
CGCTCGATGCGCTGCTGGAACTCGGCCAGCCGTTCGTCTGTCCGCCGCTGGGCTTCGACCAATTCACGCACCAAGTCTGGCAACTTCAGCAGCTCATCGGTGAGCACAACGCGCCGCACTTCGGCCAGCCACTCCGGCTGCTCACGCAGAATGCGTAGCAAGTCATTTAGATCGTTGACGGTGAAAGCCATCACTCACATTATAGTTTCACCTATATGCAAGGGGGAGTGCTCAAATTCGGAGTGACATAAACTCCACTCTGGGACAACGCTGTCTAAACAACGGCCGAGCATTCCAGCGGTGCACGAAGAGCAATGGAAGCTCTCAGCGCTCTTGGCAAATCCTCGTGTTCGGCGGGCAAGCTGCGAGACAAAACAGCGCGTTCAGCGTTGTTTGCCTCGACCGAGTAGACTTGCCATGCGCTACGGGATGACGACTGCGACGGTAATTCACCTGACGGGATATCCGTCTGAGCGAACGTATCGGTCAACCAGCCTTTGAATCGCTTCGACCGTACGCTTAGTCACCAGCATCCTGGACCGTACCCCATTTAGTGGCTTAGCATTACCCATAAGTGCTTGGGGGATTGGCGAGCATGCTATGCATCAATTGCAGGCTGCCGCAGCGCAGCAGAGGCGGTTCGCGAACTGCCCCTGCGCGCCGGACTGAAGCGCTGCGGGGTTCGCTGAGGCAGGAGGTTGGGTGGCTTCGCGGTGTTTTGGTTGGGCGGGATTTCAGATGCTTCGCTTCGCGCAGCATGACAGACGCGCTCCTTTACCCTCTCGCAGGCTGCGCAGCCTGCGGGAGTTTGCATCGCTAGAAGATAACTTTTTGCCCCCTGTTGGTGAACACACTCCCTGCGCCCAAGCGCGTTTGCTTGGTAAGATAATCCGCCTAAAGCGCGCCGATGACGCAGCGGATTCGCGTCTCTTCTCACTTTCTGGCCTTCCTGCCGACGCTTGACCCGCAAGCGCTGGCTGAGGTGATGGTGGCGTTCGCCAACAGCGACGGCGGCACCATCGTGCTGGGCTACGATGAACGCGGCCGGCCCACACTCGATGTCACGCCGGAGGACATCGAAGCCTCGCTCCAACAAGCAGCCAACCTGACTTCGCCGCCTGTGCTGGCGACGCTGGAGAGTTCCAGCGACGGCCACGCCCCCAAACTCGTCGTGCGTGTGCCGCGCAGCATGGACCTGCATTCAACAAAGGATGGTCGCGTGTTGGTGCGCAGCGCGGGCGAGAACCGCGTCTTGACCGGCGAGGAAATCCGTCACCTCACCCAAAACAAATCCCTGGGCGACTACGAAGCCGAGACCGTTCCGGCAGCGACATTGCAAGACTTCGATGATGACGTGGTCGCCGAATACATCGCCAAGCGCGAGGCGCGCACGCGCCGTAAGATTGATCTCGCCGAGCGCACCGCAGCCGGCGCAGCCGCGCTGCTCCAAGAGATCGGCGCGCTGGACGTGCGCGGCCAGCCCACTGTTGCCGGCATCTTGCTTTTCGGCAAAAATCCCCAGGCGTTTCTGCCCCAAAGCGGGGTCGTCTTCGTCAAGTTCCCCGGCGTAGAACCGCGCTCGGAGGAAGGCCGCGCCGGCTACGGCAGGCGCGAAGAGATCAACGGTCCGCTTGCTCGCGTGATCGAGCGCACTTGGCAAGTGGTCCTGGAAGAGATGCGCGTGGGGGCGATCGTAAAAGGGCTGGAGCGCCACGAGGTCTTGGAGTATCCGGAGTTTGCCGTGCGCGAGGCGCTGGTGAACGCGGTGTGCCACCGTGACTATCGCCTGCGTGGCCGGCGGGTTGAGGTGCGCAAATACGCCGATCGGCTGGAGGTGATCTCGCCCGGCGGGCTGGCCGGCTACATCACTTTGGATAACATCATCGAGGAGCACTTCTCGCGCAATCCGCGCATTGTGCAAGGGCTATTCCAGTGGGGATACATTGAAGAATTGGGTTTGGGCATAGACCGGATGATCGAAGAGATGGTCGCTGCCGGCCATCCAGCCCCTAAGTTCAACGCCACGTCCTATAGCTTCACGGTGATCCTCTCGAACGTGCGCGAACGCCGCATCACCCAGAACATCACGCTGTTCGCGCCAGAAGCTGGCGCGCTGCCCGCCGGCCTAACCGTGAACGAGCGGCAGGCCCGCGCCCTGCAGTATGTGCGCGAGCACGGGCGCATCACCAACCGCGATTTTCAGGTGCTTTGTCCGAACGTGACGCCCGAGACCTTACGCATGGACCTGGCCGACCTGGTGGAGAAAGGCGTCTTAATGCGCATCGGCGAGAAGAAGGGCACCTATTACATCTTGAAGTAGCGTGTTTAGATGAAACGAGCAAGCGAAGTGCGGCGCGAGCCGCTTCCGTACGCTGTGTTCGGCGCGGAGCACATAGACGCTGCCTCGCGCGCACAAATGGATAACGCCATGCGCCTGCCGGTGAGCGTGGCCGGCGCGTTGATGCCCGATGCCCACGTGGGCTATGGCTTGCCAATTGGCGGCGTGCTGGCCACCGAGGGCGCGGTGATCCCCTACGCGGTTGGCGTGGACATCGCCTGCCGCATGCGGCTGAGCATCTTCGCTGCCCCGCCTGAACTATTGAGCCAACAACAGGGCCGCTTTGAGAAGGTGCTGCGCGAGCAAACGCGCTTCGGCGCCGGCGCGGAATGGAAACCGCCGCGCGAAGATCCGATCTTGGACGATCCCGATTGGCAGGCCGTCCCGCTCCTCAGACACCTAAGGGAGACAAAAGGCATTCCCCAGCTCGGCACATCCGGCAGCGGCAACCATTTCGTGGAGTTTGGCGAGCTAGAGGTGCTGACTACCGACCCCAAACTCGGCCTTCAGCCCGGTAAATATCTCGCGCTGCTCTCTCACAGCGGCAGCCGTGGGGTGGGTTACCAAATTGCGGACTACTACAGCAAGCTGGCGCACAGCCTGCATCCTGAACTGGATAAGGAACTGGCGCACTTGGCCTGGCTGGACATGTCCAGCGAGCCTGGACAGGAATACTGGCTGGCGATGAACTTGGCCGGTCGCTTTGCCTCGGCCAATCACCGCATCATCCATCAACAAATCACCAAAGCGGCGGGGCTGGACGTGCTGGCCACCGTAGAGAATCACCACAACTTCGCCTGGGAGGAGACGTTGCCGGATGGCCGGCGCGTGTATGTGCATCGCAAGGGCGCGACGCCAGCGGGGAAGGACGAGCTGGGCGTTATCCCCGGCACGATGGGCGATGTGGGCTACGTGGTGCGCGGCAAGGGCAATCCAGCCTCGCTCAACAGCGCTTCCCACGGTGCTGGGCGGCAGATGAGTCGGAATGAGGCATTCAAGAGCATCACCAAGAAGATGCGCGATGCCTATCTGCGCGAGCGCGGCGTAAAGCTATTGGGCGGTGGGCTGGACGAGTCGCCACAGGCTTATAAACGTATTGACGAGGTCATGGCTGCCCAGCGCGACCTGGTGGAAATCGTCGCGCGCTTCCAGCCGCGCTTGGTGATGATGACCGATGACCCGCGCGATATTTAGGTGTTGAACGCCGGGTTGATCTGGGTAACGACGTGGCGCTCGTCAGGATAGGCAGGGCATGGCCGGCCGCTGAACGACTGACAGACCAGCGAAGGGTCAGGGAGCTGCGGCAGGCAGGCCCGCAGCCGGCAGAGCGCCAGGCCCACGACGTTGAGCGGACATCCGCGCATCTCGGCCACCGGTCGAAAGAGGGGATGCTGTACGGCGTAGCTCCCTGCCTTGTCGAACGGATCGCCGGTGGCGATGTAGGCTTCGATTTCCTCGTCGTCGTAATCGCGCATTAGCACGCGCGTGCTCACCGGCTCAGCCGTCTCATGCCCGCCACGGCGCACGACGATCACGGACTGCACCTGATGGGTGCGTCCGCGCAGGCGGCGCAGCATCCGGCGCGCGTCCTCTGGGCCGGCTGGCTTATTCAGCATCTCACCATCCAGCAGCACCGTTGTGTCGCAGGCGACGACAGGACGCTCGGCAAGTGCCGGGTAAGCCGTGAATAGCCTGGTCTGCGCCGTGCGGGCCTTGTCGCGGGTGATGCGCAACTGCGTCTCCAGCGGAGTCTCGCCCGGCCAGGGGGATTCATCTACATCCGCAGGACAGACCTGAAAGCCAACGCCTAGCCGGCTGAGCAGGTCGCGCCGACGCGCAGAGGCAGAAGCCAGGACGAGCAGGATGACAGAATCCGCGCTCAAGTTCAAGCGAACTCCGTGCGTTTGAGAATCTCGATGTTCTCAAGCGCCCGTCCAGTGCCCAGGGCCACGCAGGCGATTGGCGCGTCGGCCACATAGGCCGGCACGCCGGTCTCGCGGGTGAGGAACTCGTCGAGCTTGCGCAGCAGCGCTGTGCCACCGGTCATCGCCATGCCGCGGTCAATAATGTCCGAGGCCAATTCCGGCGGGGTGCGCTCAAGGACCGATTTCACGCACGCGGTGATCTGGGCCAGCGGCTCTTGTAGCGCCTCGACGATCTCATTTGTGGAGACCTCGATGGTGCGCGGCAGGCCGGTGACCTGGTCACGACCCTGGACTTCCATATACATCTCTTCGTCCTTGGGGAGCGGCAGGGCGCTGCCGATGTTGATCTTGATCTCCTCGGCGGTTGGCTCGCCGATGGCGAGGTTGTATTTGCGCCGGATGAAGTTCTGGATCGCTGCGTCGAGCTTTAGCCCGCCCACGCGCACCGAGTTGGCGACGACGATGCCGTTCATCGAGACCACAGCAGCCTCGGCGGTGCCGCCGCCGATATCCATCACCATGTTGCCAGTGGCGGTGTCTACAGGGAGTCCGGCGCCATAGGCTGCGGCCAGCGGCTCACGGATCAAAAACACCTCGCCGGCGCCGGCCTCCAGCGCCGCTTCGCGCACCGCACGGCGCTCGACGCTGGTGACCCCATAGGGCACACCGATCACCACCCTAGGTGGGAGCAAGCTGAACCCCTTCGCACGGTTCAGAAAGTGCTGGAGCATCTTCTGCGTCACCTGGTAATCGGCGATCACGCCCTCGCGCAGCGGCCGAGCGACCTCAATTTCTTCAGGCGTGCGCCCATACATCTGACGGGCTTCCTCACCCACCTCCACCACAATCTCTTCACGGGTGAGGATGGCGACGACCGACGGCTCTTGGATCACGATCCCCTTGCCGCGCACGTAGATCAGGACGTTCACCGTGCCCAGGTCTACGCCGATTTCAGCCCGAAGAATGCTCATTGTTTATGCAGATCAGCACGCTCGCCCCGGCACCAAGCTGCGTAGTGAGACTGGGATCAGGCGAGTCGCGTGCTAGCTGCTCGAATCGCCCCGCTGGGTGCGCCGGCGCATGGCGACGTTGATCCGCACCGTGTTTCGGCGCAGCGAAGCTTGCAGCTTAAACAGATCTTCTTTATTAGGAGGCGGGTTTTTCAACAGCTCGGCCGCGCGTGCGCGCGCAGCTTCGGCGCGCGCAATGTCAATCTCTTCGGCGCGCTCGGCGCTGTCGGCCAGGATGATCACGCGGTTGTCATGAATGTCCACGAAGCCGCCACCGATGGCGAATTCGTGCGTCTCCTCGCCGATCTTGACCCGCAGCTCGCCGGGCCGCAGGGTGGAGAGCACTGGAGCGTGATGGGGCAAAACCCCCATCACGCCCCCACTGCCTGGGATGGTGACCATATCTACGTCACCGCTGAAGACAGTGCGCTCGCTGGTTACGATTTCAAGGTGTAGAGGCATGGCGCTACTTTTGCTCGGCGCGGGCTTTCTCGTATTCTTCCCACACCTCGTCTATCTTGCCCTTCATCAGGAAGAAGCTCTCCGGCACTTCATCCAACTCGCCCTTAAGGATGCGATCGAAGCCGTCCACGGTGTCGGCGATCTTCACATAGCGACCTTCGCGGCCGGTGAACGCTTTGGCGACGAACATCGGCTGGCTGAGGAAGCGCTCGATCTTGCGGGCGCGGGAGACGAGCAGCTTGTCGTCTTCGCTCAGCTCGTCCACGCCGAGGATGGCGATGATGTCTTGTAGGTCCTTATAGCGTTGCAGGACGCGCTGCACCTCGCGCGCCACGCGGTAGTGCTCCGGCCCAACGATGTTGGGATCCAGGATGCGGCTGGTGCTCGCCAGCGGGTCCACGGCGGGATAGATGCCCTTCTCAGCGATTGAGCGTTCCAGCGTCACCGTCGCGTCCAAATGGGCGAAGGTGGCCACCGGCGCGGGGTCGGAGTAATCGTCAGCCGGCACATACACCGCTTGCATGGAGGTGATCGAGCCGCGCTTCGTCGAGGTGATCCGCTCTTGCAATTGGCCCATCTCGGTGGAGAGGGTCGGCTGATAGCCCACTGCCGAGGGCATGCGCCCAAGCAACGCCGAGACTTCTGACCCACTCATCACGAAGCGGAAGATGTTATCAATGAAGAGCAGCACGTCGCGGCCCTCATCGCGGAAATACTCGGCCATCGTTAGGCCGGTGAGCGCCACGCGCAGGCGCACGCCCGAGGGTTCGTTCATCTGACCGAAGACCATCACCAGCGAATCAATCACCCCTGCCTCGTGCATCTCTTTGTAAAGCTGGGTGCCTTCGCGGGTTCTTTCGCCCACGCCGGCAAATACAGAGTAGCCGTTGTGGAACTTAGCGATGGAGTTGATCAACTCTTGGATGGTGACGGTCTTGCCCACGCCCGCTCCGCCGAAGATGCCGGTCTTGCCGCCCTTGGTAAACGGCGCGATCAAGTCAATCACCTTGATGCCGGTCTCCAGCATCTCCACCGATCCCTTCTGCTCCTCAAACGTAGGCGCTGGGCGATGAATGGGATAGCGCAGGTCGGTCTGGGGGGCAGGTCTGCCGTCAATTGGGTCGCCCAGCACGTTGAAGATGCGTCCCAAGGTGGCCGCGCCGACCGGCACGCGAATCGGGCCGCCCGTGGCGCGCACCAACTCGCCGCGCCGAAGGCCGTCCGTGCTATCCATAGCGACCGTGCGCACCGTATCGTTCCCGATGTGCTGCTGCACTTCCAACACCAGCCGCCCGCTTGGCCGGTCAATTTCCAAAGCATCGTAAATCTCGGGCAGGCTCTCTGGGGGAAATTGCACGTCAACCACGCCGCCGCGAATGGCGATCACTTTGCCAACAACCGTTCCGTTGCTGCTCCCGTTTTGTCCAGACATGCGTTTGCTCCACTCCGTTTGGTTTTGTGTTTGCTTATTTGGCTTGCAGAACGACATAAACAGGCAGGCCGCTTCTCTCGTGGGCGATGAAGACCTCCACGACCTGCCGGCCCATCTGCTCGGCGAGCTGGGTAAATTCTGCACGGCGATTATAAACCGCGAACCGCTCCCACAACACAATGTAGTATTGCTCTGGGTCAGCCAAGGCATCGCGAACACGCTGGCGGAACGCCTCATCCGCCTCTGCCGAATACCCAAAGACCTCCACCGGCCGCACACGATTAGCGGTCAACACGCGCACGTTCTTCTCTATTCCCCAATCCAGCGCAATGGGCTGTTCGATCTGGCTGAGCGTTAGCCAGTCTGCCAGTTTGTAGATCGCGTCGGAGAATCGCCCAGAGCCACCCGTGCGAAGCAGCGTGGCATGGTGCTGTTCGTTGACCCATATGTCACGACTGAGCGGCAGGGCGAGCAGCAGGCCAACCAGACCGGCGAACAGCAAGGTGCGCAAAGCGGCCCAGCGCAGACGAAACAGCGACGCGAGCTGGTCGGCCAGCCAAACGGCTGCGCAGGCGATGACCATTTGCGGCAAGGGCAGCATGATGAACTGGTGGGTGGACCACAGGCCAGACACGGTGAACGCGCCGAGCACAGTGAGCGTGCCGATGCCGGCCAGGAGGGCGAAGAAACGCCGTGCCTCGCCTCGCGCACCCGCGCACAGGAGGACCAGGCCGCTGCCCAGCACTGCACTCACCACCAAGGCCGGCACAGCATAGATGTTGCTGAACGGGATGCCGTTGTACCAGAAGTAGCTGCCATCCAGGAACACGCGCACGTCGTCAATCGCCTTTCGCAGATTCTCGAAGAAAGCGGTGTTGTCCACGCCGAATTGTTGTGTGGGCTGGGTGAGTGAGTTGATGAGCAGCGTGATCGTCCAGGGCTGCCCATCGCGCAACCAACCGGCGATGTTGTAGTAGATGAGCGGAAACGCGCCGAGCACACTGCCGAGTGCGAGCGCTGCCAGGACACCCCTAAAGCCTGCCTGCGCATGATGGGCCGGCCAATTCAGCACCACACCCATCACCACCAGGACAATCACCCAGCGCAGAAAGAGCAGCTTGGCCCATAACCCCAGGCCTATCAGCAGGCCGGCGGCCAGAGCCATCGCCACGGCTTTCGCCGCGCGCCCCTGTGCCAACAGGCGCTCCTGCGCTGCATCGAGTAGCAGCAAGCTCCCCAGCGAGAACACCGTCATCACGCTGGTGACGCTGATGCCCTGCCGGCTGAACCAGATAAACGAAGGATTCGTCGCCAATAGCAAGACCGTGACCACAGCGACCGGTGCGCCAAACCATCGGCGGGCCAACAGCCAGGCCAGCAGGATGGTGACGCACGAGAAGAAGATTGGCTGAGCGCGCGCAGCCACATACCCCGGCCCGAACACCATCAGGAAGGGGAGGGTGAGGTAGCCACCCAGGCTGCCCATGTAATCCAGCAACATGACCGGATACGGGCCGATGCCGATCCCTCGCAACAGCTCTGGTTGCTCACCCTGTAGCAGCGCCAACATCGGCACAAGGTCCAAAGCCTCGTCGTAATAGAACCCCGGCAGATGGAGTTGTCGGAGCGCATACGCGAGGAAGAGCGCAATCGCCGCCACCGGTGGCAGAGATTGGGCGAAGGCGACCGTCAGGGTGGCAACACGCTCAACGCTCAGTGTCGAGCCTTGGTGCACCTGCACGTGGTTCATCGGCCTAGAGCAGCGAGAGCACCGAGCAAAGAAAATGCCGCGCTCGAACGCGGCATGTTTGTTGCGGAAGCGACGGGATTCGAACCCGCGTTCTCTGCCTTGACAGGGCAGCGTGTTAGGCCTCTACACCACGCCTCCTGATTGCGTCTGCGAGATGAGACTATACCACAACTTCTAAAGGGGCGTTCGCCCGGGAGTGCGCCACTTGAAGGTAATACACGCACCGCAGAGATTTTTACATATCCTCTGCGCTCTCTGCGGTTTAAATCTCGGTGAGCCAAGTCACCCCAAAGTTGAGCACTCCCCACCAATTAAGGCGACGTGCGAATTGGGCACACTGCCTTTGGGCGAGTGCCGATTTCCTGCGTTCCCCGCGTCAGAACAGACTTCGTGAACGTACCCTGCCCCTATCGGTGACCGCATCCGCTGTAAGATAGAAGCGTTATGCCCAAGGTCGCGTTTATTGGCGCCGGCAGCACTATCTTTGCTAAGAACCTACTGACGGACATCCTGAGCTTCCCCGAACTGGCCACTGCTCACATCAGCCTCCACGATATTGACGAATCACGCCTGCGGACATCAGAAGTGGTCGCGCAAAAGGTGGCCAGGGCGCTCGGTGCCCATCCAACTATTGAGGCAACGCTTGAGCGAACCCGAGCGTTAGATGGCGCAGATTACGTCATCACCATGTTTCAAGTCGGTGGCTATAGGCCCAGCACGGTGATTGATTTTGAGATTCCCAAGCAGTATGGATTGCGTCAGACGATTGCGGACACGCTGGGCGTAGGGGGCATCATGCGCGCGTTGCGCACCATTCCTGTCCTCCTTGACATCTGCCGGCAGATGGCGTCGGTCTGTCCGCACGCTGTGCTGCTCCAATACGTCAATCCGATGGCGATGAATTGCTGGGCTATCCACCGAGCGTCGCGCATCAAAGCGGTTGGGCTATGCCACAGCGTGCAGGGAACTGCAGAGCAGCTCGCCGCTGACATCGGCGTGCCAATCGAGGAGATCAACTATCTCTGCGCCGGCATCAACCACATGGCCTTCTACTTGCGGTTTGAGCAGGACGGCGAGGATCTCTATCCGCACATTCGGCGCGTGCTCGAAGAGGGCCGTCAGCCGGCCTGGAACCTGGTTCGCTATGAGATCTTCAAGCGCTTCGGCTATTTCGTCACCGAATCCAGTGAGCACTTTAGCGAATATGTGCCCTGGTTCATCAAGCGTGACCGCCCAGACCTGATCGCGCGCTACAACATCCCGCTGGATGAATACCTGCGCCGCTGCGAAGCACAGATCGCCGGCTGGGAGGCGCTGCGTGCGCGGCTGGAAGCTGGCGAGATGCCAGAGGTCAACCGAAGCCACGAATATGCTGCGCTGATCATCCACAGCCTGGAAACCGGCCAACCCAGGGTGATCTACGGCAATGTGCCGAACGATGGCTTGATTGACAACTTGCCGCCGGGCTGCTGCGTCGAGGTGCCTATTCTGGTGGACAAGAATGGCCTACAGCCCACCAAAATAGGCAAGCTACCTGTTCAGCTCGCTGCCCTGATGCGCACCAATATCAACGTGCAAGAGCTGACTGTGGAGGCCGCGTTGACGGGCAAGCGAGAGCACGTCTATCAAGCAGCCTATCTGGACCCGCACACGGCTGCTGAGCTGGACTTGGAGCAGATTCAGGCGTTGGTGGATGACCTGCTTGCGGCGCATGAGGCGACGGGTCTGCTGTCGCACTTTGCGTGAAGCATGCTGCGCGTCGTTCTCAAGGCCGCAATAAGGGTACATTCCCCAACTGAGGAGCCGTCCTCCGTGGATTGCTCACCATCGCCGAGAAGGATGGGCAAAGGCCAGGGGCGTCCCCCGCGTGCGGGGGA
>Ga0308400_1000843_pt1 | contig 10637 bp, 13 predicted proteins | sample HotsprSampOS1265_FD_203451 | JGI IMG/M metagenome (GOLD analysis project Ga0308400, IMG submission 203451) | Hot spring phototrophic mat microbial communities from Octopus Spring, Yellowstone National Park, Wyoming, United States - 20060914_OS12-65 ...
GTTGGGTATCGTTGGCCACCAGGATCATTTGGACCATCCCGATGGTCAGGATGGCAAGCGAGAGAAAGATCCCGATGACCAACTTCCAACCTCACAATCCCCTCGCGGGGATTTTGGTTTTTTGAAGTTATTACTGGCAAGTTGGAACAGGTAAGCGCGCTGCTACTGGGTTTCAATCCCCTCGCGGGGATTTTGGTTTTTTGAAGTTGATCGAATAGTGCTGAACGGCAAGATCATTCACTTTCAATCCCCTCGCGGGGATTTTGGTTTTTTGAAGAGCTTGAGGAGCTTGCTAGGCTGATTGCTGATCAGTTCGGCTTTCAATCCCCTCGCGGGGATTTTGGTTTTTTGAAGTTAACCGAGTCCTTAAAAACGCGGGCGTCATCCAATAATATTTCAATCCCCTCGCGGGGATTTTGGTTTTTTGAAGGGATTCGGTGCGCTTCAGCGCGAAGCGCGGATTTCAGTAGTAATTTCAATCCCCTCGCGGGGATTTTGGTTTTTTGAAGCTTGGTTAAACGCAGACAATGACGGTGAGCGCAGTGTATATTTCAATCCCCTCGCGGGGATTTTGGTTTTTTGAAGAGGATGCCGTACTGCTCGCCACCAACGGCTACCAGTTGGTATTTCAATCCCCTCGCGGGGATTTTGGTTTTTTGAAGCCTCGACCGGCTGGCTCTGGAACATCAACGTCGCCGATTGCGGATTTCAATCCCCTCGCGGGGATTTTGGTTTTTTGAAGCCAACTCGAAGCAACTGACCAACAGATTCGCTACGCTTGTACATTTCAATCCCCTCGCGGGGATTTTGGTTTTTTGAAGGTGGGGGATGACGTTCGATGCTAACGATGCGCGTGGGGTAACGTATTTCAATCCCCTCGCGGGGATTTTGGTTTTTTGAAGTTTTACAGAAGTTTGGAGTGCGTGAATACCTAGAAAGTATCCGATTTCAATCCCCTCGCGGGGATTTTGGTTTTTTGAAGGCGAATGTCACAGCAGACACAGACACCGCGATTGTGAGTATTTCAATCCCCTCGCGGGGATTTTGGTTTTTTGAAGTTTTACAGAAGTTTGGAGTGCGTGAATATCTAGAAAGTATCCGATTTCAATCCCCTCGCGGGGATTTTGGTTTTTTGAAGGGAACAACCGGCGACGAGCGCCCCATTTTGAGCGGGGCGTATATATTTCAATCCCCTCGCGGGGATTTTGGTTTTTTGAAGTTGTTATTCGCTATGAGAGTTCTCGATAAAGAGACGTATCTATTTCAATCCCCTCGCGGGGATTTTGGTTTTTTGAAGTTACTGAGTGAAGAAGTGCTTGCGTTCGATCTTGAGACGCAAGTTTCAATCCCCTCGCGGGGATTTTGGTTTTTTGAAGGTGAAGTACAACACAAAACTAGTAAAGCAGTGTATGCGATTGGTTTCAATCCCCTCGCGGGGATTTTGGTTTTTTGAAGGCCCTACGCGGGCATCCGCGTGAAGGATGCCACTCTTCTGGCCACGTTTCAATCCCCTCGCGGGGATTTTGGTTTTTTGAAGAGATTTACGATATTAGCGCCATCCGCGTTGACCGTAGCGGTTTCAATCCCCTCGCGGGGATTTTGGTTTTTTGAAGGAGGTGCAGTGGGCGATTCTGGATGGTAAAGGGGATTGGCTAGTTTCAATCCCCTCGCGGGGATTTTGGTTTTTTGAAGAAGAGATGATCATTCTGTCAGGCCGCCACAATAATAACGGTAGTTTCAATCCCCTCGCGGGGATTTTGGTTTTTTGAAGCCGACGCTTCGCGACCCACATGCTCTCCACGTGGCTGCATGGTTTCAATCCCCTCGCGGGGATTTTGGTTTTTTGAAGGAAAAACGCAATGCTGAGCGGAAAGCAGAGCTGGCAGAGCGGTGTTTCAATCCCCTCGCGGGGATTTTGGTTTTTTGAAGGCAACCGTGGCAGACCCCGTTATCGTCGGAGACGATCCGTATGGGTTTCAATCCCCTCGCGGGGATTTTGGTTTTTTGAAGTTATTCAGCAGTCAATGTCGGAAGAAGCAATTCTTGCGCTTTTGAAGTTTCAATCCCCTCGCGGGGATTTTGGTTTTTTGAAGGTGTTACCTTCAGCAAAGACGTGAATCGTCATGAATTCCCTCGTTTCAATCCCCTCGCGGGGATTTTGGTTTTTTGAAGCCGGTTACGTCACGGTCCTGCGGATCGGCGAACGTCTCCTGTTTCAATCCCCTCGCGGGGATTTTGGTTTTTTGAAGAGACCTATCCAACGGTGATCAACCAAACGCCGACGGTGGTGACCGGTTTCAATCCCCTCGCGGGGATTTTGGTTTTTTGAAGCGAACAAAGTGCGGAAGCTGCTGAAAGCGAGCCAAAGTTTGAGGTTTCAATCCCCTCGCGGGGATTTTGGTTTTTTGAAGCCGCTAAACCAAAGATAATTCCAACCCCCACTACAATCGTCAGGTTTCAATCCCCTCGCGGGGATTTTGGTTTTTTGAAGACAAATGATCAGCATCTGGCAGGTTGTGATGGTGTACAACAAGTTTCAATCCCCTCGCGGGGATTTTGGTTTTTTGAAGTTCACTCATCAGTGTCAGTTCGCGTACTCGCGCACACACGCGGTTTCAATCCCCTCGCGGGGATTTTGGTTTTTTGAAGGATAGTGGTGGATGGTAATGGTGTCAGTGTGTCGATCTGGGTTTCAATCCCCTCGCGGGGATTTTGGTTTTTTGAAGACATCAATGCTGTGCGTGTAACATCTCGCGGCACGAACACTAGTTTCAATCCCCTCGCGGGGATTTTGGTTTTTTGAAGAGCCAAACGTCGCCCGACCGCTGCCCGCGAGCGCGTCTACGGTTTCAATCCCCTCGCGGGGATTTTGGTTTTTTGAAGGTACGTTTCTGGTGACGTTGGTTCGTTCATCTTCTTTTGGTTTCAATCCCCTCGCGGGGATTTTGGTTTTTTGAAGCCACCTGTGTAGGTGGGGAGGGAAAAAATTAATTAATCTGTTTCAATCCCCTCGCGGGGATTTTGGTTTTTTGAAGGTAGGTCGGAAGGGCGCCCGCAATGGACTTGATAACTCGGAGTTTCAATCCCCTCGCGGGGATTTTGGTTTTTTGAAGTTACAGCGCTTAATCCCAACCACCAAAGACGCGACCGCGATGAGTTTCAATCCCCTCGCGGGGATTTTGGTTTTTTGAAGAGCCAGACATTACCGTTGTCGATATTGTTCACACCGACGCGGTTTCAATCCCCTCGCGGGGATTTTGGTTTTTTGAAGGTATATACTACCTCCGCTCGATCCAGCAAATGAGTATACAACGTTTCAATCCCCTCGCGGGGATTTTGGTTTTTTGAAGGACAGAGGCCTGCGTCGGTATCGAGGTGAGGGAATGTCGGTGAGTTTCAATCCCCTCGCGGGGATTTTGGTTTTTTGAAGTTACATACTCGAAAATATGCGCATCCTCGATCAGAAAACATATGTTTCAATCCCCTCGCGGGGATTTTGGTTTTTTGAAGGTGTCGGGATTGCCATCGGCCAACGTGATGTCATGCGGTTGGTTTCAATCCCCTCGCGGGGATTTTGGTTTTTTGAAGAAAACAACAAAGTGACGTTGAAGGTTCTGGTTGACAAGTACAACGTTTCAATCCCCTCGCGGGGATTTTGGTTTTTTGAAGCGAAAAGATGAAGCTTAACGTTGCTGTTGATCTCGATAACGCGTTTCAATCCCCTCGCGGGGATTTTGGTTTTTTGAAGAGCGTATGAGTGATGATCTTCAACGCGCAGAACGTTTCTTGTTTCAATCCCCTCGCGGGGATTTTGGTTTTTTGAAGTGTAACACAGAAGGAGGTGTACAATGATGTGTTCTGTTAATGTTTCAATCCCCTCGCGGGGATTTTGGTTTTTTGAAAAGGATATTGACGCTGTACGCGTCACCTCAAGAGGGCCGAATACTACGTTTCAATCCCCTCGCGGGGATTTTGGTTTTTTGAAGGTGCAAAATATGCGTGATATGACGCGCTGGAAGCCCGTCGGTGCGGTTTCAATCCCCTCGCGGGGATTTTGGTTTTTTGAAGAGGTTACTAATGTGGCAATCCATCAAGATGATACCGGGATGTGTTTCAATCCCCTCGCGGGGATTTTGGTTTTTTGAAGTTATTATTTATACGCAGTGTTGTGACACCCCACACTACGCACCAGTTTCAATCCCCTCGCGGGGATTTTGGTTTTTTGAAGCCGATGTCGCTCGTATTCAGCAACGCCAGCAATTACGCGTTTCAATCCCCTCGCGGGGATTTTGGTTTTTTGAAGTTCGGCGGGTGCTGGAAAATACCGGTCTTGTCCCTCGATTGGTAGTTTCAATCCCCTCGCGGGGATTTTGGTTTTTTGAAGCTCGGAGTTGGGGAAAATGTTACCGTTGGCGGTGTTTATATAAAGTTTCAATCCCCTCGCGGGGATTTTGGTTTTTTGAAGACGCCGTTCTCCAGTACGTGACGGGCTGGAAGGAATACTACGTTTCAATCCCCTCGCGGGGATTTTGGTTTTTTGAAGCAATTACCGGTTCGGATCATTCCGGCATTGGGTGGGTTGCGGGTTTCAATCCCCTCGCGGGGATTTTGGTTTTTTGAAGCTTTACCAAAGCGGCAGTCAATGGGAAGCGACCGGCTATTTCCAAGTTTCAATCCCCTCGCGGGGATTTTGGTTTTTTGAAGCTATCACCGCGCGGGCGCTGGCGGTGTACGCGGACATTATTGAGTTTCAATCCCCTCGCGGGGATTTTGGTTTTTTGAAGGTCCTGCTCCCCGACATCGCCCACGCAACGCATCACCTGCTGTTTCAATCCCCTCGCGGGGATTTTGGTTTTTTGAAGGGGACAAAATACGGGCTATCGGGAGCTAAATGCGTTTCTTCGGTTTCAATCCCCTCGCGGGGATTTTGGTTTTTTGAAGAAAGCGGGTTAGGAAAACGGATTATCGTTTCCTAACACATGTTTCAATCCCCTCGCGGGGATTTTGGTTTTTTGAAGGGAGGGTAAAGATGGAAAAGTTTAGATTTAGCGGGACGTTGGCGGGTTTCAATCCCCTCGCGGGGATTTTGGTTTTTTGAAGCCACTTCAAAAACATAATCGCGGAGTAGGTAGTAATGTGGTTTCAATCCCCTCGCGGGGATTTTGGTTTTTTGAAGTCATACAATACCCGTACCGCCTCGCTGCTGCGTACTGCTGCTGGTTTCAATCCCCTCGCGGGGATTTTGGTTTTTTGAAGGCGCGGTCAGATGATGTGGGATGGTACACTGAAGTGGGATTATGTTTCAATCCCCTCGCGGGGATTTTGGTTTTTTGAAGATGGATGGAGGCTCGTTCTGGAAAACGCGGGAGTAATCCCGTTTCAATCCCCTCGCGGGGATTTTGGTTTTTTGAAGACGGGAGTGACGGCGGCGGAAGTTGCGGACTTATTGGCGTCGGGTTTCAATCCCCTCGCGGGGATTTTGGTTTTTTGAAGGACATTCGAGACAAGAAACGATCCGGAGCCGGTGTACGAGTTTCAATCCCCTCGCGGGGATTTTGGTTTTTTGAAGACATTTGCGTTGAAAAATCGCGCGAGTGGTTGAATCGTCTCTTGAGTTTCAATCCCCTCGCGGGGATTTTGGTTTTTTGAAGGCGTCCTCTAGGGCGCCCGTACAACTGGGACAACGGGATGTTGTTTCAATCCCCTCGCGGGGATTTTGGTTTTTTGAAGTAATCATGATAAGTTGTTTCCTTATAGGAGGTTAACATGGTTTCAATCCCCTCGCGGGGATTTTGGTTTTTTGAAGATGTCTACGCAAACAAACACCAAAGCCCTCATAATAGTAGTTTAGTTTCAATCCCCTCGCGGGGATTTTGGTTTTTTGAAGTGACGTATGCTGCGTACAAAGCTGAGAATGGCTTGTGTAGCGTGTTTCAATCCCCTCGCGGGGATTTTGGTTTTTTGAAGAGAGATCGAAACCGCTGCGTACACACAACAAGCAACTATTCATGTTTCAATCCCCTCGCGGGGATTTTGGTTTTTTGAAGGAAGATGGTTTCGCTTACGTACTCGAAAATATGCGAATTTTCGGTTTCAATCCCCTCGCGGGGATTTTGGTTTTTTGAAGCTGGTCAAAGTGGACGACTGAGGATGACGAGGGAGTATTTTGTTTCAATCCCCTCGCGGGGATTTTGGTTTTTTGAAGAATCAAAGAAGACGACGCCGAAGGCACCACCTTCTACAAGTTTCAATCCCCTCGCGGGGATTTTGGTTTTTTGAAGTAAAAACTGTTCGTTGTTGTGACGTACCACAAACAGCCCACGCGTTTCAATCCCCTCGCGGGGATTTTGGTTTTTTGAAGAAGAAGCTCGTTGTGCAGTACTGCGCGCACTACTCGCGCTGGTGTTTCAATCCCCTCGCGGGGATTTTGGTTTTTTGAAGTGGAAAAGCAGCAAGCTGAGTAGCAGCGTCACCAACCAACCCCAAGTTTCAATCCCCTCGCGGGGATTTTGGTTTTTTGAAGAGTTTTCGTTGACAAACACAACACATACTTCTTCTCAGTTTCAATCCCCTCGCGGGGATTTTGGTTTTTTGAAGCTGTATTTTTCTGTATCGGCGGAGGGTGCGAACGCAAGCCAGTTGGTTTCAATCCCCTCGCGGGGATTTTGGTTTTTTGAAGATAATGAGACCGAGGCCGTCAACGCCGGCTGGCGGTATATCGTTTCAATCCCCTCGCGGGGATTTTGGTTTTTTGAAGTACCACCTGGAATTAACCAGATGGAATTGGAAAGTTATATGTTTCAATCCCCTCGCGGGGATTTTGGTTTTTTGAAGTGGCGAGAAACCTATGATCCTTGGGACAATCGCGGTACAGAGTTTCAATCCCCTCGCGGGGATTTTGGTTTTTTGAAGATACTACATCTGCGACCGCTTCGCAAGCGGCTCTATTGGGCTATTTGCGCGGTGAGTGTCTGCTGACGTGAATGTGTAAAAAGTTTTCATAGGTTGGCAAATGGAAAAGTGCCGTTTTTCTGCGTTCTGATGCAATTCCGCGCCGTTTGTGTGCCGGAGCTTTGCCCTGCGCTTAGAAGATGTAGATGTCTGGACTCGTCTCTGGCGGTGGCCCCTCGCCGATGACTTCGATGTGGTACCGACAGGCGTTGCAGAGTTGGTAGATGCGTAGGCGGTCGCCTTCGTCTGTTTTGATGAGGCGGTTGAGTTTCTGACGGAGCTGACGGTACGCTGCCGGTTCGAGGTCGCATTCAAAGACGCTCTCCAGGACGCGCTGGCCGTAGCCTTCAAGCAGGCGGGCAACTTTGAGCCGCCGTTGGTCGATGCTAATGTCGTAGCTGATGAGGTAGAACATTAGGTCGCTCCTCCGTCGCTTAGCGCGCTGTGAATGGTTCGTAGTGCTCTTGCTGGCCGCGAATGACGCGGGCCAGGCGACGGGCCTGTAAGATGATGCAGCGACTGTAGGGGACTTTTCCTGGTCCGCTGTCAGCGCCTTCGGGATGGGTGGCTTCGGTGTGCATCCGCTCTTCAAAGGCGGTGAGAAAAGCGCGTTTGCCTTCGTCGGTGATGATCACCGGACGAGTTTCGTCGCCAGGCTGAAAGTGTTCGGGTCGGAGGCGACCGTCGTTGCAGACGCGCACGACCAGTGAGTCGACAAGCAGTGGCCGGAACTCTTCCATGAGGTCGAGGGCCAGCGAGGGCCGTCCGTAGTCGAGGCTGTGCAGGAATCCCAGGTAGGGATCGAACCCGGCTGCCTGCACGGCGCCGAGAACTTTGTGGGCGAGAAGTGTGTAGCCGAAGGACAGCAATAGGTTGACCGGATCGGGTGGCGGGCGCCGCTGCCGGCTGCGGAAATTCCATTCTGGCCCGATTAGACTGCGTAAGCCGGCGAAGTAACGGGCAGTAGCGCTGCCCTCCACACCGAGAAGCGCACTGTGACGAGTGGTGCGGCCAACACGCTTGATGTAAGCGTCGAGGTCGTCAGCCGCGGCAATAGCTTCCGGTGGCGGTGAGGCGCGGTTGCGGCTGAAGCGTTGCAGGAGTACGCGCTGGTTGCGGAGTTTGCCTTCAACGAAGCTCTGCGCAAGTCTGAGCGATCGTGCGCTGTCGGCTGCGTAAGCGTATTGGGCCTGGCGCAATGCAACGTGGGCAGTGGTCTGCCCGATCAACCGCCCCTGGTAAGCTCCATCTACCGTCATGAAGGTTACTTCAATACCGCGATCTAGCAGTCGTTTGATCGCCGGTGTGCTGATGCCGATGTTGCCGAAGATGACAATGTCTTCGATTTTGACGAGCGGCACACTGCCGATGGTTTCACCGGTACGACGAATGATGATCCGTTCGCCGTCACAGCCGATTTCTGCGCCTTGTTCAATCAGATAGAGTGTCGCCATTGTTGTTCGCCTCACGGTAGTGCTGGTCAGTTGGTTTGGTGAGGAGACGGGCCTGTCCAAAGCCACGGGTGGTACCGGCGCCGATGCCACTGTAAAAGGCAAAGCGGGCCAGGACGTCGATGCAGGCTCGCCAATAGCGGTCGTGGTTGATGCTGCGAAAGCTGCATCGGCCAACAGCGCCGATTTGAATGACGCCACCGCTCGTTGGACTGGCAACACTGCGTAGCTCATAACGGTTGATGACCAGGCATTCAGCGGCGTATCGGCGTACTTCATCTGGTAAAGCCAGCTCCGATGAGGCATTCCACTGGTCGAGCAAGCTGCCGAAGACCAGGTCTGGTAGAGGAATAGGAACGTTGATCCCACGCTGGCGAAAGGTAGTCGGCGATGCGAATTGAAATGTCCAGACGGTAGGAAGATGGTCAGGACGACTAAGAAGTGGCATGGCCAGCTCTTGATAGGTGGCGCTTCCGGCCCACGCATGGTCGGTGTTGCGGTCGGCACGAGCAATGACCTGCCAGGGCAAACCATCAAGGTCGAGTGGCGCAAGGGCATCTGGTGTCCATCCGGCAGCGATGTGTTCGAGTTCAGGGCTGAGAACGGTTACCCGCAGGTGGTAGTTCCGTTCAGGATCAACGATCACCTTTGGTTCTCCACCGAGTTCCCAGACGTTTGAGACGGTAAGCGGTTTACGTCCGTTGTCGTCGTGGATGCGGGCAGCCAATGCCGGATCGGCGCGCTGAATGAGGCGAAGAATGGCGGCATGGGCTGCCCGATTGAGATGACCGGCCACCTGTGCGGTGGCAAGCGGCCGAATGGTGAAGACGATAGCCTGTGGCATTGTGAATCCCTCATCGATAGAGTTATGTTGTTGTTAAGGTACCACATCAGTGTTACGAGTATACAGTATATGCAATACAAACTGATAAGGCAATTGTTACCTCCCGCAAGCGGGGGGAGGGGGCAATTCCTACAACAGGATTTTTTCGGGTTCGGCTCTCAGCTTTCACTCTTTACTTTGCAGCAAGCGCTCGAGGAGGTGATTGATCTGTTGGTACGGTGATGGTGGCAGTGGTTGCTTACAGACCGCTTCGTAGAGATGTTGTAGATGCGGTACGATCTGGTCAGCAGCGGTCGAACTGGCCTGCTGTCCGGCGAAGGCCCGCGCTAACCAGATCTTCTGGACGCCTTCCAGATGATGGGTCAGTTCGTTCCGTCGTTTAACCAGCTCGCCGAGCCTATCAATTGCCTGGAGCAATGCTTGTTGGTAGTGATCAGGTGGATAAAGAAGCTGGCCGATTAGTTCCCGCAAAACCGAGCGGTCGGCAGGCAAATCGCGTCGCGGGTCACGGTCACGAGACAGCGTGAACGGCTGTTGTTGTAGCCATTCACGGGCGAGATAGGGGCCATCAGGGTCGGTATTTCGGCGTCGGTTACGAAATTCGGCGCCTTGTAACAGGCAGAGATAGCGGAGCAGATTCTCTTCAAACCGCACGACTTGAACAAGAAAATCGGCGTAGAGGCCAATCTCGTAGCGGGCAGCAGCGCCATGCACGACTTCCGCCAGGAGTGAGCAACGGTCGGGGCTGGTAACCTGGGCTCGTAGCGCGTCCAGTTCGGTTTGCCACGGCCCAGCATCGTTTATCTTTTCCAATGCCTTACGGGCGTTGGTAAAGTCGAAATTGAAGCGATGATGGGCATAATCTAGCAGGGGAGCGATCAGGCTAGCTGCAATCGGATCGAGACGGTCGGTAATAATCGCCTCTTGTTCAAGGAAAGTACGGGCAGCAGCAGCGTAGGCGTAGGTGGCTGCGTTTGAGCGCAGAGTAGCACGGAGTGGCGTTGCCAGCAATCGTTTGCCGGTATTGAGGGCAATCGGTATTTCCTGTGCGGGGTGAATGGAAAGAACCTCGGCGCGACTGCCAAACACTTCGGTGCCGGCAATCAGTAGACCGGTTGTCATTGCCGGTGTGCCGCCAGTCACCTCTAAGAAAGCAGTGTGTTGAGGGTATTGGTACTGTAATTTGGTCAACTGACGTTCAAGGAAGCGCAGAGTCAGGTCGTAATCTGATGGATCACAGCCTCGGTCACGCTCGTCGCGAATAGTCCAGATGGTGATTTGCTCAGTTGGTAGTGCTGGATAGGGCGTGTGCCCCTCACTGAGCAGACGACGAATGATCGCTGCCGAGTGGATGGTGTCGCTCGACCAGAATTGATCATTACCGTCAGGCG
>Ga0308400_1000847_pt1 | contig 10607 bp, 19 predicted proteins | sample HotsprSampOS1265_FD_203451 | JGI IMG/M metagenome (GOLD analysis project Ga0308400, IMG submission 203451) | Hot spring phototrophic mat microbial communities from Octopus Spring, Yellowstone National Park, Wyoming, United States - 20060914_OS12-65 ...
TCACGTTCTCTACAACGATCCAGCGCGGCAGGAAAACAGCAGCGAATCGCCACACGCACCATGGGAGATCCAGACCCGCCGGCGACGGCAGCCTGGAACCGCGCGCCGGACTATGGTCCGTACACGGGGGAGACGCCAGCAGCAGACCAACAGGACCGAGATCACCACGAATGACCCGGATATCGGACTCCGTCAGAGTCGCGAGATCGCACAGACGGAACCGCGCGCGGGGAAAATTCGCCGCATACACCCGTCCAGCGACCGGCCAAATGTCAAAACCCGCGACGATCTCCGCGCCAGCAGCCGCAGCGCCCAGAGACGAGCCGCCGGCACCGCAGAACAAATCAACTGCTCGCATGTCATCCCTCCAACAGCCCGAAATACTCCGGCGACGCCCGGAAGTGCTCGTCAGCAAAATGGTCGGCGAGCGCGGGAATCGGGCACTGCGAACGCATAATCCACCGCAGGAGCCGACGGCGGGCGCGATACACCGGATCATCGCTCCAGTCGCCCGACGGCGCATCGCCATCCGCATCGTCGGCGACAACCGACAAACGCCAGACAACCTCGTACCCGGCGCCGTAGTCACGCGCGCCGCCAGATGCGACGAGATTCCAGAAACGCACCGCGCGGTCAATGTCGGGAGGAAACGGCCCAGGTCCAGACCACGGATCGGAGACCGCGCGGCGGGCGATACACACGACGCGCAGCAGACCGCCAGGCGGATCACTACGGGGATGCCACTCCACCGACCAGTGATGATAGACAACCATCTAAACACCCTCGGCGCCGCCCATCGACGGATCGGCGCGGTACTCGTGGACGAGCTGCAGCGCCGCCTCAACCACCCGGAGCGTGAACTCCGAATGACGCTCCCACTGCCGATTCGCCTGCACGTACGCCGACCGCAGCACGATCGGAGGAGCGTCGTCCCGCACGCGCAGTAACTCGACGATCGCGTACGGATAGTAGTGCAGCTCATACGCAATGCTCATGTCGACGTCGTCCAGAACGTCGAGCAGCGCGCGCAGATGCGACGCGCGCCGGTGGACGACCGACCAGAGCGCATCCTCACGCCGCGTCGGCATCACCGCACCCCCTCGTCAACATACAGCTTGATCACCGGCCTACCGGAGCCGTCACGCAGGAACTGGAGCCGCGCGGGGAACGAAACCACCTCGCCACGCGCGTAGTCGGGCGAGTCGACAAACACGTCGTAGCCGTCGACGGAACACAACACATCCTCACCAGCGACCAGATCGCCATACACGGTCACAACCCGATACACCCTGCCATTCTTACGTGACGTGAACTCACGATACGCGGCGACCATGCCGCGCAATACCAGACCGCTAGTCACCGGCATCGTCAGCCTCCACATCATCCTTACCGAAACTCTTCGCAAACCACCTCAGCACGCGCACCACATCGCCAAACGTCAGATCCTCGTCCGGCGGGAGCGCCGCGACAATGTACGAGCACACCTCGAGCGCTAAACGAACCGCATGCCGCCGGCGTGCGTCCAGCACCCGCGCAATGCTGGCGCCAGCCTCAGTCAGCACGCGCTCGGTACGGGGATCAATCACAGCGCACATCACGTCCTCCTACTCCTCATCGTCGCCATCATCATCATCCACACAACCGCCACAACCGCCGCACAGCGCGCGCACCTCGCCGGGAATGCACGCCAGCGCGGGAGACCAGTACCCACGCGCGCCGAGCCCATCGGCGACCCAACGCCAGCCGATCGCCGCCGGAGTCGCCGTGACGCGCCGATTGCACACGACGGTCCACCAACCGGCGCCGGAGGAGAGTCGCATCCACGTCGCACCACCCAGCACCATGCCGTACAACCCGGAGTCGTCGAGCGACGCCCGGATCTCGGCATCCGAGGGCACATAGTCGACGTCCTCAACGCCATCGAACGTCAACAACGTCACCATATCCGCCTCCATCACACTATACTGCCAATAGCCTCGATACCGCAAGTATAGCGCGATAGGCGTGCCATGTCAACCACGACGCCGGGCGAGCGCAGGCACGGGAGCGGGAGCGGGGAGGATGGCGAGCGTGTCACCGACAGCCGCGCCGTAGAGCGTGTCGTACACGCCGTACCAGTCGGAGAGTCGCAGCGCGAACCGGTAGCGCTCCACGAGGACGTCGTCGGCATACGGGTGCTCGTGCCAGCGATACACCGCGTAATCCGCGCCGGAGCGCCGAAACCGACCGGCCGTCACGTACACGTACTGCGTGAGTCTGCGGAGCCGCACATCGACCGTCTGAAACGATGGGGATGTGTAGACGCAAATAACACCGCGTTTGCCCCAGAGGATCATATCCCTAGTCAGACAGCGCGCCGCCTCGGACGCCCACTCGCGCGAGTCCAGCGACACCTGCACCTCATCCCAGACGAGGACCGCGCCGCGCAGGGCCGCGAGATCGTCGAGCGTAAAAATGCGCCGCGCGCCGCGCACGGGAATGTTACCGACCAAATCGAGACCAAGAGAACGGGCGAGGCAAACGGCCAGCCTACACGCCATCAGTGTTTTACCGCTACGGAGCGCGCCGAACACACCGACGAACGCGCCCGGCATATAGCGCTCGAACGGGAGCAGCCGGAGAGGGGGATCAACGCTCGGACCTGCGTTCATCGCGACGCCTCACATATTCTTCCAACGAGAGCGCCCGCAGCGCGTCACGGAGCGTGCGCGACGCGCCGGGAGATTGCCGAATCGCCGACGACTCGATAATGGGCGCAATGCGGTCATAGAGGCGAGGCGTGGCGATCGAGAGCCACGCGAGCGCCCGGACGCGGGAATCCGAATACCCGACAACGGCACGCGACAACGCAGCCGCGAGGGTAGCGCGGGCGTCGAGGAACATCATGTCGTCGTCATTCAACGACGGTTGGCGCAGGTAATCGCGTTCGGAATGCATACACCATCCTTTATTATTCGTGGCGATCCTTCAGGCTTTAACCCTCCACACGCGCTCACCCTCGCGCTGCGCGCGACTCGGTTCGCGCGTGTGGAGCCAGTTTGGCCGTACCGGCGAGACAGGCCGTTGAACAGCGGCAAATACGGTTTAATCGCGCAACACAACCGATCTTTAATTGTGCTGCGCGCGCCCTCCGTGTCAAGACCGGCGCGATTTTTTGCTGTTTAAGCAGATTGTGAAAAATCGCGCCGCGAGCGACGGAAAACGGCGCGGCTTTTTTAAAGCAGCGGAAGGCGCCGTTTTCCGTCGGTCTTGACACTCCGAGGCGCGCGCAAGATTCACGAATATCGGTTGTGTTGCGCGTTTTGTGTCGTGCTCGGGCACCTGTTGCCCATCCAGTTTGCCGTGCCAGTCCAGCAGGAGCAGGAGGCGGCGCGTAGGAACCCTGACAAGGGCGTACCGGCACGCCAGCCGTACCGTCCGCCACGGCGCTACCTGAGCCATAGCCGTACCCCCTACGCGCCGGGGCCGGGGGCGCTGGGGGAGCCAGGCAGAACGGCAGGCAACGACGAACAGTCAGCGCCAGCAGTCCGCAGCGTCGCCACGGCACGCCGGGCGAGGGCGACCGATTCGGGATCGGCCGCGTCGTACACGACGCCCCACACGACGCGCCGGCCACGCCTCGCCTGGATGAACCAGAGACGGCGGTCGGCCCAGGGCACCAGCATCACACGCCAGTCACGTACACTCACACTCACCTCTCACCCACAAGCGCCAGGATCTGCGCCACGAGCGCCTGGAGCGCCGACACCTGGGCCCACGTGAAATACGCAAACACGGCCGGCAACACGACGCCCATCACACGCAGCAGATCAAGCCACTGACCACCGCCGCGCCAGAGCGACGCGAGCGCGGCCGCCTCACGCGCACGCTCAAGCGCCCGGTGCTCAATCAGCGCCGCAGCGTCACAGCGCGCGATCCAAATCAGTTCGCGGCCGACCCGGAGCGCCGGCAACGACGCCGGATACGTGACGCCATCCGCGACAATGCCGGAGTCGCCGTACACGGCCGGCAGGGTGCGCCAGCCGCCGACGTCATCGTACAGCAACAGCCAACCGCGCACCCGCCCGGCGCCGGCATCACGGCGCCGCATGTACCAGACCGCCGCGCCAACCGCACACAAGGCCAGCGCGATACTAATCGTCTGCACATCAAACCTCGCCAAGCGCGCCACGCGCGCCCAAGGATGCGCCTGCGGCGCACTATTAATCGCGCCGCTGCTCGCTCACGCTCGCAGACGGCGCGACGACTCGTCATCCCGACAGCTCTCCCGCGCGCGCGCCGTCCGCTGGCGCGTGCGGTGGCGCGCGCACCGACGGCCGTGCACGCCCGCAACAGCGTTCCGCGCCTAATCATCCCGCGCGACGGTGAGCCAAACGGCGCGCACCATCACATACGCCACCGCCAACTGGACGAGCGCCGCCGGCAACGCCCAGCGCGGCAGGACGAGGGCCGCGGCCGCCGCGAGCGCGAGCCAGACGAAAACGTAGAGCGTCGCAACGACGTAGTGCATCATCAGCTCACGAGTACGATACGCCGGATGACCAGCCATGCCCGGAAACCCAGACCGACGGCGACGATCGCGAGCTGGGCGAGCAGCGCCTGCCGAACAACAGACGCATACGCAATGTAGTCAACCAACATATACATAAGCCGCGTGTAATCCACGATACCGCCCAACCAGTCGACTATAAACCGCAGCGCGGGGATAGACGGCATCGCCTGCGCGGGATGCATGAGCGCATCCATCCAGCCGTTCCAAATCTCGACCAACGAGTTAACGAACGCGACAATGCCGTTGTACATATCCGCCGATGTATGATCCCACCAGCCAACAACCTTGCTCCAGAAATCTTCGAGCCAGTCCATACGCACCTCAGATCAGCTCAGCGACCGGAACACGCGCCACGCCGTCCAGAACACAAATCCGACGACAAGCAGCGTCACCGGGAGCCGGACGAAACCCAACACGGGCGACGCGACGCCCAGAAACCCACACAGACCCAGTATGAAATCCGGGAACGCATCCCGGAACCCATACTCCGGCGCGTCGGCCAGGATGGGGGCGGGCAAATCGCAGATGCGACCGGCCGGCGGCGCCACCGCGCGCCCGAGCGCCTCAAGGCCGTCCATCAGATCGCCGACGAGCGAGCCGTCCCACGACATATCGTCACCGCCAGGGGGAGGGGTGATGGGCATCAAGGTGTAGCGCGGCACGGCCGACGGGGGTTGGTACGGATCGCGCGTTGCGCTGGGGAGCGCGGTCCACGTCGGCGACGGAGCGAGAGTCGGCGTCGGCGTGCGCGTCAGCGAGGGCGTGCGCGTCAGCGAGGGCGTGCGCGTGATCGTCGGCGTGCGCGTCGGGCGCGGCGTGCGCGTGCCGGGCGTCTCGGTCGGCGTCGGCGTGCGCGTCACCGTCGGCGTGCGCGTCGGCGTGCGCGTCGCGGTCACCGTCGAAGCGGGCAGCGGATCCGACTCACAAAACCGTACACGACCATTCCCGGCAACGCGCACGACACCCCAGCCGTCAAACCAGTACGAGTAGATACCCGGTCCGTGGTACTCGCCGGACCACCAGAGCCTGCCAGAGGCGACCTCCAGCCAGTACACACCGGCCTGGAACGGACGAAATACGACCGGCGCATCATCGGTCACATCCACCCAGCGCGTGCAGTCCACAGACGGCGCCGGCGACGCGGTCGGCGAGGGCGACGCGGTCGGCGACGGCGACGCGGTCGGCGAGGGCGACGGAGTCGGCGAGGGCGTCGGCGACGCGGTGGGCGTGGACGTGGGAGAGCCGGCGACGCTCACCCAGATGTAGAGTGATCCGCCGGCGGAACCGGGAACGGTGTACCGGCCGGTAATAACCCGGAGTACTAGGTTTCCAGAAGGACGCGGATCGGGATACACACCGTACACGCCCGGACCCCAATGTCGGCCTTCATAGTCGCGAAACGGACCAAGAGCGCCGACATTGTCTATGTCGTAGGGCCAAAAGGAGGCAGACCAGCCATCCAAATAGAAGCAGATACGGCGAAACGTCGGAACGACGCCGAAATCATACGTGTAGGTGTTCCAGTCGTAGCCGCCGAGACCGGAAAAGCGCCAAACACCTGCATAGTGCCAGTAATGCGGGGGATAGCCAGGCTCGGTGGGATCGCCACACCCCGCGACGTCAGGCGTGAAGGTCGGAGTCGGGGAGGGAGTCGGCGTCGGGGAGGGAGCCTGAGCATGCACGGGAACATCGACGCCGAGAGACAGGAATACCAGCGTGAACACGAACACCGCGCGCGCACACGAGAACAAACGTAAGCAGCGTATGCGACGCGGGCGAGTCATCGACATCACAGCATGCAGCGCGCGCGGGCGCGGCCGGAGCTGCACCCGCGGCGGCGACCCGAAACACGACCTAAAACAGGTTAACGATCCGACCGAGCATGCGCGCGCCGAGCGTCACGCCGATCGCCAAAGCAAGAACGCCGACGAACGGGTTGAAAATCGACGTGGCGGCGTTCAGGATGTCGGTCATACCGGGAGCATTGAACTGAGGCTGATTATTGAACTCCACCGAAAACCTCCTATCCAACTTCTACACAAACAGCGAAACCACGCGAGCGACAACGTACGTCACGATCGCCAGTGCCGCCGGCCAGAGCACATCCGACGTCTCTACTACCATAGCCGACCTACCGACAGCATAAACCGCATCACCACAACAGTGATGATGACGACAACCAGAACGCCAGCGAGCGCCTCAACCACGATACCACCTATCAACAACATAGATCATCGCCAGTACCGCAACGTACACCATCAACTGCAGCATAGCGCGCTCATACTCCATAGCGCCAATGCTAGCACCGCCAAGAGAACTCATCAAGAAGATTCTTATCCTCCCCGGCGTTGAGAATCGACAACCATTCGTCACTATTGAGCAACGCGAGTACGTCCTCATCCGCAATCTCATCCCAGCCCGACGCGGGATCAACAAAATCATACAGACGGCGCAGCCGGGGAGACACCGTCAGATGATGCACACCGTGCAACGCCGCCGCGTACTCGTAGATCAGCGCGGCATCCGCCGAGGACCGATAACGGGCGTAGTCCCAGAGGATTTGGACATACGACCGACCGGCGGGCACCTTGGCCGCAGGACTGGCGACCTCATACGACGCGCCAGAGATACCGTCGGTCGTCAGATAGCGTGCAACGGCCGCGACGCCGTCCCGCGCGACCTGGCGGACATCGGCGCGCCACTCCGCGCCAGCGACCTGCGACCAGCGCTCGGCGAGCGCCACCGCAACCGGCGTGAGATAGGGGAGGCCAGGGGCAATAAACACAAGCGCGTGGTAGTGCGGGTGCCAACCGGACGCACCGTGAGTCACCTCGAGCGCGCGCACGGCGCCGACGTAATGCCTACCCAGCACGTCACGCAACGCAGATTTAGCGTACCGCCGCCATGTGCCAGCGAGCCGAGCCAACACGACAGGGAGCGACTCATCGCGGTCATGCGGCACGGTGTAGGTCGCCAGGAGCACCGAGCCGCCGGCGCCAACATGCGCACGCAGCGCGGTTTCGATCTGGCGCGCCCGGCGAATGCCCAGTGTCACTCTGCAACTCGGGCAACGCCAGAAATCGCCGCACCTGTACAACCCACTATACGCGGCGCGCCCGTCGGGGAGCCGGCGCACGACAACACCCGACGCGCCGTACCGGAGCGCCACGCCACACAACGCGAGCCGCTCGCGCGGCATGAGGGCGCGGGCGAGTCGGTGGAGATAGGACGGGCAGGGCGCATCAGGCATATCAGGAAATTATCAGCAAATTATCAGCAAATTATCATTGAAATAGAACCACACACGTCATATCCTGCAAGAAACACGATTATCAAAGGAGGACCACAATGAACACACCGGAACGCCGCGCGTTCGCCGCCGCGCTGCGGGCGGCAAAGAACAACGCCTACTGCCGCGCAGCCGGAGGATTCGTAATCGTTCGGATGAGCGACGGGAGCATCGACTGGTTCCCCGCCGGGCAACCGCCGCACCAGGGCGGAGAGCCAGATCGGAGAGCAACAATACTCGGGAAATGGAGATGGAACCACAAAAGGTGGTCACGGATAGCGTAGAGAGGAACGACATGAACAGTATCAAAATCGCCGCCGGATGGGACGGCAGCCCAATGAGTCTCACACACCCAGAACACGGCTGGATCCGGTTCCTCGAAGCGAGGGGGATCGCATACGCCGCGCACCTCAGCGAACCCGCCGGATGGCGGATCGTCGTGGAGGACGAGGAGAAGTTCATGAGGCTCATACCAAAGCTACGGAAGTACAACATCCACGAAATATACGAGTGGACGTACGACATCCATTCATAATCCAATCCAACCCCCGTCCGCCCACAGGCGGAGCGGGGGTCATTTTGTCATCACACGTCGCAGAATCCCGCCTCGCAGAAATCCTCCTGCTCCGCCGACATATCCACCCTCAACACCGCTATCTCATCCTGACCACGCCGCCGCCGCTCCGCGTTGATCCGATCCTCGAGCAAACTCGCCATTCCCGCCAGATCGGGATAGCGATGCACCAGCGCCCACTGGCTCACAACGCTGCGGTAGGGGCAAAACCAGCATGACGACTTCCACGGCACGGCCAGACCCGCACGCTCGATAACGTCCCGGCACTGCCACCTGGTCAGCCGACGGTCTACGAGCGGGTAGACGTGCTCGATCCGCGCCGACGACGAGTCGCGCATGCGGTGATACTCGTCGACAGAGATACCAAGCATTAGCCTAATGCAATCGCCCGGGTACCGGTCGTACAGGTAGCGCGTCAGCGGCTGCACCTTGTACTCCCTCGTGCACTGCCTCTTCAGCATAAATTTCTCACGCCTCCCATGCCACGGAACCGGCGTGAACGCCGGACGGGCGAGCATGTCCTGGTACATGTTGCGCTCAATAATCGTGATGTCTCGCGCATACTCCCGCCGCAGCCACTCCCGGAATCGCGCGACGTACTCGCGCGTCGCGGGAGACTCCGCATCGAGCAGATCAACGTGGACGATCTCATCGATATCCCATCCCTCCGACATCGCCAGCACGACCAGCGCCGTGCTCTGGACGCCACCGCCGTAGGAGATAACCGTCACCATACACCCTCCTATAGTGTCACAACGACAAAAGGCTCTAGAACCACGCGGCAAATCGCGTATTAATTAACAAGAATCGATACCCTCAACGCGACTCGTCCAGTACACCTACCTACCGCTTCGCCAGTGCGCCGCTCGCTCGGGCTGGCGCCCTCGCTCGCGGGCGCGCCACGCGCGCCCAGGGATGCGCTACCGCGCACCGTTAACCGCGCCGCTGCTCGCTCACGCTCGCAGACGGCGCGACGACTCGTCATCCCGACAGCTCTCCCGCGCGCGCGCCGTCCGCTGGCGCGTGCGGTGGCGCGCGCACCGACGGCCGCACCCGTCCGCAGCGCGGTCACGCGCCTCGCGTGAGCGACTCGACAATCGCCCGAATGACCGGCGGACAGACCGCATTCCCGAGCAGACGCATCGTGTCGGTGCGGGTGCAGCCGCCAAAATCAAACCGCGCGGGAAAACCCATCGCGCGCCGCAACTCGTCCACTTGCAGCATACGCATCTCGTGCCCGCCACGCCCGGGCCGCACCAGCGCAAAATGACCGCGCGTCGTGACCGTGCGTAGGGGAACGTCCAGCGTCTGCCACTGGGGGCCCGAGCCATAGTAGACGGACAAAAACGTCGCATCGCGACCCAGCGCCCGAAGCGCGCGCTCGACGCGCTCGATCGTTGCACGCGCACGCCACGGAGCATACAGGGGTTTATAGACACCAACACCCGGATCGATAACGTCTCGGGCCGGCCTGTGCGCCGTGCGCGGCGCGATCTCGGGCGGCTCCGCCTCGCGGTCGCAGACGACGTAGAGCCGCCTGCGGCGCTGGGGCACGCCGAAATCGGCCGCGTCCAGGATACACACGCGCACGCGGTAGCCCAGACCCATCAACGCACACAAAAACGGGCGGTAGTCGTGCCACCGGCGCATTCCGATCACGTTCTCTACAACGATCCAGCGCGGCAGGAAAACAGCAGCGAATCGCCACACACACCATGGGAGATCCAGACCCGCCGGCGACGGCAGCCTGGAACCGCGCGCCGGACTATGGTCCGTACACGGGGGAGACGCCAGCAGCAGACCAACAGGACCGAGATCACCACGAATGACCCGGATATCAGACTCGTCCAGCGACGCGAGATCGCACAGATAGAACCGCGCGCGGGGAAAATTCGCCGCATACACCCGTGCGGCGACCGGCCAAATGTCAAACCCAGCGACGATCTCGACGCCAGCAGCCGCAGCGCCCAGAGATGAGCCGCCGGCACCGCAGAACAAATCGACTGCTCGCATGTCATCCCTCCAACAACCCGAAATACTCCGGGCGATCCCGGAAATGTTCGTCGGCAAAATGGTCGGCGAGCGCGGGAATCGGGCACTGCGAACGCATAATCCACCGCAGGAGCCGACGGCGGGCGCGATACACCGGATCATCGCTCCAGTCGCCCGACGGCGCATCGCCATCCGCATCG
>Ga0308400_1000848_pt1 | contig 10606 bp, 20 predicted proteins | sample HotsprSampOS1265_FD_203451 | JGI IMG/M metagenome (GOLD analysis project Ga0308400, IMG submission 203451) | Hot spring phototrophic mat microbial communities from Octopus Spring, Yellowstone National Park, Wyoming, United States - 20060914_OS12-65 ...
GTGAGTGGATCCCTTCAGCGGCAGGCGCTTGATGAGCAGTGGGGTAACGCGCGGAACCCGAGCGAGCGTAGCGAAGCGAGGGCAAGAGGGAGCAAGTGAGCGGAAGCGAGGGAGGGCAGGGAGCAAGCGGAGCGCAGCGAGCAAAGCGAACGCAGCGACCTTGAAGCGCGTGGGGCCCTGCTGCTATGAGAGCGCCTGAATGGGAGGGGTGCCCAGGGGCGGCTAAGAGCGAGCGGAGCGAGGGTGGAGCGAGTGAGCGAGCCGAAGCCGCAGGCAAGGGGAGCGAACGAAGCGACTTGCTGGGTGGGTCGCTGGGGCTGCCGAAGGCAGGGGCAGCATTGAAGGGATCCCAGGGGGATCCCCTGTTGGGAGGGGTGCCGGGGCCGCCGAAGGCGGGGGCGGCGTTGAAGGGATCCCTGCAGCCGAACGAACCGAGCGGAGCGAGGTGAAGAGGGAGCGAGTGAGCGGAGCGAATGAAGCGACCTCGAAGTGAGCCGGGGTCTGGGGATCCCCTTGTCGGGCGGGGTGCCGGGGCTGCCCGTTAGGGCAGGGGCGGCGTGGGAGGGATCCCTCGAGCCGAAAAAAAAGGGGATCCCTTGTGGGATCCCCAGAGCTGTGAACGACTACGGCAAGTTCTCAAGCACCCACTTAGCCGCCCTGAGGACGACCTCGCCATGACAAGGCAGAGGCGCACACCAGCAAACAACGTCAGCCTGCTCTAGAGCAATACGCTTAAGCTCAGCAATAACTTGAGCATTACCGCCTTTAATCTGCTCCCAGAGCCAAACTCTGTACTTTTGAATGACCTCTTCGCGTGTGCCATCGCGACCGATCTTGAACGGATTAGCCAACACGGATCCCTTCAGCCCCGGCATAGCCCTGCCAATGTAAATGCCCTTGCTAAAGCCCTCGACTTTGCCATTGATCACGCGCATAGCTTGCGCTCCTAAAAACTACGGGCGCGGGCGGGGCAGTGGGGTGGCGAACGGAACCCGAGCGGAGCGAGGGCGTCAGAGGGAGCGAAGCGACCTTGGAGTGAGCCGGGGCCCCACTGCTACAATGGGAAACCCGGTGGCAGGGAGCGCTCGTCGGGCGGGGTGCCGGGGCTGTCCGCGTCAGCGGACAGGGGCGGCGTGGGAACGAAGAGGATCCCATCCAAGGGATCCCTAGAGCCAGCAGCTCCGGGAGATCACACTTAAAGGGACCCTCTAGAGCCCGTCCGAGCCCTAGAGGATCCCTCGAATAAAGCGAACGAATAAAGCGAAACTAGAAGAAGACAACTCGCAGAGGCTTGCGGAGGATCTTAGCCAGCGAAATGACGCTGGCAGCGCCGCGACTGCGCCCGTCCCAGAACACGACTACCGCGTCGGCCTGCTTGACCATGACCTCGTTGCGGTGAAAGCCGGCAGAGCGGCCAAGACGAGCCCAGTCAGGCAAGAAGCGCTCAACTGGCAGGCCACGCAGAGCCGCATAGCGCTCGGCTAAGGCGTCAGCACCGCGGCAGCCGCCGGAGAGAATGACCACATCAGGCAGCTTGCGAGCCAGGAACGCATCCAGCTTGCTGCGCAGCAGAGCGAAATCGCTAAACGAACGAGAGCCACAAACAACAACACGAAAAGACATAAGGCGAAGCCTCAAAGACAACGGTGGCGAGGCGGGCGGCGGGGTGCCGCGCGTCACCCGAAGGGCGTCAGAGGGCTTGCCCCTTGACGCGCGGTCGGGGCCCCGCCGCTACAATGGGAAAGCTGGCGGAGGCGAGCCGTGGTGTGGGGTGGGTGCCGGGGGCGGCGCGCTTGTGGAGGACAAGACTGAAGCGTGACAGAGGTCTGCGCGCCGGGGGCGGCGTGGGAACGCATCAGGTGGATCCCTGCTACAGGAAAGAAAAAAGGCGGGGTGCAACCCCGCCCATGTGAGCTTAGCGGCCTTTCTGTCAAGCTTCTTCTACCCGCAACCTTGCCAAACCTGACCGATTAGGGTTGCGATATCGCCATAAGTCATGGCTGGGTTCATTTTGAGGTGGTTCAGGCAGCAAGGATTGGAGGTCCAGATTTTCGGTTTTTGGAGCGGTTAACCGGACTTTAGGTATTGGGATCTCCATGACTTGGATGGCTCCAGCTTCCGCTTGTTCCGCGTAAGCAGAGGCTATCTGTCCTACAATCTGCTGGCTTAACTTGGCATGATTTGCCGCTAGGGCACTTACGACATTTGCTCCAATTGCATCCAAGTTTGCTGCCAATCTGGCGGTGAAGACTTCCTGGTACACCGCACTCAAAGCATCTGCATCTGCTACTGCTGCTTGACTAATGAACTCCAGTTGCTTCTTTTTGTTTTTCATGGGATGACTCCACGAAGTTCACCCTCGCCGAAGGACGCCGTTTCGGTCTTCTGCTCTGACACTTTTCGTCTTTTTTTCATCTTTCTCTTCGTCTTTTTCGGACTTGATAGTCGGGTGGGGTGCCGGGGCTAGTCGCGCCTTGTTTGTTCTCTTCCGCTGAATGCGCGACTAGGGGCGGCGTGGGAAGTCTCAGGTCGATCCCTAAAGCAGAGATGGATTCCTGACAAACGCAGCAGATGGATCCCTAGAACGACCACAAAAAAAGCCCTGCTCTCGCAGGGCACTAGACTGGACTACTCCTTATTCGCTTCTTCGATCTCCATCAGCTCCCACCAAGTGAGCTCGCCTTCTTCAAACAACTCAATCGCTTCCTCAAGTGAGTACATAGAATGTCTCTCAACTCTACGGTTGAGAGGGAGCGGTGGGCGCTGGGCCTGACCGGAACCCCAGCTCTCGTCTGAATGTCAATCTTTTCAGTGAGCTGGGGGCGAAGCAGGGAGCGAAGCGACCTTGGAGGTCAGGCGGGCCCCACCGCTACGCTGGGAAAGCCGGAGTGAGAGGGTAGGTTGGGCGGGGTGCCGGGGCTGCGAAGCAGGGGCGGCGTGGGAACGCACCAGGTATGACGCTTTTGGTTGGATCCCTCGAGTCGAGTCATGCCCCACAAAAAAAGCCCTGGCCGGAGCCAGGGCATTGTGGGGATGAGTTGTGATTAGCGGTTATAACGCTCTGCAGAGCGCTTAGAGTTCAACGCCAGCAGATCGTCTAAATCCATTCCAAAGTGGTCTTTGGCATACTGGACCAACTCGTCTAAAGACGCATGGATGAAGGCTGCGTCGAAGCTGACGACGAACTCTTCCCATGCTTCCTTATAGAGTTGCCGAATTTGGTCAGGATCGAATTCCGGCTTGCTATAAGTGCCATCCTTTAGACGAACCGGAGGGGCAATTGGTTCAAGGATCCCGCGCTCTAATGCGTCACGGAAGATTTGGCTCTTATTTGCTTGCCAGATCAAATGTCTCAGAGTGTAGAAGCAAGCTTGCCACTTACGGTGAGCTGCTCCTTCTTCACGAGCTTTGATTGACTTGACTTGGAATCGACCCAGAGCCTTTTCGTTGATCATAGAGAGAAAATTGAACTCTACGGCCGGGCGAGTAGCGTTGGGGCGCTTGGGGGCGCGGTCACCCAGCCATACCGCCTAAAGCCGAAGCCTCTGGCTTCGGCCAACTAACCAGAATGGCTGGGCGCGTCAGCGACCCCTTGCGGGTTGACCGCGCCCGGGGTCCCCAACGCTACGATGGGAAAGGCGGGGTAAGGGGGTCAGGGGGATATCCCCCTGTCCGCTCTAGTTCTGGGCGGGGTGCCGGGGTGTGGGCGGCGTGGGAACGGAGCAGATCCCCTATGGGCAAAGCGTTGGGTGGGGTGCCGGGGCTGGCGCACAAGTGCGCCAGGGGCGGCATGTGAACGGAGCAGATCCCTCTACGGTTGCGTAAGGCTTTGAGCGCAACCCTGTTGGGTGGGATTGTGGAGAAGGATTTCTTCTAGCGGAAGGGGCCTAGCGATCTGGCCGAAGGCCAGCCCGACCGAAGGGAGGGCCGAGCGCTAGCGAGCCCGGAGCGTAGCGACCCGGAGCGCAGCGGAGGGAAGGCCCCAAAAAAAAGCTAAGGATCCCTGGCTAGAGGGATCCCTCGCGGGGAAAAAGGGACGCCTTCATGCTAACAGCCTTGGCCAAAGTCGCCAGCGGTAGTGTTCTTGGTGGCCACCATAGCCTCTAGATGTGGTGTACCTTTCTGACACCAGTGTTCCTGTCTGTATGCCGCTGAGTGCGTGAGTAGGTGTATTGGATCCCTGGAACTAAGACAGAAGGAGACTTATGACTATCCAAACTTCTTTACCACCAGCCCATCAGGAGAGTCACTTATTCAAGTTTTCTTCTAGTCATCTGGCGTCTATCTTTGTTTCTGTTTTGACTGCTGGGATGGTTGGAAGTTTCTCGTTGCTCTGGTCAATGTCTCACAGCCTGACTCGAATCAACGAAAAGCTGGATGTGCTCTATAGCCGATTCCAGAATCTTGATTCTGCCCAAGCTGCAGTCCAAAGAGAGCTTGTTCTGCTGGAACGTCGATTGTCCATCTTAGAGGAAAAGGTGGGTGTCCATGGAAGATAATCTCATACTGGTTGTCTCTGTTCTGGCCAGTATATCTGCACTGGTTCTGTCGGTCTTTAATCTCAGATCCCTTGAACGTCCCCTCAAGCGATCTGCTTCTGTTGCTGCCGATGTCTTACAGCTTGCCGAACCTTGGATTCCTGCTCTAAGGAACTCCCGGATTGATAACTACATTCGCGATGTTCTTAGAGCCTATGCCGCTTCGGATCCCTTCTTCGCCCAGGCTCTCAAAGCTACTGGTGAGGATCCTGAACATGTAGCCGATGTCTTGCCGGTGTTGGATCCTGAACTGAAGACTCTGGGTAAGGCTATAGGTCTTCCTGTGGATCAGTCCCGCGCTTTGATGACCGATCTGGTACATCGAGTCAGGGAGTATGACGATATGGTTCGACAGATCCGGGAGGATCTGGAGCACTCTTTGGATCCCATCCTCTATCGTGAGAGGGAGTCAATATAATCTAGTTTGCTTGTGGGTAATGCTGACCTGTAGTGTCTGGCATAGCTGGCGATCAGGTCTGCTTTGTCTTGGTCGTTAACGATGGCTCTGGCTGCCACGAAGTCGTATCCTGTAGGTTGGTTGTAATCTGAGAGTTTGCGTCCTGTAAACAGTCCCTCTGCCATTCCTCTGACGCAGATAGCAGCAGCAGTATCGGGAACCAATGCCAGATCCGGGTTATTCACCAGGTCGATCCCTAGTAACTTGGTGAAGAGGGTATAGTTTCTTCTGCCTGTGATCTGGACATATCCTCTTCCGCGGAAGCGATATCCATCTCCTGGTTCGGTATTGCCCAGATCCTGCCTACCTTCATAGCGTTGGAAGTATTGTCTGGGGCCTATCTCAGCAACTGGAGCAAAGGCAGACTCATGGCTAACCGTGGCCATGATATACGCTATATGGTCTGGGTCATGGACCTTGTAGGTTTCGCAGTAGCGCAGGAGCAATGGGATAGCTATTCTGGCATTCTGTCTGCGGGTAGTCCCCGTGAAGGTCATGTCGTTGGGTACTGCTGCGATTAGCGTCTCGGCTAGTCTTGTTAGCTTATCGGGTTTTACCTCCGGCTTTCCGGCATCTGTTTCTTGCATCCAGGAGTAAGGGATCCCCAGATCCATTCCTTTCCAGAGCCGATAGAACAGATCTGCCTGGTAATCACTGGGTGTAAGCCGATCAGTATCTAGACTTTCCAGATACTCTGCTGCACGTCTGAGGAAGGTTGCTAGTTCTTTCCGTTTTCGTTGCATACCTCTCTCCTTCAAGTAAACATGAGGGATCCCCCAGCTGACTCAGGGGATCCCTCAAGTAAGAAAGGAGGCACACCCCTATGATATTCTCTTCTGGGCTCGCTGGATAGCTTGCCACTCCAGGTCATGGAGCAGCCTGCATTCCTCAGCAGAGACACTCTGATCTAACCGCTTGATTGTGTCTCGTAGCTGGGTTGCAGCAGCATTACAGGCTTTGCAAACTATGGGCACATCGATGTGGTTGTCATAGTCGGGTCGGATCCTCCTGGGGTCAAAGAGGATCCCTGTGTCCCTACACGCGAGACACCGGTAAGCCACCTTTGCATGCGTTGATTTCTCTGCCATTCAACTTGCTCCATAAGTTTCCTCTTGGTCTCCGCAAGAAAATCCGCTATCGAGCTCAGTGTCTTCCCTCTAATGTTCGTATCCATACTGCTTGAACCCAAACTGTCCATCGTTCCTGTTGCCGGCGGTGGTATTTCCATAGCCGCCGGCTGTTCGTTCGCATTCAAACTTTCTTTCGCTGCCTGAGAAGTAGTTGTATAGATCTGAGAAATAGTTGAAAGGGGCCTGGGATCCTTGCTGGAAGCGGGTTCCAGCGTTTTGTTTTCCACGGTCGTGGACGCTGCGTCCACGGTCATGGACATTGTGTCCACGATTGTGGACACTTTGTCCACGGTTGAGGACACGTGTTCATGATCGTGGACAGCCTCGTTGGTGGTGGCTTCTTCTATCCACATCTCGATTTCTCCGTGGACCTCAAAGCGGAAGTCGGATCCCGGCTCAGACCTGAGTTCCGCTATCGCCTTGTAGAAGGCGGATCTGCTGATCCCTAACTCTTCACAGAGTTCTTTGACGGTGGTTCTCAGCTTCCATCCGCGCTTCCTGGTGGCCAGGATCCAATTGTAGAGGTACCCCCTCACCGTCAGTTTGCCTGTGCGGTACTGCTGCTTGAGATCCTCAACAGTTAACCTCACGTGGGGTGTTGTCTTCATCTTGTGCCTCCTTTCTGTGCCTCTCCGTTACTCTTCTAGGGTTATCGTCCTTCCAGTCTTGAATTTCCAGCCCTGTTGGCTCTCGATTTCTTTCCTGGCCTTGTAGAAGGTAGCTTTGTTGAGGTTTAAGAAGTTCATCATTTCATCTTGATTAACGGACTTGATCCCTTGCTTCTTGAGACTCTCGAAAATCATGTACAGTGCCCCCTTGCTCGTCAGATACCCTTGATCCAACATCATCTTGGCTTTCTGAAACGCCTCAGTAGTCTTCTCCATATGCACTCCACCTCGACTCCTCTAGACTAAACTCCTCTAGTCTAGTAAAAAAGGATCCCAAAAGGGATCCTGCTTTTTGCCATGAGGGCCGTTTCGTCTTATTCTACCCTGCTTTTCCTTCGTCGTGGCCACCGTGGCTACTAGGTGCAGTGTTGGCCATCGCAGGAGGTGTGGTGTTCATCTCTGGCCTACTCCCACACCTCCCCTTCCTTGGCTTCAAACAGTGGAGTGGCCACTTCGATGGCCCAAGGAAGGTCTGGATCAAATGTAGCCACAATGTTAACCGTTCCTTCAGGAAAGTTTAACTTCACCCTATCCTTCTCCCACTCGGTAAATTTGGAGAGAGTAATTTCCATGTTGGTACACGGAATGATTATCCAGTCGGGTTTCTTCATAGTGACTCTCTCTCTCGTTCTGTACTTGGTAGATTCTCTGGGTGTACTTCCTTAACCCTTTTCTTTACCGGCGTTAGATCTTTTCCTCCTCAGTCGGGCTATCTCCTCCCTTAAGCAACCGCAGGATCTACTACGGCCCTGCAACAGGGAATCAGCTCTCACTATATGGGTATTGCCGCACTGGCACCTACACTTCCATAGGGGATGGCCCGAAGGTGCTCTGCCGAAATATTCGATGACTCTCAGTCTTCCAAAGATAAAGCCTCTGAGGTTCTCTGGCTGTTGATTCTTTCCTGGGTTGTTGCGCAGGAATCTCTCCCGCGCAATATCCAACCGTAAGCAGCCACAGGATTGAACCTTACCCCACTTGGAGGCCGCCAGCTTTCTAACCTTGCCGCAGTCACAACGACAGGTTAGGGGATCCCCTAATTTGAGGATCGTGAGCTTGCCAAATCTATCTCCTTTCTCCATCGTCTGCCTCCTTGAGGGCACAAGCCTTCTGGAAGTAGTACTGTGAGACGCTTAGAAGGCGTTTAGCTCTTTCCTCCAGGATTTCCTTTTCCGGGCCAGTGGCCCGCTTGGCAGCACGGGATGCTCTCTTGGAAAGCAGCCCGTAGTATCTAGACTGATCCAAGAGAGCTTCGATCATTCTGTCTTTCATCTCGGTTTCTCCTTGCTATGTGAAGAGTAAGGGCCAGCATAGTGCTGGCCCCGTTTCCTCAGGTTACCAGTCGTTGGGATCCGGCCACCAATCCTCTGGTTCTTCTTCCATCCAGGAATCTTCCATCCAAGGATTGTCCTCTCCCTCGTCGATCTCTTCTGTCCAGTCCGGGATAAAATCCCAGGGTGTCATGCGGATTAGAAGATCCAATTCTGGATCACCAGACCGATAGTGATACACCTCCGTGGGGTATCTATTAAACGGGTCATACCAACGCAGATCCATAGAGCCTCCTTTCTGCTTCGCTGTTACTAGATGATCCACTTAATTCCCCAAGTGGATTGGGCAAGCTTCTGGATATCCCTATACTCGTTCCCAAAAACTTGCCAGTCAAAGAAGTCTTTGACGATACCGTCTTCAACTAGGTACACCTTCAGTTTTCCACGGAAGACCTTTTGGTTTCCTTTTACCGCGATGGGCGGATCCTTTGGGTAGTCTGCCACTTCTTGGTAGGGCAGACCGATAATATCAGGGCTTGTCGTGAATCTACCAGGCATTTTCTCCTCCTTTTTTGATGGTTTACGGGCCTTTTTACGTCTTGCCCAGGACGAGAACTAGATTAAGGATGTAGGAGTTTATCCAGTTGCAGGGTTTGGGTAAACTCCGCTATCTCTGAGAGACGCTCCGGATTGCTCGGCTCCCAGTCGAACTCGACTGCATAGTAACTAGTGCCGGCTCTGGAAGCACGCTTGCTCATGGTTGCCGTTGTAATCCCTTGACCGATTGCGATCCCTTCCTGAGCCTTCTCTAGGCTCAGGTTCACGAAATTGTCTAACGATTCAGTCTTAAAAAGGATTTGAGATACCACGTTAGAGGGATCAATAAAGACTAAGCCCAACCATGGCTGGAAGGGGTATCCGAAGAGTTCATCTTCGAATATCCCCCAGCCCAGAATCTCCATCCTCAGAGACTTGCCTACTACTTTGGAAGCACCGATTTTGAACTGGCCGACTTGACAGTCAGCCCTATATTGTCTCGGCTTCCCTGTAAAGACTATTCCTGAAATGTCCGGAACACTTAAAGCGTTTACCATTTCGAACATATTACCTCCTTTGTTCATGTTCACTCTCGCCGAAGGACTCTTTTCTCTGGATTTCTATCTTCTTCACCTCCTTCTTTATCTCCTCTATTATCTCTCTGATGGATCCCTCGTCTCTATATTCTTCCAGCTCTTCTAAGAGTCTGAGGATTCTCTTGATCATTTTCTTGCTCCTATGTACTCGCGGAGTGTGTCGAAACCAAGCAGGGAAAGAACTGCGTATATGTGCTTGCAGGTAGCGTTGTGGATCCCTGCAAGCTTCTGAGTTTTCCAGTCCTCACATTCACAGGTGAAAGAGCCTTCTTTCTCTCTCACCTTGTAGTAGACTCCTTCCTTAGTCTCGCTGGGAACTAAGAAAAGGTTAGGGCCTACAGCCTTGGCTCTCAGGTTCTTGGCCCTAGCCTTCCTTGAGTTCGCAAAGTCTTGTAGAAAAGCCTTTTTAGAGACGAAACGGGGTCTTTTTCCGTAGGCACGGACTAAGATTACGTTGGGCCATATCTCAATCTTTCGGATTGATTCTGGGTGGATCCCAAGAATCCTTCCAGCAGCTACACGATTGTAGATTAGTGTTTCCTTTGTCAGCATTTTGCCTCCTTTGAGGGTTACTTTCCCTCTTTGTTCACCCTCACCGAAGGTTTGTTTACTCCTGTTCTGCAATCCTTTTTACTTCTTTCTTTCTTTCTTTTCTCTTTTCTTCCTTTTCTTCCTGTTCTTTCTCTTCCTCTCTACCGATCAATCTTTCGTCGGGTGGGGTGCCGGGGCTGCCCGCGACCTTTTTAAAAATTCTCTTCCGCTGATCGCGGGCAGGGGCGGCGTGGTCGGTTGGAGGGATCCCTCCAGCCGGCGTAGCAGTAGTGAGTGTTCTGGGAGTGGATCCGTTTAGCTGTGAGTGGATCCCTTCAGCGGCAGGCGCTTGATGAGCAGTGGGGTAACGCGCGGAACCCGAGCGAGCGTAGCGAAGCGAGGGCAAGAGGGAGCAAGTGAGCGGAAGCGAGGGAGGGCAGGGAGCAAGCGGAGCGCAGCGAGCAAAGCGAACGCAGCGACCTTGAAGCGCGTGGGGCCCTGCTGCTATGAGAGCGCCTGAATGGGAGGGGTGCCCAGGGGCGGCTAAGAGCGAGCGGAGCGAGGGTGGAGCGAGTGAGCGAGCCGAAGCCGCAGGCAAGGGGAGCGAACGAAGCGACTTGCTGGGTGGGTCGCTGGGGCTGCCGAAGGCAGGGGCAGCATTGAAGGGATCCCAGGGGGATCCCCTGTTGGGAGGGGTGCCGGGGCCGCCGAAGGCGGGGGCGGCGTTGAAGGGATCCCTGCAGCGGGGTGGCGAACGAACCGAGCGGAGCGAGGTGAAGAGGGAGCGAGTGAGCGGAGCGAATGAAGCGACCTCGAAGTGAGCCGGGGTCTGGGGATCCCCTTGTCGGGCGGGGTGCCGGGGCTGCCCGTTAGGGCAG
>Ga0308400_1000854_pt1 | contig 10515 bp, 13 predicted proteins | sample HotsprSampOS1265_FD_203451 | JGI IMG/M metagenome (GOLD analysis project Ga0308400, IMG submission 203451) | Hot spring phototrophic mat microbial communities from Octopus Spring, Yellowstone National Park, Wyoming, United States - 20060914_OS12-65 ...
CGCTGTGGGATTACTTCTGGGTCAAAAAGGCGGAAGCGTTTCCAGATGCGTTTTTCTGCGTCAAGGTCTGTGGTGTGTCCGTGTGTGTATGAAATAAAAGCAATTTTATAATTGGCGTTTCCTCTTTCTTGTAGGGTTTCATATTTGGATGTGATTGGTTCTGTGGAAGGTGTAATGGTTTCTGTGCGGGTGATTGGTTCATAATCAGTGTAAAGGACAGGTAAGCTAAGGGTGTAAAGTCTTTCTTTTGCGTTGTGATTGACAAGATATTTTAAAAGATTTGATTTTGTAAAAGAGCCGTAAGCTTTCCCTTCTTTGCGGACTTCTACTTTTTCTTCGGCTGTTTTTTCTTTTATGGCATATTGGATGGTATAGGTTTTGAGAGGTTGCAATGTGCGGTTTTTGAAGAGGAATGCTCTATGTCCGTAGCGTTCAATTGCAAGACTGTCATAAGCATAAAGTTTTGCAGAAGGGAAAAACTTCTTATATTTCATATATCTTTTACCTGCCCATGCAAATTTAGTCAGCCTCAACTCGGGGAAAAGCTCATAAAACTTATCCCTATCTTTATCAGTAAGGGAAAGGGAAAGATATGTTCTAATGTCAGGTGTTCTTGCTCGGATGAGCTTTGAGCCTGCTAATGTGCATGCGGTCTTGATGCCAAAAAGTGTGCCTTTGTAGCGGTGGAGCTCGATTGCACGCTTTATGAAAATTCTTTTTTCCTGTTCTGTCTGGGCAAGCTCCCAGCCTTCGATGTGGAATTGCCATGCAAGGTGAGGGAGAGCTGAAGAATCAACATGGTCAATGATGTATACAAGAAGTGGCGTAAGGTCAAGGGTCCCGAGTCTATCTATAAGCTCATTCAGTGTTTCAGTATTGAGGTCTTTTATTCCGGGTGGAATTAGTCTTTTGTCAGCCATTATCCCTCCGTGCTTCCTATAAAATTAATTTCATAATTTGTGCAGTTTGCCCATTCATTAGGTTGTAGGACTCTATCCTGAGTGGGCTGAATAAGGTCGCATTTATAAACTCCTGAAACGCTGTTTAAGAGTGCGATAATCTGACTTCTAACGATGTCTTGTCCAAGTCGTGATTTCATGTTGTTTATATATTGCTGTATTTTATCACTACAAATCTTTTGAATTGTTCCAGAATCAGCCCAATTGTATAGTGTGAGATTTGCCTGTATTTGAAAGTCAACCTTTGTCGGTGCAAATACCTGAACCATATCTGTCAGTGGACGAACTCGCTCATCACTAAGAACATTACTAACAAGTCCAAGAATCTCTTGAGTGGGAGTGCCGTTTTTCATAAGAGGATATACATTTACAACGCCAGGAGAAGGGCTAATCACAGAAACATCCACTATATCCTGATGTGCTGTCATGGCATACCATCGGTATGCTCCTTTTGGTCCTGCAGAGCTAAAGCGTTCTGGTGCCTCTCTAATCCTTTGCCTTAGCCTTTCATCGCCCTCTTCATCCGCCCCGCCGTATGTAATTGTTATGTTTTCAACTTTGTCAAGATAAGGAATAATTGATACTGGAGAATTGATATCTCCTACTCTATATCCGTTTGCTCCTGTGCCTGTCTGTGTGCATGTGGCATATACATCAACTGATGTTTGCCCAGCAGGAATTGTTACATCTGTATCAGTTTCAAAAATATATTTTCCGTCTTTTGTCTCAACTTGAGTTCCTTTAGGAATCAGTACATCAAAGCTTTGCTCCCCAGCAAGAATAAACCTGAGAGTTGTCCTTGCAGGCTGAGCAGAAAGCCTGTAGACGCCAAGAAGTTCACCAAGATAATCAAGCATAGGGAACCTGGCATAGGCAAGCAAATTCTGTTTTGCTGCTTCCTGGATGCCAATCCTCAAAAGCATCTCCCTGTATGCAATTAAGTCAATAAGTAAGCGTTCTACCTGAGCAGGGTATAGTGTTTTCCCTGTCAGGGTTTCATATTGCCTGATTAATTCCTGTGTGATTTTTTCTGCATCTCTTTCTATAAAATTTGGTTCAGGAAGGCTCATACTATCACCTCCAGTGACTGAGTTTGTTCTGTTTCTTTGAGAATCCATTCTATGCGGAATATGACCCGAGATTCAATCACTTCTGCACGAATGCTTTTCATTCTAACTCGTGGTTCCCATGCATTTATAGCATCTATTGCCTCACGAATTATATTTGGGATTGCCTCCTTAATTGGGTAATCTATATATTTCCATACATCAGATCCAAACTCTGGTCTGTGTGGATCAGACCCTTTTGGGGTAGAAAGAATGATACGAATGCATTGGTTTATATCAGCAATGTCTTCAACGACCTCTCCAATATCGCCAAGTTTTGGTTGCCAGTCAACTGCGGATATCTGGTCAATTGTCTTCATTTCTCCCCTCAGTGGCTATGGTGGTTTGTATTGCCACCATCATCAACGATTGTTCCTGTTGCATGAATATTTCCTTCAACATATACATTCCCAATTATGCGAAAATCACCTTCAAATGCTATATCAGATGGTGAAAATCCTTGCATCCGAATTATTGGAGCTTTTATCGTTACCTTTTTTTTTGCTATTAATTCAATCTCTCCATCAGAGACATAGACTCTATATTTATGGCTGGACTTGTCATATTCTATCTCAGTACCATCTTCAAATTTTATGTGTTTTTTTTCTTTCCCCTGCACCGGTGGGGTATCTGCATCAGAATATATAGCCCCAAGAATTACGCCCTCTTCTGCATTGTTATCTATCAGACATACAACATGTTCATTAATCTCGGGTAACCAGTATTCTTTATCCTTTAATGTCTTTTTCTGCATGACAGGGAGCCAATATGAAACCTCGCCATCTATATCTGTCCATCTAACCCTTGCCATTGCTTTTTTTTCGTCTATTGCTACAACAATGCCTACTCTATACACGCCGTACCTCCAGTTCTGTTCTATATCCTGAGGACCTGTCTATTGTATGTTTAGCGGTTTCAATATGATACTTCCCATTCAGAACATATAGTCCTGTCACTTCTATATTAAGCCCAGCGCAAAGTTTTTGATTGCCAATAAGCGTAATTGTTCCTTCTGTTTGAAGTTTGTTTTTGTTCTTGAGATGTGCTTTCGCTTTAGCAACTGCCTGTTCTTTGTTCTCGCATCTCTCATTGATTTTGAGAATGTCGCCTTTCACAATCCCATCAGCTTTTTCTGTATGAGTAATCAATTTTTTTGTCTTAGGTTCGTGATATGAGACTTCACAGGCTTTATAACATTCATAGGTTTTGTCTCTGAACGAAAAAGAAATCATGTTTTTTCTGTCTATCACAAATACTGTATTTTCAGATTCAAGCTTACCAATCTCATAGAAAACTAATTTACCATCAGCGACTTTAAAGATATAGCCATAATCTTCTGCAAGTCGTTTAAGAAAACTCAAGTCACGCTCTTGCTTCTGTGTGATGCGTTTAAGCTTAATCTCTTTTATTTCGCCAACAAGCTCAAACCCATGCTTTTTTGCTATCTCTTCGGCAATCTGCTTGAGAGTTTTATTTTCGTATGCCTTAGTATTGTCCTGCCGTAAAGCCTTTTTGATATTTGTTGAAAGCCCTTTTAGGCTTACAACATCAGGTGGTGCTGAAAGCTCTATCTCATCTATTTCAAAAGAGCCACAGGGAAGAAGTGGCTCTCCTTCATAGCCAATTTTTAGAGATATCAGATCACCCTTTTGTGGATACCAGGAAGACTTCCATATATGGTCTCTATCTTCAAGTTTGATATCTATTTCATCTGATTTTCCATGCTCATAATCTGTATATGTTACAGAAAGCACAAATGGAGTTATATATGTAGTAATGTCTTTCTGCTCATACTCTATAAAAAATACCGGTCGCCTTACCTTTTCCACGGCGGTAGCTCCTCAATAGTATTATTTACTTCAATTACAGGAATAATAAGCTTAATGCCTGCTGGCAGTATGGGGTATATGGGCACTTCAGGATTTGCTGCAATTATAGGCTCGTACTTCATAGGATCACCATAGTAAATATTTGCGATTAAATCCCAGCGATCCCCTTCTTTTGTAATATATTCATAATAGTTTTTGCTCATTTTTGCCTCACTATATTCCCTTTATCAAAACCACTATTAATATTTTTTTTAGTCCTATTAATCCTTTTAATCTTCTTTCCGGGGGCTTTTTTTACTCCTAAGGGTTTATCCTCCACCCATTCTTTCAATCTTATCTCTGCCTCAATAGCTAATATAGTGGCATCGTCTAAACTCTGGATAATATTCTCCTTTATCTCTTCGATAACGTATTTCCCTTTATATAAACCGTTACCAAAGACAAAGGGTAGTGGCTGATACAAAGATGCTGCTTCCTTTATCTTTTTCAACTCTTCTTGTGGTTTGCAAAAATCAGCATGAAAACTCAGTTTAATTGTTATTTCTTCAAGACCATCTCCAATATATTGTAGTTTTGGCTTACCCTCAATTACTGCATGCTCCGCGTAATCTATTTTTTTTGATGCATCAAATCCATCAAAATATGTTATCAGCTCAAATTTTATCTCCCCAAGCTGTGCATACATCAGTAAGCCACCCTCATTGCTTTACTTTGTGCGTCCTGGATTAGCTTTAGGAGTTCATGTTGATGTTGTCTGAGAATTGATAGAAAATCTTCTTTTGCCTGAACATTCGCACCAGAAAAATTTATCGTGGGGTTATAATTCACTGTAATGGTGCTTGCTGGTTTTGTTCCTCTTTGTGGCTGGGTAAAAGACTTGACAGGTTCAAGCACCTGTTTAACTGGCTGTATTAAGGGGTTAACGCTTGTTTTAACAGTTTCTAATAATTGTTTTACAGGTTGTATCAACGGCTGGGTAAAAGACTTGACAGGTTCAAGAGCCTTTGTCATGGCGGTTAAAAGAGGGGTGGGTTTTATCGCCTCTGCTATGGTTTCTATAAGTCTTATCCTGTGTATTTCCCTTAGGGGTCCTTCCTTAGCAGGGCTGAATGGCAAAAGATTGCGTATCTTTTGAGCAATGCCCTTAACAGCCTCTACAGGCTTCATGGCAAAGGATTGTATCCCCTTCCATAAGCTTTCTATAATCGTTTTCCCAGCCTGAAAGAGATCTATCCCAGAAACATATTGAATTAGTTTTTTTAAAGCCATGATTGGTGCTGTGATGGGGTTAATATATAAAAAGACTTGCAGAACCTTTTTCCAGTTTTCCTTGAGCCAGTTCCATGCTGCCCCTAAAGCCTTGCTTACTTTATCCCAATTTCGCCACAGCAAATAGCCCGCTGCAACCAGAGCTGTTATGCCAAGAATTATCCAGCCTACAGGCGTTGTAAGAAGAGCTGTTGATATTGCCCTTATACCCGAAATTGCTGAAATTGTAAGCCCCTTAATTGCAGTAACCAGCCTCAATTTATTTGCTGTTACAAGGGAAAGTAAAATGTTTAAATTAGTATATCCTTTAATTGCCATACCCAGAACAATCCCCATCATTCCTAAGGAGACAACTATTGCAGATATCGCAATAAAGCCACCGAGTATTACCCCTGTCAATATTTTATGCTTTTGTGCAAACTCAGCAACAGGCATGGCAATCTTTTTAACTGCAGACATAAACATATTCAATGCTGGCAGAATAGATTCACCTAAAGCTATCTTAATGCTATTTAATGTCTGTTTAAGTTTTTCAAACTGCTGGGCAGATGTGCCTTCCATCTTTTTATATGCATCTTCTGTTGCACCAGTAGAATCTTTTATCTCTTTCAGCATATCTTTATATTTTTCTGTATTTGTCATAAAGTCTTTGACAAACATCTGAGCCTCTTGAGAGCCAAAGATGTCCGCTATCATTTCAGCCTGCTCTTTCTCAGAAAGCCCAGCCATAGCTTGTTGCAACTCTCCCATTATGCCAAGCAGATCCTTCTGCCTTACTGTTTCAGCGTTTATCTCCAAACCAAGTCGTTCAAATATCTTTTTTGCCTTATCTGCAGGTGCCACTAAGGCATCTATTACATATTTGAGGGATGTATATGCCCTTTCTGTTTTTACACCACCAAGAGTCATCTGAGCAACTGCTGTCTGGACATGCTCAAAGGATATCCCAGCTGATGCAGCTGCAGCACCAACCTGTTGAAAACTATGGGCAATTTCTGGGAAAGTAGTTTTCCCCTTTTGAACTGTCTTAAAAATCACATCGTAAACCTTTCCCATATTTTCCATCGGGAGATTAAAGGCATTTTTTATACTCGTTGCAAGGTCCGTAGCTGTAAATATATCGCTTGCTCCAGCAATAGCTGCTTTACCAGCCTGTTTCATAAAGTTTATTGATTCTTTAGGATCAACCCCAGCTGAAATTGCCTGATACATCCCTTTTACAACAAGATCTGGAGCCTGCCCCAGCTCTTGAGAAAGGTCTAATATCTGCTTACCATATTTATCTTTTAGCTCTTGCACCGACATATCTGTCAATGTTGCAACCTCTGCCAATCCTTTTTCAAAATTAGCAGCCGATACAGTAGGGGAAAGCCCTATCATTACATTTGCCGCTCCCTTTAGAGCCATTGATTGTCCGATGTTTTTAATCTGCTCAGCCTGAGAACGAAGCTGTTCAAAGGGTTTTTTCGCCCTTTCAACCGTTTTCATTAGCACATCAAAACTTCTTGAAAATGTAGAGATGCTTTGAGAACCAGTTCTGCCAAGTTCCTGAACAGTCCTTTGCACTCCACGAAGAGGGCTTGACAATCTATCTATGGCATGCAATACTATTCCTATGGAAAATAACTGGTTCATCTATCTTGTATCCATCCCTTTGTTGTTCTTTCTTTTTGCCATTTTATTGTTAATATTTTTTTACCTTTTGCGACCTATCGCATGGTTATTCTTCGGGTTGTATGCTCTTTATAAATTTATGAAGAACCGTAACCCAATAAGCAAACTCTGACACGGGCATCTTTTTTATTTCTCTAAGCTCAAAGCCTGCTTCTCTTGAGAGGACAATAACTCCTTCGCCAGCTCCTCTAAACCAAAGGCCTCTATTGCTTTTGAAAACTCGAAAAAATCTTTTACCCGTAGTTTTTGTAGCTCCTCAGGGACAAGTTGCTTGCCATCAAAGGTTGCGATTCTACTTAATACTGCGAGGGCAAATTTCACGCCCTCTGTTGAGCCTGTAACCCTTTCTGCATATATCAGGTCTTCTACAAGGGGCTCTCTTATCTCAATCTCATGAAATTTTAGAAACTGTGCTTCTTTCTTTTTAATCTTTATTCTATCCATCTTGTGTCATTCTCCTGTCATTTAGTTTATGCTCCTATGTTAGCTTTGTATTTTGCGAGAATGTCCTCTCCTTCTACTTTCCAAATATTTGCAAAGGCATCAACTTCAATGTAGTCTTTGCCATCAATCTGGAGCTTGTAATAACTTACTGCCATATCTGTCTCAACTTCTGCATTTTCCTGATGCTTAAACCCAACGCCAGGAAAGTTTTTAAAATTAACTGTCATAAAGGCAACAACAGGGACTTCTGCAATTCTGCCTGTTGAATCGTGAGTTTCAAGGCTTGCACGCACCTGTATTGATACAGCTTTATACGGATTAGCCATTTCCCCCAGAACCTCTGGATACAGTGAACTCCATTTGATTTTTCCTTCCATTTTCTCAATGCCCGCAGCAGTCTCGACTACTCCAACCATGCCAAGAGCCTTATGCTCCAACATTTTTGCCTGCACTTTTGGAAGGGTTACTTCTTCCCCCCTTCCAAGAAAGCTTGTTCCGTTTACATATACATTTGCGTTATATAGCTTATTTACGCTTATTTTGCTCATTATTTACCTCCTAAGCTTTTTAAAAGTTCTATGTTTATGAAGCTCTCAAAAGTGATACGCTCTGCTGGCGTAGGTGGCATAAAGTCAATGTCAAATGTCAGATGTCCAAGTGCAATCTCTGTAACAGGGTTTTTAGATTTGTCAAAACTGCATTTTCCATCTATCAGAGCTCCACGAGCTACAAGGGTTCTAATGAACATGTTGACGCTCTCACAAATTGCATCAATTAGAGCATCCGTGATTGGCTGATCAAGGAATTGTAGCATTGAACGTTCAACTGATTCATGTATCACATCAGCAGTTCTTCTTATGTTGATGAAATTTTTCGGATGGGTTACGCTTGGCCATGCTGCTGAGCGGTTGCCCCATGTTCTTATGCCTGTCCCATATGAGTTGAAAGTCGTTACAATTCCATTTTCGTTGAGAATATTTACCTCACTGTTAGGGTCGTTTATCATTGCAGAAAGGTTTCTTTCAACTCCCACAATGCCTTTAATTTCTGTATTTGAAGGGCTCCACCAGTAGCCTTTTTCCACATCCTTAGCACATATCACACCTGCAAGCCTCTGGCTGTATGGCTCAAGCCTTTCTGTATCTGTTCCGATGTCATAGACCTTTAAGTGTGGATAGCAAAGTATCATTCTGTCGCTTGAGTAGTTGAAATTAATTGTTCCGCCTGGTCCTCTTCCTGTAATTGCCTGCTGAAAAGTTGTCCCAATTGGCGCATCAACTATTGCCACCGCCCTGAGTTTCCCAGCCATGACATTCATCTCAGAGGCAACAGAATTCTGTGTGCAATATACAGGGGCAATCAGAATTTTCGGGAAGAATCCAAAGAGATTGTAACAATCAAGAAATGCCTGCATACCTGTTCTGTTACCGTTTGCATCTACTGTGCCGATTATTGCTGAACTCAATACCTTTGTTGGGTCTGCGTAATTATATGATACCTTTACTGTTGCTCCAGAAGGAATAGAGCCTGTTGAAATTCTTTTTATTTTTCCTGTTTTATAGTCAATGTTGTAATCCGTTCCTTTTACATAAGTTGTCGTCCCCTCTTGGTTTTTTACAACCTCATTTGCTACTCCTTCATGGGCAAGCGTAAGCGTATCATCAGAGCCAAATGTTTTTTGTTCATCTGTTATAGATGCCTTGTGGGTAGCTGGATCAAAGACATTTACAACAATAACAATTCCTGCGCCCTGATCAAATATAGCATCAAGTGCCTGAGGAATCGTATATCCAGTTTTTTGCCCTCCAAAGTATTTGACTGCATCCCTGTCATTAAGTATAAGTGTGGGCTTATTTACTGTTTGATATTCCTCATCAACAGACCATATGGGCGCAGTTCCTACAAGTCCGACTACTGCTGTTTTTACCACCCTTATGGGGCGGGGTCCCTTTTCAATTTCTATTGTTTCTACACCATGTAAGAAATTAGCTGGCATTTTCAGCTACCTCCTTTTTTGTTTTCTTTGTTTCTTTTGTTTCTTGAAGTGGTTTTAGATATCCTAAAGCCACCAGGGTTTTTACATATTCATTGTCAGCTGGAAGTTCAACTTCCTTGCCATTCCACAAGAGCACTTCTGTTCCATCCTGAAATGTTACCCCTGAATTTGGTCCTTCATACAGATACTTCATTTTTGCACCTCCAGTGTTTCTTCGTTTAATTCATCTATTGTTGTAATTCTCTTTAGTAGTATTACCTGCTCATCTTCTGCTGCCTCAACTGCCTTTGCAGTCATTGAAAATGTAATCCCATAATGCCAGATGCCTGCATCTTCTGTAATAAATTCTTCTTTAACGGGATATACTCTTCCGCAATTTGGGGGTTTAAATCCTGTCAGGGCAATCCTAACGGCATCAAGATAGGCATATACTCCTTCATGACTTGTAAGATGTCGCATGAGGACGTTTACTTCAAAGCTTATTTTTCTGTCTTGAATAATGTAATCTGTTGCAAGAGGTTCAGTATAATCACATCCAGCATAACGGACAAGCAAAGCCCCCTTTGGATGCCTGAGCCTGTAGTCAGCAGGCTTTTCAGGGAAACTGTCTATTTCAAGCCCCTGAATCTTCTCTTTAAGCCTATCAATTATTGCTTGCTCTATTTCCAGAATTGTCATTCTTTAGTCCCTCAAGTATTGTTTTTAGCTCCAGTTGATAGCCCTTCATAAGCTCAATATTCTTTAACAAATTTTTTGCATTATCAGGGCTTAAGCAGTAGTTGGTATTCTGCTTTTCAAACTTAACTAAAAAATAGCTTGGTTCCTCAGGTATCTCAGGGACCTGAGGCATTACATATTCAGTACGAACTATTTGATTACCTGAACATCCTATTAAGCTTAAACAAAATAGGATCGCCAGTATTTTTTTCATTGTTTTCCCCTTCTTGCTCTGGATTCAAAGTATCTATTTCCTGAATCCTTTTTATTACTTTTTCTTTTATGTCAAGCCTTGCTTTGCAAAGCTTATTTGCTTTTTTAATTTCTGACTGTAGCGAAGATATTGTTTTTTGAGCGCTCTCGTTGGCAGAAACGCATTGTTTTAATTCAGCCTTAAGCCTTAAGCCTTCTGCCTTCAGCCTATTTATTTTTATTCCCTGGATTTGCCATGCAAGATATACTCCAGCAACAAAAAAGGCAGCACCAAACAAAATATATTTCCAGTTCTTTATAATTAAGCC
>Ga0308400_1000858_pt1 | contig 10494 bp, 10 predicted proteins | sample HotsprSampOS1265_FD_203451 | JGI IMG/M metagenome (GOLD analysis project Ga0308400, IMG submission 203451) | Hot spring phototrophic mat microbial communities from Octopus Spring, Yellowstone National Park, Wyoming, United States - 20060914_OS12-65 ...
AGAGGTTTAAATTGATTTATAAAGGCAAAAATAAAACTTGTGTCAGATTTGAAGTCTTAAAACCTTTTTGGCCTAAACATCTATTTGTTTGAGTGCTGTTCTACAATACTAGAATAAAAATTTACCAAATGTTTTTACCTGCTGTGTATTTCAAGTTCGATCATCTTCCGGTTTTTGAATTGTGAGAGGATCTTGTAACCTCAAATTAGTTTTTCCCAGATACGGACGATTAAATGTTTAGTAAAAGCGCTCAATCAGGTTGGATAAGTTTGATATTAGCGAAAGAAAAATTTAGAATACCCTTATGCCAGTTCCTAAGAAACGAACCTCTAAGAGCCGCCGAAATATGCGCAGAGCGCATGATGGCTTAAAATTATCATCGGCTTTAGTTTGCCCAAACTGTCTGGAGTATTACCTTCCTCATCGTGTGTGTAGCCATTGCGGATATTACAAAGGACAGCGTGTGATGGCGGTAAATAAATAAAGCTCTAAATTTAGGTGAAAAAGGAGAAATTTAATTTGAAGGCAAAAAAGCTTAGCTTTTTGGAAAGATTTCAAAGCTTTTCAACAGTTATAAAATCTGAGACTAAAAGTTAATCGCAAAAATTAACAGTGTGTAGTAAGGATTAGGCAGATTGCGTTAACTGCAGCTTAATTTGGCTTGAGCTCAGTTCATTTTGCGCGTACAAGCGTTATTTAATTCGCACTGCAATACTAGGCAAGAGTTTACAAAAGCTTGGGTCTAATGAATGACCAACTCACTGAATAACCAACTCAAAATAGAATTTCACTTTAAGCTGTCTCTTAAAGGTCACTGTTTAAAACGAGTTTACTAACAGATCAAGCCACATGCTACAGCCGTTTTGCGCGGCTCATACTAAAAATTGACTGCTTTTTTCGCCTTAATATTTTCCAGACGTCTACACGAGGCGCATCTAACCAGAGTCCTTCTAAATTGTAGTACTCTCTAGTTTGTCGGTCCCAAATGTGAACAACGATGTCAACAAGGTCTACTAAAATCCATCTAGAGCTTGAGAAGCCTTCTTTGCTTTTGATGAAAATTTTTTCTTTCTCGCATACCTCTAACAGTTTGCGCGCAAGCCCCTGGCAATGTATCTCGCTTCTTCCTGATACTAAAACCAAAAAGTTTGCTATATCAGACAAATTTTCTAAGTCTAAAACTACAATATCTTCCCCTGCCCCTTCATAAAGGGCCGATAGAACTACTCTCAAAATCGACTTTAGCTTTCTTTTAAACTTTGCTTGCTCTTTAAGATAGGCTTCTAAAGCTCCAGATTTAATAACAACGGACATTTAACCTTGAAAGACTCAGTGGAAACGAAGATGTTGAATTTAAATCTAACCTATAAATTCTGGCCGATCTTATCAAGTATTCTCTTAATTTTATGTTAGCATACCAACAAGTCTGTCAGCAAGATGTTTTTTGAGAAGGAATTTTTCAGAGCTTTAGGCTTGCATATTCCTCAAGACAAATTGCAACTCTTTAAAAGCCTCCTATATCAAGAGAACCGAAATTTGAACCTAACTCGAGTTCCTGAAGAGGATTTCTATATTCGCCATATTATCGACAGTTTGCTACTGTTCCCTTTTATTAGCTTTTTAAGCTCTATAATCAACGCAAAAACTGTTTTGGATTTTGGCACTGGTGGAGGATTTCCAGGAGTGCCATTAGCCTTAGCTATGCCTAATATAAGCTTCTATCTTTTCGATAAAAGTCCAAAAAAAATTAAATACTTACAACGCCTTGTTAAAGCGCTGGATATTAAAAACGTTGTAATCGGCACCTCCCCTGACGTGTACGGGATGATTGTCTCAAGAGCAGTGGCCCCACTGGATGAGCTTTTGAGGCTTACTGCTCCACACTTGCGCTGCCAAGGCATAGGCTTAGCGATAAAGGGGGACAAAATTTTTGAAGAAATTAAATCACTTTCACAGGAAGTTTACTTACAAGTTTTTGGTCATACTTTTGAAAATTTACCTCTTAACTCAAAAATTGTAGTTTATAGTTTCGGACTCGACATTAGAAGCTTTGATTGGCAAATACCAGGTTTTAATCTAATAAAACTGCCAAGCCTTTCAAGTACTCAGAAGGAGGAAAGCTAGCGACAATTGGATGATCCAAGTCTTGGAAAAAATGCTCCAGCACGTAAGCCTTTCTCCCGATTTCTTTAGATATCTGTGAGACTATTTCGGTTAAATGCTGCAGGCTTAAATGATAAGAGCAAGAAAAGAATATAAGAACGCCTTTAGGTAACAGCAGCTTAACACAGCTTTTTAAAAGATTTTTAAGCGCGATTTTGGCTTGCGGAATATCTTGCCAGTTCGAGGTTAACGATGGTGGGTCTGCCACTATAATATTAAATTTCTCGTTACAATTTTTGACGAACTCAAACGCATTGGCTTTGATAACCTCTGTTTTTGCGGCAAATTTATTCAATTTAAGCGTTTCGGCTAGCTGTTCCTGAGCAATCGAAGTTTCATCCACAAAACATACATACTCTGCTCCGGCAGCCGCAAGATTTAGCCCAAACCCTCCGCTATAACAAAACAAATCTAGAACTTTGGCTTTCTTAGTTACAAAATTGCGCACTAAAAGTCTGTTTCTTCTTTGATCTAAGTAAAAGCCTGATTTATGGCCATTTACTATGTCTACAAAGTATTTAATGTCATGCTCTGTTATGATGGCTACTATTTCGTTTTGACTAGCTTTTAGGGAAGAAAATTTTTTCCCTCCTTTGGTTACGATTTGGGCGCAAGGTAAACGATTAGTCAAAATTTTAGCAAAATCATCTACATACTTTAATAAAGCACTAGATGAAAGCAAAAGAATAGCGATGTCACCATATTTGTCGATTGTGAGTCCGGGAAACTCGTCAGACTCCGAAAATAAAACTCGGATGTTTTCAAAAGATAAATTTAGCCGAGAACGATGATTTATAGCGGTACTTAGAGCTTGATCAAAACTTTTCACAATATCAAACGTGGTTGAGGAATAAACCTTAAATAAGTTTTCAAATTTAGACCAGTAAGCAAAATATTTTAATGTGTTTCCTCTAAGTTCTACGCACTCTCCATCATCCATTGAGTGTAAATGGTCTAGACTCTCCTTTGCCAAAGCTTTTTTTTTAATCCAAGGAAAATGTTCTGCTGCTTTGGTGTCTAAAATTCTTAAGAGTTTTTTCTCCATTCAATATTCGTAGGAGCTGTTTGTCCTTTAAAGATTACTCCATGTCTGCCAAAGTAATCTCTTTGAGCTTGAATAAGACTGAAGCTCTCTTGTTGAGACAAAACAGCAACTGTATAGTTATACGTCCAAGATAGAACGGGGCAAAAAGCCCTAATTTTTAATGCATTACTAATTAACTCTTCCACAGCTTTTAACTGTTGGTCTAAATTAGGCAAGAAAAAGCTAGCAATTGAGGACGGAGCAACTTTGAGTAATGGATGCTCAACATTACTGTCTACTAAAATCTCGAGATGATTTGCGGCTAAAATTGATCCAGCTCTCCAGACTTTGAACGCCTTGACGGCTGAAAGTTCAAAACCATAAGCATTGTTTGCGGCTATCATCAATCGAATGGCTTGATCATATAATGCGCCCAGAAAAAGTCTATAAGCTAGCTCGATAGTTGCTGAGTTGGCTGTTCCTATGTTTTTATGCTCCTTAGACATGTGCTTATCTTCTGCTAAACAGCTAATTAGCCGAGATTCAACACTTGAAGTTATAAATGGGGCTGGAGAGTCCAACTCAAATGATATTAAAGAAGTCCATTTTCCTGTTCCTTTCTGTTTTGCCTGAGGTTTAATCTTGTCGAGAATGGGGGAGTTTTGATCAAATTTCAAAATTTCCAAGGTTATGTCATTTAAATAACTTTTGAGGGCAGAACTAGATAGTTCGTGGAAAACGTCTTTAGGATTGGTGTTTGAGTGTTTTAGTATGACATATATTTCACTTATAAACTGCATAATAGCGTACTCTACACCGTTGTGAAGCATCTTTACAAAATGACCTGAGCCTAAAGGTCCGAAGTGATCTACGCAAGGCTCTCCACAGTACTGAGCTGAGATTTTTTGTAATGTTGGTAAAAGTTTAAGCGCTAACTCTTTGTTGCCGCCAAGCATCAAAGATGGACCTTGACGTGCTCCCTCTTCTCCACCTGAGATTCCGCAATCAACCAACTGAAATTGATTAAACCTTCTGCTACGAGAGATAGTCTCTTTAAAAAAGGTGTTTCCCATATCTATGACTGTATCTTCAGTAGCTAACTGTGAGCTAAGCTGCTCAAGTACCTGATCTATAGCAGAGTCTTTTACAAGCAAGACTATTTTTCTGGGCAACTTAAGGCTTGCTAAGAACTCCTCCAAAGAAAAGCAACCGCAGATAAACTTAAGGTGATCTCGCGATAAACTGGTTATAAATTCCTTAGTAACCTCCGTGGTTCTATTGAAAACTGAAACAGGAATTTGTTTTTGCGCAAAGTTAACGGCCAGATTCCTCCCCATTGTGCCCAATCCATATATGCCTATTTCTGAAGCCATTTGTTTTTGATTATAGTAAACGAGGAAATCTAGTGAAACGCTTAGCAATAAGATTTCTAATATTTCTCTTGCTCAATTTAGCCTTTGGGCAGAGGAATTTCGCATCTATTGTAGGAATCATCGAAAGTAACAAGTTGTATGGGCTCGGATTTCTAGTTGAAGGGGATATAGTCACCCCTGCTCATCTGGCTTTGACTGTTTGCTCTCTTTCAGACAGTAGTTGCTCTGCAGTTTTTAAAACAAAAGATTGGGTTTGTGATGGCCTGAGACTAAAAAAATTTTTTTTAACTTTTGATCTAGCACGACTTGAATGCTTATCTAAAACCAACAAACGAAAAGGTTTGCGGTTAGATCGAGATTTTAATTACAGATTTAGACAAGGAAAACTGTATTATCTGATTCCGAAAAACAATCAATTAGAAAGTGTTAAGGGAGTAATTAAAGAGCACTCAAGACTTTTTCAAACAGTTTCAACAAGGGTTAGAGCTGGTAATAGCGGCGCCTTAGGAGTTGATCAGCAGGGAAAAGTTGTTGGCATATTACTGAGAGCTGAAAAAGTTGCCGATGCGGTTTTAGGTAAAATTCTCCCAAACTACAAGCACTCCGGTGTTATGGTTAGAAGTAGGTTTGTTAAAGCTTTATTTGATAAACGAGTAGATCACGCAAGATTAGTTGATGATATTCTGGATTTTTATAGAAAAATTGTTCGTAATAAATCTAAATTTCATAGATTGACCAACTCCATGCAATTTACCCACTTGGTTAACAGTTATTTGTATGATTTTAGAGAGGATCCGCGGCTTTTAAAGACGTTTGCTGGTAAAGATTTAAGGCAAGAGCTATTAATACTTGAGAAAGATAGCGGTTTTTTCCCTTTGCTAATCGCATATCAAATAGAAAAATTTGGGCTAAGCAAATTTGACGAAAATATTTCTATTGAAAATATTGAGCTATCATCGTCAAAGGAGCTTTTAAGGGTTTTTAAGGAGGGAAAGTTTAAAGGTCAGCTTCAGTTTTTTGTTGGTCTTGGAATTTTAGCAAGCGTTATTGCCTCTATTCTGGCATACTCCGCTATAATTGTGGTTTTAAAATCTATTTAATGACCGCAAGAAAACTCGTCTTGTATCCTTCTCCACAGCTTAGAGAAATAAGTCAAGAAGTTTCAGATCTTAAGAGCGCAAAAAGCCTTTTGCAAGATTTAAAGGATACCTTAGTAGCAGAGGAAGGCTTAGGCCTTGCAGCGCCTCAGATTGGTGTTTTAGCCAGAGTTTTTGTGTTCTGGAGAAATGATGGTTCAGGGGGCAAATTTATTCAGACGGTTATTAATCCAAAGGTGACTTTTCTTGGAACGAAAATAGACAGTGAGGAGGGTTGTTTAAGCATACCTGGTTATAGAGATGTTGTAAAACGAAATTCTCGTATTTTAGTTTCTTTTTTTAACGAGCAAGGAGAAGATATAAAATTGGAGCTGGAAGGTTTAGAAGCGAGGTGTTTTCAGCATGAGTTAGATCATTTAAATGGGGTTTTGTTCATAGATCACTTTTCCATCGAACAGAAAAGGCTTTTTAATTCTTGGGTAAAGAAGCAAGACTGGTTTAAGAGCTAAACAAGGTGGGCCAATTAGGACTCTCTCGGTTAGTACGAATATAATTATAAATTGGTGGCAGATTCGGAAACGTAACTGCTAATCTTCGAAGAGTTCATTAGAAAAAATGCGCAAACTTTGAGAAGAAAATCAAGCAAAACACATTAGGGGTCAAATTGGCAGTCGTATAATGAATCTACAAGCCCATGCTTCAAAAAATTACTTAAAAACTATCAGTATGTTGAAATGTGATATGTTAAATAAAAACTTGATCTACTAGCGTTTTAGAACAATAGTGCCGTACTTAAGCTTTTAGTTCTCTGGTTTTAGAAAAAATTAAAAGTTTCTAAAAGCACAGTAAAAGTATAAAAACTACCTTCTAGGTTTTTTGTGAGTGTAATTGGCAGCCTAAAAGAGCGGTAGACATTTAAAACGGCCCTAAAAGCTTGAACATTATAGTTTGCGATTATCTGTAGATTACAGCTACTTGCAGTTTACTTCTCTCGCCAGTTCAAAATATCCTGATAACTGATTTGGTAAATTTTTTTAGAGCTGATTTTTTTAAACCCCTGATTGTTGCTTCTTTCAAAATTCGACAGAAATCATGAAAACAAAATTTTTTCTGCCAATCAAGTAGCGCATCTTTTGCAGACTGCAGTTCTAAAGAACTTGATATTTGCCGGAAAGGAATTTTTAGAAATGCTGAGCCATGACTTAATAGTTATTGAAATTCTTAGTCACTTTTTGACACCGTCGCACCTCTCTGTAAGGACTTAGCCCTTAAAGATATCGCAAAGATAAAAATTATGTCTGATAGCACCTAGATGCACTTTGGATCTGACTGCCAGTAGGGGTGAACCCCCTGCCTTTTTGGTCTTAAATATCAGATAAGTTTGCCCCAAAGTTAATTTGATAAACCTTGTTATTTACAACCAGAGCAGGCACTGATTTTACTCCCGCTGCTTTAGCTTCCTGTATACGTGACCTGTTCTGGCCTAAATGAACAACCTCTGTTTCGCAATTAAGCAGGTTTAAAAACTCCCTTTCAACTTCTTGACACACTGGGCATCCAGCGTGGTAGTAAACTACTTTGTTTTTCATAGCAAATGAGATTTTACTTCGGGAGACTAAGTTACTTTGGCGCTTTCCAATTGGAAAGTAACTTACCAAAAGCAAAATCTTGGTAAAATAAGGTGAAAATGTTAGCCTCAAAAATTTTTGAAACAGTGTTTGCGTGTAAGTGGACATGGAGAATTTTAGTTCTTTTAGGTCAAGGTTTTACTAGACCCAGTGAGATTTTAAAAAACTGTCCGGCTCTTTCAAGCAAAATCTTATTTGCACGACTTAAAAAGCTTCAAGACCTTGGACTTTGCTATCGAGTTGTGGAGCCTAAGAAACTACCCATAGAAGTAAGATATCGCTTAAATAACTCTGGCAAAAAATTATATCGCTTAGTAATGAGAGTCCTAGATCTGGAGAAAACACTTTCGCTTAGGCCTTAGAGTTACACCGATATATTTTTTTTATTAAAATGTTTATGTTACAATATAAAATTTAAAGCTATGGAACAAATCAGTTTGAGCGAGGAATTAAACAGCAATACTGAAAAATTAATTTTCGGAGCAGCTGAGTTAAAGTTAGTGGAAGTTAGTGAAGTTGAAAGGTGTCTTTCGTTTCTCCGTAAGCCAACGAGCGCCCTGCATTATGAAGAAGGTTTTTTTAAAAGTGAATATGGCGAAGGCTTTGAAGACGCAATCACAGTAATTGATGAAGCGTCAGGTTTTGAGTGTTCTCCTGGTAGACAAAATAGTGAGACCTCCTCTGTGGAGCCAGATTATGTCCTCAAGCGGATACGTCAATTGAGTAAGATTTTTGCTAAAATTTTAACTCGTAAGTTCAAAAAAGGGCTTTCTTTAGAGCAGCTTTCGGAGGTTTTATCCCAATATACTGGTTCAGACATTGATCTGTTAGTTAGATGTGCTTATTGTTTAAAAGGCTCAAAGAACGGCCTCGCTGCGCATTTTCTGAGGCGAGCACTTCAGTTAAAAACGCTGAAAACGATAGATGTGATTCGAAATCAAAGGACCTGGGACGCATTTCATGATTGGATAAGTTGGTTTCAAGACACCTTTGAGGAGTCCAATCCAGTCCTCAAAATCAGAGAGCGCCTCTTAGAGACTATTGACAAACGCACGGGGCTTCCAAGCTCAACGAGCTTTGAAACTGAAACGCAGTTTGAAAAACTGATTAAAGAAGCGCTCAAAGAGTTTTTTGAAAGCGCTTCTAAAGATAGCTGTTTTGAAACTTCTGAGTTAAGCCAAACTTTAGGCGGTAGTGAAACAGAAGTTGTCAGTACCAGTCAGGCCTTAAGTATTTTGCAAAGGGTTGAAGATCGCATTAACAGTACCGAGTTCGCGATAGGTTTAACCAACCTTTCTTCTAAAGTTTCTAGTGTAATACACGGATCAGTAACTCCGGGCCTCTTAAAAGTTATCTCTCGCCAAATAGCAGAGGTTATATGGGAAGCCATTCAAGAAAGACTTAAGGATAACTCTCACCAGAGTTGGGAGGCTAAAGACTCAGTCGCTGTTATGACTAATTTCTCAGAGCTGGGATGGGTTTTAAGGCTAAACTTTGACGAGGCTCGAGCTCATTTTGAGGAACCTTTAAATGATTTAGTAGACATCTTGTTTAGAGAGGTTAGGAACTCCTAAGTTTAAGTCATGCTTCGCGAGCACACACCAAGACTGCGCCCCTCCACTCAGCTTCAAACCCAAAGGTTCAGTCATTCGTTTGAATTGGTAATTTCTGAATGTTTGAACATTTTAACATCAAGTGATAAGGTTGAAGAGCGTAGGTGTCGCTTTCACGAATTTTTATCATCTGTTTTGAACCCTCCAAGCAAGCCAAGAGGGGAATCTAAAAACTCTCCCTTCACGGACGAAGAGATAAGAGCTATAGCCGAGGCTTTTTTGGCATTGCCGCAAGAAGTATATTTCAAAATTGAGGAAGTGCTAGAGGCCGATTTTTCAGGTCTTAACTTGAAAGGCACTGAAGTGGCAGACTTAATATTTCCCTCTTTAAGAAAAGGAGTTGACGGCAATGAAAGATTAACTAACTCTTATAAATTGTACTTCCCTATTCTAGAAGGTGTTATAGGGGCTATTGTGGGGTTGAGTTACTTATACGCTTTAGCCAAATTTGGAGCCGAAAGTATGGCCAGAACTCTTGAAAGCTCCAACACCCAAGAGATTAATCCAATTGACTTTTTAGACAAATTTTTAGGTGAGGATGCCAAATCGCTTAAAGAAGTTATTTCGAAAGAAATCAGTTCCAAGTTAGTTAACTTTAACTTTTAGAAACATTTTTAAGAGTAAATTCTAGGGTCTGCTTTTAGTTTCGGCAAAATCAGATCTCGCAGAGATCAACGCCCTAGCTCAAATTGATAAGCTTAAAGTTTGGACTTAAGAGCTCTCTAAAATTTTTGGACTTTTGAAAGTAAAAGTAATTTTAAGATTTATGTAGAAGCGCTTTTGAAATATCGCAAGACTACTACTTATCTGGCTTGTATTTTAATTTTAGTTCAAAAACATCGAAATTAAATTTTTGCGGTGACACCGAGGCCATAACTCTCTGCTGTAGTACAGGGTCAACTTAAGTCCGATTCACTACCTTGTTAACTACAAAACATTTTTTTCTGTAACTACTTTATCACTTTTGCGGCCTTGACATTGTGGCTTTAAACTTAATTAAAGGCTCTCCTTGACAACTTTCTGCGGTTTTGCTTATAATCCTGGCAACATAAATCATGGAAGCAGAAATTAGAGAAATTAGACTTGTTCCAACTAGGAGTGCGCAATATCTAAATCAGAAAGAGTTTCATTCTGGCGTTGTTGAGGCTATAAACCAACTATTAGAAGAATTGGCAAAGCCCGAGAAAGATCCCAGTTCTCTCACACAACACCTGAAGAACTTTTTCGAGCCTTTGCGCTTTTCAGATAAGTTTGATTCAAATTCAGTAAGCCAAGTTTGTGAATCTGTTGTTAGCCAGCTTCTTGTTCGCTTAACTGAAGAGGATTTAAACCAAGTACAATCTGGAGTTCAGTCACTTGAATTTAGAGAGTTTGTTCAAAATCTCCGTCAAGGGCTAGAGAGAGCTTTTAATAATGTTTTAGTAAGCTTGTCAGAGGGTGAAAATCATCCGCTAAAAACCTTCTTAGATCAAACTGATGCTAGCAGTGTTTTGGGTAAGATTTACGGAGCCAGTATTCTAGTTTTATTTGCAGCCTGGGCCAATGGGGTAGAGGATTTTTCAGTGCCAGGGCAAGAATCTTATAAAACAAAAGGTT
>Ga0308400_1000859_pt1 | contig 10489 bp, 3 predicted proteins | sample HotsprSampOS1265_FD_203451 | JGI IMG/M metagenome (GOLD analysis project Ga0308400, IMG submission 203451) | Hot spring phototrophic mat microbial communities from Octopus Spring, Yellowstone National Park, Wyoming, United States - 20060914_OS12-65 ...
AGAGTTCGCGCAGTCGGTCGCCGGGGTTGGTGGCGCGCTCGTCGTCGGCGCGAATGTGCTCGTAGGCCTCGCGTCCACCCAGTTGCCAGGCCAGCTCGCCCCACAGCGTGCGCACCTCGGTACCGTCGGGCTTGCGCAACGGATTGCCCGGCGAAAGGCGGTTGCCCACGAGCACCACCCGCTTGACGGAAAGAGTCTTGGGAGCGAAGATATCTTGCGCGCTCACGCCCTCCTCGAGCACGCCACTAAATTGGCCGCTTTCCCTCCTGGGTGCACGGACGTCTCGTCCGCTTTGTGCGGGCCAGAGGCCCGCGCTCCCAGGAATGCCCGCGCTCCCAGCCAAGCGTCGTGTGGCTTCCTCCACCGCCCGCTCCAAGCCCGGCAGCTCCGCCAGCGGTCTCCCCGACGCTAAATGGAAGAGAGCCAGCATGGAGTGCGTCTTGCCCCCGCCGAAGTTGGTCTGCAGTTGCACGACGGGATCGCCCCCCTGGCCGGTCAGCCGCAGGATGGCGTTGGCCAAGAGCTGCTGCAGGCTCTCGGTGAGGTAGGTTCGCCGGAAGAACTCCACCGGGTCGCGGTACTCGTCGCTGCCTTCGCCCAGGTACACCTGCCACAGGTCGGCGGCAAACTCCGCCTGCTGGTAGCGGCCGCTGGTCACATCAGGGTGCGGCACAGCCACCTCGCGCCAAGGCTTGAGGCTACTGGTGGCGCTACTATCGATCAGCGAGCCGCCCAGCCGTCGCTTTTCACTGCGCACTTGCTCGTCGTACACTTGGCGGCGGAGTTCCAATTTGAGCCGGCGTACCTCTTCCGCCTGGGGCGCCGACAAAGCCGTCAGCAGCCGCTCGGCTGAGTCGAGCGCGCGGTCGGCGTCGTCGCTCGAAAATGCTTCCTGGTGCGCCCAGCGATTACGCCACTCCCGCAGCTCGCTCACCAGCGAACGCTCGGCAAACCCAAGCGTCTTGCGGAAGACATCATTCCAGGTCTCCCACATTAGTTTGAGAAGACTCGCCGCATCCCACTCGGCAATGGGCTTGTTCTTCAGCATCGGATCCTCAGCGAAGCGGCGCACCGTCTCCATGTTCACCGCCCCTGCCCGCACGGCCTCCTGTACTTCGCGCTCAACATACGGCGCCAGCCCCTCGCGCAGGAGCTCGAGCGCCTTTCCTACTCGATCTCGATTCGTCATGGCCATCGCTTAGTTCTCCTTTGAGAAGAGTTCGGGTTGCTCATGTGATGCCTGTTCTTGTGCTAACTTCGTCAGTTCGCTCCATCCGAGGACCAGCGCGTTGTACGCCTGTGCCTCGGCTGAGCGTCCGTTCTTTTCAGCGATTGAAAAGAGCCGATATGACAGGTCGCGGGCGTAATCGGCATGGGAACCCAACCGGCGCAGCAGGTCCGCTGTGGCACGGTCTCCTTTTTGCTGGCACCAATAGATCTTGACAAGGTGGTGCGTGGCCTCCCAGACAGTGAAGCGCCGGTCCTGGACCGGGTCCCACTCGTCTGGGAGCTCCTCGGGACGCAACAGGCGCACCTTCCCGCCACCTCGGCGGACGATGCCCGCCTGGTGCAAGCCTTCCACTGACGTCACCTTCGCCTTGGATAGCAGCTCGGCGTCGCCGAAGTCCCCCTCCTCGAAGCCGTGCTGCTCGTACCAGGCGATGGCCCAGCGTGTGTCGGCGTCGAACTCGTCCTCCTGCTCGGAGAGGACTTCGGTCAAGGTCTGGTTGATGAGGGCCAACGCCGTGCGTACGCTCATCGGCCGGCCAGAGGCTTCGAGAATTCGGCTGTATTTCGAGTAGATCGCCATGCCGGGGCCAATGGCCGCCTGGGCGAAGTCCACCGGAGCGATGTTCCCCTGCTGAAGGCGCCGGAGGGCCACGGGTAGCTCGCGCTTGAGCTCGGCGACGAAGGAGCGGCGGTCGGTTTGGAGTGCGGGCGTCTCGCCCGCTCGATGCGGACTGGAAGCCCGCGTTCCCGGCGATACATCCTCCCGCGGCCGGCAGGCAAGCACGATGTAGGAGGCGAGGGCGTTCGAGCCCATGGCGCGCATCCGCCACTGGTATGACGCCCGTACTGGCCAGGTGGCGGTGATCTGGAAGCCGGTCTCGACCAAGGCGGTGAGCATCGTCTCCCAGCCGGTGGTGCGGTCCACTGGAGCGCGCACATCTTGCGCGCCCTTCCGGCCTTTCCTGGGAGTGCGGCTATCTTAGCTCCTGGGATCGCGGCCATCTTGACTCCTGGGATCGCGGCCATCTTGGCCGCCTTCTTGTGCGGGCGAGACGCCCGCGTTCCCAGGATAATTTGCGGGCGAGACGCCCGCGTTCCCAGGATAATTTGCGGGCGAGACGCCCGCGGTCCCAAGATTGTTTGCGGGCGGGGCGCCATCGCTCCCGGCTTCCTCGTCGGCGCCGCTTTCCTCGTCGTCCTGCTTGAAGGCGTAGTAGAGGGTCAAGGGGAAGCGCGGGTCCATCTTCTCCCGCAGAGCGGCGAAGGCCCGGCGGAAACCCTGCTCGAAGTGCTCCTTGGCCTTGCGCTTGTCGCCACCGAAGCGCTCGGGGGCAGCAACCAGCTCCGGCTCCTTGGGCACGAGGATCGTGCCGAAGAGGTCGGGATAAAGGTCGCCGATCGTGCGCCGCAGCCAGACGTAAAAGAAGTCCGAGAGGTCGGCGTAGCCGATGTTGTCGTAGTAGGGCGGGTCGGTGGAGACGAGAAACCTGGGATCGCGGCCATCTTGGTTCCTGGGATCGCGGCCATCTTGGCCGCCTTCTTGTGCGGGCGGGACGCCCGCGGTCCCAGGATTGTTTGCGGGCGGGACGCCCGCGCTCCCAGAGTCACCTGCGCTCCCGGCGGCGTCGATGAGGAGGGCGTGGCCCTCTTGCCGCGAGGCAACGGTCTCAAGGGACGCCGCAGTGTGCTCGACACATTCCTGCCACGATGCCCGGCCTTCGCTCACGGTATTGGCCTCCGCGAAGTCCCACGTCATTGGGATGGCCTGGCGGGCAAAGAGGTCCATTACAGTGGGTTGCTGCTGCACACGCCATCGACATAAGGCGTTGTTGTGGTTGGCGCACCGGTCCAGGGCCAGAGCCAGGAAGGTGGTAACCGTGGCGGCGTAGGCGTCGGCGCTGAGAGCGCGGTCATCTTGGCACCTGGGAGCGCGGCCATCTTGGCCGCCTTCTTGTGCGGGCGAGACGCCCGTGCTCCCGGGATTGTTTGCAGGCGGGACGCCCGCGTTCCCAGCATTGTTTGCGGGCGAGACGCCCGCGGTCCCAGGGAGGCCCGCGCTCATAGCGTCCCGCCGCACCTCCTCCCGCACCTCTCGGATGAGGTCCGACAGCGTCACCATTGCCGTGAGTTGGCGGGGAGTGAAGAGCTGGTACCAGTATTTGATGCCGTAGTTCGGAACGACAAACCCGAGCGCCTTAGATGGCATTTCCTCACTCGGAAACGCAGACGGATTAGCGGACTTTGCAGCACGCTCCTGGTCTAGAGTCGCAGGAACATAAAGGCGGCCTCGTCCTGTGTCCACTACGATGGCTACGAGTCGCGTGTCCATGCTCCCCTGCTTGCTCATCTCACGGGCATAGGCAAACGGGATAGGGTCGCCGGTTAGCAGGCATTTGAATCCAGAGTGCCCCCTTTTCGTCCCTGCCTTCACCGCCTCGCGGTCGGGCGGCGGGCCGGTACGCACGCGGAAGCGCCACCTGGGAGCTAGACCATCTTGGCTCCTGGGAGCGCGACCATCTTGGCTCCTGGGAGCGCGGCCATCTTGGCCGCCTTCTTGTGCGGGCGAGACGCCCGCGTTCCCAGCGTTGTTTGCGGGCGGGACGCCCGCGCTCCCAGCGTTGTTTGCGGGCGAGACGCCCGCGCTCCCAGGCCACTCCACGACCGGTTCCAGCCAGGCCTCGCTTCCCTTCTTGCTCGAAAGCCAGAAGGTGCTCATGAGCAGCACATGCGCTCCGCGAGCAGCGGGATTCGGGCTCGGCACCGTCCGTGCCCAGATCCAGGCGATGACCGGCAGTTCCTTACCCACGTAGGGCTTCAGATGCGGGTGCTCGGCGGCCATCTCCGCCGTCACTTTCACCGGCGGGTAGAGGTGCCCGATCCGCTCCCGCGCTCGCTCCAGGACCACCCGGCCGTAGTAGCGGACGTCGGCCGCCAGGCCAGCCGATCCGCGCCATCCTGGGAGCGATCCTGGGAGCGCGGGCCTCTGGCCCGCATCTCCACAGGCGGAACTCCATTTCCAATCCTCCGGCTTCTCCACCAGCCCTGCCTTCACCGGATTGTTTCGGATGTATTCTCGAACGGCAGCCAAGTGCTTCTCGTCGCGAATAAACCGGTCGAAGTAATCCGGCATCCAGAATTCCCCCGATCTTCCAAGGATACGGTTGGCTTCCTTTGCCGTGAACGATTTCCACGAATGCACAACGTCACTCAGGCGGTGCCCTGGAAGCACCTCGATGAGTACATGGACGTGGTTGGGCATGATGACCCATTCTATGAGGCGGTACCGTTCGCCGTCGAATTGAAGAAGAGCGTCCTGTACCAGCCGTGCAATGCGCTCATCGCGGAGGTAACAGGCCCCGTGTCCAGCATCTTCGAACTCTGCGATGCGTCTGCGCAGCTCGACCATACGAGGGTCGGTTGCCGGAAGCGATGATGTGCACTGCAACTCGTTCCGCCAGGATTCGACGACGTGGGCTGGAACGCTGTCGTACAGACGAAAGGTGATGGACTGCACCAGACCTGGCTGGTCCAGGTGCGGCAGATAGCCGCGGGAATGCCATTGTTTGTGCGGGCGAGACGGCGGCGGTCGCAAGATTGTTTGCGGGCGGGACGCCCGCGCTCCCGGGATAGTTTGCAGGCGGGACGCCCGCGCTCCCAGGAAGGTGGCCTCGGGGTTGACCGGCGGGCAGTCCGTCCACCGCGGCACCAGTTCCAGGTAGCACTTGTTCAGGAGCACCGCCACGGGGTTCAGGTCGCCGGCGTAGGCTTCCATACCCAGCCGCGCCGCCTCCGCCTCGGCTTTCGGGCCGAAGAAACTTCGCATCTCCCGTTCGATGTACGGCGCCAGCCCCTCGCGCAGGAGCTCGAGCGCCTTTCCTACTCGATCTCGATTCGTCATGGCCATCGCTTAGTTCTCCATTTGAAAGAGTTCGGGTTGCTCGTGGGACGTGCCGAGGCGTGCGAGTTTGACCAGTTCCGGCCAGCTCTGCACCAGGGCATTGTACGAAAGGGCTTCGGCAGCACGATTTTTGCGCTCGCAGAGGGTGTAGAGCCGGTAGGCCAGCTCGCGCGCGATCTCGGCGTGGCTGCCGAGCTTGCGCACGAGGTCCGCCGCTGCACGCTCGCCGCCGGTTCCCAGGGCGCGCACGAGGTGATGCACCGCCTCCCAGACCGTGGGGCGCGAATCGCGCTCGGGATCCCAATCCGCCGGGAGTTCGTCGGGCTTGAGCAGGCGTACCTTACCGCGTCGGGACTCGAGGATGCCTGCCTCGACCATTCCCTCGACGCTGGTGTTTTTGGCTTTGGAGAGCGTCTCGGCCACGCCGAACTCACCCTCGCCAAAGCCGTGCTGCTCGAACCAGGCGATGGCCCAGCGCGTGTCGGCGTCGAAGTCGCCCTCCTGCTCGGCCAGGGCCTCGTCAAGCGTGGCGTTGATGAGCGCCAGCGCCTCGCGTACCGAGACGGGCCGCCCCTCGGCGTCGAGCACCCGGGTGTAGCGGGTGTAGACCGCCATGCCCGGCCCGATGGCCGCCTGCGCCAGGTCCACCGGGGCGATGTTGGCCTTCTGCAGCTCGGCCAGCGCCGGCGGCAGCTCGGCCTTGAGGGCCTGCACGAACTCGCGGCGCGTGGCGGTGGGCGCATCCGCCGGGCGCGGGCGGCAGACCAGGATGATGCTGGAGGCAAGGGCGTTGGTGCCTTGGTTGATCATGCGATTCTCGCGTTCGGTTCGCATCGGCCAGGTGCCGCTGATGGCAAAGCCTGCGCGGATCACCGCGTCGAGAAAGGTCTCCCAGCCGGTGCTGGAGGTGCCCTCGGCGCTCTCGGTCTCGGACTGTTTGAAGGCGTAGTAGATGGTGACCGGGAAGGCCGGGTGCGCCTGCTCGGCCAGGCGGTGCATGGCCTGCGTCATGCCGTCAAGGAAGAATTGCTCGGCCTTTTCCTTGCTGCCGTGGCGGTAAGGTGTGGCGACCAGTTCCTCTGCTTTTGGCACGGACAGCGTTGCAAATAGGTCGGGAAAGACGGACCTGAGCGAGCGGCGCAGCCAGACGTAGAAGAAGTCCGACAGGTCGGCGTAGCCGATGTTGTCGTAGTAGGGCGGGTCGGTGGAGACTACCTTGGTTGCGCTCTGAGTTTGCACCGTTGCGTCGCTCTGCATCGCCGCGCCGAAGGAATTCGCCATTGCACTGTTTGAGAGCAGGCCCGCTACCGTGTTCTTGACCATGCTCTCGAAGGATCCACTGGGACCAGCTACAGAATTTGCTTCGGCGTAGTCCCACGACATCGGAAGAGCCTGCCGACCGAAAGTGTCCCCTGGACACTCGACTCCGATCTTGAACGTGCAGAGCGAGCTAGCTCGGTTGCTTGTCTTGCTGACTGAGAACCCCAAGTACACCCCCACCGCTTCCGCATACGCCGTCGCGCCGGTGCCGCCGTCGCGCAGGGGCACACCGTCGTCGGGCAGGCCGGCGGCGATGGCGTCGCGCCTCACCCGCTCCATCGCCTCGCCCACCAGGTCCGAGAACGTCGTCAGCGCCACGAGCTGGCGGGGGGTGAAGAGGTCGGCGTAGGTCGTCAAGCCGTATAGCGGTGTCTTGAAGTCGCGTGGGTTCGCAGGCAACGCCACCTCTGGCTTCCACGTCGGTTTTGCCTCCCGCGCTATCGCTTCGTGTTCAGGCGTGGGCGGCAGATACACCCGCCCGTGCGGCCCTTCGGCGACGATGGCCATCAGCCGTGCGCCCATGCGCCCAGCTTGGCCCTCGTCCCGGATATAGTCGTAGGGAATCGGCGTGCCAGACATCAAGCACTTGAATGCCGCACGCTTGCCAGCCGATGTTCCGTTCTTCGCCGCCTCCGGGTCCTTGGGCTTGCCCACCTTCACCGTGAAGCGGTAGCCGCTGTTTTCAATCACCGGCTCCACGTAGGCTTCCTTGCCGGGTTTGCTCGAAAGCCAGAACTTGGGAGCAAGTGGTACGTCCACATGGGCGAAAGCCGGGTTGGGGCTCTTGACGGTGCGCACCCAGAGCCAGGCGATCACGGTGAGCTGCTGGCCGACCAGCGGTTTGAGGTCCGGGCGGTCGGCGGCCATCTCCGGCGTCACTTCGATTTTGGGGTACAGGTGGCCGATGCGCCGCTCGGCTTCGTCGCGCATCCACTGGCCGTAGTAGCGCACGTCCTCGGCCAGGCCCTGCGCGCCGCGCCACTCGCGCGCGAGCAGCGTCTTCTCGCGCCTTGCCTCGGGGTTCACCGGCGGCTGTCCGGCGAACCGGGGCGGAATCTCGATCATCGCCTTGTTGATCAGCACCGCTACCGGGTTGAGGTCGCTGGCCCAGGCTTCGAGGCCGAGCCGCTGTGCTTCGAGGGGGAGGCTGCCGCCGCCGGCGAAGGGGTCGTGAAAGGCCGGCAGCTTGTCCGGGTTGAAGAGTTCCGCGGCGCGGGGGTGGCTGGCGTTGTCGCGGCAGGTGCGCCGCCAGCTCTTCCAGATCTCCTCGCGGGCCTGCCGAAGGATCTCCTCGTTGGTGGTGTTCTCCACTGCACGAGCTGCTCAATGATTCGAAACAACCGCTGACGCTCCTTCTCCTGCGCCTCGGGCGTGGGAAACTCCTCGGGCACGCTGGCGGGGTCGTCCACCATCTGGGCGAAGATCACAACCCGCGCAGTGGCAGTTGGCTTGCGCGACCACCACAGGTGCAGGGTGCTGGGGTGCCCGTGGCGGATGGACTTCTCGCGGGCCGAGGCCTGGTTGATGGCCTCGAGGGGGAGGGCCACTTCGATGAGTTTTTTGCGGTGCTTCATACGACTTCCTCCGCGTGCGAAAGTAACGATGACAATTCGTAGTTGACGCTTGTGACGCCGAAGTCCGGCTCCCGCTTGAAGGGACGGCGGATGTAGTAGAGCCGGTGCGTGCCGTCCTCCTCGAAGGTCACGATCGCCAGGATATAGTCCTCGGGCTTGTTCAGCGAGGTCAGGATTTCGTTGCGGGTGACGGTGATGGTGTCCGCGCCTGCCACGCGGCCTTTCACTTCGATGAACCGGAGCCGACCGGTGTGGGGGTCGCGGCTTTCGATGTCGTAGCCGAGGTGGTCGAACTCTCGGTCCACGGGCTGGTAGCCTAAGCGGCGCTCGGTCTCCATGACGATGGCGCGGGCGCGGGCAGCGATGGCTTGGGTATCCGTGGCAGTCGTCGCTGTCGGCAGCGCCTTGCCCTGCATTTTGGCCAGCAGCCCTGCCGGGATCACGACGAAGCCGGTCATCACCACGGGCGGGAGGGGCGAGATCTGCGCTTCCCGGTCGAGCTCTTGCATCCGCTTCTCGAGCCGGGCAGCGAGTTCGTCGGCTCGGCGCCGCGCTTCCTGCGAGTTGAGACGCGCGATGGGCTTGCCTGCTTGCTCCTGGAGTCGGAGTTCTTCGGCTCGGCGGTCCCAGTAGGTGATCTCCTTGGTTAGGCGGTCTTTGACGGCGGCGCGGGTTTTCTCGACTAACTCCAACCGTCGGCATTGGACTTCGTTAAGGTGTTCGGGTACCACCTCTGTTACCGCGTACGTCATTACTTTCTCCTCCAGGTCCTGCGTGACCCAAGAGCATTCGGGTCGGGCGAGGATTTCGTCTGGCTTGGGTTCGTCGTTCTGCAATGGACGGTAGTCCAGGTACGGGGCGTAGCCGGCGTTGCGGGCTTGGCCCTGGGCGTCCAGCTCCACGTAGAGCATGCGGCGGGAGATGACACGTTGATTGCCGCTCGGTGTCCGAGTCGCATCCTGAATCGAGTGTTCGAGAGCGAAAATCGTTCGTGGGGTGGTGCCGAGGTCAGTTTCGTCCACGAGGATGGTGCCGTGCCTGAGTATCTCACTATTTTGTTCGAGGATAAGATCAATGACAGCCTCGAGGAGAGGATGACCAGGGCAAACGAACGCAGCAAGCGGTTTGCCCGGGAGGGTGACCAGATCTTTTTCGAAGGTAATGCGCTCGTAGCGGCGCAGGACGGGCTCGCGGGTTCCGATGAGCCGATCCCGCTGGCGGATGGCAGCGGGTACGTTCGTGACTTCGTAGCGACGGGACTCGCGCTCGTGGATCGAGCCGCCCAGGCGCCGGAATGCTTCCAGGAAGAACGATTCGATGTAGTGGGGTTGGAGCCGTCTAGCTGCGGCACGTTCCAGGTCCTCGCGGATGCGCTGCAACCGCTCGGCGTTGATAATTTCCCGAGCCAGAGCCCGCTCCTCCACCAGGTTCTGGAGGTGAGAGATATTCAAGGCCTGGTCGATAGCCTGGTTCAGCCTCGCCTTGACTTCGGGACGCTCGCCATAGCGGATTGCATCAATGAGCAGGTCGCGGAGGGGTCTGCCCTCGAACTGCAGCTTACCCAGCACATCGAAGACCTTGCCGCCGAGGGCAGTGCGAGCCTCTTCGAGCTTCTTGAGCAGGGTGTGGTAAACGTCGCCTTCGCGGGTTTCAATAGCTACCAGATTCCATAGGTGACAGGGTTCTGTCTGGCCGATGCGGTGGATGCGACCGAAGCGCTGCTCGATACGGTTGGGGTTCCAGGGCAGGTCATAGTTGAACATGAGGTGGGCGCGCTGGAGGTTGATACCTTCACCGGCAGCGTCCGTGGCTACAAGGACGCGCACATCGGGGTCGTGGAGGAAGGTTTCCTGGGCTTTGCGCCGCTCTTCTCGACCCATGCCGCCGTGAATCCACACCACCGCCTGCGGGCGCCCCAGCAGCGTGGAGATCCGGTCCACCAGATAGTGCAGAGTGTCTCGGTGCTCGGTGAAAATGACGAGCTTCTGGCGTTGCGTGGATGTCGATCTAAGGTGCGCGTCTTGAGAGGTAACTGTTACTTGGGTAACGTTGCGTGAAAGGGCATTGGGGGAGAAGAGTTCGCTAAGGAGCTTCGCCAGCTCGCGCCATTTTCGGTCCTCGCCCCTAGTGCGGACTTCCAGTGCGAGTGCTTCCAGCCGTTTGAGGGTAGCGATTTCCGCTCGTAGCTCTGCAATAGTGCGGGCTGCAGTGGCTTGGTCGAGGACCTCTTCTTCCTTCTGGGCAACCTCGACTTCGGGCGCTTCCTCCAGCTCTTCCAATTCCTCGGGCTCCACCGCGGGGCTGAGGGCAGCGGGCACGGCCACCGTTCCGCCCCGCTGCAGCAGTTCCACCTCCCGCAAGCGGCTTTCGAGCCGTTCGCGCCGCCGGTGCAACGATTGGTAGATGGCCTCTGGGCTCGAAGCCAGGCGGCGTTGCAGAATTGTGAGTGCGAACCCGACGGTGCCTT
>Ga0308400_1000865_pt1 | contig 10436 bp, 12 predicted proteins | sample HotsprSampOS1265_FD_203451 | JGI IMG/M metagenome (GOLD analysis project Ga0308400, IMG submission 203451) | Hot spring phototrophic mat microbial communities from Octopus Spring, Yellowstone National Park, Wyoming, United States - 20060914_OS12-65 ...
CGGTCGCCAAACAGCGTTGCAACCCCCAAACAATCACCACGACTGAGAACGCCAATCAACACCTGACGCCCTGCCCGATCATGGAGCGTCAGACTGACAGAACCCCGAAGAATGAACGAGAGAAACGTGATGGGACGCTGTTCATTCACAATGATTGCGCCCGGCACGAATGCACGCAATGTTGCGCACGCCGCAAGGCGCGCCAGGGTATCGGGCGTGACGCCTTTCAGACAGTCGAGTTGCGCCAGCGCCTGCATTTGCTGTTGACGCCGTTCTCGATAACGTACCGCCGTATCGCTCGAAGATGCAGGCTTGCGTTGCTGATCAAATGGCGCAGTCTTTGCCCCCATTGCTACTCATCCCTCGGTCAAATACCACCGTCCATCAATATTGATAACCGGCACGGTGCCATCAGGACGCCCGATGACCTGGCTGAGACTAATGGTTTGCTCATAGAAAACGTATGAACCGCGTTCGTTGGTGCGTATCAGCATCATTGAAATCGTAGCCGACGGCAGACGCACCAGCGCCCGCTCACCATCGTCGGCGATCTTTTCCACCGGCTCAAAATCACGAAACTCGAATATGGCAGTCTCATCGTCCGCCAGTTGACGCAGGCCGGCTGCAAACGATGCAAGCGCACGCCGCAAGGCGAGGCGTTGCGTGTCACGCTCCGCCGGGGCAAAGTACCCCGATAAACGCTCCGCCCAGAAACTGCGCGTTTCTTCCTGTTGCAGATTCGGGTCCTGCAATGCGCGCTGCAGATCCTCGAAAAAACTCTCGGTCACAACTTCTGGCGAAAATCCGCCGCCCGCCTGCGGTTCCTCCGTCGCGGGAACAGTTGTACATCCCATGAGCATGAGTACGACGCATGCCACACACAGTGGAACGCGCAGAAGCACGCCGGTAGGTTGCGAAGCACAGTGGTTCATCATGTCCTCATTGTAGCATATGACCCTGATCTTCTCTTCAAAACGCTGTATAATTGAAAAGGTCTATCCAGATAACTGAGCTAGCGTCTTCACAGCGACTGCAATGATGAACAGGCTGGCAAAACCAGCGTTCGTAGCAACAAAACGTGTGCTTTTGACCGGTATTGTCGGATAACCGTTCCACAACATATCTATGCACAGTATCCATCCATATATCTACGATGTCATTGTTGTCGGTGCAGGGCACGCCGGATGCGAAGCGGCGCATGCCGCAGCGCGCATGGGGTGTCGTACCCTGCTACTGACGATTGATCTGGATAAACTGGCGCACATGTCGTGCAACCCGTCGATCGGCGGCCCGGCAAAGGGGCATCTGGTCCGTGAGATCGACGCGCTGGGCGGACTGATGGGGCGCGTGACCGATCGCACCTTCATCCAGATCCGTCTGCTTAACGAGAGCAAGGGTCCGGCGGTGCAGGCGCCGCGCGCTCAGGCGGATAAGCGCCTCTACGCGAAGGTGATGAAAGAGACGCTCGAAACGATCCCCAACCTTGATCTCCGCCAGGCGATGATCGAGCGTATTATTCTTCCGCGACCAATCAATCGCAATGGCAGCGATACCGACGATGCGGAAGCGCTTTGCCCCGGTCACTACGCAGTCGTGACCCATACCCGACGGATCTACCAGTGTCGGGCATTGGTGCTGACAACCGGCACGTTTCTGCGTGGCAGGGCGATCACTGGCGACGCGATCTGGGGCGCAGGGCGGGCGGGCGAAGCGCCTGCCACTGCGCTCGGTGAAGATCTCGCTGCGCTTGGCTTTCCGCTGGTGCGGCTCAAGACCGGTACGCCGCCGCGCATCGATGCGCGCACAATCGATTTTTCGCTCACAAGCGTGCAGCACGGCAGTTCAACCCCGCTGTTCTTCGGCTTTTACTATCGCGCCCTGAACGAAGCGCCTCCCGAACCGGCATTCGGCGGTCCTCCCGCCAGCGCGTATCCTGAACCGTTCCTCGATGCCTGGCGACCGCAGTTGCCTTGCTACCTGGTGCATACGACGCCGGAGTTTCACGAGATCGTACGGCGCAACCTGGATCGCGCGCCGCTGTTCAGCGGGATCATAGAAGGGGTCGGTCCACGTTACTGCCCTTCCATCGAGGATAAGATCGTGCGCTTCGCCGACAAGGAGCGTCACGGGCTGTTCCTCGAACCCGAAGGCTGGTCGACGCACGAGGTCTACGTGCAGGGATGCAACACGTCGCTGCCGGAAGATGTGCAGTGGGCGATGCTGCGGAGCATCCCGGCGCTCCGCCGCGTCGAACTGATGCGTGCCGGGTACGCCATCGAATATGATGCGCTCGCAACCGGCGAGATCGCCGCCGATATGTCGTCACGCCGCGCTCCGGGGTTGTTCTTCGCAGGTCAGATCAACGGTACGACAGGGTACGAAGAAGCGGCTGCGCAGGGGTTGATGGCCGGCATCAATGCTGCGCGTTTCGTTCAGGGGAAGCCGTCTGTTCTTCTTCGTCGTGATGAAGCCTATATCGGCGTGCTGATCGACGACCTAGTCACAAAAGAGATCCGCGAGCCGTACCGTATGTTCACCTCGCGCGCCGAGCATCGCCTCCTGCTGCGCGCCGATAACGCCGACCTGCGCCTGACGCCGCTGGCAGGCGAGCTGGGGTTGGTCGACCGTGAACGTGTGGCAGCCGTCGAGCGCAAACGCGAAGAAGTGGAGCGCCTGCTTGCCCTGTTGCGCGGCAAACGCCTGTACCCGTCAGCAGCGATCAACGCCCGTCTGAGCGCTGCCGGAATTGCGCCGCTCACCAGTGAGATGAGCGCCGAAGAAGTGCTGCGCCGCCCTGAGGTACGATACTGGCAACTCCAGTCGACGCTCGATCTGCCAGTATGCGAAGCTGATGTTGCCGAACAGGTCGAAATTGAAGCGAAGTACAGCGGCTACCTGCTCAAACAACAGCGCGAGGTCGAACGATTGCGCCGTATGGAGTCGCGGCGCATCCCGCCCGACTTCGATTTCGCCGCGCTGCGCGGGCTGCGCAACGAGGCGCGGCAGACATTGCAGCGCTTTCGACCGGCGACCATCGGGCAGGCGGCGCGCCTGGCAGGGATCAACCCCGCCGATGTTGCGCTGCTCCTCGTCGCCCTCGAACGACAAACACGCTAGGCGACGCCGGTCGAAACGCCTCACCGGTCGCTGCCGCACACCGGGTGAAGGTTGGGCGCTCTGGTCGTGGGGGTGATGAAGAAGCGCGATCAGAAACCCGGATTTGTGGCATCTATCGATGGTGGACATGGCGTTCTGATGGGAAGAAAATCGAGCCTCCTGATGAAGTCTGTAGTTTCCGAATCACGCTTTCAGGCAGCGCCGGCTACGATGAACATACCGGACAGTATCAGCTTCTGGCTTTGAACCACTGCTTCACCTGTTCCAGCCACGTTGCCGACGGTAACCGATACGGTCGGAATTTCTCCAACCGATTTTCTCCCTCATCATAGAATAATGCCCGGTACGGCCCGAGTTTACTCGCTAGCGATGAATTCAGCAGATCAGCCGAGTCCGTTTCACTCATCTGCAGGGCAACGCGCATCGTGAACTCGCGCAGGGTACGGCGATCCGGGCTGCGATCCAGATGGGCCTTCGTATCACACCAGACCAGGGTATGGATGCCCAGGTCTGGCCCTTCGCGCACGATTGTCATGAATTGCCGGGCTGGATTGGAATCTGTTGAGTCCTCACCATAGCTGCTATAGCCCATGTCATCCTGATCCAGATCACGCGCCCGGTGCAGACCAAAGAGGAAGAGGTAACGTGACGAGACGCTCGAACGTTCGCTATTGAGCCGCGCCTGTACTTCGGCAGCCAGTTCAGCGATTAATCCAGGCAACTGAATGCGCCGTCCTACTTTGACCGTGTGGGGCAGGATGCCAGCCAGGGTGTACCACAGCCCGGCATAGGGAGTATTCACTGCACTGAAGTCCAGCACGTAGAAGTCGGCACCATTCTCACCCTCACTCCTGCTTCCGACCGGGAGATGCGCCGCCAGACTAATGAGCGCCGCTGCCATCATGCCCAGTGCCGCCTCTTCGTCTTGACCGACTACGAGCAAGTTGCTCCCGCTTTGACGGCAGAAGGAAGCGGCAACCGGATCGCGGATGGCAATCGGGTCGCCCAGCCAGGCAAACTGCTCGCGGTGTGTCGGCGCTGACCATGCCGGAGCCGTGAGCAGATCGCGTAACCTGTCGTTCTTCTTCACCTCAGCCGGAGCGTTGCCTTCAAAGACGATTTGTGACCACGACGGGCGATACCCATTCTGTTTTGCCAGTTCCGCAATCTGCGTCAGATAGGCGTTGCGCTGGTCCTCGGGCAACCATGCCGTCTGGAAACGGCTGTTACCCTCCACCCGCCCGTTAGCGTCGTTGTAGATGGCTTCACCGGGGCGGGAGAGCAGGCGGGCAGCAGGGTTGTCGTCCGCCAGGATCAGGCGCGAGTCGGCTTCCGAGCACTGCAAGGCGATACGCACAGCCATCTGGTCTATCGTGCTGCGCGCCAGCGTATACGCCCCGGCGAGGGTTTGTGAACCGAGCAGCACGTGCATGCCAAAACCGCGCCCCTGCCGTACTAGCAGATCTAGAATTCGCCCAGCCTTAGACGCAATGGAGTCGTCTTCAGTGAAGAAGATCTGGAATTCGTCCACCAGCAGCAGGATACGCGGCAGTTTCTGCCTGGTTTTTGCGCGGTACTGAGAGATATTCGCTGCGCCAGCCTCGCGGAAGAGCTTGCCACGATAATTGAGTTCGGCTTCCAGCGCCTCGAGCACGCTCAGACCAAACTCGCGCTCGCTCTCAATCGCCACCACGCGAGCGTGGGGCAGTTGATGGGTGGCGTAAATCTTGAACTCCACACCTTCTTTGAAGTCGACCAGATAGATTTCCACTCCATCGGGGCTGCAGGTGAGCGCCAGGTTAATGATCAGGGTATGGAGGAGGGTCGATTTGCCGGAGCCGGTTCGTCCGGCAATCAAAACATGCTGCTTTGTACCGTCGCCCAACACCAGTTCCTGGAACGTGCGGGCGCCGGATGGACCCAAGAACACGCGGATGCCGTCACTGCTATTGCCCTTCCAGTATTCCTTTGGCGCGATACAGTCAAAGGGCACCTCCACCTTGCTGGCAGCTTTCGCCGCCGCGCCGACGTCGAATACGATACGGTTGAAGAGCGCAGTGTCTGGCGGTTTATCTAATGCCAGCCAGTATTCTTTCGTCCCATCTGACCAACCCCACCAATGCTCGTTATGCAAGAACCTGATGACCTCCGTGTGCTGCGTCAGGTCGTTGAGATTGAATCCGTAGGGCAGGGGTTTATCAGAGGCTATCAGGATAACGGTATAAACGCCGCGCGGGAACCGTTCTGGACAATGCTGACCAGCTGTCGTGCCGCCGTCTCGCTAAAGTTGACCGGGAAGTCGAAGACGACCAGCACACGGTACGGTTCAGTGATCTCGCCCGCGTGAGCGTTATAGTTCTCAATAGTGGCGTACTGGTTGCGCAGATATTGCTGGATGACGTTCTCCATATGTTCGGTCAGCTCAGCCAAGCGCTGTTCAATGTGCCTCGGATCCGACCAGGCCTTGCCGGTAATCAGTTGATCGTCATAATCTGCCAGATGCAGAAAGGGTGCGACATGCTGCCCTAAACCGACAGGGTCGATGAAGATAAAGCGGAGTTTGCCGGGCGGGACGGAAGCGAGCAGGCGCAGCAGGAGAGACTGAATGCTGGCAATGCCGTAGGCCCTCCCGTTACCTGAGTCTTTGAAGACCAGCGGTCTTCCCGCTGGGAAAGCGAAGAGTGCGGGTATGGAACCGAGCGCGAATGTACCCATCCGACCAGGTGTTAGCGTTCCAGGCTGCCAGTGTTGCCAGACGTCGCTCTGCCAGGGAGGGGCGAGCTGGTCGGCCAGGCTGATGTGGCCAGGCAGAATGGGTTGCACGTGCTGTATAATTTCATCTTATTGTCGTTGGGCTGCATCAACCACTTGCTGATACGCCTGCTGCGCTTCGGCGCGGCGCGCTTCAGCATGATAATCAACGAGTTCCAACCATTTGCAGTAGACTTCATCAAGGTTTAATTGGTATACTATTTTTATACGAGCTGAAATAGAGGGAGACGCGATTGCAAGTATCGATCCATCATCGAAAACCTGACGAAATGACGTTCTATGACTGGACTGACCGCTGACGAGTTTCACGCACTGGTTCCGATCTTTCACGCCGCATTTGAAGCATATATGCAATGTCACACGATTGATGGTCATGTCCGGTATTGCCGTCGCTCCGTCTCTTATGCAAACTCGCCACTTCCGACCACGGAGGATACATTGCTTTTTATTTTGACGTATCTCAAACAAAATCCGACACACGTGATGTACGGATAGATCTTCCATATGAGTCAGTCAAACGTGAGTAAATGGGTGCATCTGTTGCATGGAGCGCTCAACTACGCGCTATCACGGCAACATCTCCTTCCGGCGCACACTGCCGACGGACTGGCGCAGCGATTGCAGGAGGAACCGCCGCCAACGGCGGCTCCGACCTCCCTTTTATCCATGACGGCGTAGAACGTCCCATTTATCGTCCAAGTGATAAAGTTGACCGAGAATTGTATTACAGCGGCAAGAAGAAACGGCATACGCTCAAGAATGTTCTTATTGTTGATGAATTCGGCGCTATTCACTTTTTGAGCGATACGTATGAAGGAAGAGTGCATGACAAGAGTATCGCGGATGAAGCGAAGTATACCCCTCCGACAGCAAGTCTGCTCTATCAAGACGCCGGGTTCCAAGGATTTGACGTGCATGGCATGCTGGTGATTCAACCGAAGCAGAAGCCGCGCCACAGAAGGCTCACGCCGCAAGAAAAGGCGAATAATCGGCGTATATCATCGGTTCGCGTGCGCATTGAACATGTTATCGGCGAAGTTAAGCGGTATCGAATCATTCGTGAGATCATACGTTCCGGTTGTTCCGAATTTCGGGATAAGGTCATGGAAACGCGTTGCGGGTTGAACAACTTCCGAATTCGGTTGAAACGCAAAGAGTATTCTGAAAATCAAAGTGAACCTTGATGAAGTCTAATCCCTGCGCTTGATCCATCTGGTCGAAATAATCTGCAGTTGCCCCTCTCTCAACTGCCAGTCACACAACATGGATAAGTTTGTGCAAACCTTCTTGCATCTCCTCACAAGAAACCTTGCGATAATCCGCAGGCGTTAGCTTGCCAACGTCATCCCAATCAATCTGATCAAGTGGAATATCCTGGAAGAGACCTTTCGTTGGTGCACTCTGGGATATGGGTATCACACTTTTGACTCCAGCAGGGAAGGTGTCTGCAGTTGTTCCGTCGATACAACCTCCTGCGACGGAAGCTGCCAGGTATTGCTACCGGCAGAATGCACATACACATCAGCCTGCGAACGCTCACGATGAATGACGACAGCAACCGCAGGAGGATGGTCAAAACCCACATCCTTCACCAACGAAGCGATACGCTCTTCAGTTGAAGACCATTGAGTCGAGGCCGGAATTTCCTTTTTCTCCACCCGAGCTTCGATCCGTCCTGGAGCTTCCCGCTCGCCGCGCCAGGTTAGGCCGCGGTAGGATTGCCCGGTTGAAGACAGGTTGGATTCCTCCAGTACAATAAGCGGCACGTCAGGCGCCGTGAAGACACGATGAAAGCCATATTTGGATGAGGTCGCTCTTGAAAGTTGGGGTATTCACCGCTTATCAGGTGCGCCGCAAGGTCTGTCCTGGTTGCGTCTAGCTTGCCACAAATGTCGTTGACCAATCGGCGGGCAAGTTCGACAGCAGCAGACAGGGCTTCATTCACCCCTGTTTGACCGACAGGAGCAGCAAAGGTTACGCTCGCGACCGTCGGCGATACCGTGGCATAGCCGCTAGAGGACGCCCCTATTGCCACATAGCGTTGCAATGTGTCAATCTTGCGTTCCAGAAATGCGTTTGCCGTCGGACATTCATCTTCCAGCCACGCTTTGAGCTGCCGTGCCTGACGGCGATATTCCTTGGCCTGTTCCAATACCAGGCGTCTCCACTTCATGATCTCGAGTAAATCGGCGTCTGCCCTTTTCAGATCACGTTGTGCAGTTAAGCGCGACTCTCGTGAGCTCCGATCAAGTATTTCCCTCCGTCGGAGCACCTCCCTACGCCGGTAATTCATTTGATCCTGGAGCAACTCCTCCATGAAGCGGATTGCGGTTTCGGGACTATCAAGCACCTCCAGCATCTGGGCTTTGAAACGGATCAGGTTTACCCTGAACTCTTCCAGTTTATCGATTGATCTTACACGTGCAGGAGTCATTCAAGCTATCCTCTCGTCTAAAGCACTCTAGAGCCTGCCCGGAAACTTTTGCACAAAAATACCACACTCTACGCAACGAGCGTAGTTAGTTGCTCGGTAGAATCCGGGATTTGATACGTGTTCATGATACTTCGACGAGAACAAGAGCATCTCGTCGAAAATATCCATCAAGACTGAAAATATCTATCAAGACTCCTGGCTTTCTTTTGAAGGTGAGAAACGTGCTCGTCGGTGATGCGGATAAATTGCTCTAACGAGCCTTTTGTTTTCTCAAACTCCCCGGCGAACTTTTTGCGTTCCTGGTCGCGCCATTTTTCGCCCAATTTGCTTAAAACCTACTCGAAGACGAGAGGTACGTTCGCGGAGCTGTTCGTTAAACGCTTTCAGCTCGGCTGCAAAGCGCAGCAACTCTTCGGGCTCGACATCAACACGTGGCATTGGATACCTCCCTTGTGCATACTCCGGGTGAGTTGTTCTGTATGTTTCAACCGTGATGCTATCTATCTAGATAGACAAGTAGTTGAAATGTGGTATCTTGTCTACGGATGGATTATGCACTCCATACATTCTCTAAGTCAAGGCATCTCGGCAGATGAGCGTTAAGAGTGCAGGTGATGGCACCTTCAGTTCAGATTCTGCGTTTATTTACGCACATAACCGCTCAATCCTCATCGTATGGCGATACCCGCGCAATGCGATAGCATCAACAAGCTAGGAATACAGTTTCTGGTCATATTCCTATAATAGCATTCTAATCCTCCTTTGGTGCAATTGCCTGAAAAAAAGCAGAAATATGCCTATAGGTGCCGCGAGAACCAAAACTAAAGCTTCCTTACTAATAACCTTTGCTACCACTACCGCTCTCCCAAGCGGCCTTGTACTGGTCAATAAGCAGGTGCCCGAATAAAGCAATAATACCGATTCCGGTAACGAGGATAAGCGTTCTAGCAACGAGGATAAGCAACATTTTTTCCGAGAAAACTTGCCGAAGAATCTAAAATGGCACCTAAAGATGCTATATCATCAGTAAACTAGGGGTGGGCTGGAGAACGTCGGTTAATAAAAACGGAAAATTGGTTTTCCCACAGATAAGCAACTATCACCATCAATACCGCTGTAATGACTGCACTCCATTCGTAACGCTCCCATAAAGCTCGAACAGTTAACAAAACCGACCAGAGCACCAACAATATCAATCCTATGTAGTACAAAATGGTCAGGAGTGGGATAAGCCATTCGAATAGCTTCGCCGGTAACTCAGCAAAGAAATTGATGATTGTAAACACGAAAAGCAAGGATGAGAAAATAGTCCGGACTAAAATAGGCAAACTAAAGAACCGACGATTAATCTCCCCGAACCACCAAAAATACCATCGAATACTCCTCTCTAAATGAAGAGAGAAGAAATAAAGCAAAGTAAATACACAGACTGCATAAGGCGAGACAGAGTAGGAAGATAAAAAGGTCGACCTCTGTTTGATGTAGCATAGCATAGATGTAACGGAGAAGATAAGAAAAATCGATTATCCATTCTGATAAAGACTGATTGACTTCAAGCACATAATGACGTGCCACAAAACGCATAAAACCATCAAAGTTAAACGGGGAAAATAAAAAGCCGACCGGAATTTCGATCAACAGAACTGACCGACGGAAGTCGCTAGATCGTTGTGATGGTGCTTCTCTAGCTTGAGACGGTCCTTTAGCTTGTGATGGCTCTTTTCTAGCAATATCTGTCATGATAAGCCTCACAAGAATTCACCACAGACAAACCCACCCATATGAACGCGCGCCGAAGGCTCGAAGGCTGTTGACTTGATACACTCGTTATAAGGCTTGATATTATCACTAATGCTCCGCCACAGTCTTTCCCCTACCTGCAGTATATCACCCCACTTTCGGTTCTTTTTCGGTTAACTTGTCATAATCAGATGAGGAATATCACCCGTGCAGCGACAAGCAGTACAGCAGCAATGCGCCTCAACCGCGTCGGCAGTTGGGACGCTGCCGCGTCTCTGTGTTCATCGCGCCGTTGCCTGTACCGGTTCGGCGTCGGTGGCTGGAAGCGGAGGAGTGTCCCAACAACCACCGGGGACAAAACGGGTAAACACAC
>Ga0308400_1000870_pt1 | contig 10419 bp, 13 predicted proteins | sample HotsprSampOS1265_FD_203451 | JGI IMG/M metagenome (GOLD analysis project Ga0308400, IMG submission 203451) | Hot spring phototrophic mat microbial communities from Octopus Spring, Yellowstone National Park, Wyoming, United States - 20060914_OS12-65 ...
CGGAAGCATCAGTTGATCTGGCGCGGATGGCGGGTCTGTATCCGGCGGCGGTCATCTGTGAAATCATGCGGGATGACGGTGCGATGGCACGGCGATCCGACCTGGAGCGGTTCGCTGCGCGGCATGGGATCAGGATCGTTGCGATTGCCGACCTGATCGCATACCGGCGACGCCAGGAGCGCGACGCCAGTTCTTCCCTCCGAAGCGTACCACAGGCGATCCATCACACCGCAGTAAGCGCCTGCGGTCCGACGCGACCGCATACAGATCAGGCTATGTCCCCTGCTGCCGATACGTGGACGATAGCGGTAAAGGAGATTGCAGGTGCAGCACAGAGAAACGGATCACAATCGAACCAACAGGAGCACGTCATGGGGCGAACCTTTGAAGGGCATCTCATTGGCGCAGGAATGAAGTTCGGCATTGTCATTTCCCGGTACAACGACACCATCGGCAAAGAACTGTTGCGCGGCGCGCAGGATACGCTGATCCGGCACGGCGTCGCCAGGAGCGACATTGATGTGGCGTGGACGCCAGGCGCATTCGAGTTGCCGCAGGTGGCGCGGTGGATGGCGCGTCGCACAGAGGGCGCCGTTCAGCGCGCGTACTACGATGCGATTATCTGCCTGGGCGTGGTCATTCGGGGGGCGACGCCGCATTTCGAGTATGTGGCGGGGCAGGCCGCCAGCGGAATCGTCTCAGCCGCTTTCGAGACCGACATACCGATCACCTTCGGCGTTCTTACCACCGAGAATCTCGAACAGGCATTCGAGCGAGCTGGCACGAAGGCGGGCAACCGCGGTGCAGAGGCAGCTCTGGCAGCACTTGAGATGGCAAACCTGCGCCGGGTGCTGGCGAGCACGGGAGAGGGGTGAACCCTGCAGCGGCAGGTTGTTCCAAAGGACGCGGCAGACCGGTCGCAGCGTCCCAAAGATCCTACCCTTGAGAAAAACCGTGATTACCGTGATTACAGCATTTCTCGGATACGCTGACCGTCGTCTGGCTCTGCCGTGTCGCACGAGGCGCGCGTTTCCGGCAGAGCGTAGACCGAAATTCATTTCGGTCGCCGTGTGGGGAGCGCGTCTGGGAGTGTTCAACCTTGTCCATCAGGTTCAACCTTTGTGGGAACTGCTATAAATTTCTTCTAAACGGTGAAGAACCATTAACTTGTATTTTGTGCGAGTTGTCACTACAATTAACCATCACTTCTTCCGTGCGGCGCCACGCGACGATCTCATCGATAATGATGTCCTGCCGTTGATCGCCGTCATCCCGCAGTTTACTGAACTGGTGGAGCAGATCAGTCCGTTTGTCGCCTCCGAAGAGTTTCGCACGCTGCTGACATCTGGCGTTTTCGATCCTGATACCGTCACTCTGGTGGGGCGCGTCGGCGATGCGTTTGTTGCAACCTAATAATGAAGATTGTCAGGCGCAACGGCGACTCGGACCGGTTGGTCTCGTGCGCGCGCTGTACGATCCGGATGTGCAACCGATTGCCGCACTGCTGGTCGATTTTGCCCGGCGCTTCGGCAAGTCGTTGAACAACAATAACAATAACAATGGGGGGGTGCAGAACAATGGCAACGCCACGACTCCTTGAAATCCGCCAGGGGGTGCTCAGTAAGAATGATCGTCTGGCTGCCGGATTACGCGCTCGCTTTCTCCAATCTGGCGTCTTCGTGGTCAATCTGCTTTCCAGCCCTGGCGCTGGCAAGACCCGTCTGCTCGAGGAAACATTGCGGCGAATGCACGGCAGGCTGCGCGTGGCGGCGATTGTCGGCGATCTGGCGACCGATAACGACGCGCAGCGATTGGCGCGTAGCGGCGCTCCGGTGCGGCAGATTCAGACCGGCGACATGTGCCACCTGGAAGCGCACCTGATCGAGCAGCATCTGGAAGGCTGGAATCTCGACGAACTCGATGTATTGTTCATCGAGAATGTCGGCAACCTGGTTTGCCCGACAGGGTACGACCTGGGAGAGGCGGCGCGCGTGGTCATCCTTTCGGTGACGGAAGGCGAGGACAAGCCGTTGAAATATCCGGGTGCGTTCATATCCGCTGATTGCATTGTGGTGACCAAGATCGATCTGGCGGAGGCGGTTGAGTTCGATATGCGCGCAGTCGAAGCGAACATTGCCTCAGTCCATCCCGGCGTCCCGCTGCTCTACACCTCGGCGCGCACCGGCGCGGGGCTGGACGACTGGATCGCCTGGCTTGATGCGCGGCGATATGAAATGATGGCGGTGGGAACTCCTTCTCCTGGCTCACGTGAAGGTCCAATGTAGACTAGTAAGGAGTGCGTGACGGTATGGCAACTCTGCTATGGTTCCAGGGCGGCGCATGTAGTGGGAATACCATGTCGTTTCTCAACGCCGAGGAACCGACGGTCTGCGACCTGTTGACCGATTTCGGCATTGAGTTCCTCTGGCATCCCTCGCTTGGCATGGAACTGGGGGAGCAGGCGCAGGCGCTGTTCCATGCGCTGGCGCGCGGCGAGAAACCGCTGGACATCTTCGTGTTCGAGGGAACGGTCATTCGAGCGCCGGGCGGCACCGGGCGCTACAACATGTTCGCCGAGCGCCCGATGCTGGAGTGGGTGCGGATGCTTGCACCACAGGCAGGCATCGTGGTCGCCATTGGTGATTGCGCCTGCTGGGGCGGCATTCCGGCAGTCGCGCCCAATCCGTCGGATTCGACCGGACTGCAATTCCACCGGCGCGAACCTGGCGGCTTTCTGGGCACGAATTTTCGTTCGAAGTGGGGCTTGCCGGTCATCAACATTCCCGGATGCCCGGCGCATCCCGACTGGATCACCCAGATCGTCGTGGCGCTGGCGACGGGACGGGCGAAGGACATTGCCCTCGATGAACTCAACCGTCCGAAGACGTTCTTCACCAGTTTCACGCAGACCGGTTGCACCCGCAACCAGTACTTCGAGTACAAGCAATCGACCATGGAGTTCGGACAGGGAACGCGCAAAGGATGCCTGTTCTACGAATTCGGTTGCCGTGGACCGATGACCCGTTCGCCGTGCAACCGCATCCTCTGGAACCGCCAGTCGAGCAAAACTCGCGCCGGCATGCCCTGCACCGGATGCACCGAGCCGGAATTCCCCTTCTTCGATCTGGCGCCTGGCACCGTCTTCAAGACCCAAAAGATCAGCGGCACAATCCCGAAGGATATGCCAGCCGGTCTCGATCCGATCAGTTACATGGGGCTTGCCGCCGCTGCGCGTGTCGCCACGCCGCAGTGGGCGAAAGAAGATATGTTTGTCGTCTGACCGCAACGTTCCAGAGGAGAGATTGCAATGACTGCAACTGTGAGCACAAAACGCATGGATCTCCACGTGAGTCCGCTGGGGCGCGTGGAAGGCGACCTCGACCTGCGTGTCACCGTCGAGGATGGGGTGGTCACGCAGGCGTGGACGGAAGCCGGGATGTTTCGCGGCTTCGAGATGATCCTGAAAGGGAAAGATCCCCAGGCAGGGTTGATCGTGACGCCGCGCATCTGCGGCATCTGCGGCGGCAGCCATCTCTATAAATCCGCATTCGCGCTGGATGTTGCATGGCGCACCGAACTGCCGCCAAACGCGCTGCTGATACGCAACATTGCGCAGGCGTGCGAAACGTTGCAGAGCGTGCCGCGCTGGTTCTACGCGCTCTTCGCCATCGACCTGACAAATCGGCGCTATGCGAAGGCGAAGGGATACGACGAAGCCGTCCGCCGCTTTGCACCGCTCGTCGGCGAATCGTATGAGCGCGGCGTCACACTTTCGGCGAAACCGGTCGAGATCTACGCCATCTTCGGCGGACAGTGGCCCCACTCCAGTTTTATGATCCCCGGCGGCGTCATGTGCGGTCCGACCCTCTCTGATGTCACCCGTTCGATTGCCATTCTCGAAGAATTCCGCCACAACTGGCTCGAATCACGTTTCCTGGGGTGCTCCGTTGATCGCTGGCTGGAGATCAAGACATGGGAAGATATGCTGGCCTGGGTCGATGAGAACGAGTCGCAGCACAACTCCGACTTGGGCTTCTTCCTGCGCTTCGGGCTGGAGATCGGTCTGGACAGGTTCGGCGCTGGCTGCGGCAACTACCTGGCGATGGGCACCTACCTGCATCCCGAAAAGTACAACCATCCGACGATCGAAGGACGCAACGCGGCGCTCATCCAGCGTTCCGGCATCTACGCTGGCGGGAAGCACTACGAGTTCGATCAGGCGCGGGTGCGCGAGGACCATACCCATTCGTTCTACCAGGGGAGCGGATTGCTCCATCCATTCGAAGGACGCACCGAGCCGATCGATCCGGCAGAGGCTAAACGTCAGGGCAAGTACACCTGGGCGAAGGCGCCACGGTATGAGGTTGACGGTCTCGGCTATGTGCCGCTCGAAGTCGGTCCGCTGGCGCGGCAGGTGGTTGCAGGCAAGCCGGGTGAAGACTGGCAGGATGTTGATCCGCTCTTCTCCGACATTATCGCCAAAAAGGGACCGAGTGTGCTGGTGCGCGCCCTGGCGCGCCTGCACGAAGAGGCCAAACTGTACAAGAACATTCGTGAATGGCTGGGACAGATCGATCTGCACGATCGCTTCTACATCAAACCGGTTGAGCACGAGTTTGGCAGAGGGTTTGGTGCGACCGAGGCGGCGCGTGGCGCGCTCGCCGACTGGATCGTACTGGAGAACGGCAAGATCGCCAACTACCAGGTCGTGACGCCAACTGCCTGGAATATCGGTCCGCGCGACAGCCAGGATGTCAATGGACCGATGGAGCAGGCGTACCTTGGAACGACGATCCACGATCCCAGCGATCCGGTTGAACTGGGACACGTCGCGCGCAGTTTCGACTCGTGCCTGGTCTGCACCGTTCACGCCTACGACGCGAAGACCGGCAGGCAACTCGGTGTCTACCGGATCGGTGAGACCGGCTAGATGGATACGCTCATTATCGGGTGCGGCAACCTGCTGCGCGGCGACGACGGCGTCGGTCCGATCCTCATTCGTCGCTTATGGGAGATCGGTCTGCCGGAAGGCGTCCGCGTGGCGGATGGCGGTACCGCAGGGATGGATGTCGCCTTTCAGATGCGCGGCGCCGACCGGGTGATCATTGTTGATGCCTGTCGCACCGGTGCTGCTCCCGGAACGCTTTACCGCGTTCCGGGAGAACAACTCGAGCAACTCCCACCGCCGGAAGGGATCAACCTCCATGCGTTTCGCTGGGATCATGCGCTGGCGTTTGGGCGCTGGTTGTTGAAGGATGCCTATCCACGCGATATTACCGTCTTTCTGATCGAAGGCGAATACTTTGACCACGGTGCGCCGCTGAGTCCCGCCGTTCAGACCCAAATGGAAGCGCTGGCGCAGTGGCTTGTGACAACGCTCAACGCGACCGATGCTGTTCGTTGAACTGACTGAGAAGGGGTATCTGCATCTCCCTGCCAATCTCGCGCAACGTTATTTCCCGAACGATGCGCTGGTGGCGCTGGTGCGCGCGGATGAACTATGGCTGCTGCCAACACGTGGACCGGCAGCCGGCGGGTTGCTGCTCAAGCAACGCAACCGGCAGGGAGACCGGAGCGTGCTGATCTGGGAAGTATTACCACCCGACGTCAGACCAGGGCGACTGGCAGCGCGCTGGGACGATGAGCGCGGCATGCTGCGCGTCGCGCTTGGAGAAGAGAACGCCCGGCGTGGATGACCGTTGCGGGCGCGACACCTGCACTACCGGGCAGGGTACGGCAGATGTCGCGTATGCGGGTGCGACAGCGGCGCTTCCAGGAAGGGTGATGCGGGCGCGACGGTTGCGCTACCAGGAGAAGTGTGAACAGTCACGGGGATAGCCCACTATCGTGAACTCTGAAAACCCATCCGAACATCCCGACACGCCGCTGGGAGTCACCACGCTCATTGGCTACGAGCGAGGAGAGTGGGTCGTTTATCTGGAAGTCGCCTTTCCCGACGGTGTGCGTCGTCATCGGATTCGCGCCTATCGAACTCGACAATTGGCGGAGATGGCGGCAGACATGTACCGGCGTGGCGCGATGCGCGATGTGCCATTTCAGAACGAGGGATTGTAGCAGTATGCGAGCACGAGCATGACCCATCGACTTCTCCATCCGCAACCGCTGGGCATTTTCCCGCTTCCTGCTGGCTATCTCGTCATTCCGGCGGTGGACGGCGGCGCTGACCTGTGTGCGGCGCTGCTGGCGGGGCATGCGCCCGACGATATTCCCGTCCATTTGCGCTTTTACAAACAGGCGCTGGCAGGCGATGTCGAAGAAGCGTGGCGCGCGCTCGAAGGAGACCCATCGCCGGAAGCGCGCTACAACCGTTTCGTTCTGCGCAGCGAACCTTTGGATTACCCGCGATTGCGCAATGAACTCGACGGCGAACTTGCTGTGCTGCTCGACCTGGTTGCATACACGACCGGCATCATCGACCAACCACCCTCACCTGACGGTTGCCAGGGCGAAGTTGCAGCCTGCATTCTGGCTGCGCACGCCGCGCATGCGCTGGAGATCGAACAGCACGACTTCGCCGGTGACGCTCTGCACCGGGCAGTCGCCGCTGTGCGCGACATTTCGCCCCTCTTCGCTGCGCAGTTGCTCGGCGACCTGGCGGAGATGCATGTGCTCAACGACGATCCCGATGCTGCGATACGGTCATTGCGCGACGCGCTGGCGCTGATCGGGTTGCACAGCCTGCCCGACGTGCGCGCACACCTGGCGTTGCGGTTGGGCATGCTCTACCAGGAACGTGCAGAAGGACAACGCGCCATGCTGCTGGAGGCGAGCAAATGCTACCAGGACGCGCTACGCTTCTATACCCGCGAGACAGCGCCCGAACTCTATGCGCTGGCGCAGAACAACCTGGCGCTCGTCTACCTGGCGATGCCGCTGACCGAAGCCAGCGACCAGTTGCGCAAAGGGATCGCTGTCCAGGCGTTGCGCGAGGCGTTGACGATCTACACCCGCGAAACGCACCCCGATCTCTGGAGCCGCACACAACTCAACCTGGCGAATGCGCTCCAGTATCTGCCGTCGGCGAACCTCCACGACCACCTCATCGAGGCGGTTGGTCTGTACGATGAGTTGCTGGAGAGCCGCGATCCGCAGCGCGATCCGGCGGGATATGCGCGCATCCTTGCCAACCAGGGGAATGCGCTTGCGCATCTGGGTGACTTTGCGCGGGCGCGCCAGCAGTTGAATGAAGCGCGACGCCTGTTTGCCGCATGCCACGATGCCGATGCCGTGACCGGCGTCGATGAGGTCCTGGACGAGATCGCGCGGCAGGAAGCCGCCATCAGTGCAGAGGACAGTCGTGGAAGCATATCAGCGCCTGCAATTTGATCTCCTGCTCGGCATTGCTGTCGAACGGTTCGTCGAGCGGATCACGCATCGCTGCGGCGGTTATGAAGCGGCGCTCGCGCGACTGCGCGACGATCCGCAGGGCGAAGGGGTCTGGCTCGATGAATTTGTGCAGGCGTTTCTCCGCGATTTTCTGCTGGACAATCCGGCGGGCGCCTGTTTTGTCCTCCAGGCGCTCGAACGTCGCCGGATCGCAGCGCCGCAGCCGGGCACAATCGGGACAATGCTGGGACAGATGGCACTGCGCGCATTTGCCGATCTGCTCGCTGCCAAAACTGTAGAAACGCTGGAAATGTCCAGCGCAACCATGGAAGAATCGTGAACGTTGAGATGTGAGCATCTACCATGACCACCACCTACAACGGACGTGATAGCGCCGGACCTGACACACTGGAACAACTGGCATCGCGGATCGACCGGGCGGCGGCGACTGTGGACAAACTGGATCATCAGGCGCGCGATAGCGCGCACGAACTGCAACATGCCATCGAAGCCTTCCACAAAGAGGCGCTCACCCGTATGGTGCGCCGCCTGAAGGACGATCCACGCGGCAAAGAACTGCTCTTCGAGATGGTGGACGACCCGCTCATCTATGCGCTCTTCGTCCGCCACGCAATCGTGCGCCCGAACATCATCATGCGCGTCTCGCGTGTGCTCGATCTGGCGCGCCCCTACATTCGCTCCCATGGCGGCGACGTTGAACTTGTTGAAGTGCGCGATAACGTGGTGTATGTGCGCCTGCATGGCAGTTGCAACGGATGCTCGCTCTCGGCAGTCACGCTGCGCAACGAAATCGAAGCCGCGTTGCGCAACAATATTCCCGAAATCACCGGCGTGCAGGTAGTCGCTGCCGAAGCGGCGCCAGCGCTGATCATGCCCGAAAGCATCGGCGTGCGCGACCATCTCGCCGGATGGGTCGCCGGTCCGCCGACGAGCGATGTGCCTCCCGGCGCAATGTATCGTTTGAAGACGGAACAGGATGATGTTCTGATTATCAACCTGGACGGACGGTTGAGCGCCTTTCGCAACGCCTGCGCCCATCAGGGACTGCCGCTCGACGGCGGCATCCTCGACGCGGAAGCCGGAACGATCACCTGTCCCTGGCACGGCTTCTGCTACGACGCCAGCAGCGGCGAATGCCTGACCGCACCACAGGCGCAACTGGAGCCATTCCCGCTGCGCATCGAACAGGGGCGCATCTGGGTGCGCCCGACAGGGGAATAGGAGGCAACCTATGGCGCGCCCACTCGTCTGGATCGGCGCGCAATCGCCTGGCGCGCTCGCGCTTCCCCCTGCCAACCCGACGCCTTCTCAGGTGTATGCACCACGTGGCGTCTACCTGGATGACCATCTGCTGATCGTCGCCGACTCGGGGAACCATCGTGTGCTTATCTGGCACAGTGTGCCTGAACGTGATGGACAACCGGCTGACATCGTTCTCGGACAACCCGATTTCTACAGCGAAGGACCGCAGGCTGCCGGACGTGGTCCGCGGCATGGGATGCATCTGCCAACAGGCGTGATCGTCATCGAGGGGCAGCTCTACGTTGCCGATTCCTGGAACCACCGCGTTCTGGTGTGGGATCGCATCCCTGAAGCGTCGAACACTCCGCCAGACGGCGTTATCGGGCAGGCAGACCTGGACGGATGCGAGCCGAATCGGGGCGGTGACGTCTCCGGGGGCGGGTTCTACTGGCCCTACGGCATCGGATGGGTCGCCGGTCGCTTCTACGTCGCCGATACCGGCAATCGCCGCGTCCTCGGCTGGAACGGCATTCCCGAAGACTGCCAGCCGCCCGATCTGGTGCTGGGGCAGAACGACGAATTCAGCCATGCCGAGAACCGTGGTGCAGCGCCGTCAGCGCATTCATTCCGCTGGCCCCACGCGATTGCGGGTGATGACACAACCCTGTATGTCGCCGATGCTGGCAACCATCGCATTCTGGGATGGACTCCGGTTCCAGAGCGGGACGAACCGGCGCGCCTGGTTCTCGGACAGCGTGATATGTCCACCGCGTGGGAGATGCCGCATCTGCCGCCGGGCGCCTCGGCGCTCCGCTTTCCCTATGCTGTTGCGTGCGCCGATGGTCGTCTGATCGTCGCCGACACCGTCAACAACCGGGTGTTGATCTGGCGCACATTGCCGCGCGAGGGGGCGTTTCTCCCGGCCAGCGATGTCATCGGGCAGCCTGATTTCGACGGCAACGGCGAAAATCGCTGGCAGGCGGTCGAGCGCGACACGCTCTGCTGGCCCTATGGCATATCCTGTCGCAACAATCGGCTGGCGATTGCCGATTCGGGCAATAACCGTGTTATGATATGGGATATAAGCGTTTGATGCCTTTCTCCGCTGTCACTCGAATCTTTCAGGCATGAGGGCTTGAAAAGCCGTAGATACGGCATAGTATCGTTTGCGGTCCTTCGCCTCTTCGGAGGTGTGTCTTTGACGGTCTGACACGCCGCCTTTTCCTCCTCAAGACGCGCAGGAGGGAGGACCGGAGGGCGGTACGCGCACAGTGGCGGGTTTTGTGGGCAAACCTTTGAGTTGCATCGTCCGTCGGGTTTATCAACCCGTCAACCTTGCATAATACGCGACCGTGTGACAGAATCGATCACTCGTGAAAGGACGACGCTATGTGTCTTGGCATCCCTGGACAGATCAAAGAAATCTATGAGATGAACGGCATTCGCATGGGCAAAGTCGATTTCAACGGCATCGTCAAAGATGTGTGCCTGGCGTACCTGCCCGACATCAACGTTGGCGACTATACGATTGTGCATGTCGGATTTGCCATCACGCGCCTCGATGAACAGTCGGCGCTGGAGACCCTGGCGTTGTTCGAGAGTATCGGCTTGCTCGATGAAGAGTTGCGCACCGACGCGGAGGAGGAAGCGGCATGAAGTATCTCGACGAATATCGTGACCCGGAACTGGCGCAGCGCTTGTTCGCCGAAATTCGTCGTATCACCACGCGCCCATGGGCAATTATGGAAGTGTGCGGCGGGCAGACGCATTCGATCATTCGCAACGGAATCGATCAACTTCTGCCTGAAG